>Ga0193726_1001077_pt1 | contig 23278 bp, 24 predicted proteins | sample H2c1metaG_FD_144928 | JGI IMG/M metagenome (GOLD analysis project Ga0193726, IMG submission 144928) | Soil microbial communities from a riparian zone of the East river system, Colorado, United States - H2c1 | ecosystem: Environmental > Terrestrial > Soil > Riparian zone | place: USA: East River...
AAGATCACTTATAGATTTTCCGATGGACCACTGACGAAAAGAAAATTCTCCACCACTGAATTTTATGATTCGCTGGAGAAAGAAAAGAATCCCGGCAGGGTGCTGGTTTTTGGGATCAAAGTAAGTTCGGGATCCTATGAAGTGACTGTTACAAAATCCCTGGAAAGAACGGACGACCTGATTCACTCCGTTCTTTGGATCACTGGAGTGACTATTTTACTGATCCTCCTCGTCTCATTTTTGATCAATAGAATTTTATTAAAGCGCCTTTGGAAGCCATTTTACGATACCCTTGGTTTGGTTAGAAATTTCAGGGTCGATAAGGACCGGGAGATAAATTTTCCCAAAAATTCGATTGATGAATTCACGGTGATGAATGAAACACTTGGGCTTGCAACCAAACAGGCAAGGAATGACTACATTATCCTGAAAGAATTCACTGAAAATGCTTCCCATGAAATGCAAACGCCACTCGCGATCATCCGGTCAAAGCTTGATCTTTTTATTCAACATGAGAATTTATCCGAAGAGCAGAGTAATACAATGCAAAGCGCTTACCAGGCAGTAGAAAAATTAGCAAGGCTCAATCAATCGTTACTTTTGCTTGCAAAAATTGAAAATAACCAATATGCAGAAATTTCAGCCGTAGATCTCAGGCAGAAACTGGAGGAAAAAACGGAAGCCTTTCATGAGCTGTGGCAAAACCAGGACATATCTATCGAAACCTCATTGGAAAATGAAGTTGTGAATATGAATCATCAACTGGCAGATATATTATTAAATAATCTTTTGAGTAATGCCACACGTCATAATTTTTCCGGGGGGTTTATATATATTGAATTATCACATGGCCAACTGAGTGTCAAAAACAGCAGTAAGGAGGATCAGCTGGATGAGTCAAGGATCTTTTCCCGATTTTATAAATCAAAGGATAAGGGCAGCAATGGCCTGGGACTTTCGATAATAAAACAGATATGCGATATTTCAGGATTCACGACCAGGTATTCTTATGAAAAGGACGCTCATATTTTTACCGTTACATTTTCCTGATCCAGAATTGCTACAGAATTTAAAATTAGCTTGCGTATCAATGATTAATAAAGATGTTATGATAAAGAAAATACTTGTTACGCTGACGATAATTCTCATAGTCGTTTCCGGCTGTTATTCCCAACAGCATGAATATAAAGTTGTAAATACTTTTCATATTGCAAGTCCCGGAGGTTGGGATTATATCGCTGTAAATAATGGAAAATTATATGTGTCTCACGGTACCCAGGTAAATATCTTAAATGAAGAAACCGGTGATTCGGTTGGATACATACCTAATACAACAGGTGTACATGGAATCGCTTTTTACAATGAAATTGGTAGAGGATATACCAGCAACGGGAGGTTAAATAATGTCACGGTTTTTGACCTGAAAACAAATAACGTGTTAGGCCAGATTGAAACGGGTCAAAACCCCGATGCTATTCTATTTGAACCGTTCACAAAAATGATCATAACCTGCAATGGCAGGAGCAAAAATCTTTCATTGATAGATCCGAAACTGGGAAAAACAATTGACAGTATTGATGTTGGAGGCAAACCCGAAACTGCGGTTTCCGATGAGAATGGGAAATTGTTCGTAAACATTGAAGATAAGAATGAGATCCTTGAAGTGGATCTGAAAAACCACAAGGTGACCAATCGCTGGCCGCTGAGTCCCGGAGAGGGCCCGACAGGATTGTGTTATGATAAGACGACTAAAAGATTGTTTGCCGGTTGCGAAAAATTATTGATCATTTTGAATGCGGAAACAGGATCAGTAGTGGATAAAATAACTATTGGTGATGGCTGCGATGGAGTTGCTTTCGATTCAAAAAACAAAATCATTTTCACTTCTAACGGCGAGGGAAATATATCTGTGGTGAAAGAAACCGCTTCAGATAAATTTACCCTTCTTGGTAATTACACTACAAAGCGTGGTGCCCGTACCATTACAATTGATGAAAAGAATGGCAGATTATTTTTACCGGCTGCTGATTTTGATCCCACAAAAACAAATGCCAATGGCCGTCCTATGATGATTCAGGGCACCTTCCAGGTTTTAGTGGTTCAATGATCCATTTTCTATATTCACGTAACTTTGGTCATGCTTAAAATCTCAACGCGTGGCCAGGTGATGCCTCCATCTCCCATTCGAAAATTGGTTCCTTTTGCAGAGGCGGCAAAGAGAAAAGGAATCCACGTTTACCACCTTAATATAGGTCAGCCGGATATTGAAACCCCGCCATCTATTTTAGATGCCGTCCGCAATGCGGATATAAAAGTGCTTGAGTACAGCCATAGTGCCGGCAATGAAAGTTATCGCCGCAAGCTGGTAAAATATTATAAGAAAGTGGGCATCCCCGTCAACTACGACCAGATCATCGTAACAACGGGGGGAAGTGAAGCCATTATGTTCGGTTTTTTAACATGTTTTGATGCGGGCGATGAGGTAATTATTCCCGAACCATTTTATGCAAATTATAATGGCTTTGCAGTTGCCGCTGGTGTGAAAGTTGTTCCAGTCACCTCACATATTGAAAACGGATTTGCTTTGCCTCCGATAGAAGAATTTGAAAAACTCATTACACCTGAAACGAAAGGTATCATCATTTGCAACCCCAATAATCCAACCGGGTATTTGTACAGTCGCGGGGAGATGGATGCTTTGAAAAAGATCTGCCTTGCTCACAATTTGTATTTATTTAGTGATGAAGCTTACCGCGAATTTTGCTATGATGGGGAGTTTATCAGTGCCATGCAATTGGTAGGTCTTGAAGAAAATGTGGTTTTGATGGATACAATCAGCAAGCGATACAGTGCCTGCGGTGCGAGGCTTGGCGCCTTCGTTACAAAAAACAAGTCCGTTTATGATGCTGCCATGAAATTTGCACAGGCAAGACTTAGCCCCCCCGGGCTTGCTCAAATTCTTGGAGAGGCCGCTGTCGATCTTCCCGACGATTATTTTGACCAGCCCAAAGCAGAATATATGGCGCGTCGCGACCTGTTGGTTCGCCGTCTCAATGCCATGCAAGGAGTCTTTTGCCCAAATCCCGGTGGCGCTTTTTATGCAATGGCCCGGTTACCTATTGATGATAGTGATAAGTTTTGCCAATGGCTTCTTGAATCTTTTTCTTACAATAATCAAACGGTGATGTTGGCGCCTGCTACCGGTTTTTACGGAACACAAAACCTGGGTAAGAATGAAGTCAGGCTTGCTTATGTTTTGAACCTTGAATCGATTGATGCGGCTATGGATTGTTTGGAAAAGGCATTAGAGCAATACCCGGGAAAATTGGAAATGGCTCCTGGCGCAAGTGTTCAAAGTGCCATGTAATTTCATTTGCTTACTTGCCCGACAATACTTCAAAATTGATTTTGGGGCAGTTTTTAAGTGGTGGCCACTTCGACTTTTATAAGCTTGTACGAAATGGATTCTTTTGAAAAGGATATAAAGAATTCAACACCGATATAATCTCCCCGAAATTCATATAAAAAGATCAGGTCTTTTTTTTCCATCATGATCCCCGTGATGGTAGTTTCCTTCTCATTAAAACTATAAGTGATTCGTTGTTTTTGATCGGGAAATGATTTGAGCTCAAAATTTGAATAATAGTCAAAACGCTTGTCGTGCATTACCTGGTAGTTTCGTAACGCAAGTTAACGCATTCGGGTCAGCAGGCCGTTTATAATTATTATAGCCATATGATCTTTAACAGAAGCTTGGGGAGTATCTGAACATCCATGTTGCAATAATTAATGACGGAAAAATAAAGGCCGGGACCGATAATTCATGGTATCTTCACTTTGAACGACAGAGGTTTATATCCTATCTGTAATATTTTATTTCATCGCAAGATTGCCCTGCCATATATCCTATTTTGATTAAACTATTTCTATGATTCAGTACCAGAAATATCTTGTAAAGGATACCGATCAGTTTGACCCGGCTGTATTTTCATTTGTAGAGGATGATATAATAACGATCAGGGAGCAAACGCATCATGTAATTCCAAGTTTTAAAGCAGAAATACTTCTATCCTATTTGAAAACACATAAACTTGAAGAAGAATGGGTAAAAGTTAATCCTGAATTGGCAAAACTTATCACATCAGGATCTTTAGCTACACAAAATATTGAATCTTTGTTTGACTCCTGCCAGAACAAAAAATCTTTTCGTGAACAAATGGAAGCATATCTGAAGAAGGCTTTTTCTGAGTAGTGTAGTTAGTCATCACGTACGAAAAAAAGCTGTTATTATCTCTCGTTTATATATGGTACCATGTTGATCATCCCGAAGTGGGTGAAAACAATCAGTTTATCCTTGCCATAACACGCTCTACCATTTTGTCGCATCGGGATAAATGGAACCCGAATACTTCCCCGGATTTATAAAGATCATTTAGAGAATTCCTGAGCAAAGCCTTTGCCCGGTTGAGCCTGACCTTTACATTTGATTCACTGATAGAAAGACATTCTTTTGTCTCAAAAACATTCATATGTTCCACCTCACGCATGACAAAGACCGTTCTGTATTTTTCCGGGAGATCTAAAACGGCTTGTTCAAGCGCCTTTTTCAAATCAGCGTTCAGGATCTTTGAAAGGGCATTTTGCTGATCGGTGGTTTGGTGATAGTGATCCATCATTTCTTCCTTCATCTCCAAAATTTTTTTTCTCTTTTTTATCCGCAACAGGCATTCATTGATCATGATTCTCGTAAGCCATGTAGAAAACTGCGACTTGAATTGGAATTTCTCAAGGCTTCCCCACGCATTTACATAACTCTCCTGCATGGCATCTTCCACCTCTGCCTCATCATGTAAAATGGACATGCCGATGCGGTAAAGCCTCTGGTTATACCTGCGAACAAGGAGGGCATATAAATTCTTTTCACCCTGTGAAATACGCCTGATGATCTCCTGGTCAGGAATAGCACCTGTTTCAACGGTCTCTTGATGATACATTTTGTCCACGATTCTTTAATTAGAGTTAAAGACCTTAATAAGGTTACAAAACTAACCCTATATTTTTTGTAACTATTTCTTTCAATTGTACTCAAACACGGAAACCCGGTAAACCGGGTTATGAAAATTATTTTCTAACTAAAAAATTGATCATGGAAGCGACTATTCAAAATGCGGGAAAGGTTCAGCAATTATTAAAATATACGTACGGTCTCGTGCCTGTTGTGGCCGGGCTGGACAAGTTTACGAACCTGCTCACTGATTGGAAGCATTACCTGGCTCCATCTGTCAGCAACATGTTGCCATTCAGCGCCTCGACTTTCATGTCAATCGTTGGAGTCATCGAGATTGTTGCGGGTATCATCGTTTTGGTTCGTCCACGCCTGGGCGGCTACATTGTGATGGCATGGCTCATTGTTATTGCACTAAGCCTTATTGTTGGCGGCCAATACTATGATATAGCTGTGCGCGACCTTGTAATGGCCATTGGCGCTTTTTCACTTGCAAAACTTTCCCCTGCTACAAGTCCACGTTAGTATTGTGGAAAGCTGAAAATACTCCCGCAGCAAGGATAAACTGCGGGGTATTTTTAATATTCAAATAATGTAAGCAGTGGTTATAATACGGTTTCCTGGAATTTCTTACTGCGAAATAACAGGGGAATAAATATGGTAGCGCTGATACCAAGAATAAGTACTACCCCCGATAGAAGAGTTTTAAACTCCGAATTTATATTCACGTCTTCGGTGCGATGAACCGTTTCGCTTCTCCAAACTAAAAAAATTGTAAGCAAGGCAAACACAAGAATGAAGGAAACGTCAGCTTTTTTGAATGAATTCAGGAAACCATAATAAATGATCCCTAAAATGGGGAAAAGAATATTCACAAGGAAAATGATAGTAGATACGTTGATATAGGAAGATAAAGGGAAACCAGTGCTATCCCTGAAAATGATGTTGAAAATGAGGCAAACAATGGTAGCAAAAAAACCAACAAAAAAACCGGTCATCATTGCCTGGTAAAATTTTGATTTGGGAAAATCATAATCCATGATAAATTATTTTAGATGATTAATAATGTTCCGGGGATGTGCATTCAGCAACAAGAAAAGAAGATCACCGGAGGAAAGTCAATACAGTATTGCAGCAAGCTTCCTGCCACAATCAGGAGGGAGCCTTAAAACCTCAAACGGGCTAACTTAAATTTAAAACTTTTCAATCACTGGAAATGCGCTGTGTATGTAATCCCTGTTAAGCACAACTGTCTTTTTAAACATCCATTTTCACCTCACTGAACTGGATGATTGTTTCTATGTCGGTGTAGTTTAAAATATCCTTTGTCAGGACTTCAGCGTGAGGCATAAACGCCTTTTCAAAATCTTCAAATGAGTCATAAAGAAAATTACATATTACGATATAAGGGGGCTGGGATCCTGGCGCGCCTCCACTGAAACCAAATTCAACACTTACATGTTTTACGTGGTCCGCCTGCAATTTTATAGATAAGGGCATATGTGTTTTGATATAATAATCCTTATCAAATTTCTTCCCTTCAACATTCGGATAGAGAATTGTTAGTCTCACCATTTGTATTGCGTTTATAAATGTGATTGTATTTTTTCAGATTGCTTTTTGAATTGCAATAATAGGTCACGCTATAATTTCTTCAAATATCTTTTTTCACTATCGGGGATACCGGATATTCCAGGTTCCAGGCCAATCAAATCAATTCCTTGTTCAAAATAAGTGATCAATTGTGTCCGATCATAATCCTTTCAATTGTCATAAGGGTATGAATGATATTTTGAAAAGCAGGCAAGAAATTTTTGCATGGCGAAAAATAAATATGCTGCAGAGCGGGCATTAATATCATTTTAAACAAGAAATATGAGAAGTTCGGTTAATTCATTGTGTAATGTTAGATATTACTCCTATATCACAGATATTCAATATTTTAAAGCTAATTATGAAATCCTTTACAAAGACAATTCTATGGTCGATTTACATTTTTTTGGGCATCCTGAGGTTTTTGATCCATGTCTATAAATAATACCTCTATGCTTTATATTTTTTCTGAATTAGGATCATTATTGTAAAAAAGAATATCGGTTCAATTCCCTTTATACCCCAAAACAAGCAGTTCACCGCCATAAAAATGCAATTCGCTGAATACCGCTTCTTTTTGCATCATGCTGATAGCATCTTTGTGGTGTCAAAAGAAAACAAACAACAAAACAGTTTTATGAAAAAGATAATTATGGCTCTGGCTTTTATAGCATTTACCGTTGGTAATGTTGCCTTTGCCGGCGAAAAAGAAATCGACAAAAAGGTGAAGCAGGCATTTGACCAGGAATTTGTGGGTGCCGCAGATATTCAATGGTATCGTTATGATGAGTATACCAAAGTTGACTTTACCTTCAACACTATGCACCTGGTCGCCTATTTTAATAATGATGGCGAAAAGCTTGCAGTGGTAAGGAATATCCATTTCTCCGCCTTGCCCCTGGATCTCCAATTGGGTTTCCGAAGAAACTATAAAGGATATTGGATCACCCAGATTTGTGAAGTAGCAACTAAAGATGGAACACAATACCGTCTTACTCTTGAAAATGCAGAAAGGACCATTAAGTTACAATCGGATGAAAGCATTGGATGGGAAGTAATGGCAAAAGAATCAAAATAACCAGGCAAAGACGCATTTTACAACCCGGATAGATCATCCGGGTTTTTTTATGAGAGACATCTCATTCTTTATTTTGATCCATAATTAACGTCTCCTTCAGATCCTGGTTGGTCACAGCCAAATCTTCTTGTGTATGTTTGTGAATCTTATTCACTAAATCTTTACAAAATGAAATACATTATTCTTTCCTTTTTATTATTTGGTTCTTTATCTTTTTACGGTCAAAAGGTAGAGCAATACTGCGAAATGACGGCAATTCCAAAGATTCTGAGCAGGAAGGTCAACATAGATATTGACAATGGCGAAGAGAGAAAATTGTTTTCATTCAAGGACTCGAGAGTAAGAGATGAACTTGGTAAAGTAAAATCATTTAATTCAGTAGTCGATGCCTTGAATTATTTGGGCCGTTTGGGATGGAAACTGGTAAATGCTTTCCCCGTTATTGACGTGAACCAAAATGTCTATCATTATGTATTCAAAAGGGAGTTTGATAAGTCCGAGTTGAACGACGAAACTCCAAACTAATTGATAATGCCCGAAAGGGGGAACCTTCTACCCAGGTATCAAACTAAAATCGTTTTTTATTTTTTTAAATAACGCAAGTTCATGAAAAAGCTATTTTCCGCCGGCCTTTGCCTTTGCATTGTATATTTTGGTGTTGGCCAAACAAAGACAAAAACGATCTCTCTTTTTAATAATAAACTTACCATGCAATTGCCGCCGGATGTAACCCTGATGACTGACGAACAAGTACAGATTAAATACCATAAGACGCCCGATAAGAATACTTATTTCTATTCGGACCATGACGCTGACTTCTCCATTGTATTTTCAGTAATGGCAGAAAATGTGAAAGAAGAAGACCTTGTAAAAAACAAAAGTGGATTGATATCACAATTTTCAGCCAAGGGATATAAACTTGAAGAGAATGAAGTAAGAAAAGTAAGCAATCACAATTTTATCGTTGTTTCATTTTATTCTGAAGTGCCCGATGGACGGGTATTTAATAAGCGTTTTTATGCTGTGGCAGATGGTGAACTGGTCATGGTGGCCTTCAATTGCACTGAAGCTACACAAGGAAAAAGAAAGCCTGAAATAGACAGTTGTATTAATTCAACAGAAATAATGTGATTTATTGTCTAATTGATACAGTGTTGATCGGAATCTTAAACCGGCAATATCGATACCGCGATTGCAAACTCTTGAAACTATCATTTCGTTTCTGCCTCGATCGTCGTTTGTCTACTTCCAAAATCAAGGCTTCTTATAGCATCCATAGTTAATTTATTATCATGGAAATGACAAATGAATGATTCTGTATGAGGGCTTTCAATGTATCTCATTACAAGTTCAAGAGTATTGGCATCTTTCCATGTATAACTTCCAGCAATTTTTGCCGGAAATAACATGCTGGTGTTTTCAATGCCTGCTGTCGTTAAGGAAGGTCCGGGCATGTTTGTTTCTCCTTCTACCCATTTACCGGCCCCAAAAGCAACCGGGTAATTTGATGCATCAGTTTGGAAGGTTAGATTGCAACGATCATCTGAAAAGTTGAAAGAGATCTTTTGAAGATGCATTTTGTTTGCCGAAGCAGTAAAGGTTTTTCCATTGATCATTGATTCGGATGTTTCTTTATTTTCTTTTGGCAATGGCAACGCGAGTGCCTTGATTTTTTCTTTCAATTTTGTGTCTGCACTTGCATCTGCCGGAAGGGCGCCGTCTTTAAATGCCGGTAATAAATACCGCCATACCAGGTTGATCTCTTCCTGCATGTCCGGTGTTTCTGCCGTAATGGCGAGAGCAGCATCCTGTTCCGGCATCACGATCATAAATTGTCCAAAAGCGCCATCCCCGCGAAAAGCATTGTGCCTGCACCTCCACATCTGGTAACAATATCCCTGCAGCCAATCACTGGAATCTTTTTTTAATTGCGGTGCATTTGGGTCCTGCATGATCTTCATCGTACTCGCTTCCTCCACCCATGAAGCTGGCAGTACCTGTTTCCCATTCCACTTGCCTTTCTGCAAAAACAATTCTGCAAATTTTGCCATGTCTTCGGTTTTTAATCTTAAGCCCCACCCTCCGGTGTTAATCCCCTGCAGATCCGTTTCCCAATCCATGCCTTGTATGCCCAATGGATCAAATAACCTGGGCTTCAGGTAATCTATTGTTTTTTGTCCCGTCACTTTTTGAATGATTGCAGAAAGCATATAGGTGCCTAGCGAATTATAAAGAAATACCGTTCCGGGTTCATGGATGATCGGGGTGGAAAGAAAACCTTTTATCCAGTTGGTGTCCTTCCCTGCCACAGCAAATGAGGGATCAGGTTCCTGCCCATCGGACATGATCAGGACATCTTTCACCGTAAGCTCAGAAAGATATGGGGTCACTGTAGCAGGAAGATCGCCAGGAAAAAATGAAATCACTTTATCATTTAATGAAAGCTTCTTTTCCTGGATGGCAAAGCCTATGGCGGTGGCGGTAAAACTTTTACTGCAGGAATATAAAGTATGCTTAAGCTGGGGCTTGTAAGGGTCCCACCAACCCTCTGCAATTACTTTGCCGTGACGCAACAACATAAAGCTGTGAAATTCTGTTTTCGCTTTTGCAGTCGCATCCAGGAATGAAATGATGGCGGCTGATGACACCCCTTCTGCTTCAGGCACTCCGCGTGGAAGCATGTTTTCTTTTTGAGAAGAGGCATGAAGGCACACCAAGCATAAAAACCATACTGAAACGGTAGATCGGAAGCATTTCATAATAAAAACTTTTGCCTGTGTAAATTGATTGACTAAAGCTATGATAATTTCATTTTGTATTCCGTCCCTATCGGATCTTTTGGGAATACTCTTTGAGCTTTGCTTTTTCTTTACTGCTTAGACTTTCTATTCCACTCCTGCTTATTTTATCAAGGATCTTATCAATTTCCTTTTTCGCATTATTTTTTTCTTCGTTATACTTATGATCCACCGAATAATAATGTTGATGTTTCTTAAAATAAAAATTGTCAATAAATAACAGGTAAGGCGCCGTAACGATCAGGTATATAAAAACTATTGTTGGAACAGCTATGATAAGAATTGTCAGATAGTTTTCTCTAAAGGCGGATGGTTGCATCAGCAGTGCGACCACCATACCAACCAGGGCTCCGCCTAAATGGGCCTCATGCCCGATGTTGTCTTTGCCCGATTTGATCCCATAAATAGAAAAAGCGATGAATAATATGGAAAACAACCAGGCTGGTATGGAAACCGGTAAGCCGAAAAAGCCAATATTCATTCCCGGGAACAATGCAACAGATGCAAACATGATCCCACAAATGGCTCCTGAAGCACCGACAGCACTATAGTCGGGATGATTGCGATGAACAATTAATGAAAGAAGACCGCCTCCGAGGAGGCTTGCAAAATAAATTACCAAAAATTTTATTTCTCCCAGGTAACCTTCAATAACGCCGCTGAAAGCATAAAGACTTAGCATATTAAAAATCAGGTGTATCCAGCTCACGTGCAAAAAGCCAGAGGTTATAAATCTCTTATAGTCTTTATTGACCAGGATCCTGTCCACTTCGAATTTGTATGCTTCAAAAAAGGATGCGTTGGTAAGTCCTTTGTATGAAAAAGCAATGTTCGCAATGATCAAAATGATTCCTATTATTCCAGAATTTCCCATTATCGAAAAGATTTAAATCCGGGGCCAGCTATCTAATTTATGATATAAAATGCCTTATTGCAAAAACTGCTCGCTATTCAATTGATTGTTAAATGCCCTCGTCCGGTAGCTATGTTACGTTCTCTTTAATTTTTATATCCTTAACATCTGTATATTGAGAAGAGGATATTTTTATACCCTAAATAATTGCCATCACTATGGATACAAGGAGAGAATTTCTTAAAAAGGCATCCGCGTTGGCGGGTGGAGCAGGCCTTCTGCATGTATTGCCAGCAACGCTAGCCAGGGCACTTGCCATCAATCCGGCACCCGGCAGCACATTCATGGATGCGGAACACATTGTTTTTTTAATGCAGGAAAACCGATCCTTTGATCATACCTATGGAACACTGCAGGGAGTCCGCGGCTATAATGATCCCCGCGCGATTACGCTTCCGGATAAAAACCTTGTCTGGTTGCAAACAAATAAAGAAGGGGAAACTTATGCTCCTTTCCGATTTGACATCAAGGGTACCAAAATAACGTGGATGAATTCATTGCCGCATTCGTGGGCCAACCAGGTAGATGCCAGGAATGATGGTAAGTACAACAAGTGGCTCGATAGCAAACATTCAGGTGACGAGGAATATGCGGCCATGCCCTTGACAATGGGCTACTATACCCGCGCAGATATTCCATTTTATTATTCGATGGCAGATGCTTTTACCGTTTGCGACCAGCATTTTTGCTCCTCACTTACAGGCACCACTCCAAACAGGCTTTTTTTCTGGACAGGCACCATCCGTGAAAAACAAGATGAGGATGCTTTGGCAAATGTTTGGAATGAGGATGCCGATTACCTCACGATGGTGAACTGGAAAACATTTCCCGAACGACTGGAAGAAAATAATATTTCCTGGAAAATTTACCAGAATGAATTAAGTGTGGGTGTTGGCTTTGAAGATGAAGAGGACGGATGGCTGGCTAATTTTGGTGATAATCCCATTGAATATTTTACACAATACCAGGTAAAGTTGCATCCTGAATATATTGCGGCGCTTCCTAAAATCGTGGAACAATTAAACCGCGAAATAGAAAAGCGAAAACAAAAATTGAAACCGCTCGATGCAAAGGGCAAAAAAGCAAAACAGTTGAATGCGGAAATTGAATGGCTCAAAAAAAACCTTGACATTAGTTTGGAGGATCAAAAGAACTACACGCCAGACAAATTTGAAAAGCTTTCCCAGCACGAAAAGAATTTGCATTTGAAAGCTTTTGCAACCAACCGAAAGGACCCTTTTTATCACCAGCTTACATCTTTAAAATATAAGGATGGCAATAAAGAAAGAGAAGTGAAAATTCCAAAGGGTGATGTTCTTCAGCAATTCCGGGAGGACGTAAAGAACGGGGCACTCCCCACAGTATCGTGGATGGTGGCACCGGAAAATTTTTCTGATCATCCTGCTTCAGCATGGTACGGCGCCTGGTACATCAGTGAGGTGATGGATATTCTGACCGAAGATCCGGAGGTTTGGAAAAAAACGATCTTTATTCTTACTTATGATGAGAACGATGGGTACTTTGATCATGTGCCACCGTTTGTTGCACCGCATCCTTCTAAAAAAGATACAGGAACTACGTCAAAAAATATTCATACAGGTGTTGATTATGTCACAAATGAATCACAGCAATCGGTAAAAGACCAAATAAGAGAAAGTTCCATTGGTCTTGGGTACAGGGTGCCTTTGGTTGTTGCATCGCCATGGAGCCGCGGAGGTTGGGTAAATTCAGAAGTATTTGATCATACTTCGTCCATTCAATTCCTCGAAAAATTTTTGGCTCAGAAGGTTGGAAAGAAAATAGAGGAGCCTAATATTTCCAGGTGGAGAAGAACTGTATGTGGCGACCTCAGCTCAGTTTTCCGACCATATAATAATGAAAAAATTGTGAAACCTGCTTTTCTGAAACGTGATCCATTTATTGAAAGCATTCACAAGGCGAAATTCAAAAATCCGCCATCCAATTACAAACGGTTAACAAAAAAAGAAATTGAATCGATAAATAAAAACCCTCATTCCTCTCCTTTTTTGCCGGTGCAGGAAAAAGGTATCCGGGATTCCTGCTCGTTGCCCTACGAATTATATGCCGATGGGTTACTCAGCAGAGATAAAAAAACATTTGAAATAACCATGAAGGCTGGGAATAAAGTATTTGGCGATTCATCTTCAGGATCACCTTTTCATGTGTATGCCCCGGGAAAATATTTAGATGAGACAGTAAGAACATGGGCCTATGCTGTAGCCCCGGGCGATGAACTAAGAGACAACTGGCCATTGGTCGATTTTGAAAAAGATCATTACCATTTAAGAGTGTATGGACCAAATGGTTTTTACCGTGAATTCTCCGGAAATGAAACAGATGCGCCGGTTGAAATATCAGCACGGTATGACCCGAATCAAAATAACAATAAAATATCATATAATATTATTTTTCATGTAGTTAACAATATAGATAGTGAGATGATAATTGTGGTTAAAGACAATGCGTATGGATCGCCTAACCGGGAATTATCAATTGGAGCAGCCGGTTCAAATTATGCAATGATGGATGTAGTTCTGGATACAACTAAGTCCTTTGGGTGGTACGATTTCACCTTAAAAATAAAAGGAAACGCTTCATTTGACAGAAGATATGCTGGCCGCATAGAAACGGGCATGGCGGGTATGACAGATCCGTTTATGGGAAGAGTGGTTGGAGAAAAAATTAAAAATGAATAATGAATAGGGAATAATGAAGAATGAATAATTTCGGCACCCCTAGATTAAGAAAGCGAAAATAAAATTGTATTTAATAATTACCTGGCATGAAACTGAGCTTATTCATACTGATCTTATTTCTTATTCCTTTTAATCTAATAGGGCAAACTCCAGTAATTACGCCGGCACAATTTAAAGAAGACTTCAATTTTTTCTGGACCAGTATCAACGACGAATATTGCTATTTTAATAAGAAACAGACAGATTGGGAAAAGGTCAAAGAAATATATTCTCCGGTAGTTGACACGATAAAAACGAGGGATCAATTTGTATCAGTTTTGGAGAAAATGCTTTATGAACTCTATGACCACCATGCCGGATTAAATACCAATACGCCTGGATCGCAGAGACTTGTTCCATCTGGTACTGATATTTGGGCAGAGTATATTAATGGAATCCCTATCATTACAGAGGTGAGGCCAAAATTTGGCTGCGATGTGGCGGGGATCATCGCTGGAATGGAAATAGTAGCCATCAATGATGTTCCGGTTCAAACTGCAATAAAATCATTTCTTCCAGGGTCGTTGCACAAGGATGACGTAGAAGCCGGGAATTATGCTTTGAGAGTATTGCTTGCAGGCAATCATATAGAACCCAGGAAGTTTACTTTGAAATATAAAGGAATATCAAACGATTATTTTCCTGATAGATCTGGTTCTCTTTTAGAAGATATAAAATACAACTCCAGGATCGACACCAGGATCATGGATAGCATTGGTTATATCAAAATCAACAATTGTCTTTTTGATGATGGCCTCATTCCTGATTTTGACAGTGTCATGCAAACTATGCAACACACCCACGCTCTTATTTTAGATCTTCGGGAAACGCCAAGTGGAGGCAATACTGTAGTCGCAAGGGCGATCTTAGGATGGTTTACGAACAAGGAACATTTTTATCAAAAGCATGAATATTTTGCCGAAGAAAAAGAATCCGGGATTAAAAGAAGCTGGGAAGAAATTGTGTCACCAAGAAAAGGAAAATTTTATAATAAGCCATTGGTTATTCTTGTTGATCATTGGACAGGTAGTATTGCTGAAGGGATAACCATAGGATTTGATGCCCTGAACAGACCAAAGACTAAAATTATAGGAACAAGAATGGCCCGGTTAAATGGAGCTGTTTATTCGCATGAATTGCCAAATACAAAAATACATTTCTCCTTTCCCGCTGAAAGATTATACCATGTAAATGGTGTACCCAGGGAGCAATACATGCCGCCAATATATATTGACCTTCTTAAAGAAAAAGTTTCCCCTGGCGAAGATCTTTTCATCTTGAAAGCAATGCAGTATTTAAAAGGGCAATAAAGACTTCCACATTCTATTTTACAGGGAAAATTATTCTTATAAAGATCGTACCTTAAATGACCAGTACCCCGGTACCCATTATTAATGTCCTGTTCAATCTAATCTTTGTCATTCAATAAATCTTGCTGTATGGAACAGAAAACAATGGCCACCACAATGGCTCCAACGATGATCCCTGATAATGCGCACAAAGACATTCCAGGAAATCCCTCAACCGCAAAAAGCAGCGCCACTAAACTCAATGACCGAAGCAATGGAAAACCTCTTCGTGTATTGAATGAGGAGAATTGGAATTTCTGGATACAGAATGGGTATATCGTGATCAGGAATGCAATTTCCCGTGAACAGGCATTGGAAGCAGCGAATTTTCTTTGGGAGTTTGAAGAAAAGGATCCAAACGATCCCGGAACATGGTACACACAGCCGAGGGCAGAAATGAAAATGAAAGAACTTACCAACACCGGCATGGTAGAAGTTTACAATCATCAGCAACTGTGGAACAACAGGATGACCCAAAAAGTGTATGATGCATTTGTGGATATATGGGGAACCGAAAAATTATGGGTGACGATCGACAGGGCCAACCTCAATTTTCCGATGAGGCCGGGGTTTGAATATAAAGGGTTTATTCATTGGGATTATGATCCCGACACAAAACCGGTAAATGTGCAAGGGGTGATCGCCCTGGCCGATCAAACCGATGAAAATATGGGCGGCTTTCAATGCATACCGGAGTTATTCCGTACATATGAAACCTGGAAGCTTACCCAACCGGAAGACCGTGACCATTTCAAACCAGATGTAACAGGTTTTGATCTTGTAAAAGTAAAAATGGAAGCCGGCGACCTGCTAATATTTAATAGCCTGCAGCCACATGGCATACGTCCCAACAGGAGCACTGATAAAGTCCGTATTGCTCAATATGTTTCAATGATGCCCGCCGAAGAAAATAATGAAGCGTTGATACAATGGAGAATCACTTCCTGGAAAGACAGGATTGCACCGGAAGGTTATGCTTTTCCCGGCGATCCCAGGAAATGGGAACAGAGCAAATATGCTACGGCTGAATTGAATGAATTGGGTAAAAAATTATTAGGATTGGAAAAATGGTAGGTAGTTTTTTGTTTTTTTCAATGCTAATATTGCTTCATGAAATACAAACTTTCTCATTTTGTCATAATTATTTACCTGTTATGTTCAGGCCACTCGTCTTCTCTTAATAGTCCGGGGAACAGTAACATTCTGCCGGCTTCATCGCTTTCTCCCTTTGGAAGGTATGCATGGGATGAGAAGCAGGACCTTGAACTCATTAGTTCAGCGGTAAATTTTGGTTTCAGTTTTTCAGGTAAGGAATGCCAGGTTTTTGCGTTCCTCACAGATACCACCGCCCATAATTATCTGCAATACGAATTGGATGGGGTATACAAAAAAAGAATAAAAATTTTGGGAAATGATGCGAAGCCCATTGTTATCATAGCCGGAGCGGGAACGCATACAGTCTGGATTTATAAAGCGACCGAAGCCCAAACAGGCCCAATATTTATCGAGAAGATCATGGGTGAAAATTTAAAGCCACTTAAAAGACCCAAAGCGCCGATCATTGAATTCATCGGTAACAGTATCACTTGTGGAGCGGCTGCAGATGCATCAGAAATGCCTTGTGGCAAAGGAGCATATCATGACTACACCAATGCTTATTATGCATATGGCCCTCGTGTAGCAAGATCGTTGGAGGTTAATTTTATTCTTAGCAGTGTGAGCGGCATTGGCATATATCGGAATTGGAACAGCAACGGGCCAACCATGCCTGAGGTGTACGAAAAAACAGACTTCCAGGATTACAGTAAAAGGTTTTGGGATTTTTCCACTTACAAACCCACTATTGTTAGCATTGCCCTTGGAACAAATGATTTCAGCAATGGTGATGGGAAACATGAACGGTTACCCTTCGACAGCGGCGTGTTTGTAAAGAACTATATAAAATTTGTTCAATTGGTGAAATCAAAATATCCCGAAGCAAGGATCGCATTGTTAAGCAGTCCTATGATAAATGGTGATAGAAGAATTACTTTACAAAACTGCATCACAGCTGTCAAAGAAAACATTGATAAAATCTATCCCTCAGACAAAAAAATAGCCTTTTATTTTTTTGAACCAATGCAGGCAAGAGGCTGCAGCGGTCACCCCAGTGTTGAAGATCATGCCATTCTTGCCAAAGAGCTCGAGCCTTTTTTCAAAAAATTATTATAAAGCTTCCCCCGCGCATTTGGATACGGGAATAGTGAACAGATATGTATATAAATTGAGGTGAGGATCTGCTGTTGGGGTTATACGTAGTTTTCATCTTCAGATCGGGTATATCTTCGCTTGTTCAGTAGGTTCAACTGATTTATGTTTGCACCAGAAGTTGATTGATATATCAATCAAACGATCCAATATCAAATAGAAAAACAAAACCAATTCCTTTAAAAAACCAACAGGCAAAAAGCCTGAAAATCCAGTATCGGTCAACTTCTTCTTTTATTTAATTACTATAACAAATAGACCCTGCTTTTACAAGCGGGGTTTTTGTTTTTTAGAGGGTTACAGCTAGTGTCCCGGATTTTCCAGGACTAATCGAGTTGATGAGAACCTATACCCCGCACCTATACCTTATCCCCCATTCCTGTGTACCTCTTTCAAAAGTATACATTGTAGCAAAAAAAATTACTCCCGTATACTTTTAAAATCCTACTTTACGAGCCCGCACCTCCCCAAAGTATATCACGAATGGGGTTCCAGTCACAAAATAATTTTAAACCAAAACTAAAAAACATGAAAAAGTTTCTTTTTTCTATTCTTACATTAACTACAACGATCATTGGCTGCAATAGCAAGGATGAAACAAAATCCGGAGACACTACTTCAAGTACGATCAGCCTTCCTTATAAAGCTTCTTATACTTCAGACTTTTCGGATAAGGTTTCAGATTCAGCGCTTTTGCTCGTTCTCAATTCCTATAAATATTGGGAAAGCGGCGACTTGAAAAGTTTAAGGGGCACGATGGGAGACAGTATGTCTGTGGACGGAAATGATAAATTTCATTTTAATGGTCTATCAGACTCCCTGATGCATCCATGGACAATTTCAAGAGATAGCCTCAGCTCTGTAGTAATTACTATGGATGCATGGGTGAAAATTCATTCTAATAAGGATTCCGCAGACTTTATTAATGCATGGTATAAAGAAATTGACACGTACAAAACGGGTAAAGTCGATTCAGCAAACTACTCGGACGTGAACCAGGTTAAAAATGGCAAATTAAGATGGTATTCTTCTTTTAAACAGAAGTTATAATAAACCCAGGTTCTAATTAAACGGTTATCCCGCTCTAAGAACAAGGGCGGGATATTTTTTAGAAAATCGACTGCATAAAGAGCACTTTACAGCCGTTTTCTTTCATAATAAGATCTTACAAGTTCGTTTGAATACACTTCAGTTCGAAGATGCCTGAATTGGAGATCGAAATCAAGTGAGCCAAATAATGGAATGCCGCTTCCAATAAGTGTGGGCGCCCTCGAAATGATCAGCTCATCGATGAGGTCTTCTTTTAGAAATTCCTGGATCACTTTTCCACCGTCAATATAGATGCTTGAAAAGCCTTTTTCTTCCAGGTATTTCAGCAATGCAGCAGGCTCCATTGAAAGTATGGCTACTTTCCCTGCAAGTGAGGCCGGTGTTTCTTTCAGAACGGTGCTTAATACAAAAACTTTTTTTTCAAATGGCCAGGATGGAAAGCTAAGAACTTTCTCAAAGGTTCCTCTTCCCATTACCACAGCGTCGATCGTTTCCATAAATTCTTCATATGCCTGGACAGCCTCATCGTTTGCAAAACTGGTGAGCCATTCAATGTCACCGTCCTTTCTTGCAATAAAACCATCAAGGCTTGTTCCTATATAAACTTTTGTTCTCATGAAGGAAAAGTGATAAAAGAATTATTGTCATGGGAAAATAAAAACTGAATCCTATTCCTGTTCCGGCGATCCATCTCTCACAATGGAAATTTGTCTTGCACTGTGCAGAGTGATTTGTGGTTGACCTTTAACCATTTCAATGGTACCTTTTACCTGTACATACTGATCAAGCCAGGCAGTTTCCGGGGTTGTTGAAAAATTTGAACGATCAGAATTATATACGACTAGTTGAAGAACATTTAAAGAATTGTTGCCGGCAATGTTCATTACTGTTCGATCCCCTTTAATTCCATCCGCATGGTAGACGCTGCTGACTAAACCAATAAAGCTGACTTCATTTCCTTGATACTTTACCGCTTCGGAGGGTCGAATCCATTTTTGGGACCAGGCCGCAATGGAGAAGACTGCAACAAATAAGAGGGCAATAGTTTTTTTCATAACAATGCTTTTTATAAATGTACAAAAGCAAATACACGATCCACGGTATTTAACATTTACTTACCTCTTACGATGTTTTTCATTATTCATTTTTCATTACTCTTTCTTCATTATTCACTTTTCTTAAAATGTTCCCTCATCGCCCGTGGATAATCAGCAAGCGCTACTTCAGGCGCGTCAATCTCAGGATGCCAGAGCTTTTCCCATTCAAAACTATAATAGCCATTGTAGCCACCTTTGCGCAAAATATCGATGGCTTCAAAGATGGGCACCTCTCCCCTTCCCAGCAACTTGTATTGAGGAATGCCATCAACCAGCCTGGCATCTTTAATATGAGTGTGATGAATGTAATCTTTTAGAAGTGCATACACATCTGCGGGCGGTTCTTTTGTTACCGTCCACATATTGCTTACATCCCAAACCAGTCCGACTTTTGGGTGATTTGCTGCCTTCATGATCTCATTTAATAAAGATGCTTCCACCACTTCTCCATGAGTTTCCATCAACACCATGACATTACTTCCCTTTGCATGATCGCCAGCCTCCACAAGGCCTTTTACAATAAGATCGATCGTTGCATCGCGGTTTTCCTTTGGCAATTTGTTTGGGAACACTCTTATATATGGGCAATTCAACTCCTGCGCCAGATCTATAAAACGCCGGGCTTCGTCTAAATTATTTTTTCGCTCCGTCGCATCACTGTGATGCATTTCAGCGGAAGATCCAAGGTCAACAAATTTTAATCCTTTATCCTTCATACTGCGTAGTGTGGCCGTCCTGTTTTCCGCAGTGCTGAATTCATTGCATTTGGTCAGATCCATTTGTCTTTGAATTCCGCGTATTTCAATCCCGCTGTAACTATTTTCCACAGCAAAACCCAGTATCTTTTCAAATGACCAATCCGGGCATCCAAGCGTTGAAAATGATAATTTCAGTTTTTCTTTTCTTAGATCAAATACATTTCCTATCATCAGAATACCTGCGAATCCTGCTGATGTTTTTAAAAATTGCCTGCGGGATGTGTGATGGTTCATAAGGATTGTGTTTTACTTTTTCATTTTAGTTACCAATTCTGTCCCAATTCCACTGATCACCAGCCTGTGCTTTTTGTTAGGAATTAATTTTTGTGTCCAGTCAACAGTTCCCCCATCAGACAGGTTGATCTCTTTGCCATCTTGTTTCAGAAAAATTTTGAATTGAACAAGTTTATAATAATCGCCCGGGTTTTTTTCTGTTACAATTTTGGTGAGCAGAGAGGGATCAAGTTCTTTTATATATTTCTCAAATTTCAGGCGAAAGTTTTCATTTTCCTCTTTTAAATAGCATTTTAATATCAACTTTTCCTTTGCAAATTCATTATTTAAAAGCGACAGATGAATATGAATGTGCTCAAAAAGATTTTCAAGCTCAAAAAAATAATTACCCTTGTCAAGGCCTCCACTGGCCATGCAAAACAAGCCGAAGTGTGGCGTGAAGGCAGGATTAGAAAGGGATTGGCTTCGGACATGCCTTTGGGTGGTGGCATATTTCAGCACTGGATGAACTTTATTCTTTTTGAATTCTTTAGCGATCAACAAAGCAAAGACATTCGTTGCATCCGAAACTACTTCGGTTCCTCTTAAAGCGCTGACCACATTGTTCTGATCAACATGTCCTACCACGGAAGAGGTGCCCAGGGAGGTCAATGGTGATAAGGTAACAAGGTTGAAATTCTTTCGCTTTGCCAATTTCAAACATCGAAGTTCAAGTTCTAAGAGTTCGATAGTATCTACCATAGATGGTTGGGCAAACCTGTTCTTTTCAAATTGTTTTAGCAATGCTTGCGGTGAATTCTTCTTTGCTCTTTTTCTAAACAGCTCAAGCAACAAACTATTTAATTCCGAACCAGAAATCTTTTCTTCAAGATCATTCAACAGATCTGCCCACCCTGTTTTTTCCGCAAGCAATTTTGAAAGATTGTCCATGCCGGTTACATTATATGGATATGAAATAAACGATCACTGTTCAAATTTTGAGAAACTTTGAAGCTCCCTGCAGAATTGCATCGATCTTTTTTTTATCAATTTCTGGAAATTTTGTTGGTGCAGCTGGCTCTATCGAATATTCATTCAATTGCAATTCCCACCAGCCCACATTTTTCCATCTGCCCAATTTATAGCCAACATTTTTGTAGGTGGCAAAATATGCAAAGCCCAGGTTTTCATGAAACGCAACGCTTTTTTCATTGGGCAAATTGATCACAGCATATAAATTTCGAAACTGCTGAAGTTTCAGGATATCAATCAATGCAGTGTAGAGCGCTTTAGCAACACCTCCTCGCTGGTAGTCATCATGAACATATACGGAGCTTTCCAGACTCCATTGATAAGCTGTTCGTTCACGATGTTTTGTACCATAGGCATAGCCTGCGATCACTTCATCAATTTCGCAAACCAGCCAGGGCCAGCTTTGCAAATAACCATCAATCCTTTCCTTAAATGCATCAATTGTCGGGACTTCCGTTTCAAATGTGAACGAAGTGTTTTCTATATATGGTGCATAAATATCGAGAATGGGTGCGGCATCCCCTTTAGCAGCTACTCGGATCAAACTCATGGAATTTTTGTTATGTCGAAAATAAAATAATTCTAGAGAAGTCATTGTCGAATGCGCACTCTATTCTTATCCTCTTCTGCTCATTTGTCTTCATCATTCTTTGCAGAGTAAAGCGGCTCCGAAAACACCGGCACTATCTCCAAGTACCGGCTTGCAGATGGGAGTTGTAAGCTTGCCGTTGTTGAAGACATACTTTTTTATTCTCTCATATCCTTCAGTATATAACAGGTCAATATTGCCTACCCCACCGCCAATGATAAAAAGATCCGGGTCGATGATATTTACCAGGACTGAAATGGCTTTACCGTAGTTTTCAAGCAACCTTTCAATTGTCGCAGTAGCATGATCGTCAGAACTTTCTAAGTGTTTATTAAGAATATTTTTTAATGTGATATTTTCTCCACTGATCCTGGTATAATAGCTCTGCAAGCCGGGGCCAGATATCACTTTTTCCACACATCCCCTTTTACCACAATAACAAGGGTCACCATTTTCTTCAAGAACATTATGTCCCCATTCACCACCCAATCCATGGCGACCTTCAATGATTCTTTTATTTACGATCAAACCGCCACCTACACCCGTACCCATAATAACACCAAAGATCACTTCCGCATCCGGATAATCTTTTCCCGCTCCCATCAATGTTTCAGCCAGGGCAAAACAATTAGCGTCATTGGCAAGGGTTACGGGCACCGCCAGTAGCTTTTCAAGATCCTCTTTCATGGGCATTCCGTTCATGCAAACTGTATTGCAATTCTTCATTCTTTTTGATTCGGGTTCCAGCACGCCGGGGGTCGCAAACCCAATGGAGGAAGGGGCCTCCCCTGTTTCATCCA
>Ga0193726_1001078_pt1 | contig 23246 bp, 21 predicted proteins | sample H2c1metaG_FD_144928 | JGI IMG/M metagenome (GOLD analysis project Ga0193726, IMG submission 144928) | Soil microbial communities from a riparian zone of the East river system, Colorado, United States - H2c1 | ecosystem: Environmental > Terrestrial > Soil > Riparian zone | place: USA: East River...
GGGTCGGCACACCCGTGCATTCCGCGGCGAGTTCGTCGTCCCTGATCGCCTGCAAGCCGCGGCCCATCCATGAATTCTGAATGTAGCGCGAGACCGCAACCGCCAGCACCACCAAGAGCGCCTGGACGAAAAACAGCATCTCCACGTAATTGTCGAACGGCGCCGTCACCAGCGGCCGCTGCATCTGAATGCCGGCCGCGCCGCCGACGTATCGCCAGTTGGTTATCGACGTTTCGATGACAATCGTCAGCGCAATCGTCGCGATCGAGAAGAAGATGCCCTGCATACGCAAGGTCAGAAGGCCCAGTGCAAACCCCATCAGGGCGCCGACGGCGGCGGCGGCTGCGATCTGCACGGCGAGCGGCGCGCCAAACGCCTTGAACAGGAACACGGCGGTGTAGACGCCCATGCCGAAAAACGCGCTGGTGCCGAAGTTCACATAACCGGCATAGCCGCCAAGGATGCTCCATGCGACGGCGAGCACGATGAATTGCAGGATCACGTAGCAGGCAAAGAAGGGATACTGGTTGCTGATCACCTGGGTCATCAGCAGTGCGGCGGCGAGAAACAGCGCCGCTCCGATCCAGAAAAGGATGCCGTTACGGCTCATGATCGCCTGCCGAACAGGCCCTGCGGCCGGACAGCGAGAACGGCAAGCAGCATCCCGAACGAAATGGCCGGCGCCCAGGAGGCGCCGAACAAAGTAAGGACGATGGTTTCGGCGACGCCGAGGATGATGCCGGCGACCAGCGTGCCGGTCATGCTGCCGAGCCCGGCCATCACCACGACGCAGAATGTCCGCCCGATATAGGTGCGGTCGAGCGTCGGTTCGACCGGAGCGACGATAATAAGCAAGGCGCCGGCGATCCCGAGCACGGCCGTGGCAATGCCGAACGCCCATTGCTTGATCCGGATCGGGTTGGCGCCCATCAACCGCAGCGCCTCCTGATCCTGCGCGACCGCGCGGATCGCGCGTCCCATGAACGTTCGCGACAGGTACAGCGTCAGCAGGATCGTCAGCGCCGCGGCGACCCCGAACGCGACCACCAGCCGGAACGGAATCCGCATATCGCCGATCCGCCAGGCCTTGCCGATATAGGTCGCGGTGACCGAGCGCTGGTCCACGCCGAATTGCAGAATGATCAGGACTTCGATGATGAACGCAATGCCGAAGAAGAACGCGATGCCGCGCACGCCGGCGTCGCTGCCGCGCTTTTCGAATGTTTCGTAATACAGGCGGTAGGCGATTAGACCGAACACAAAGAATAACGGTGTGATCAGCAGCCCCGCCAGCAGCGGATCGATGCCAAAATGCTCGTTGAGGAAGAACACGGCGTAGGACGCCAGCACCAGAAAGGCCGGATGCGCGACGTGGGGGACGTCAAGCAGGCCGAACGAGACGGATAATCCGAGACTGACGGCTGCATAGAAGCAGCCGAGCAGCACACCGATCACTACCGCATCGAGCAGCAGGTCAAATGAAAACAATTGAGGTCCCCGTTAGAAACAAAATCCGGCCGCCGTTTAGCTCGTCATGCCCGGCCATAGTAGTCTGCCTTGCGCAGACTACGTACATTTGTCTGCGCTGCCGGGCATCCACGTCTTACCGGTCTCTGAGTAAGTAAGAAAGACGTGGATGGCCGGGACAAGCCCGGCCATGACGGTTGCTTAATCAGGCTCCTCAGGATGACGGCAGTGTGTGCTACTTCCGGGCGGCCTCGAAGGGAGTGACGAGATCGCCGGATTTCAATTTCTCCGGGAACAGGATCACCTGCTTGCCCGAAGAGCGGAACTGCTCGATGTTCTTGTCCGTAACGCCGCGGAACTGGGCTTGCAACACCGCGTTTTCCTTGCGCTCGCCGTCAGGCCCAAAGGTCATCGGGCCGACAATGGTCTTGATCTCGTTCTCGCGCAGATATTTTGCGATCGCCTTCTGGTCGAGCGAGCCCACGGCCTTGATCGCCTGTTCGACCATCTGACCGCTGGCATAGCCGAACGGCGCGAGATAGTAGCCCAATGGATCGACCTTGGCTTCCACCGCACGCTTTGTGTACTGGTCGAAGAACGCCTTGGTCCCCTCATAATACATCTTCTGTTCCGGGAGCCATGAGTTGTAGTTGACGACGCCGTTGAGCAGCGAGCCCATATTCTCCATCACCGCGCCGAATTGCAGGCCGACCATGCCGCCGCCGAAAACCTTGACATTGTCGCCGATCCCGATCTCGTTGACAGCGCGCAGGATGCCGGCAGAATCCGGCGGATACGACGAAACATAAACCACGTCGGGCTTTGCCGCCTTCAGCGCGCGGATGATGCTTGAAAATTCCACCGTGTTGGGCGGATAGGACTGGTCGAACACAACTGGCATGCCGCGCTTCTTTGCGACTTCGCGCGCGATCACCAGTAGATTCTGGGCGAATTCCTGGTCGGCGGACAGAAACGCAACGCTCTTGGCGCCGGCCTTCTGGGCGATGTCGAGGAACGAATCCGGCCAGCTGTCCGGCGGGCCCCACGGCGCATTGTTGAACCACATGTCATGGCCAACCTTGCTGTTCACCTGGAACGAGAAGTTGCCGATCAGCAGCAGGCCGCGCTGCTTGACTAGCGGCATCAGTGGCGCCGTCGGCACCGTCGCATATGGCGCGAACAGGATATCGACCTTGTCGACGTCCAGCAGCTTCGAATAGATCGCCGGGGTCTCGGACGCACTCGACTTGTCGTCATAGATGACAAGTTCGACCTTGCGGCCGAGCAGGCCGCCCTTGGCGTTGACGTCGTCGCGCCAGATTTCGATGCCGAGCTGCGAAGCCTTGCCTCCGCCGGCGAGACCGCCGGTCTGCGCCATGCTCATGCCGATCTTGATCGGCGGCTGTTGCGCGCCTGCGCTCGAGGCAAGCCCCAGCATGGCGACGGCGATGGTTCCGCCGAGAAGCGTCCTGCGTGTCGTGGTATTCTTGGTCATGAGTCCCTCCGATGGATTGTTTGTTCTTGGCTTGGTGTCTTCTTATCAAATTCGTCCCAGCGCTGTCAGTACAACTTGTGGCGTCAGCGGAATTTCCGTGATTGTCGCGCCAAATGGCCGCAGCGCATCATTGACCGCGTTGGCCACCGCCGCGGCCGCTCCCGCCGTTCCGGCCTCGCCTGCCCCCTTGGCGCCCAGTTCCGTCTCCGAGGTCGGCGACACCACGTGGCCGACGTCGATATCGGGCATTTCGCCGGACATCGGCACCAGGTAATCGGCCATATTGGCGTTGGTCAGTTGGCCGCGCTCATCGTAAATGCATTTTTCGAACAGCGCAGCACCGAGCCCCTGCACCACCCCGCCCCGGATCTGCTCATCGACCAGTTGCGGATTGATGATGGTGCCGCAATCCTCGACCACCCAGTGTTTCAGCAGCTTGATAAAACCGGTGTCGGTATCGACCTCAAGCCACGAGGCCTGAACGCCGTTGGTGAAGGCGAACGGGTAGTCGCGCGGCACGAAATGCCGCGTCGCCATCAATTCGGGCTGAATGCCCGGCGGCAGCGTATCGGGGCGGAAATACACGATCCGCGCCAGTTCGTTCAGAGGTATGCGCGATGCGCCGTCGCTCGCATTCACGATCGAATTATTCGCGATGTCGAGTTCTGCGGGTGACGACTGCAGAATGACGGCTGCGACCTCCAGGATGTTCTTGCGCAGGATTTTTGCCGCCTGCAACGCTGCCTCACCGCCGATGCCGGCGCCGCGCGAGGCCCAGGTGCCGCCGCCATAGGGCGTGTTGTCGGTGTCACCGAGAAAGACGCGTACGCGCTGCATCGAGACGCCGAGCACGCTGCCGACGATCTGCGCGGTGAGCGATTCCGAGCCCTGCCCCTGCTCGGTGATGCTGGTCTGGCAGATGATGGCGCCGGTGGCGTCCATCCGCACCGCGACGCCATCCTGCGAGGAGATTTTCGCGCCGCCGACGCCGTAAAACGCGGCACTTGGATTGGTCACCTCGATGAAGCTGGCGATACCGATGCCGCGGTGGATGTTTTTTTGGCGCAGCGCCGCCTGCTCGGCACGCAATGCGTCGTAGTCCATCATCGCGATGAGCTTGTTCAATGAGGCGTGATGCGACAGCAGCTCGAAGCGCAGGCCGGAAGGCGCGGCACAGGGATAGCCGTTGTCGGGAATGAGATTGCGGCGGCGAATCTCGACCGGGTCCATGCCGATCTTCATTGCCGCCAGATCGACCAGCCCTTCGGTCACCGAGCAGGCGATGGGATGGCCGACGGCGCGGTACTGGCACATCACGTTCTTGTTCTGAAACACCACGCGAGCCCGTGCGCGATAATTTTTCGAAACGTAGGGGCCGCCAATGAGATTAACGACCTGGTTAGCCTCGATGGCGCTGGTGCGCGGATACATCGAATAGGGGCCGATCCCGGTGAGATCGTCGATCTCGAACGCGGTGATGGTGCCGTCGCGCTTGACACCGATCTTGCCCTTGCAGCGATGATCGCGGGCATGGATGTCGGTATTGAAGCTTTCGACCCGGTCGGCGACGAATTTGATCGGCCGGCGCAGCAATTTCGCCAGCGCATAGGTTGCCATCTCGTCGGCGTAAATGTGGACCTTGATGCCGAACGAGCCGCCGACGTCCTTGCAGACCACGCGCACCTGCGCTTCTTCAAGGCCGAGATGCAGCGCCGCGAGATTCTGCACCATATGCGGCGCCTGGGTGCCCTGATAGATCGTCAGCCTTGCCTCGGCGGTGTTCCAGTCGGCGACCACCGCGCGCGGCTCCAAGGTCACGCCGGTGTGGCGACCGAAGATGAAATCCGCCTCAATAACTTCGTCGGATTCGGCAAAGGCCTGATCGACGGCGCCGGCGTCAAAATTGCGTTCGAACGCAAGGTTGTCGCCAAGCGGTGGATGGATCACTGGTGTCGCCGGATCGAGCGCGGTGCGCATGTCAGTCACCGCCTCAAGTTCTTCATATTCGACCGCGACGATCTCCGCCGCGTCTTCCGCGACGGCGCGGCTGGTCGCCACGATCGCTGCGACCGCCTCGCCCTGCCAGCAGACGCGATCGATCGCGACGGCGCTTTGCGGCGCGGATTTCAGGCCCTTCAGATGCGAGAGCACGCCAACCCATGGCGTGATGACGGCCGCAAGCTCGTTGCCTGTCACGACGGCGACGACGCCCTTCGAGCGCTTTGCCGCGTCGGCATCTATATTTATGATTTTCGCATGCGCGTGCGGCGAGCGCAGGAACACCACATGCGCCATGCGCGGCAATTCCATGTCGCTGACGTAGAGACCGCGTCCCTGCATCAGCCGCTCGAGATTCGGCCGCGGCACCGTCTTGCCGATATAGGAGTTCGGCCGGTCCAGCACCGAGAGGGCTTCGGGTTTTACGGACGCGGCGCTCATGCGTTGCGCCCCATGCGCGACCGCGCCGTGGTTTCGATCGCGTCGATGATGGCCTGATAGCCGGTGCAGCGGCAGTAATTGCCGGACAGGTGTTCGCGGATTCGATCGCGGTCCGGCTCGGGCTCCAGCTGCAACAGATCCTGGGCTGCCATCAGCATGCCCGGCGTACAAAATCCGCACTGCAGCGCATTGCGATCGCGGAACGCCGCCTGCAGATCGACGATTTCACCGCTGTCGGACAATCCCTCGATGGTTTCGACGGACGCATTGTGCGTCTGCACCGCCAGCATCAGGCAGGAACGAACGATGTCGCCGTTGACGCGCACCGTGCACGCGCCGCAAACCCCATGCTCGCAACCGACATGGGTACCGGTCAGTTGCAGATGCTCGCGCAAAAAATCCGCGAGATTTTGGCGCGGCAGCACCTGCGCATCGACGCGCTCGCCATTCACTTCGAGCGAGATTGGCATATGAGCCGTCACGTCGATGCCCCCGCATTGAGATTGGAGCGGCCAAGCAGCGCAGACACGCAACGGGTCAAAAGCACCTTCGCAAGATGCCGCCGCATGGACGCCGACGCCTGCTGATCGTCTTGCGGGTCGAGTTCTTCGCCCAAGGCGGTGCATGCGTCGGACAATGTCGCCGGGCTGATCGCGGTGCCGACGAGTTTCTCCGCGGCCTTGGCCAGCACCGGCCGGTCGCCGACGGCAAAGAACGCCAGCCGAAGATTGGCGAAGACACCGTTTTCGACGATCGCCTGCGCCGCGAGGCCGACGATGGCGTAGTCGCCATGCCGCCGTGCAAATTCATGAAAAAAATACGAGGAATTTTTGCGCGGGATTGGCAGCTCGACGGCAACCAGCAATTCTTCCGGCGACAGCGCGGTCTCATAGATTCCGGTGAAGAAATCCTGCGCCCCGATCCGCCGCTCGCCGGCCTGGCCGCGGACGATAATGACCGCGTTCAGCGCCAGCATGCAGGCCGGCAGTTCCGAGGCCGGATCGGCATGCGCGAGGCTGCCGCCCAGCGTGCCGCGGTTGCGGATCGCGGGATGCGCGACATGGGCAATCGCCTCGGTAAGCAACGGCGCATGCGCGGCGATTTCGGGGGATCGCGCCAAATCGACATGGCGCGTCAGGGAGCCGATCCTGATCACGTCGCCCTGTACCGCAATGCCGCGCAGTTCAGCGAGTTCGCCGATATCGACGATCAGTTCGGGAGAGATCAGCCGCAGGTTCATCGCGGGCATCAGGCTCTGGCCGCCCGAAAGCACCTTGGCCCTGTCGCCATGCGCGACCAGCAGTTCCAGCGCATTCGATACGCTGGTTGCGCGTGCGTAACTGAAAGCCGAGGCCTTCAATGGCGTGACCTCCCCGGCCGGATTTTCGCATGTTTTTTGAGATTAGACGGCGGCGACCCTCAAACGTCAAGTTTGTTTATCGAGCGATTATTTCGAAGTCCTTCGACTTTTGGACTTGTCATCACGGCATGGACGACGCACGTTTCACCTCACACCAAATCAGCCCCCGAGGGAGGAGCCGGCAATGAATTTGGGATTCTTTACAATGCCGATCCATCCTCTGGACAAGGATTGGCAGCTATCCCTCCGGGAGGACCGCGAGGCGTTCCTGCTGGCCGACGAATTGGGGTTTACCGAGGCCTATGTCGGCGAGCACGTCACCGACAAGGCCGAGAATATCACCTCTTGCATCGCATTCATTGCGTGGATCGCCGCGGCCACCAGGCAAATCAAGCTCGGGACCGGCACCATCAACATGCCGAACACCCACCCGGCCGCGCTCGCGGCCTCACTCGCGATGCTCGATCACATGCTCGACGGCCGGCTGATTTTCGGCATCAGCCCCGGCGGATTGCTGTCGGATGCGGAACTGTTCGGCAATCTCGATGCCAACCGCAACGAGATGTTTCTCGAAGCCATCAATCAGGTGCTGGAAATCTGGGCCGGCAAGCCGCCCTACAATATCGAAGGCAAATACTGGAATATCACGACACAAAAAACTCTTATCGAGGACATCGGCCAGGGATTCATCGCGAAGCCGTTGCAGCGGCCGCATCCGCCCATCGTCGTGACCGCCGTCGCGCCGTTCTCAAAAGGCGTAACCGAGGCCGCCGTACGAGGCTGGGAGCCGATTTCGGCGAACTTCCTGATGCCGGCCTGGGTGAAAAGCCACTGGCCGAAATATGTCGAGGGCTGCGAACGCGGCGGCCGCGCGGCCGAGCCTGCGAACTGGCGGGTTGCGAAGAGCGTGTTTGTCGCCAAAGACGCGGCAACGGCAAAGGCCTATGCGACCGATCCGAACGGGCCTTACGTCTATTACTACCGTTCGCTGTTCACTAAGCTGAAGCGAAACGGCCGCATCGAATTGTTCAAAACACGTCGCGATCAGCCCGACGACGAAGTGACGCTCGAAATGGTGTGCGACAAACTGATCATCTATGGAACGCCGGACAACGTCGCGGATCAACTGCTGGCCTTTCAGGATGAGGTCGGCGAGTTCGGCACCCTGCTCTATGCCGGCAAGGACTGGACCGATCCGCAGCTTGGGCGCGAGTCCATGATCCTGATGGCGGAAAAGGTCGTGCCGCGAGTCAATGCAGCGACGTCGAAGCGGGCCAACGCCGCGGAATAATCCTCGCAATCAACAAGGAACGCCGTGGCCCTCACCGACCGCATTCCCTATCAGGCGCTTGTCGACCGGCCGAAACTTGTTCTGCCGGACAACAAGAGGCTTGCAGTATGGGTCATCCTCAACGTCGAGGAATGGCGGATCGAGAACGCAATGCCGCGAACCGTGCTGAGCCCGCCGATGGGACAGCCGCTGTTGCCGGACGTGCCGAACTGGTCGTGGCACGAATACGGCATGCGCGCAGGCTTTTGGCGGCAGTTCAAGGCGCTGACCGACCGCAACATGCCGGTAACGCTGGCGTTGAACGCGAGCGTGTGCGCCTCCTATCCGCGGGTCGCTTCAGCTGCGCTGGAAGCCAGTTTCGAATTCATGGGACATGGATTCGTTCAGGGTCCGATGCACAAACTGAGTGATCAGGCCGACGCGATCAAACGCAGCGTCGAGACCATCGCCGAATTCACCGGAAAGACGCCGCGATCGTGGGAAAGCCCGGGCCTCACGGAAACCGACGAGACGCTCGATCTGCTGCGGCTGAACGGCATCGAATATGTCGCCGATTGGGTGATCGACGACCTGCCGCAGGACATCGCAACGCCGCACGGCACCATCACGACGATTCCATACTCGGTGGAGACCAACGATATCGTCATCCACGCACTGCAGCATCTTTCTTCCGAGCAATTTTTGAAGCGCTGCACCGACCAGTTCGACCGGCTGTATCTTGAGGGTGCGACCAACGCGCGCGTGATGGCGATTTCGATTCATCCTTATATTACCGGGGTTCCGCATCGCATCAAATATCTGGAAGCCTTGCTCGACTATGTCATCGGCCACGACGGCGTCGCGCTGATGACCGCGAGCCAGATCGGCGACTGGTATCGCACTGAACTCGTGGCCGCATCGGCCCGGGCGAAGTCATGATCAAGGCCGCCATCATCGGTCTGGGCTGGTGGGGACAGACCATCCTCAAAACGCTGGCGAACAGCACGATCATCAAGCCCGTGCTGGGCGTCGATCCGCTGGATTCAGCGCGCGCCGCGGCATCGGCGCTCGGCGTCGAGACCGCGCCGCGATTCGAGGATGCGTTGGCGAATTCCAGCGTCGATGCGATTATTCTCTGCACGCCGCAGGAGCATCATGCAGCGCAAATCGCAGCGGCGGCGCGGTCGGGACGTCATGTCTTTTGCGAGAAGCCGTTGTGCACGACGGCCGCGGATGCGGAAGCCGCCATCGCGGCTGTGAGGGAGGCGGGTGTTCAGCTCGGCATCGGCCACGAGCGCCGGTTCGAGCCTGCCGTGATCGAAATGCGGAAGCGGTTTGCGGCCGGCGAATTCGGCAATCCGCTGCTGCTGGAGGGTAATTTCAGCCAGGACAAGTTTCTGAAACTGCCGCGCGACAATTGGAGATTCTCCAACACCGTAAATCCGGCCGGCCCGCTCTCCGCCACCGGCATCCACATGGTGGATCTTTCGATCGCCCTGCTCGGCCGGCCAGTCAGCGTCTGGGCGCGGCTGGCCACACTGGGCAGCGATTTTGCGAATGGCGATACGCTGTCGATCACGATCGGCTTCGAAAGCGGCGCGACCGCGATGCTGGGCGCCGTGCTGGCGACGCCGTTCATGGGGCGGCTGGCGCTGCTCGGCTCCAACGGCTGGATGGAAATTCGCGACCGCAGCCATCCGGAGAATTCGACGGGATGGGATGTCACCAGCGTGCACCGCGACCAACCACCGGCCACCGTTTTTTATCCGCCGCATCCGGCGGTGCGCGACAATCTGGAGGCCTTTGGCCGCGCAGCACTTGGCCAGGCGCTCTACCCGGTTTCGTTGGATGAGATGCTGTTGAATGTCCGAAGCTTCGAGGCGATCCAGCGATCGGTCAAAAGCGGAACGATCGAGACTATTTGAAACGGTTTACCCAACCGCCTTCACCGGCGCGCGCCGGTTAGTCACAGGTGTTCCAAACACCCGCTCGAAACCGGCGAGATACGCATCCAGCGCGTCGCTGATCATCTGCTCCTTGTCCTCGAGCACGGGAGATTCGTAGATGTATTTGCGCACGCCGTAGTAAAAAATTCCGCTGTGAAACACCCACGCCATTTCGAGTTCGGACGCGGTCGGCTTGCTTTGCACGGGAAGCCCCGCTTCGTGCCGGCATTCCTTGATGATGCGGGTCAAAATCTTGTCCCGCACCACGCCGACATACCATCGGTTGATGTCCAGCCCCTTCAGGCCCGAATACAGATAGATACGGAGCCATTTGCGGGTGAAGATCACATTGGTATAGGCGTTGTAGAATTCCTGCAGCCGGTCACGGATCGGCCGCGACCGATCGGTGAGAAGCTTTTCCCAGCCGGTATCGAGCGGCTCTAGATAGACCGTGCGATAGACCTCCTTGATCAAGTCGTCCTTGCTTGGAAAGTAGCGGTACAATAGCGGCTGGGTGACGCCGAGCCGGCGCGCCAGGTCGCGGGTGCCGCCGCCAAATCCTTCCTCCGAGAAGAATTCAGTGGCCTTGGCGACAAACTCCTTGCGGCGATCGTCGGGAGACAGCCGCTTCTGCTTCGCGCGAACGGCCTTGGGCGATGCTTTCTTTCTCATGACGACCTTTCGGCCGCTGGAAGGCTGCTCGCCCCGACGAATTGACCGTAACCGCCGCGCGCAAACAGCAGCGGCTCCTTGCCGTTGTATAAATACGCCTCGACCGCACCGAGGAAAATGACGTGATCGCCGCCATAATAGCGGTCGGCCGCGCGGCATTGAAAATTCGCCACGCTGTTGGCGAGAATCGGCGCGTTGCCGAGGCCCGGCGTCCATTCGACCCCGGCGAATTTGTCTTCAGAGGAGGTCGCGAATTTTATCGCCAGCGCCTGCTGCGGCGCACCGAGCACGTTGACCGCAAAATGGCTGGCGTTCTGGAAAATGCTCAACGCTTGCGAAAACATACCCAGGCTCCAGAGCACCAGCGGCGGATTCAGCGACACCGACGCGAACGAATTGCAGGTCAGTCCATACGGTTTTCCGTCCATCCCGGCAGCGGTGATGACGGCGACACCGGTGGCATAGGTGCCGAGCGCGTTGCGAAAATCACGTGGGTCGATCAGCGAACTGCCGCTGGCCAGTTCGTTGGCCGGATCGGGATCAGATGGATGCTTTGGCGCATCGTTCATCCACCGGCCTCAAAGCGTCAGGTTTTCGGATGGCAGCCCTAGCGCAACACGGCCGAAATTGGTGCCCTGCGCATCGAAATTGAACGCAATGTGGGAATTGATGGCGTGGGCGTCGCGGAACTGGCGCTGCAACGCGCCGGTCGTGTACAACCCCCGCGCGCCGCTGGCCGCGAACAGCAGCGACACGGCCTCGGTGCAGAGATTGACGGAATAAGCGCCGTCGCGGCGCGATTTGGTCTTGGCGGCGATATCCGGGATGGTGCCGCTCCTCGCATCGGACATCGCCTTGATGCTGGTCGAGCGCATGATCAGCCGGGCCGCGTCGATCTTGGCGGAGGCCTCGGCGATCTTGATCTTTGTCGATTGCAGGTCTGCGAGCCTGGCGCGGTTATAGGTCGATGCGCGGTGCCGCGCGATATCGATATAATCGTCGAGGCAGGCCTGCGCGTTTCCCAGGGCGACACCGGACAACACAAACGGGAACAGCGAGAACACCGGCAGCGCGTAAAGCGCATTCGGATTGACCAGGCTGCCAGGCGTCGGCCCGCCGGCGAGAGCTGCGACCGCAAGCGTCATCGATTCCGCAACGAACACGTCATTCGCTTCGACGTCGTTGGATCCCGTTCCTCTCAGGCCGCTCGCGTTCCAACTGTCGATAATCCTGTAGTCGCTGTTGGGAAGCAGAAAAATCCGGTATTCGATGCCGTCGGCTTCATCGTCGGAAGAGACAATGCCGGCCAGCATGTTCCATTCGCTGGCATCCACGCCCGACGAGAACGGCCAGTGGCCGTGCAGCACATATCCGCGATCGACTCTTCTGGCGCGGCCGGCCGGAAACACGAAGGAGGACGCGATCAGCGCATTGGCGTCCTTGTTCCAGACCGCCTCCTGCGCGGTGGAATCGAACATCGCCAGCATCCAATGATGGCTTGAAAGATTGGCAAGATTCCAGGCCACCGATGCATCGGCCAGCGCGATGGTTTCGGCGAAGTCGACCAACGCGACGTAATCGAATTCGGAGCCGCCCACCCGCTTCGGCTGCACGATCCGGAACAAGCCCGCGTCATGCAGATCGCGCTCGGTCTCGGGCGGCAGCCGCCGCAACTCCTCGGTCCGTGCGGAGCGTTCGCGCAGTTGTGGAACCAGCGCCCTGGCGCGGCCCATCATCGCCGAATAAGCGTGATCGTCCGCCTCAAGTCCCGAGGACACATCCGCTTTCGGCTTCCGAACACTCCCGGCCATCTGTCGTTCCCGCTATCGCGCGCGCCGAACCTGCTTGACGATTGTTTATCGCCTGATCACTAATTGTTCAAGGCGCGGCCGCGTCGGCCTGCAAACCGGATTCGATCGAAAGGAACCACCTGCCATGAACAAGACCGTTGGAATCGTCGGGCTTGGGATCATGGGCAGCGCGATCGCCCGCAACCTGGTCGAGCGGGGATGGCGCGTGATCGGCTTCGACATCGACGCCGCGCGGCGAGATGAGCTCGCGATGGCCGGCGTCGCAATTGCCGGCGGCGTGAGCGAGGTTGCGCGCGACGCGCCGATCATCTTGACCAGCCTTCCAAGTCCTGCTGCGGCTGCAGATGTTGCACAGGCAATCGCCGATTCCGGTCAGCCGCCGCGAATTGTAGTCGAGCTCAGCACGCTCAAGATCGCCGACAAGCTTCGGTTTGAAGAAATCCTGAAGAAAGCCGGCCACATTGCGCTGGATTGCCCCTTGAGCGGAACCGGCGCGCAGGCAAAGACACGCGATCTCGTGATTTATGCCAGCGGCGACAGCGAAGCGATTTCACGCTGCGCCGGGCTGTTCTCCGACTTCGCCAAGCAAAGCGCCGATTTGGGCGCATTCGGCAATGGCAGCCGGATGAAATTCGTCGCCAATCATCTGGTCGCGATCCACAACGTCGCCACCGCCGAAGCCATGGTGCTGGCGCAGCGCGCCGGGCTCGATCCGAAAATGGTGGTCGACATGGTCGGCCCGGGCGCCGGCGGGTCGCGGATGTTTCAGATGCGGGCGCCGATGATGGTCGAAGGGGTTTACGAGCCCGCCACAATGAAAGTATCGACTTGGAAAAAGGACATGGCGATCATCGCCGAGTTCGCCGACGATGTCGGCTGCGCCACCCCGCTGTTCACGCTGACGCAGCCGGTCTACGCGGACGCGATGGCGATGGGGTTGGGCGACCAGGACACGGCGGCGGTATATGAGGTGCTGAAGAAGACCATCATCACCAATCCCAAATCCGGCGAGCGCGATCGGGAATAGCAGCAGCACATCCGGGGTTCACATCAATCTGCGCGTTTATGACGCCCATTGAACGCATGCGCTCGCGATACTGCACTGCATCAATGGCAGCCGCGGACTGCATCATCGGCAGCCTGCTGAAATTTCCGGCGCGCACGACCGATGACGTGGTTATCACTTGATCATTTATGACTTCCGTCCGATAAATCGCTCAACCAACAAAGATAAGCACACAAGTTCCGGGGAGGATCGAATGACGATATCGCGGCGGCAATTTGTCGGCAGTGTTGCCGGCGCAGGCATCGCCGGTTTCGCGGCGCCTAATCTCGTCCTTGCCCAGAACAGCGGACCGATCCGCATCGGTTTGCTGGCGGCCAAGACCGGACCGCTGGCCTCCGGCGGCATCGATATGGAGCTGGCGCTGGCGATGTTCCTTAAAGAACGCGACAATACGCTCGCGGGCCGCAAGATCGAATTGATCGTCGCCGACACCGCCGGCGTTCCGGCAACCGCGCGCACCAAGGCGCAGGAGCTGATCGAAAAGAACAATGTCCATTGCATGATCGGCCCGCTCGCCGCCTTCGAGGCGCTGGCGATCGCCGATTATCTCACCGAAAAGGAAATGCCGACGCTCGGGGTGGCGGCGGCTGAGGACATGACACAGCGGCACCCCAGCCCATGGTTTGTCCGCCTGACCTCGACGTCGGCGCAATGCGCCTATCCATTGGCCGAATATTCCGCCAAGGAACTGAAGTACAAGAAGATCGTCACCATCGCCGACGATTTCGCCTATGGGCACGAAATGTGCGCCGGCTTCCAGCGCGCGTTCGAGGACAATGGCGGCAAGATCATCCAGAAAATATTCACGCCGCTGGCAACGCCGGATTACGGCAGCTACGTCGCCCAGGTGAAGGGCGCGGACGCCATTTTCCTCGGCACCGCCGGCTCCAATGGATTCCGCTTCCTTCGCCAGTTCGTCGAATACGGCCTGAAGGACAAGATGGCTGTGATCGGCGGCATGACCGCGCTCGATGAATCCGTGCTTCGCAATATGGGCGATGAAGCACTCGGTATTCTGACCACGAGCTGGTATTCCGCCGAACTGGACAATGCGCCCAACAAGGTGTTTGCGCCGGCGTTCCGCAAGCAGTTCAAATACGATCCTGGCTACTATGCCGGCAGCACCTATGTTTCCGGCGAAGTCCTGGAGGCCGCGCTAAAGGCCACCAAGGGCAACGTGGAAGACAAGAAGGCATTCATGGCGGCGATCCGCGGCGGCAATGTCGAGACGGTACGCGGCCTCGTCAAATTCGACGAATTCGGCAATGCCATCGGCAACGTTTATATCCGTAAAGTGACCCGAAGCGACGGACGGCTGGTCAATTCCGTCATCAAGACCTATCCCGACGTCACCCAGTTCTGGACCTACGACAAGACCGCGTTCCTGAAGAATCCGGTCTATTCGCGTGACTATCCGCCCGCCAAAAACCTGGAGCAGTGATCTTCGCTTCCGTCGTGACGATCCCGCAACCCTACCGAACAAGATCGGCCGACGATGCAGTTTTGGATCATCCAAGGTCTTAACAGCCTGTCGCTCGGTGGTCTGTTGTTTCTGCTGTCGTCGGGGTTTTCGCTGATCTTCGGCCTGATGCGGCTGGCCAACCTGACGCACGGCGCGTTCTTCATGCTCGGCACCTATTTCGGCGCGACGGCGCTGCGTTCCTTCACCGGCCTGAATATCTGGGTCACGGCGCTCGGCGCCGGGATCGCGGTTGCAGCACTCGGCGGCCTGTTCGAGCGGCTGGTGCTGACCCGGCTGAAGACCAATCCACTCGGGCAGGTGCTGGTGACGCTCGGCATGGCATTCATCATTTCCGATGCATGCCTGGCGTTGTGGGGCGGCGATTCAATCCCGGTGCCGACGCCCTCAAACCTGCAAGCACCGACGCGGATATTCGGCTTCGTATTTCCGACCTATCGGCTGGTGCTGGTGGGATGCGCCATTGCCGCCGCGATCGCGCTGTATTTCCTGATCGAGCGCACCCGGCTGGGCGCGATGATCCGCGCCGGCGTCGATGACCGGCAGATGGCGCGCGCGGTCGGCATCCCGGTTTCGAACCTGTTCACCATCGTGTTTTGTCTCGGCGCGGGCATTGCCGGCGCCGGCGGCGTGCTGGGCGGGCCGATCCTATCGGCCTATCCGGGACTCGATGGCGACATGCTGCCGCTGGCGCTGATCGTCGTTATCCTGGGCGGTATCGGAAGCCTGCTCGGCGCGTTCGTCGGCAGCTTCATCATCGGATTCATCTATACATTCGGCACCGCGCTGTTTCCGGAACTGGCTTACATCATCCTGTTCTTGCCGATGATCTTCGTCATTGCGTTCCGGCCGCAGGGCCTGTTCGGGCGCGCTGGCGCATGACCAGGATCGCGCTCGCCGTGCTCGCCGTGTCGCTGGCGATCCTGCCGTTCTTCGCCGGCGATTTTTATATCAACCTCGCGAGCCAGGCCCTGATCGCGGCGATCTTTGCGCTCAGCCTCAATCTGCTGGTGGGTTATGGCGGCATGACGTCGCTCGGACACGCCTCCTTCCTTGGCGTCGCCGCCTATATTTCGGCGCTGATGACGACCCGGTACGGCATGGGGCACGGCCTCGCGGCGATCGTCTCGATTGCTGGTACGACGCTGATGGCGGCGTTCTTCGGTCTCATTGCCTTGCGCGCCACAGGGCTCGGCTTCCTGATGATTACGCTCGCTCTGTCGCAGGTGCTGTGGGGCCTCGCCTATCGCATGTCTGATGTGACCAACGGCGACAACGGCATCACCGGCCTGACGCGGCCGATGCCGTTCGGCGTCCCGCTCGATAATCCGGCATCGTTCTACTGGTTCGCGCTGATCGTGGCGGTGTTTGCCTTCGCCATGATGGCGATCTTCGTGTCGTCATCCTTCGGATCGACACTGAAGGGGGTGCGCGACCAGCCGCGCCGCATGGCTGCGCTCGGCTTCAATCCCTGGATGATCCGATGGATCACCTTCGTCTATGCCGGCTTCTGGGGCGGCGTATCCGGATTGCTTTACGTCTACTACCATAAATACATTCACCCGACCTCGCTTTCGACCACCAGTTCGGCCGAGGCATTACTCGGCGTCATCGCCGGCGGTTCGGGGACGCTCGGCGGTCCCGTGGTCGGTGCGACGCTGGTGCTGCTGCTCAAGAACTACGCCTCGGCTTATGTTGAACGATGGAACATGCTGCTTGGCCTCGTGTTCCTGTTCATCGTTCTGGTCATGCCGACCGGGATCACGCCCGGCCTGCGCAAACTCGTGACCAGCATGCGTGGGGGGTCGCGATGAATTCCCCGACACCAGACTATGCGCTCGAGATCACCAACCTGAACAAGGCGTTCGGCGGGCTTTCGGCAACGCACAACGTATCGCTGGCGATACGGCCAGGCGAACGCCGGCTGATCATCGGCCCGAACGGCGCCGGCAAGACAACCTTGTTCAACCAGATCACCGGCGACCTCAGGCCGAATTCCGGACAGATCAGATTGTTCGGCACCGATGTCACCCACTTCACGCCCTACAAGCGCGCGCATTTCGGACTGTCGCGGACCTATCAAATCATTACGCTATTTTCAGGCGACACGCTCGAACACAACGTCACGCTCGGCCTGCTCGGATTGCGGCCGGCGCGCTGGCAGATGTGGCGGCCGTTATCGTTTTACGGCGACCTTGCAACCGAGGCGAAGCGGACGCTCGATATGGTCGGGCTGTTGCATCTGGCTGCGCACCCGGTATCCGACATTGCCTATGGTGAAAAGCGCCGGGTGGAGCTGGCGATGGCGCTGGCGCAAAAACCGCGGGTATTGTTACTGGACGAGCCGCTGGCGGGGCTTTCGAACACCGAGCGATCGACCGTAAAGGCGCTGATCGCGTCGATCCCACGGCAGACCGCCGTCGTCATGATCGAACACGATATGGATACCGCGCTCGATCTCGCCGAAACGGTGACGCTGTTGAACTACGGCCGCGTGATCGTCGATGGCGAGCGCGACACGGTGATCGCGGACGAGCGCACACGCGAGGTGTATCTTGGCACCTGACGCGCTCAGCCTCACAAACCTGCACACGTTTTATGGCGACAGCCATGTGCTGCACGGCATCAGCTTCTCGTTGCGGCCGGGCGGCGTGCTGGCGCTGCTCGGACGCAATGGCGCCGGAAAGACCACCTGCATCTCGACCATCATCGGCTTTCTAAAACCCCAGGAAGGCGAGATCAGACTGTTCGGTGAGCCGATCGGAGGTCTCAGCCCCGAACGAATTTCGCATCTGGGCATTGGCCTTGTGCCGCAGGGGCGGCGGATATTTCCCTCGCTGTCGGTCAAGGAAAATCTCATGGTGGCGCGGCAGCGCGAGAACACGACGAGCAAGCCATGGGGCATGGACCGGATCTACGAGATGTTTCCGCGATTGCGCGAGCGCCACGCGCAGTTCGCGGGCACGCTCTCCGGCGGCGAGCAGCAGATGCTCGCGATCGGACGGGCGCTGATGGGCAATCCACGCGTGCTGCTGCTCGACGAGCCGTCCGAAGGCCTGGCACCCTTGATCGTGGCGGAAGTCGGCCGCACCATCCGGCGCCTGAAGGAGGAAGGACAATCCATTGTCCTGGTCGAACAAAACCGTCAGTTGGCGCTGGATGTTGCGGATCAGGCGGTCATCCTCAATACCGGACGCTGCGTGTTTGCCGGCAGCGCAACCGAACTTCTGAACAATGAAGCCCTGATCGCGCAAAATCTCGGGGTCTTTCACGCGCATTAGCCAGGACAGCAAATCGCAAGAGCAACCAATCATTTTCCAACGGGAGTCAAAAATGAAGATCGGCGTATGCGGCACGGGGCGAATGGGATCGTCGATCGCGCAGCGGTTGATATCGGTCGGGCATGAGGTTGGCGTCTGGAATCGTGATGCGGCGAAAACAAAGCCGCTGACCGAAGCCGGCGCGAAGCTGTTCGCGTCTCCGGCTGACCTCGCTGAAGGATGCGAGGCCGTCGTCGTGATGTTGCTGAACGACGCCGCGACCGAGGCGGTCTACAGGGGACCGACCGGTATCCTGAAGGTAAAGCTTGCCGGCAAGCTGCTGATCGATATGAGCACGGTTCGTCCGGACACGATGATCTCGATCGGCGCATCTGTTGCGAGCCAAGGCGCGGCCTTCGTCGAATGTCCGGTCGGCGGCAGCACCGCTCCAGCGAAGGAGGGTAAACTGTTCGGACTGGCCGGCGGCGCGCAGGCGGATGTCGCTAGAGCGATGCCGATCCTTGAACAACTATGCCGCCGCATCGAGCATGTCGGAGAACTTGGCGCGGGTGCCACGATGAAGCTCGCGGTCAACCTGCCCTTGCTGGTGTACTGGCAGGCGCTCGGTGAAGCGCTGGCGATCTGCAAGCCACTCAATCTCCGACACCGCAGGCACCCCGACCGCCATGAAAGGACGCGGCGCCAGCATCGCGAAGGTGTTGGGCGGCGAGCCGATGGGCCCGACCGCCTTCGCCATCAGTGCCGCGAAAAAAGACCTCGCCACCGCGGTTGCGTTCGGCCAGTCGATCCATGCCACGCTTCCGGTCACTGCCAGCGCGCTGGCGTGCTTCGAGGAAGCCGAGGCCGCGGGCCTCGGCGATGCCGACGCCACCGCCGTTCCGATTCATTGGGCCCAGCGGCCCGGCAGCAAGTAAAGGGTCTTTACTCATGATCATCTCAACCGACGGACAATTTCCGATGCTCGATCGCAAGAACCGCTACGGCCGCACCGCCGCGCGGAACCACGATGCAGATGGCCGCGCGCGGCGTCCCTCTTCCACGACCATCGATATCCACGCGCATATCGTCGTGCCTCAAGCTGCCAAACTGGCGCAGCCGCATGTCGATCTCAAACGAATTCCGCTGGCGCATTTCGCCGACGCGGCAAGCAAGGAAATCAACGTGCAGCAGGAGAAGGACGTCGGCGAGGTGATGACTACCATCGATCGCCGCTTGCGCGACCTCGATCATATGGGCATCGACATCCAGGTCGTCGCGCCCGCGCCGGGCCAGTGCTACTACACGATCGACGCCAAGATCGCGGAACAGGCGCACCGCCTCGCCAATGAGGGCGTCGCCGAATATTGCGCGCGCAAGCCGGATCGCTTCGTCGGGCTCGGCGTCGTCACCCTGCAGGAACCGGAAATCGCGGTCCGCGAACTCGACTATGTCATGAATGATCTAAAGCTGAAGGGCGTCGAGATCCTGACCAATGTCGATGGCCAGGAACTGTCAGATCCGAAATTCCGGCCGTTTTTTGCAAAGGCCGAACAACTCGGTGCCTTCATCATGATGCATCCGAACGGATTCACCCACGGCGAACGCCTGACCCACTTCTACTTTAACAACGTTCTCGGAAATCCGCTCGACACCACGCTGGCGCTGCATAATTTGATCTTTTCAGGCACGCTGGCGCGCTTTCCCGATCTGAAATTGATGGCCGTGCATGGCGGCGGCTATCTGCCGGGCTATTCCGGCCGCATCGACCACGCCTGGGGTGCGCGGCAGGATTCCCATAGCGACCTGCCGCTGCCGCCGACGACGTATCTGCGGCAGGTTTATCTCGACACCGTGGTGTTCACCTATCACCAGCTGGCGTATCTACTCGACGTGTTCGGCCCCGACCGCATCGTGATGGGCACCGACTATCCGTTCGACATGGCCGAGTACAATCCGATCGGCCACATCGCCGGGGTAAATGGCATGGATCAGGCTACGCTGGCGCAGATCGCAGGCGGCAACGCGGCGAGAGTGCTGGGGCTTGATGTCTGAGGCGGCTCAATGCGGCGCACTTGCCGCCTTATATCCCGGCTGCTCGAACGGATGCGAAGTCGAGAACGCCGGCAGCTCGAAGCAGCGGGCGGCGAGATCGGCCACCGCCGGAAACGGACTCAATTCGAGTTTGACGTATTGCGCGGTCACCACCTGCCCGGCGATGCAGATATCCGCAAGGCCGGGCTCCGGCCCCAGTGCAAACGGCGCGGCCGGGCGGCGGGCAAGCATCCGCTCGAAAGTCGCGAGCCCCTCGGTGGTCCAATGCCTGCCCCAGTCCTCGATCGCCTTGGCATCGGCGCCAAACGTTGTGGCGAGATGATTGCGCACGCGCGGCGTCACCAAGGGATGCGCATCGGCCACCGTCATCAGCGCCAGCGACTGCGCGTAGGCCCGCTCCTTTGCATCTTGCGGGATCAGCCGCGGCTCCGGCTGGAGTTCGTCGAGATATTCGATGATCGCCAGCGACTGGAAAATGGAATGGCCGTCGTGAATGAAGGTCGGCACTACGCGCTCGTCATTCACGGCGGTGTATTCCGGTTTGAATTGCTCTCCGGACAAGATGTCGATCGGGATTTCCTCAAACGGCAGGCCCTTGAGCCGAAGCGCGACGCGCACGCGGAATGAAGCAATCGATCGCCAGAATCCATAGACCTGTATGCTCATCGGGAGATTGTCCTGCGTTCAGCCTTCAAATAACACCCTACGCGATCGGCGGAGTTATCCGCTAGTAGCCCCGTGCGAGATCGACAACATTATCCAATACGCCACCGGCTTCAAAATGCTCGATCTGCAGCGCAACGTATTTCGATATTTCGACAGGGTCGGTATCGGCAGCGTTGTGGGGTGTCACAATGAGATTTGGGTGATGCCATAACGGGCTGCTCGCAGGCAGCGGCTCGGTTTCAAAAACGTCGAGCGTTGCCGCGCCGAGCGTTCCGTCGTTCAGGCAGGCGAGAATATCCGCCTCGACCTGCAGGCCGCCTCGTCCGGCATTGACAAGCACCGGCGCGCCGAGCGGACTGGTTCGATCGAGCATCGAGAAGACACGGCGGTTGAGGATATGTTGCGTGCCGGCTGTGAGCGGCAGAAGACAAACCAGGATGTTGGTCCGCCTCAAGAACGGTTCAAGTTCGTCCTGGCCTGCATAACAATCGATTCCTTCGATGCTTTTGAAACTGGCGCTCCACCCGGACACCTGAAACCCGAGCCGCTTGAGAGCCGAAGCCGAATCAAGTCCAAGCGTGCCAAGGCCCATGATTCCGACCCGGATCGCGCTTGCCGCCCATTGAAATCCCGGCTCCCACCGCTTCTGGCGCTGGCAATCCCACAGATAGAGCTGCTGACGGTGGTGCATCAAGACGTGAAGCACGACATATTCAGTCATGCGGCATGTCAAATCCTCGATCGCCACGCGGACAATTGGGAGTTTTGGCAAACTATGGTCGGCAACCAGCGCATCGACCCCGGCCCCCAGATTGAAAATGACACGCAGGTTGCGAAACACCGAAAGCGCACCTTGGGCCGGCTTCCATACCGCGGCGTAGTGAATTTCGTCCGGATCGATTGAATCGTCCGGCAGCAGGACGACATGCCGATCCTTGCATGCTTCAAGAAAACGATTCTTCCATCGCTCGGGTGACCAATTCTCGGTGCCGCCACGCACCAAGAGAGCCAGCGCTCCTTTACGCATTCAGATTTCGTCCTGTCGCCTGCGTGCGTAGCCATGCACCTCAAGGCAGACTACCACCGTGTCTTAACGGGACGAAATTGTTGCATGAAATGCCCGGACGCCAGTCATCCGGTCGGGGCATCCGATGTTCTGGCCGCCAGCCATGATTCGCCAGAGCGCTCAGACCATATGGGTTATGCACCCGCAAATAGCAGCGTTTGCTTTGTGTTCACCTACGGCACGGCACGTGCCGCAGGCGCCCGGATGGATCGGCGAGCTAGTGCGCCGCGGCGAGCGGCGCCTGACCGTAACCGTGTTCCTGAGGCGCCTGCATCGTTGGGAGCACACTAAATCCGGCGTCAGCCGAATGGACCGCCATCGCCTGGATCAGTTGCGCCAGAGATCCAACCTGCCGTACGCCCGGATCGAAAGCGAAACCGACGTCGCCGGCGATGCCGGTGGTACCGTCGAGCTTTGTATAGGCCGATGTGCCCTGGATTTTCGAGCCGTCAGCCATCACCTGCACCACGCCCGAGGGCGTCAGATCGATGGAGGCCACGCCGCGGTCGGCCAGGGAGCGGACCTCACCGGTCTGGGAAATACCGTCGCCATTGGCGTCCTGCCAGATGCGGAAATCGCTCCAGCGGTCGTCGCCTGAACTGAGTACGCCATCATGGTTGGTGTCGAACGCCTGCCGCAGCGCCGCCATGTCGGACGTCGAGCCAGGCGCCCAATCGGTGAAGACGATCTCCTTTTTCTGGTCGATGACGCCATCGGGGCCCGATGCGCCGTTCGCGGCAAGATCGATCGCCAGCACGCCGTCGTTGTTGCCGGCCCAGGCGGTGTGTACTCGCCCAGGTCCATCATCCATGTTGAAGAACGCCGACGAAGAACTGAGCGGCGTAATGTCAACGCCGTTGCCGTCAAGATCGAGAATGACCGGCAGTCCGTCGTCGCCGCCGCCGCCCGGCGTCAGACTGACAACGTAGGGAGAGGAATACCATAGCAGTGTATCGAACGCCCCCCATACTGTATCAGGCGTATGCGAACCGTCATCGTTGGTTTCACTGATCGATGTAGCATTCCAATCGCTGTCGAAAATCATGGTGAACGTCGACCAGCTCATGGAATTCGCCGGGTCGTTGGCAATCAGCCAATGGGTGCCATTGTCGTAGGTTCCGGTCTGGCTGATCAGGTGGCCAGCGGAGTCAGTTACGTCAACATGGTAGTTCCATGTTTGCGTATGAGCCGTATCG
>Ga0193726_1001079_pt1 | contig 23242 bp, 22 predicted proteins | sample H2c1metaG_FD_144928 | JGI IMG/M metagenome (GOLD analysis project Ga0193726, IMG submission 144928) | Soil microbial communities from a riparian zone of the East river system, Colorado, United States - H2c1 | ecosystem: Environmental > Terrestrial > Soil > Riparian zone | place: USA: East River...
TCTCACGAAACGCAATACGGCAGCCGCAGGCGAGGCGCGCGTGCGTGAATCCCTTCATCACCTGGGCATCATACCACGTCGGCTCCCGGCTCCAAGCTGTGGCAGCGTCACAGCTTCTGCGCCAGAAGCGCCTTGATTTCCCGCTCGAACGTGTCCCGGCCGGTCAGCCCCTCGTGCTTGCGGCAGATCGTGCCGTCGCGGCCGATTACGATCGTCGTCGGGATACCCAGCAGCGGGCCGAACGCGTCCTGTACGTCGTCGTGATCGAGGCCCTGCAGGACCAGGTAATTCATCTTGTACTCGGCGGCGTACGGCTTCAGCGCGTCGAGCTTGTCGTCCACCGAGATGCCGATCGTCTGCAGCCCCTGGCTGCCGTACGTGTTCTGCATCTTGATGAAGCCGGGAATCTCGAGCTTGCACGGGCCGCACCACGTCGCCCAGAAGTCGAGCACGATCACCTTGCCCTTGAAGTCGGCGAGCTTGACCGGCTTGTTGTCGAGATCCTTCAGCGTGAAGTTCAGCGGCGCCGGCTTGCCGTTCGGCGCGCACGCGCTGACCGGGTCCGCGCGCTCGCCGACGGCCGCGACCGTCCACGGCAGCGGCACGTGCAGTGTGAGCAGCGCGAGGGCCAGCGCGCCGACGGCGGCGAGGATCCAACGAAACATCATGCGAAAAACTCCCGGCGGGTCCGCGACCCGCGTCCATGTATTTTAGCTTAGTGGAGCGACGCCTGAACGAACGTCGCCATGCGCTCGACCTCCGGCCGGGGTTCGCGCGTGATCAGCACGAACGTGCGGCCACCGGCCGACCAGATCGCCGCTTCGTGCCCCATCACCTCGACGATCTCGTCGCGGCGCGTCGTCTTCGGCAGCATGAAGACCGAGACGGGGCGTCCGTTGTAGCGGTACATGATGTGCGCGATCTTGCCCTCGCCGTACAGGCACGGACGCTCGCCGACGAGCTCGAGCCCCTCGCGCTCCGGCTGCTCGGGCAGCGCGAGACGCAGGCCGAACGACGAGGCGATCGCGTTCTCGACTGCGGTGGCGGTGTCGTGCGTGCCGAGCACGCGATTGAGGCCGAAGCATTTGAGGTGATCGGCGGTGAGTTCCGCCGCCATCACGCGCGACGATTGATCCGTCGCTTCATATAGCAACCCGCCCGCCCCAATACTGACAACGATCGCGACGCTCGCCGCCAGCGCGAGCGGCGCCAGGCGCGTGCGCCACGTGTGGAACGCCGACGCCGGACGCGTGATCGGCAGTGCTGCGCGGGGCGCGGCGCTCGCGGCCGCGTACGCCGCAGCGCAACGGGCGCGCAGCGCCTCGGGCGCCGCGTCCGCGCACAGCGCCGCGTGCCGCGCGTGAATCAGCGCGCGGACGCCGTGTTCCGCCGCGAGCCGCGAGCGGCACGGCGGGCACGCCGACAGGTGCGCGTCGACCGCCGCGCGTCCGGCGGCATCGAGCTCGCCGTCGACGTACGGCGCCGCGAAGTGATCAAGCGTTTTGCAGTCGGGCATGGCGTGTGGCATTCAGTTGTTCGAACAGGAGCCGGCGGCCGCGGGAGATGCGCGACATGACCGTACCGGCGGGAATCGAGAGCATCTGCGCAATTTCGGCGTAGGAAAACTCTTCCACGTCTCGTAACCACACCGCCTGGCGAAAGGCGTCGGGGAGGGCATCGAGCGCGGTCTGCAGTTCGGGCGTCAGCGTGTCGCGCAGGAGCTGCGACTCGGGCGTATCTTCGCCGCCGGCGGACGGCCGCGCCGGCCCGCCGACGAGGTCCGCGGCGTCTTCCGCCGCCTCGGAGTCGACGACGACGTTGTCGCGTGCGCGGTCGCGCGCGCGGTTTCTGGCGGTGTTATGGAGAATGGTGAAGAGCCAGGCCCGCAGGTTGGTGCCTGGCTCGAACCGGTCGGCGGCGCGAAACGCTTTGAGGTATGTGTCCTGCACGAGGTCTTCGGCGTCGGCCGGGTTGCGGGTGAGGCGGAGCGCCGTGCGATACAAGCTATCGACCAGCGCAAGCGCCTCGGCTTCGAACACGTCGGCCTGTTGACGTAAACCCTCGCGCATGCTCGTTTATTCCGCTTTTACGTCGATGGCCCGCCGGTCCGCAGTATATCGCTGCTGTCGCCCAAACCGGTCAAGGGGCGGCTTGGGCGGAGGACAGGCACCCACGGATACCGGCGATTTTACGCGGCGTGTCATTTGCAGGGGCCCCGGCGTCACAGTAAGATCGCGGACGGTTTTGCGATCGGGTCCGACCCATTCCGAGGTACTGCCTATGCGCCCGCGTGTGCCGTCACTGGCTCCGTTCGCCGTTGCGTTCGCCCTCGTGGCCGGCTCCTCCGCCGCCGCGTTCGCGCAAACGCCGTTTGTGCCTTACTTCGGCAAGAACAACATCCATTACGACAAGTTCGAGTGGCACACCTACACGACGGACCACTTCGAGATTTATTACTACCCGGACCTGGAACGGCATCTCGAGCGCGTGGCGGGCTACGCCGAAAGCGCGTATCAGCAGGTCAGCGCCGACCTCAAACACGACCTGTCGTTCAAGGTGCCGCTGATCATCTTCAAGACGCACAGCGAGTTCGAGCAGGAAAACGTCGCACCAGGTGAGGCGCAGGAAGGCGTCGGGGCGTTCGCCGAGCCCGAACGCAACCGGATGCTCCTCCCGATCGACGATCCACCGGACCGTCTGTACGGCCTCATCACGCACGAGCTGACGCACATCTTTCAGTTCGACATCATTCCGCAGTCGCTGATCCGCCGCAGCGTGCCGCTGTGGGTCAACGAAGGCGGCGCCGACTACGAGCGCGGGATCTGGGATCCGATCGATCTGATGATGGTGCGCGACGCGGCGGTCGCCGACATCGTCCCCAAGATGACCGAGCTCGAAGGCTACGGCAACACGAACAACCCGCGGCTGATCTACAACCTGGGCCACGCCGTCTACGAGTTCATGGAAGCGAAGTGGGGCAAGGAAGGCATCCGCCAGTACATGTTCTCGCTGCGCAAGAGCGTGATCGGCGGCGGCGAGGACGCGTACGAAGAAGCCTTCAAGATGAAGAAGGACGAGTTCGACCAGGCCTTCGAAAAATACTTGAAGGACCGCTTCAAGCCCTTCCGCGACAAGGAGCGGCCGGCCGACTACGGACGCGACCTGTCGCCGAACAAGGAGAAGACGAACTTCCAGGAGGCGTTCTCGATCGCGCCCTCGCCCTCCGGCGATCTGATCGCGGCCGTGACGCTGAACCGCAAGGACCGCGAGGTGGACATCGTCCTCCTGTCGTCGAAGGACGGCTCGGTCGTGCGGAACCTGACGTCGGGCTTCGACAAGGACTCCGGCTTCGATCACATCGTGCTGCTCGGCGAGCGATGGAACACGATGCCGTGGATCGCGTGGGGGCCGAAGGGCGATCGCATCGCCTATTTCGTCCGCACCGAGAAAGAGCGCTCGCTCATCATCGAGAACGTCCTCACCCGGAAGATCGAGGAACGGGTGCCCATGAAGTCGGTGGACGAGCCCGAGTCGCCGGCCTTCTCGCCGGACGGCAAGACGATCACGTTCGCCGCGCTGCGCGGCGCGATCGGCGACATCTACACGGTGGATCTGGCGACGAAGGCGGTCACGAACCTCACGACCGACGATTTCGACGACTTCGGGCCGACGTACGCGCCCGACGGCAAGTCGATTGTCTACAACGCGCGGATCAGCGGGAACCAGAAGCTGTTCCGCCTCGATCTCGCCACGAAGAAGAAGACGCAGCTGACGTTCGGCACGTTCGACGAAACGGGCGCGCAGTTCATCGACGACCACACGCTCGTGTTCTCGTCGACGGCGACGGACCCGACGGTGCCGGTCGAGCCCGAGGTGGCGAAGAACGGCAACATCTACAACATCTGGACGCTCGACACGAACACCGGCGAGCTGCGGCAGTACACCGACGCGCTGGGCGGCAACGTGTCGCCGGTGCTCCTGAACGAGGGGACGACCAACAAGATCGCCTTCGTCACCTACTACAAGGGCGAGTACCAGATCCACACCCTGGAGCGGAAGGAGCCGCTGCACACGGCGGCGACGTCGGACTTCGGCGCACCGGGGCCGATCATCGACTTCCAGGCGCCGCTGCAGCACACGCTGGTCAAGGCCAACGAGCGGAAGAAGGGCACGTTCGAGAAGATGTTCCTCGAGGGGCGGCCGCCGATCAACGTCGGCGTCACGAGCAACGGGGACCTGTTCGGCGGATCGCAGATCAGCTTCGGCGATGTCCTCGGCGATCAGCAGTTCAACGTCTTCGTCGCCTCGATCTCGCAGTACCGCACGATCTCGGCGTCCTACGTGAACCTGTCGCGCCGCTTCCAGTGGGCGCTGCAGGGCTTCTCGCAGACGCAGTTCTTCTACGGCCAGCAGGGCGGGTACTTCTACGATCCGTCGCTGACGCCGATCGTCAGCCGCGATCTCGCGACCGCGACGCGCACGATCCGCGGCGGGACGGCGTTCGGCATCTACCCGATCGACCGGTTCCACCGGGTGGAGATCTCGGCCGGCGTGGTGCAGTTGAACGAGGAGTACAACGACCCGACGCTCCAGGCGCTGGCCACGCAGTATCAGCAGAACACGATCGGCCAGCCGGTGTTCAACAACGGCACCCTGGTCCCCTTCGGCGTCGCGTTCATCCAGGAGACGACGGTCTTCCGTGAGTTCGGCCCGCTGTCGGGCAGCACGATGCGCGTCGCCTACGATGTGTCGCCCAAGATCGCGAACACGCTGTCGCGCCAGTCGATCGACGCCGACGCGCGCCACTACATGCGGCTCGCCGCGTCGGGCGTCCTGGCCACACGGATCAAAGCGTTCCGCAGCATCGGCGACTTCCCCGATTTCCAGTACATGGGCGGCAACTCGGAGATGCACGGCTACGACTACCTGAGCTTCGTGGGCCAGAACGTCGTGTTCGCCGACGCCGAGCTGCGCTTCCCCATCATCGAAGCGGCGCTGACGCCGTTCGGCGTCGTCGGCGGCGTCCGCGGCGTATTCTTCGCGAACATCGGCGGCGCGTGGTTCGACAACCAGAACTATCGCTTCGCGACCTCGAAGGAGACGATCATCACGCCCGTCACGAGCGTCAACACGGACCCGGTGACCGGCCTCGGTACGCAGGTCCTCGGTGTGCCAACGCGTCTGACCGGCTTCCGCCTGGACGGCGGGCGCGCGTCGTACGGCATCGGTCTCGAGACGTTCGCGATCGGTTTCCCCATTCACTTCGACTGGTCGTGGCGCACGACGTTCAACCAGGCGTGGGAGGATCTGATCTTCGCGAGCACGGGCGGAAGCGCCGCATTCAGAAAACCGCAATTCGCTGTCTGGATTGGATACGACTTCTAGCTAGGGTCTAGGGGCTGGTGGCTAGGGGCTAGCGAAATTCGCTGTTCACTAGCCACCACCAGCCACCAGCCACTAGCCTCCAGCCCCCAGCCCCCAGCCCCCTCTCATGAGATGGATCGCCCTCCTCGTCGTCGTGCTCGCCGTGATCGTGGCGGGCGTCGCGCTCGTCGGCTCACGGCTGCCTCGCGAGCACGTCGCCTCACGCACGCTGCGGTTGACGAAGACCTCGCCACAGGATGCGTGGACCGCGGCCATGGCGGCGACTTCCGCCTCGTCGGTGCCGGTGGACATCGTCGATCAGGACCCGCCCCGACGGATAGTGACGAAGGTGAAGGACACGGAGAAGATGTTCGGCGGCACGTGGACGATCGCCGTCGCGCCCGCGGGGATCACGATTACCGAGAACGGCTGGGTCGCGAATCCGATCTTCCGCTTCGTGTCGCGCTACGTCATGGGCCATCACGCGACCATCGACGGCGTGCTCAAACAGGTCGCGGCAAAGCTGGGCGAGGAGCCGGTGTTGACGGGAGAGTGAATTCGCTGTTCACTAGCCCCTAGCCACCATATGGATCTGATCCCCAAGCGATCGTCGGAATCCGCCACCGAGATGGTGCAGGTCGTGCTCCCCAACGACGCCAACCCGCTCGGCTTCATCCTCGGCGGCACGGTGATGCACCTGATCGACATCGCGGGCGCCATCGCCTGCCATCGCCACACGCGCAGCCTGCTCGTGACGGCCGCGGTCGACGACCTGCAGTTCCTCCATTCGATCAAAGTCGGCGATCTGATCATCCTGAAGTCGCACGTGACGTGCGTGTTCAAGACGTCGCTCGAAGTCCAGGTGGATGTCTTTTCGGAGGAGACGCTGACCGGCGCGCGGCGGCTGACGAGCCGCGCGTTTCTGACCTTCGTCGCGATCGCGCGCGACGGCGCCCGCGTCCTTGTGCCGCCGCTCATCATCGAGACCGACGAGGAGCGGCGCGTCTGCGAAGAGGCCAACGAGCGGCGGGCCGAGCGGCTGAAGCGGAAGATGGACGCTACGACACCGCTTTGAGGCGGAGCACGCTCTTCTCGAGATCGATCCCCACGCGGTAATCCTTCAGGAAGTGGTGGCCGACGATGCCGCCCAGCTGGAAGCCGAGGAGCGCGCTCGGCGCCCGCAGGTTCAGCACGACCACCGGGAAGTTCTTGTACTGAATCGCGTCGAACGACAGATCGACGCCCGGCCCGGAGAGCAGGAACGCCTCGCGATCCCACCCCGACGTGCCGAAGACCTTCAGCGGAATCTTGCGCGCCGACGCCGGGCGGTCGAGTGAATCGGCCGTGGCGCGGCTGATCGAGATCACTTCCCCGCCGGTATCCACCACGAAGTTCGCTTCGTTGCCGTCCACGACTCCCAGCACGGTGGCGAGCCGGTAGAGCCGCAGCGGCAGCTCGAAGTCGGAGGCTTCCTCCGGCAGGTGCCGCCCGATGACCAGCTGCCCCCGCTTGTAGTCAATCACCATCGAGAGGCCGAGCGCGATCGGCGACACGCTCTCGGACTCGCGCACCGGCAGATCGTGCAGCGCCGGGTTCTTGATCAGGCAGGGCACGTTGCGCAGCTTCAGCGGTCCGATCTCGAAGTTGTCGATGCGCGCGAGCTGCAGTCCGCGCAGCCCGACCTCGCCCACGCCGGCGCTGAGCGTCACGGCGATCGGCGCGATCCCGAGCCGCTCGGCCGTCTGGCGCGACACGACCGTGCTCTCCGATCCGGTATCGACGATGAAGTCCTGCGTCGCGCCGCGGTTCACCTTCGCCCGGATGATGACCTTGTCGTTCACCAGCCGGAACGGAATCGTGTAGACGGCGGCCTCGGTGCCGGCCTCGCTTTCGAACGGCACGCGGTCGCCGAACGACTTCAGGAACTTGATCTCGGCGCGCGACCACGCGGCCTTGGCGCTGTGATCCTTGTCCGGCAGCAGGTTGAGGTAATTGTTGTACGCCGCGGCGGCTTCCTCGAACTTGTGCATCCGCTCGTAGATCGCGCCGACGGTGTGGTGGATTTCGAGATCGCGCGGCGCCAGCTTCAGCGCGCCCTGCGCAGTCGCGAGCGCGAGATCGAGCTGACCGCGCGCCATGAGCGACCGCGCGAGTCCGTGAATCGCGCGCGGCAGCTCCGGCGCCATGGCCAGCGCGTCGCGGTAGCGCTTCTCCGCCTCAGCGAACAGGCCGGCGGCCCAGCGCGAGTCCGCATACAACGACACCGCCGCCGCATCGCCCGGCAGATCCTTGATCAGCGTGTCGGCCTCGTGCCGCGCGATGTCGAATTCGGCCACGCGCAGCGCCGATTGAATCACGCCGAATCGCGCTTCGCGCACGAGCGCGGGATCGCCCGGCAGCAGCGCCTTCTTGTAGGCTTCGAGCGATTCGGCGTAGCGCCCGTCCTCGAACAGGAGGCGCCCGAGCTGCAGCTGGATGTCGGTGGCGTGGTTCTGGGGCGCCTCGGCCCGGATGGCCAGGGTCGCCGCGACGACGACGGCGGATACGGCGACGACGCGGATACCTCGGGTCATGGTCTACCGCCCCTTTGAACGCGCCGGATTTGATTAGCGGGTGTACTGTTCGATGGCGACGCCGTCGTACATCTGATCGACGCGCAGGATCTGCGTGTCGCGGCTGTAGCTGCCGAGTTCGTAGTCTTCGCTCATGATGAGCGCCTTCACCGGTTTCGTCGGACACACCTCGGCGCACAACCCGCAGAAGCTGCAGCGCGAGAGGTTGAAATCGAAATAGTCGAGGATCTTGATCTTCTGTCCCGGCTCGCGGTGGCCGCCGAGGGCGATCAGATCGTCAGGGCACGCCTTCGCGCACTGGTCGCAGACGATGCAGGTCTGCGCGCCGGTGGCCGGCTCGACCTGCAGCCGCAGCACGCCGCGGAAGCGCGGCGCGGTCGGCCGGCGCTCCGCCGGATACTGGAACGTGAACGCCGGCTGCGGCGTGTACTTCAGCGTGACCCACAGACCCTTGAGCAGGTCGACGAGGAAGATGGTCTTGAAGAATCGGATGATGGTCTGCATCGTTACGCCCGCTCGCCGTTGACGTCGAACCGGTTCGTGTTGAGCGTCGGCTCGGTGTCACCCGACATGATGGTGCGTTCCTTGCGGAGCACGGTGCCTTCCTTGCGGATCTTGTCCTGCAGGCGCATCAGGCCGTAGAGCAGCGCCTCGGGACGCGGCGGGCAGCCGGAGACGTAGACGTCCACCGGGACGACCTTGTCCACGCCCTGCAGCACGCTGTAGGTCGGAAACGGGCCGCCGGCGTTCGAGCAGCTGCCCATCGAGATCACCCACTTCGGCTCCGGCATCTGGTCGTAGAGGCGGCGCAGCACGGGCGCCATCTTCTTGGTGACGGTGCCGGCGACGATCATCAGGTCCGACTGGCGCGGCGACGCGCGAAACACTTCGGCGCCGAAGCGCGCGATGTCGAACCGCGACGCGGACGCGGCCATCATTTCAATCGCGCAGCACGCCAGCCCGAAGCCCATCGGCCAGATGGACGACTCGCGCGCCCAGTTCAGGACGCGGTCGATGCTGGTCGTGATGAAGTTGTCCTCGAACCGATGATCAATCAATCCCATCGTTTGTCCCTAGCCCCCAGCCTCTAGCCACTAGCCCCGATCGAAGTGCTCCGCGTTGCGCGGGATGAAGTCCGCCCACTTCTGCGGGGTCTCGTCGAGCGCGAAGATCGCCTCGACGGGGCACGCCGGCACGCAGGCGCCGCAATCGATGCACTCGTCGGGATGAATATAGAGCATCTCGACCGCGGCGAAGTCACTTTCGTCCTTGCGCGGGTGGATGCAGTCCACCGGACAGACGTCCACACACGCCGTATCCTTGGTGCCGATGCACGGTTCGCAGATGATATATGCCATGGAGATGCGGGCGCTCGCGGTGACCTCTATGATACTTGCGATCCTGCCCGCCGCCAAGAATCCGGCGGCGCCGGAACACGCCCTGCCCTCCTGCGTCTCGGATCCTGTTTTGACCCGGATGTTCACGCCGGCGCACCCCCAACTCGGACGTTACGAGGCCTGTGCGACGCCTCAGCCGCTGGACCGCGTCGCGCCGCGCGGCTGGACCGTCGACGCGGTCCCTCCCCTCGACGCGTTTGCCGGCGTGGATCGGGTTGGCGGCCTCGACCGCGCCGCGCTCGCGCGGCTCTACGGCGGCCATCCCGCGCACGTCGCGCGCGGCTGGAGCGACGAGCCCGGACGCTTCGAGTCGGTCACGCTCATCTCGCCCTACCCCGATGCCGGCCTTCAGGCGCTCCAGCCGGGCACGCTGATCGTGCGGTTCGTGCTGGATGGCGGGCGCCTCCGCTGACCTCGGGCGCCCGATGCGCCAGCTCGCGCGGACTATAATTTCAATGAGCATGACCCCGTGGCTGAAGGCGGCTGGACGCGCGTCCGCCGCCGCCCTCCTCATCTTCCTCGTTGGGGCGGCGACGGCCCGGCCGGCGCATGCCCAGTCGCTGCCCTCCGAGCCCATCGTCTTCGGCGACGGCCACGTGACGCTCGGCGGAGACGCGGCGGTGACGTTCGGGCCGCAGGATCCCGGCTTCTTCAACTACACCGACTACGAGCACTCGGCGCTGCGCATGCTGCGCGCCGATCTGACGGCGGTCTTCAAGGCCGACCGGCACATCTCGTTCCTCGCCGACATGCGGGGCGAGATCTCAATGGACTCCGAAGGATTTTCGGACGCGGCTGCGCCGCGCGCCTACGCGCTCTACGCGCGGATCCGGCCGTGGGCCGATCGCGCGTTCGACATCCAGATCGGCCGCGTGCCGCCGACGTTCGGCGCGTTCGCGCGGCGCACCTACGCGTCCGACAACTTTCTCATCGGCTATCCGCTGGCCTATCAGTACCTCACCTCGCTCCGGGCCGACGCCGTGCCCGCCAACGCCGACGAGCTGCTGCGCATGCGCGGCCGCGGCTGGCTCGCCAACTATTCGATCGGCGACCAGAACGCGGCGCACGGCGTGCCGCTGGTGAGCGCGTTCACGTGGGACACGGGCGTCCAGGTGCACGGCGCGACCGAGCGCTTCGACGCGACCGGTGCGGTGACGGCCGGCACCCTGTCGAATCCGCTGTTCCACGACGACAACGGCGGCAAGCAGTTCGCAGGGCGCGTCACATTCCGGCCGGTCACCGGGCTCGTCGTGGGCGGATCCGCGGCGCGCGGGCCGTTCGTGAGCACCGTCGCGGCGCGCGGCGCGGTCGGCGATGGCCACGAGGGCGGATTCACCCAGACGGCGTGGGGTGCCGACGCTGAATACTCCCGCGGCTACTATCTCGTCCGCTTCGAGACGATCGTCAGCGACTGGACGCTGCCCATCGTCCGGCAGCCGGACCTCGAGCTCCCGCTACGGGCGATCTCGACGTCGATCGAAGGGCGCTACAAGCTGCGGCCGGGCCTCTACGCGGCCGCGCGATTCGATCACCTCGGTTTCAGCGAGATCAGCGGCACGGCCGCCACGGCCACGTGGGACGCGCCGCTCAGCCGCCTGGAAGTCGGCGGCGGCTACTCCATTCAGCGCAACCTGGTGCTGAAGCTGTCGTACCAATACAACTCGCGCGACGGGGGCCGTCTGCGCACGCTGAACCTCGTCGCCGCACAACTGCTGTTCTGGTTCTGATGACGTCCACCAGGCTGGCAGCGTGTGGCTTGGTAGCAGTGGCTGTGGCCTCCGTACTCTCCGTGTCCTCCGTGGTGAACGCCGTAGGCACGGCACCGAGGCCCGGCACCATCCGCGGCCGGGTGGAACTCCGCCACGTACCGGCGCCCGTCGAACGACGCCCCTCCGTCGCGGAATTCGGCGCGCCGAACAGCGTGGCCGCGACGCGCGACTTGCAGGATCGCGCGCGATCCGTCGTGTACCTCGAGTCGGCGCCGCGCGGCGCGTTCGAGCAAAGCGAGCCGGGCCACGCCGTGATGGATCAGCGCGACGAAACGTTCGTGCCCCACCTCCTGGCGATCACGACCGGCACGACGGTCGATTTCCCGAACAGCGATCACATCTACCACAACGTCTTTTCACTCTCGAAGACGGCGCGATTTGATCTCGGCCGCTATGCAGCGGGACACTCGAACCACGTGCGCTTCGACAATCCGGGCATCGTGCGCGTATTCTGCGACATCCACTCGCACATGAACGCGTTCATCCTCGTCTTCAGCCATCCGTTCTTCGCGATCACCGACACCGACGGCCGGTATCACATCGACAACGTCCCGCCTGGCACCTACAACGTCGTCGCGTGGAACGAAGGGGTCTCGTCGGAGGCGCGCCCGGTCACGGTGACCGACGCGGGCGTCGCCGAACTCGACTTCACGTTGCGATGACGATCTTTGCCTCGCTCCGCAGCCGCATCTTCCTGACGAGCGCCCTCCTGGCGGTGCTGTCGATTGCGGTCGCGATCTACCTCGTGAACCAGCGCGTCACGCGCGAGACCGAAGCGGCGCTGCAGCGCGACATCCGCGCCACCGGAACGCTCGTCGATCAGCTCCGCACGACGCGCGGCGAAACGTTTACGACGATGGCGCGCGTCTTCGCCGATTCGTCATTGCTGAAGGCGGCGGTCGACACGGACGATCCGGCGACCGTGCAGGAAAACGTGAAGGACTATCCGGGCCAGCTGAATTCGAACCTGCTGGTGGTCACCAACCGCGTGGGCGCCGTGCTCGGCACCTTCCCGCCCGGCGCGCAGATCGTGGACAACCAGCCCGCGGTTCGGGAGGCGCTCGCGGGCAACGAGAGCGTCCGCCTCCTGCCGGAGCCCAACGGGGTCCTCCAGCTCGTCACCGTCCCGATCTCTCTCGGCCGCACGAACCCGGAAATCCTCGGGACGCTCGGCGTCGGCTTCCTGCTGGACGATGCGCTCGCCACACAGCTCAAAGCGATCACCGGCAGCGACATCGCGTTTGCCATCGACGGCCGCGTGCTGGCCACGACGCTGGGGCCCGAGGGGCGCGCGGCGCTGTCGGCGCTGCTGACCCGCTCCGAACTCCCCAAGAGCGTCCAGCTCGGTACCGAGGAATACGTCGCGCTCCCCCGTCCCCTCGCCGCCACCGACGGCGCGGCGTCCGGATCGGCGTCCGGACCGGTCGTGATCATCCTGCGCTCGCGCACGCAGGAGATCCTGCTGCTGAAGACGCTCCGCAACTATCTCGCCGGCACGGCCGTCGTCGCGGTGCTGCTGGCGACGCTGCTCAGTTTCGCGGTTGCGCGGACGATCACGCGCCCGCTCGCCGCGATCACCGACGCGATGCACGACATCGCCGCCACCGGCGACCTGACGCGCAAGATCGCCGTCCTGCACGGCAGCCGCTGGGACGACGAGGACGCGCGGCTGCTGGCGACGACGTTCAACACGCTGACCGACTCGATCGCGCGATTCCAGCGCGAGATGTCGCAGAAGGAGCGGCTGTCGTCGCTCGGCCGGCTCTCGACCGTCATCGCGCACGAGGTCCGCAATCCGCTGATGATCATCAAGGCATCGCTGCACTCGCTGCGCCAGCCTGACGTCAGCGCCGCGGCGGTGAAAGAAGCCATCGTGGACATCGACGAAGAAGTCGTGCGGCTGAACCGCGTCGTCAACGAGGTGCTCGACTTCGCGCGGCCGATCCGTTTCGAGATGGCGGCGACCGATCTCAACGCGCTGTGCCGCGAGTCGGCGGCGGCCTCGGGCGCGGCGGCGACGGGCCCTGACGGCGCGGTGGTCCACCTGGATCTCGACGCGACGCTGCCGCCGGTGACGACCGACCCGGAGCGGCTGCGAATCGCGCTGGTCAACATGCTGGTGAACGCGCGGCACGCCGTTGCGGCGCGTGAGCGGGCGGAGGCGCCGCTCGTCAGCCTGAGCACGCGCAGCCGGCAGGATCGGGCGACCATCGTGGTCGCGGATCACGGCAACGGCATCGACCCGGCTGATCTCCCGCGCGTCTTCGATCCATACTTCACTACGAAGCGCGGCGGCACGGGCCTCGGCCTGGCCATCGCCAAGAACATCATCGACGGCCTCGGCGGCACCATCGGCGTGACGAGCACGCCGGGCCGCGGCACCGAAATCCGGATCGAGCTTCCTGTTCATGCCTAAACTGCGCGGTTCCATTCTCCTGGTCGACGACGAAGAAAAGATCCTGAAGGCGCTGGGGCGTGCCCTGCGCGAGGCGGGCCACGAAGTGGTCGAGACCTCGAGCGCGCGCGAGGCCCAGAAGCTCCTCGGCGAGCGGACGTTCGACGTGTTCGTCGTCGACAACGTGATGCCGGAAAAGAACGGGCTCGAGCTGATTCGCGAGTACGTCGCGGCGGCCTCCGAAGACAGAGCTCAAATCGTCATGATGACCGCGCACGCCACCGTCGAGAGCGCCATCGAGGCGATGAAGCTCGGCGCCTTCGACTACCTGCAGAAGCCGTTCGAGATCGACGAGCTGCTGGTCGTCGTCCGGCGGGCCCTCGATCACCAGCGCCTGCGGACCGAGTACCGGTACCTGATCAGCGAGCGCGACGAGCAGTTCGACCACTACGGGATCATCGGCGGCAGCCGGGCGATGAGCGAAGTCATCACGCGCGCCGAGCTGGTGGCGGAGACCAAGAGCACCGTGCTCATCTCCGGCGAGACGGGGACGGGCAAGGAGCTGGTCGCGCGCGCGATCCACGATCGCAGCGCGCAGCGCGACATGCCGCTCATCAAGGTCAACTGCGCGGCGATTCCCGAGACGCTCCTCGAATCGGAGCTCTTCGGCCACGTCCGCGGCGCGTTCACCGGCGCGACCGGCACGAAGAAGGGCAAGTTCGCGCTGGCCGACGGCGGAACGATCTTCCTCGACGAGATCGGGACGATGAGCCTGACGCTCCAGTCGAAGCTGCTGCGCGTCCTGCAGGAGCGCGAGTTCGAGCCGCTCGGCGCCGAGCGCACCGAAAAGGTCGACCTGCGCGTCATCGCCGCGACCAACCGCGACCTGCGGCAGATGGTCTCGGACGGCAAGTTCCAGGAAGATCTGTTCTACCGGCTGAACGTGATCCCGATCGAAATCCCGCCGCTGCGCGAGCGGCGCGAGGACATCCCGCCGCTCGTCGAGCACTTCGTCCGCAAGCACGCGCAGCGCACCGGACGCCGCATCGAGCGCATCGACGAGGGCGTGCTCGCCGCCCTGCAGCAGTACGACTGGCCGGGCAATGTGCGCGAGCTCGAAAACACCATCGAGCGCGCCGTCGTGCTGACGCCCGGCCCCGTCGTCACGTCGCGCGCCATTTCGATCGTCGGCGCCGCGACGCCGCAGGCCACCGGTCTGCCCTCGCTGAAGCTGCGTCAGAACATCGAGTGGGTCGAGCGCGAAACGATCCGCCGTGCGCTCGAGAACGCCGGCGGCGTCAAGAAGGACGCCGCCGAGCTGATGGGCATCAGCCAGCGCGCGCTCTCGTACTACCTCGCCAAGTACCGCATCGACTAACGCTTCCCGTAACGCGTTACGGGGCGAGTAAGCGATCCGTCGAAATGCTGGCAAATCGCGTGAGGAAATCCCCGGCCTGTCGCGGCACCTGCCTTGCGTAGTGAGGAATCATGATGCGCCTACCGATTCGTGTGTCCGCCGCCCTCGCGCTCGTCGTCCTGTGCTCCACTGCCGCGTTTGCTCAAGATCCGCCCGCGCCGACGCCGCCGCCCGCGGCGTCCGCGGTACCCGATGACGCGGTGATCAAACTGGAAGAACCTGATTTCACGCTCATCGCGCTCCCGACGTCGCTGCGGCTGCCGGAATTCAAGAGCGCGTTCCGCGTGACGCATCGCTTCACGCGACCACTCAGTTGCGACACGTGCCCCAACAGCCTGGCCGGCGACGGCTTCGGCATCGACACCGGCGCCCAGATCGGCCTCGAGTACCGGTTCGGCGTGTTCAAGAACACCCAGATCAGCATCGATCGCACGAGCGACAAGACCGTCGAATTGAGCGGACAGTACGGCGTGATGCGTCAAAACGCGCACTCGCCGCTCGAAGCGTCGATCCTGGTGGCGGTGGATGCCTCGAACGTCGGAAGAAGTGGCAGCCCCAGCCAGTACTCGCCGATCGTCGGCCTGATTCTCACGCGGCTGGTCGGCGATCGGGCCGCGCTGTACGTCGAGCCGATGTGGCTGCACCACACGAACCTGTTTCAGCCGTTGATCTCCGACAACGACACGGTCATGGTCGGCCTCGGGGCTCGCGTGCGGATCAGCGCGGGCGTGTACCTGGACGGCGAGTTCTCGCCGCGGGTCTCCGGCTACAAGCCGGGCGCCAACCAGGGCAGCTTTGCGATCGAGAAGCGCCTGGGCGGCCACATGTTCCAGCTGAATTTCTCGAACGCGTTCGGCACGCAGCTCAGTCAGCTCGCGCAGGGGGCGCCATCGGGTACCACGAACTGGTACATGGGCTTCAACATCACGCGGAAATTTTACTAACCGCCGCCGCCGCGGTCTAAGACCTTCACTGAGCGGATGGCTGGTGAAGCCAAGAGCCGGAGCGTGAGCGACGGCAAGCGCTGGGGGTGGGGCCCCAGCGAGAATAAGAAAAAGATGACAAGGACCTTCGGATTTCTATCAGCCATCGCGCTGGCGGCCGTGATGGTCGCGTGCGGCGGCGGCAGCAGCACATCGCCTTCGGGATCAGGGACGCCGACGCCGACGCCAACTCCGGCACCGGCGGGATTGACGATCACGATCACATCGGCGGGCGTCAGCCCAAAAACGCTGACCGTGGCCCGCGGCTCGCAAGTGACCTTCGTGAACAACGACAACATCAATCACGACGAGCTGTCAAATCCACACCCTGAACATACTGATTGTCCTGAGCTGGAGACCGTGGGGTTCATGGCACCCGGGCAGAGCCATCAAACACTGAATCTCAACACCGCGAAGACGTGCGGATACCATGATCACGAGCTGTTCGCCGACCCGCGGTGGCAGGGGACGATCATCATTCAATAACGGGCGGGACGGGCAGGCAGGACGGGAGCGGCGGGAGTCGTTGGCTTACCGCGCCGCGCGCACGCGGGCGAGATCTTTCTTGCCGTCCTCGAAATCCGGCTTGAGCTTCGCGCAGAGCTCGAGCTCGGAGATCGCTTCGGCGCGCTTCCCTTCCTTCTCCAGCACCTGACCCAGGCGCCAGTGCGCGAAGGCCGGCGCAGCGGCGCCGGCTTCCGGCTCCTGCGTAAGGTACTTCCGAAGATAACGTTCAGCACGCGGAAGATCGCTGCTCTGCACCACGATCGTGCTCGCGGCGCGATAGAACGGCGTCAGATTGTCTGGAATGGCCTTCTCGGAGTCGGCGAGCACGGCGTCCAGCTCCGCATATTTCCCGAGACCGACGTAGATCCCCGCGAGCGCCCGATAACCCGCGATCCGCTGCGGGTCGAGCGCCACCAGCGCCCGCGCCTCCCGCACGGCATCGTCGATCCGCGACGGTTTCTGCGTCAGGTACCAGTTCATCAGCGACAATGTCGCGTCGTACTTCACGTCGGGTGCCATCGCCGTCTCCGACGCCTGCCGGAAGAGCGTTTCGAAATCACCCGTGGCTTTCGATTCCTTGAGCACCTGCGCGCGCGCGAGCTGACCCGCGCCCGGATCGATGCGCGCGATCTCGTCCACCATCACGTCGGCCTTCTTGCGATCGCCGCCGATCAGGCCCGGCGCCCGGATGAAGAACGCGATCAGGGCGAGCCGCGCTTCGATGTGCCGCGCGTCAAGCTTGATCGTCGTCTCGGCTTCGTCACGGAAACGCCGCGCGAGGCCGAACTGGCGGAAGACGCTCGCTTTCTCCGCCTGGTTGCCGACGACGTCCGCGAGCTGCCAGTGATACGCGGCCACAGTGGGCTGCAGCTTGACCGCGCGCTCCGCCAGATCGAGCGCGGCATCGAGGTCGCCGTACGCTTCGCGCACCGCCGAGAGCCCGGCGGCGGCGTCGGCGTCGGACGGCTTGGCTTTGACGCGCGGCTCCAGCAGGGCGCGCGCCTGCTTCCAGTGGCCGCCGGCGATCAGGGTGCGGACGTCGGGATCAGCCGCGCCCGCGCGCGCGGCCGCGATAACGGCCGACAGGAGGACCGAGCAGACGGCTGAACGCATGGATCTGCCTCTGTTCGTCGGGTTAACGGCTGGCCCGGCTGACCTGATTGGACGAGAGTCAACGCGACTTCGTTGCCGATAACGCCGCGACACCGGACCCTAGTCGATCATGGACGGCGGAAGTCGCGACGCTCATGCTGTTACCGAAAATCCTCTACGCGCAGCCAGGTCTCGTCTGCCCCACGATCGGCTTCCTGAACCAATCGGAGTGTGTTCCCATGTAGTTCCATTCGACGGCGAAACTCGACCCCTTCCGCGTTCGGATTTTGATGGGCAAGCGCCGTGAAGAAGAACGTGTTGCCCTCGACGTGGTACGTGCCTCCGTTCGAATTCGACCGCGGGAACAGGAGCGCGACGGTGTGCTGCTGCTCGGGTGTGAGTGTCTCGGGTTTTCGAAAGTCGAATCCTTTGGGAAACTTCGGACGGTCCTTTTCGACGGTCACGCGGCTGTAGTAGGTCTTCGACAGGAACATGAACGCGTTCATCGGCACGTCCTTGCCACCCTCCGTCAGACGCGTGAGTTTCCATACGCCGCGCAGGTCGTCAGACGTCTGTTGCGCGCCGCCCGTCGTGGCCAGCAGAAGCGCAAACGCGACGGCTGAGATTGCCACATACCATCTGTTCATCAACGTCATCGTGTCCTCCTAGGCATGGGTTTCTACGTCGTTCAGCTCTTGTCTCTGATGGTGCGACCCTAGTTCAGGGCAAGCGCTCTAGTTGACTACGACAAACGGCCTCGCACGGTCGATGGCCTCCTTGGTGATCCCTTCGACTCTCAGCAGGTCGTTCGCCGATGTGAACGGCGCCTCGCGTCGAGCCTTCACGATAGCGTCCGCATATAGCGCGAGCGCCGGCAGCAGCGACAATTGATCGACGCCTGCCGTGTTGATGTTCACGGGCGGCTGAAGGGGTCGCTTATCCGGGCCGAAGTACTGCGCTAGATACTTCGACATCGCCGTGGCCTCATCAGGCTGAACCTTCGCGCCGTTCGTCACCATCGTCCAGATCGTGTCTTCCCAATGTGGCTGATCGAGTCGGGTCGAAAGCACAAACTTGAGGGAGTGGCACGACGAGCAGGTGTCTACGACACTCGGCTTGACCGGGTCGTCTGGGAACAGCAACCGCCAATCGGCATTGAATTCGCCTCCTGCCTGCGCGATCTGCGTGGGTCTCGGACCGGTCCTCGGTCCCGTGAGCAGGCCCACGACGGAGACAGTAGACAGGATGGTGGCGAGAGCGGCGTGGAGGGACATGAAGGCCTCGTTGAGTGTCTCTGCGAAAACTTGACTTCAGCCAGCACGCATGTTACACAACTGCCTCACGAAATGAAATAACGTTCCATATAGTGAAATGCCCTTCATTTACGGCGGATCGGACATTCTGGCGTCAGCCGAATCATAGTCACTGGCAACTCTCTTCGGAGATTCAGCGGAGGAGATATGCGAAGGAAGTTCCTCGGTGCGGCGACAACCGCCGCCGTCTGTTTCGGACTGGTCGTTGCCACGCGGGGGCAACAGCCTAACGTCGCCCCTCTCGTCGCGGACACCATTCTGTACAACGGCAAAATCGTCACCGTGGACGACCCGTCGATCTCCGACCGGATCGGCACGATTACCCAGGCCATCGCCGTACGCGACGATAAAATCGTCGCGGTTGGACCCGATGCCCAAGTGCGTGCCCTGGCAGGCCCCAAGACGCGGCAGATCGATCTCAAGGGGCGCACCGTCATGCCGAGTCTGATGTTGACGCACGAACATCCGACCGACTGGGCGTGGGCCGACGGCGGCGCAGCGCTGGATCACGTATTTCCCAATGGCCCGGACTTCGCCAAGATGCGCTGGGTTCGGGGAACCGCCCAGGAGCAACTGGCCGCATGGGAAGGCATCCTGAAGGAGATGGTCGCGCAATCGAAGCCGGGAGAATGGCTCTGGCTGAGTTTCACACGAGGGCCAAACTTCGAGAACGCCGAGGTGTTGAACGATCAATTCAAGAAGGTCGTGACACGCGCCAAGCTGGATGCCATCGCGCCGAATAATCCCGTCCGCGTGAAAGCCGAACCGCTGACGACCACTGAAAACACGAAGGCCATCGAAGCCGCCCGGAAGTACTATCCCGAGTTCGACCCAGACTCCCGCGAACGCGAAGCGACGCCGCGTTTGATTGAGCCTGACGTCATGATGCACGGGCGGACCAAGGAGCTCGCCGCGCTGCTCAAGGCCGAAATGGAGCTCTGGGTCGCAAACGGGATCACCGCATTTGGTTCCTCCCCGTACAACGTGCACAACCTGGAAGCCCTGCATTATCTCGATGAGCGCGGGGAAATGCCGGCCCGTTATGCGTGGTCGTACATGGGGCCTGATTTCGACGAAACGGTGCTCCGTTACGTCGCGTCGATCCTGGGAGAAGGCTCGCCGTATCTCTTCAACATCGGCGCCTGGTTCGCGGCAGGGGGTAACTGCACGACCATCCAGGCCCCGCCGGAAGTCAAAGCGAGAGAACGGTGCAGCTTTGAACCCGGTTCGAAAGGCCGCGAGGTCCTCGAACGCATCGTCCGCAGCGGCGGCCGCGTCGCCACGATGCACACATTCGGCGACAAGGATATCGATTACTACCTCGATGCGATCGAAAAGGGCGCGAAGGACGCCGGTCTCACACTCGACCAGATTCGATCACGCCGGTTCGCGTTCGATCATGCGATGGGAGCGCCCAGGCCCGACCAGCTCCCCCGTATCAAGAATCTGGGAATGATGGTGAGCATGATCAATACGGCCATCTGGGAAAATCGGCGCGACTACGACGCCTCCCGCCGAGCGAAGGACTATGGCATCGAGGCCACCCGGTGGTCGGTACCGCGCAAGAGCGTCGTCGACGCGGGGATCATGAACACTGAAGAAATCGATCGCCCGCTGCCGCACAAGATTTTCTACAACGTGTGGGTTGGTATCACCCGTTATAACGAGGGGATCGGTCGCGCGTTCGCCAAGGATCAGGGGGTCGACAGACTCCTCCAACTCAAATCGCTGACCACGTGGGCTTCCTATTACTTCCTGCGTGAGAAGACGATGGGATCCCTGGAGGCAGGAAAGCTCGCCGATCTGATCGTGCTGGATCGCGACTACGTCACAATTCCGGAGATTGAGATTCCGAAAATCAGAGTGCTGATGACGATGGTCGGCGGAAAGATCGAGCATCTGCGGCCGGAGCTGGCGCAGGAATTCGGGATGAGCGTCGTCGGTCCATCGACGTGGGCCGGCAAGCCCCTTGACAACTGGTTCGTGCAACCGGACGTCAAAATGCCGAGTCCCGGGCGCTAGCTGCCCGGCTCAGATACTGAGGCACCTAACGGAACGATGAATCCACCGACCGTAGACTACACGAAGGACGAACTGTTAACGGTCCGCGCGGCGCATGCGATTGCCGATGCCGAAGTCGTGTTCGTCGGCATCGGGCTACCCAATCGAGCCGCCAATCTCGCGAAATTGACCCATGCGCCGAACGTGCAGCTCCTCTACGAATCGGGGATCTATGGCTCGATGCCCGACCGCTGGCCGGAATCCATCGGGGACTCCTGCCTCGTGGTCAACTCGCTGGCGGTGCAGTCGATGGCCGAGCTCTTTCTCTTCTACCTGCAACGGGGCCATGTGGACGTCGGATTCCTCGGCGCGGCACAGATTGATCGTTTCGGCAATTTGAATACAACGGTCGTGGGCGACTACCGTCAACCGACGACCCGCCTGCCTGGGAGTGGTGGCGCCTGTGATATCGCTGCGTTGTCAAAGCGCCTGGTCGTCACGCTGCCCTTGTCGCTGCGAACGTTCCCGGAGCGACTGGACTTCGTCACCAGTCCCGGCGGCCGCTCACGGGACGGGCTCCAGCGGAATGCCGGTCCGCCGATGACGGTCATCACCGACCTCGCGGTGTTCAAGTTCGATGACGAATCGGGTGAAATGGAGTTGCAATCGCTGCAACCCGGCGCGACTCTCCAAGAGGTGCAGCGACATATGGGGTGGAGACCTCGAATCGCCCAACACCTGGACGCGGCTGCTGAGCCGACGGTCGAAGAACTGGCCTTGATGAGGCGAATGACGGCGCGGCGAGCCGGTTGATTCGCCGATAAACTGACTGAAGCCTCGCTTTTTGAACAGTGGCAAATCGGAAAGAGGACGCCCCTTTGAACGAAGGCCGTGCCAAAATTCGCACGCCTGCGGAACGTCAATTCATCGCCACGCTGGCTCACGGCCTCGAAGTCCTGGAGGTGCTGAGCGGTGACGGCAGCGAGATGACCCTTGCAGCGCTCTCGAAGCGAATCGGACGCACGAAGCCGACGACATGGCGTCTGGTCCACACCCTCGTGCGCCTTGGATACGTTCGGCAGGATCTAGAGACGCGGCGGTTCGCAATCGCCGCGCGCGTGCTGGCGCTCAGCGCCTGCTTTGACGGAATGGACGTGAAAGAAGTAGCGGGGCCGTTCTTGCGGCAGCTGTCTGCACGGGTTTCTGAAACCGTCAACATGGCCGTGGGCGACGATGATCATCTGATCTACGTCGAGCGAATCAAGACGACTCAGATTATCAACATCAACCTGCACGTCGGTTCACGGTTGCCCCTCTACAACACCTCAATGGGCCGCGCGCTGCTCGCGTACTATTCGACCGACCAGCTGCGGGAATACGTCGCGCGGCTCAACCGAGTTCCGGCGGCGCGTAAGTACACCCAGAACGGGAATCGTCTCCTCTTCGAGGTTCTCGCAGAGACGCGTCAACGCGGATTCGCCCTTAACGACGAGGACTTTGCCGTCGGCCTGCGTTCGGTCGCTGTCCCCTGCAGGAACGCGGACGGTCGCGTGGTCGCGGCCATCAACATCGCGGTGCCTTCAGCACGCGTGTCCTTGCGGCAACTGCGGACCGTGCACGCCCCTGAGCTCCTCAAGACCGCGCAGGAGATTTCCACAGCGCTCGGATACGCGTCGCGGCCACCATCTGTCCCTGCACGCCGGAATCTTGCCTGAGCGGCCCTTGACGCAATCGGACCGAACGTCCTATCTGGAACGTGTCATCGAACGCTTGAGCGCGTGGAGCGCCCGCTGGGTGCCCGACGCGTTCGTCATCGCCTGTCTCCTCACGTTGATCACATTCGGGCTCGTGACGGGGATTGCCCGTCGCACACCCATCGACGCCCTCGACTATTGGCTCAAGGGATTCTGGGAGTTGCTCGAGTTCACGATGCAAATGGCCCTGATCTTATTGACCGGGTTCATGATCGCGACCGCGCCGGCCGTCTCATCCGTGCTGCGGGCGATTGCGAAGATTCCGAAAACCAGCCGGGGAACCGTCGCGTTGATCGCTCTCGTATCGATGGGCGTGTCCTGGATCCACTGGGGCCTTGGGCTGGTCGCTGCACCCCTTTTCCTGGGTTTCGTGGTCCGCGAGCATCCGGACGTCGATTACCGGCTCGCCGTGGCCGCCGGCTATCTGGGCTCCGCGTGTACCTGGCATGCGGGGCTGTCGGGGTCGGCCCCGCTGCTGATGGCGACGCCGAATCACTTCCTGGCGAAGGAGGTCGGCATCATACCGATGTCGACCACCACCTTTTCGCCATTCAACCTGACGCTCACCTCGGTGATCGTGGCCACCATGACGGCGCTCGCCGTCGTGATGTGTCCGCGCACATCGAAGAATCCCGCGCAGAGCCGAATGTCGGATGAGCCGTCGCTTGATGACATGA
>Ga0193726_1001081_pt1 | contig 23225 bp, 20 predicted proteins | sample H2c1metaG_FD_144928 | JGI IMG/M metagenome (GOLD analysis project Ga0193726, IMG submission 144928) | Soil microbial communities from a riparian zone of the East river system, Colorado, United States - H2c1 | ecosystem: Environmental > Terrestrial > Soil > Riparian zone | place: USA: East River...
GGGGAGGGATAGGCCTCGCCGAAGATCTGCTCCAGCAGCATCTTCAGCTCGTACCCGTGGGCGGGCTCCTTGGCCAGGAGCGCCAGCAGCGGCATCCGCACGTCAGCCCCCTCTCGCTGTCATCGTCGCATACCCCCGCAGAGGCGGCCAGCCTACGTAACGGTAATAACTAACGCGTAGGTAGCTGACCCTCGCCACCGGACCCTGGGTGGCCGTTCCGGCAGTGATATCGCGATAAGCCCGTTGACGCCTACCTAACAGAGGTCTATAACACGTATGTATCGGCCGCACGAGCGCCGGGCACCGCAGCCCGGCACTGCGCAGGCGGCACCGGGACGGAGAGCCGATGACGGCGACCAGACGGGGCGAGACGCCGCGGCGCCGGCCCGCGGCGTCCCGTCCGGCGGCCGCCCTGGCCGCGGCCCTGGCCGCCTGCCTGCTCGCGGCGGGCTGCGCGGCGGCCGCCGCGCCCGGGCCTGCGGCGGGCGCGACGCGGGCCAGCATCAGCGGCACCGGGCCGATCACGTTCGCCACCGGGAAGCTCGACACCGGCTACCTGGGCGGCCTGGTCCGGCAGTGGAACGCGGCGCACCCGCGGCAGCGGGTCACCGTCATCTACCTGCCCGATGACTCCGACGAGCAGCATGCGCAGCTGGCCGCGAACCTGCAGGCCCGCAGCAGTGTGTACGACGTCATGAGCCTGGACGTGGTCTGGACGGCCGAGTTCGCCGCGAACGGCTGGATCAGCCCGGTCAGCCCGCGCCGGGTGCCGCTGGGCGACTTCCTGCGGCCCGCGGTGGAGACGGCGACCTACGACGGCAAGCTGTGGGCCGTCCCGTTCACCAGCAACGCGGGCCTGCTGTACTACCGCCGGGACCTCGTCCCGGCGGCGCCGGTGATCTGGGCGCAGCTGGCCCGCGACGCGCAGTCGATCGCGCCGCGCCATGACATGGCGGGCTACGCCGGCCAGTTCGCGGCCTACGAGGGCCTGACGGTCAACTTCGCCGAGGCGGTCCAGTCGGCCGGCGGCCGCATCCTGTCGAAGGGCGGCAGCGCGGCGCTGATGACGCCGCAGGCCGCCAGCGCGCTGGCCTTCCTGGTCAGCGGCTTCCGCGACGGCTGGATCCCGCGGGCCGCCCTCGGCTACGACGAGGCGGCCTCGCAGCAGGCGTTCGAGTCCGGGCACCTGCTGTTCCTGCGCAACTGGCCCTACGTCTACGGCGACATCAGCCAGCCCGGCCCCGGCAACGTGGTGGCCGGCAAGGTCGGCGTCACCACCCTGCCCGGCCCCCGCGGCCCCGGATCCAGCTCGCTGGGCGGGGCCAACCTCGCGGTCAGCGCGTTCTCCCGGCACCAGGCGACGGCGCTGGCCTTCATCCGCTTCCTCACCAGCCTGCCCAGCGAGCGCCAGGTCCTGACGGAGGCCGCCCTGCCGCCCGTCTGGACCCAGCTCTACAGCGATCCGGCGCTGATCCGCCGGTTCCCCTACCTGCCCGTCCTCAGGAAAGCGATCCTCGCCGCGCAGCCGCGGCCCGAGACCACCGCCTACACCCAGCTGAGCCTGGCCATCTCCAGCGCCGTGCACCGGGCGCTGGCCCAGCAGGTACCGGTGCCCCAGACGCTCGCCGGGCTGTCGCGCGAGCTGAACCAGATCAACGGGAGCGGCTGAGCCGAGCGGGGGCCGGCTCAGCATGCACCGCGGCGCGGATTCGATTGATTACTGATAGTAAGGAGACAGACACATGCAGTACTCGCCTGGAAGAAAGCGGCCCGGCATGCAGCGGCGCCGGGCGCTCGCGCCGGCCGTGGCGCTCGCCGCCACCGCGCTCGGGCTGGCCGCGTGCGGCAGCTCGGGCGGCGGCGCGCCGGTCGCGGCCAGCGCCAAGCAGACGATCGTGTTCGCGGAGTCGGGCCTGGGCACCGAGGGCCAGGCCACCCAGACGGCGATCAACGCCTTCGAGAAGGCCAACCCCAACATCAAGGTCAAGATTGACGTGCTGTCGTCGGACTCGACGACCTACCTGTCCCAGCTGGAGAACTCGTTCACGGCCGGCTCGCCGACCCCGGACGTGTTCGAGTCCGACGTCACCTACCCGGCCAAGTTCGCGCAGGCGGGCTGGGTGCTGAACCTGAACAAGCTGCACCCCGACATGGGGCAGTACTTCCCGACCGAGGTCGCCGCGGGCACCTTCAACGGCGCGCCGTACGCCGTGCCGTGGTTCGACAACCCCGAGGGCCTGTACTACCGGACCGACCTGATCAAGACCCCGCCGGCCAGCCCGGCCCAGGTCGTGTCCGACGCCCAGGCGGCCATGAAGGCCGATCCCTCGCTGAAGGAGGGGCTGGCGTTCGAGGGCGACAAGTACGAGGGCGCGATCACCGCGTTCCTCACCATCGACTCCGCGTTCGGCGGCAAGCTGGACCCGCAGAACGTGAACACGCCCGGCAACCTCGCCGCCCTGAGCTGGCTGCATGACGCCATCTACAAGAACCACATCGCCCCCACCGCGGTCACCGGCTGGCAGGAGGGGCAGGTCGAGCAGGAGTACGTGTCCGGCCACGCGGCGTTCGCGATCAACTACCCGTTCGTCGAGTCGCTCGCCACGTCCGCCCCGGTCAAGGGCAACACCGGCTACATCCCGTTCCCGGCCGGCCCGGGCGGCACGCCCGGCTCCGCGCTCGGCGGCGAGATGCTGGCCATCAACGCCAAGACCGCGCACTCGGCCGCGGCCTGGAAGCTGATCCAGTACCTGACCAGCCCGCAGGCCGAGGTCACCCGCGCCGAGGTGACCGGCGACCCGCCGTCGCTGCCGAGCGCCTACACCCCGGCCCTGTACGCCAAGGCGCCGTACTTCAAGAACGTCAAGGTCCTCAACTCCTTCTCCCAGCCGCGCCCGGTCAACCCGAATTACCTGACGGTCTCCAATGACCTGCAGGTCATGCTGTCGGAGGTGTTCGCCAACACCAAGTCCCCGGCCGCCGCGATCAGCTCCGAGGCGGCGCAGATCAAGAGCGATGCCTCCGCTGCCGCGGGCTGATGGCTGACCAGCTGAGCACGCGCCGCATCCTGCCGCGGGGCCACCGCCCCGCGGCAGGGCGCCGCGCCGCCACCGACCGCCGCCTCGGGTACGCCCTGGTGGCCCCCGCCGTCATCGTGCTGCTGGCCATCACCGCGTACCCGATCGTGGCCAACGTGTGGAACTCGTTCCACTTCGACAACCTCAGCTTCGGCGCCCTGCCGCACCGGTTCGTGGGCGTGGACAACTACGGGAAGATGTTCAGCTCCGCGCAGTGGCTCGCGGCGCTGGAGCGGACGCTCGGGTTCACCGTCGTCACCATCGTGGTCGACATCGCGGCCGCGCTCGGCCTCGCGGTGATGCTGAACCGCAAGTTCGTCGGCCGGGGCGTGGTCCGGGCGTCGATCCTCGTCCCGTGGGCGGTGCCAACTGTCGTCTCGGCCCTGCTGTGGAAGACGATGTTCGACCCGCGGGCCGGCTTCGTCGACTACTTCCTCGGCGGGATCCACCCCGCCTGGTCCAGCCTCACCTGGCTGAACGCCAGCGTGTGGCGGTCATGGGCCGTCATCTTCATCGCCGACTCGTGGAAGAACATCCCGTTCGTGGCGATCATCCTGCTGGCCGGCCTGCAGGTCATCCCGACCGAGGTGTACGAGGCCGCGCGGATCGACGGCGCGACCGGCTGGCGGGCGTTCCGCCGGGTGACCCTGCCGCTGCTCAAGCCGGCCCTGGTCGTGGCGCTGATCTTCCGCACCCTCCAGGCCCTGCTGGTCTTCGACGTGGTCTTCATCATGACCGGCGGCGGCCCCGGCACCTCCACCGAGACGCTGTCGTTCTTCAACTTCTTCACCTTCATCGACAGCACCGACTTCGGCTACGGCGGCGCGATCAGCGTGGTGCTCGTGCTGCTCGCCCTCATCGTGGCCGGCGGGTACGTGCGCCTCTTCCGGACCGACCAGACATGACCAGGGAGCACGCATGAACGCAGCAGCAGTGGCCAGCGCGGGCGCGGCCGCCCGGCCGCGCCGCCGCGCCCGGAGCCGCCGCAAGGCCGTCCGGGAAACCCTCTTCTACCTCGCCGCGGCCATCGTGGTCCTGATCGCGCTGTTCCCGTTCTACTGGATCCTGCGCACCTCGCTGGAGTCCAGCGCCCAGGTCGCGGCCGGGGTGGGCGGCCGCAACGGCGTCATCCCCGGCCACCTGTCGTTCAGCGCCTACACCGCCATCTTCCGCCAGCAGCACTTCCTCACGCCGCTGATCAACAGCGTCATCGTGGCCCTGGCCACGACGGTGCTCACGGTGATCACCGGCTCGCTGGCGGGCTACGCGCTGGCCCGGATGAACCTGCGCGGCGGCGGCGCGATCCTCGCGTTCATCCTGCTGGCCGGGTTCTTCCCGCCGCTGGCCATGATCGGCCCGCTGTTCCTGCTGTTCCGCGACCTGGGCATCCTCGACAGCATCTACCCGCTGATCCTCGTCTACTGCGTCTACACCATGCCCATCACCACCTGGCTGCTGAAGAACTTCTTCGAGCAGATCCCCCGCGAGCTCGAGGAAGCCGCCCTCGTCGACGGCGCATCCCGGCTCCAGACGCTGCGGCGGGTCATCATCCCGGTCGCGGTGCCCGGCGTGTTCACCGCGGCCATCCTGTCGTTCATCCTGGCCTGGAACGACTTCATCTTCGCGGTGTCGTTCCTGCGCACGCAGTCGAACTTCACCGCGCCGCTGTCGATCGTCACCTTCGGCGAGAGCCAGTTCCAGGTCTTCTACAACCTGATCGACGCGGCCGTGGTGATCATCTCCATCCCGATCGCGCTCCTGGTGCTGCTCGCGCAGCGCCGCATCGTGTCGGGCCTGACCGCAGGCTCGTTCCGGTGAGGGGGGCGGAGACTAGCTGAGCCCCCGGCTGATGACCAGCCGCTGGATCTGGTTGGTGCCCTCCACGATCTGGAGCACCTTGGCCTCGCGCATGAACCGCTCGGCCGGGAAGTCCTCGACGTAGCCGGAGCCGCCGAGGACCTGGACGGCGTCGGTGGCGACCCGCATGGCCGCGTCGCTGGCGAACAGCTTGGCCATCGCGGCCTGCTGGCCGAACTCCAGCCCCGCGTCCTTGCGCCGGGCCGCGTCCAGGTACAGCGCGCGGGCCGCGGCCACGGACGTGGCCATGTCGGCCAGCATGAAGCCGACGCCCTGGAACTCGATGATGGGCCGCCCGAACTGGCGGCGCTGCCGGGCGTAGCTGACCGCCGTGTCCAGGGCCGCCTGGGCCACGCCGGTGGCGCACGCGGCGATGCCCAGGCGGCCCGAGTCCAGCGCCGCGAGCGCGATGCGCAGGCCGCCGCCGGGCTCGCCGACGAGCTGCCCGGCGCTGACCCGGGTGCCCTCGAAGCGCACCTGGGCGGTCACCGACGACCGCATGCCCATCTTGTGCTCGGGCGGCGCGGCGGACAGGCCGGGCGCGGGCGCGGGCACGTGGAAGCAGCTGATCCCGCGAGACCGGCCCGGCCCGCTGGGCTCGCCTGACGTCCGGGCGAAAAGCGCGTAGAAGTCGGCCTCCCCCCCGTGCGAGATCCAGGCCTTGACCCCGTTCAGGACGAAATCATCGCCGTCCCGGGTAGCGCTGGTCGCCAGCGCGGCGGCGTCGGAGCCGCTGCCGGGCTCGGACAGGCAGTAGGCGCCGAGCTGGCGGCCGCCGAGCATGTCCGGCAGCCAGCGCTCCTGCTGCTCCGCCGTCCCGGCGCGGGCCAGCGGAAAGCAGGACAGGGTGTGCACGCTGACGCCCAGCCCGACGGCCAGCCACGCGCCCGCCAGCTCCTCGATGACCTGCAGGTAGGTCTCGTAGGGCTGGGCGGCGCCGCCGAGGTGCTCGGGGTAGGGCAGGCCGAGCAGGCCGGCCTCGCCGAGCAGGGCGAACTTCTCGCGGGGGAACCGGCCCTCGCGCTCGGCGGCCGCCACCTCGGGGCGCAGCTGCTCGTCGGCGATCTGGCGGGTCAGCCCGAGCAGCTCGCGGGCGGCGTCATCGCGCAGGTCGCGCTGGGCGGGGCACATCAGGCGCCCACGACGACCAGGTCGCGGGGCGCGTTGTTGAGGCGGCGGACGCCATCGCCCGTGCAGACGACGATGTCCTCGATCCGCGCCCCGTGCGCTCCGGGGTAGATGCCCGGCTCGATGGAGAACGCGTTCCCGGCCGCCAGCGGCTCGGTGTTGCCGGACACGATGTAGGGGTCCTCGTGGGTCTCCAGGCCGATCCCGTGCCCGGTCCGGTGCATGAAGTACGCCCCGTACCCGGCCGCGGTGATGGGCTCGCGGGCCGCGGCGTCCACCGCCTCCGCGGTCACGCCGGGCGCGACGGCCGCGCAGGCCGCCTCCTGGGCCGCCTGCAGGACCGCGTAGTACGCGGCGAACTCGGCCGGCGGCGTGCCGATCGCGTAGGTCCGGGTGCAGTCCGAGCAGTAGCCGCTGGGCATGGTGCCGCCGATGTCGACGACGACGGCGTCGCCGGGGGCCAGCACCCGGCCGGACGGGTCGTGATGCGGGCTGGCGGCGTTCGGGCCGGAGGCGACGATGGCGAAGTCGGCCTGCGCGTGGCCCTCCTCGACGATGGCGTCGCTGATGTCGGCGGCGACCTCGCGCTCGGTCCGGCCCGGCCGCAGCCAGCCGGGCACCCGGGCGTGCACCCGGTCGATGGCCTGTCCGGCGGCCAGCAGGGCCTCGATCTCGGCCGGGTCCTTGCGGGCGCGCAGCCCGCGCAGCGCGAGGCTGGCCAGCTCCTGGCGGGCGCCCGGCACTGCGGCCCGCAGCCGCAGCGTCATCAGCGCCCACATCCGGTCGGCCAGGCCGACCGAGGTGACCCCGCGCAGCCGCGCGGCGACCAGCTCGTAGGGGTCGTCGGTCTCGTCCCAGCCGGTGATCTCCAGGTCGAGCTGGCCGGCCCGGGACGCCCGGGCGGCGGGCAGCTCGAGGTTCGGCACGACCAGGAACGGGTCGCCGTCGGCGGGCACGGCCAGGCACGTCAGCCGTTCGAGCTGGTGGGCCGCGTAGCCGGTGGCGTAGCGCAGGTCCGGGCCGGGGGTCAGCAGCAGGGCGCCCAGCCCCGCCGCGCGCGTCGCGGCGGAGATCTCCGCCAGCCGGCTCTTCGGATACAGCACGCCCGCCTCCTTCACGTCAGCCCTGGCCGATCATCTCACGCGCGATAATTGGAACCGTCCGCATCTAGACAGGGAAGCCCCAGATGCCTCACGCTAGGTGCACACAACCTGACCTGATGTGAACCGTGATGAGTTCTGAGGCTGTAGAGATTCCCGTAGCGCGGCCGGGCGACGCAGTGCGACAGCCGGTTCCCGGGCCGCGCTCGACGCAAACGTACCCGGAACGGGTATTGTCGCGCCCGGAGATATCCGTGTCCCGCCCGGAGGCAGCAGTGTCGTCCCCGCCCGCAGCTTCGCGCCCGCCCGTCGCGGCGTCGCGCTCGAAACTGGCCGGGCCCCGGGCCGTGGAGGCCCGGCTGGAGGCCGAGCTGGTCCAGCAGCGGCACGTGACCGTGGAGCTCCAGCACGCGATCCTGCCCCTGCACGACGAGCCCTTCGACCTGCCCGGCCTGCGGGCCGTGGTCCGCTACCTGCCCGCCTCGCACGACAGCCGGGTCGGCGGCGACTGGTACATCACCGCCGACATGCCCAACGGGCAGGTGCTTATCGCCATCGGCGACGTGGCCGGGCACGGGCTGGCCGCGGCGGCCGGGATGGCGCGGATGCGCGGCGCCCTGGCCGGGCTGGCCATCACCGGCGCCCCGCCCCAGCAGCTCGTCGGGTGGCTCAACGACATGGCCCGGCACGTGGACGCCGAGCACACCGCGTCGGTGCTGGCCGGCTACTTCGACCCGGCCACCCAGGTGCTGAGCTGGGCGCAGGCCGGCCACCCGCCGCCGATCCTGGTCCGCGGCGCGGACGCGTGGGCGCTGCCGCAGCCCGACGGCATCCTGCTCGGCGCCGGCGACCGCGGCTACCACGTGGCCAGCCAGCAGCTCACCGTGGGCGACCTGCTCCTGCTGTACAGCGACGGGCTGGTGGAGCGGCGCGACCAGTCGCTCGACGACGGGCTGAGCACCCTGGTCGGCGCCGCGGCCGGCTGCTGCGACCCCGACGACGTCGTCAGCACCGTGCTCGCCGCGCTCGGCAGCACGGCCACCGACGACGACACCTGCCTCGTCGCGCTCCAGGTCCTGTAAGCCGCCGGGGCGTTCCGGCCCTCCCCGGCATAACGCTGCCGCCGGGGCGGGACCCCGTCGGGCATGGCCAGCGTTATGCCGGGTTAGAGGCCAGGGCCGAGAGCAGGCGGCCCAGCGACGAGCCGAGGCCCCACCGCTCATCGAGCTCCGCGAGCCGCTTCGGGTCGGCCGGGCGGGACGGGAGCTCCCCGCCGGCCGCGGAGACCGGGGCGTCGGTGGCGACGGCCACGACCGGCACGCAGGCCTCCAGGTAGGCGCGGTCGGCGGTGAGCTTGGCCCGGCTGCCCATCGGGAAGCCGCCGTGCCCGGCGTCCAGGGCGGCCAGGATGTCGTCGACGCTGCCGAACCGGCGGACCAGGGCCGCGGCGGTCTTCTCCCCCACCCCGGACACGCCCGGCAGGCCGTCGCTGGGATCCCCGCGCAGCGCCGCGAACGCGGCGTAGGCCCGGCCCGGGATGTCGTAGCGGCTGGCCACGGCCGCCTCGTCGATCACGTCGAGCTTGGACAGCCCGCGCGCGGTGTAGATGACCCGCACGCCCCGCTCGTCGTCGACCACCTGGAACAGGTCCCGGTCGCCGGTCACCACGTCCACCGGCCCGGCGTCGCGGGCGGCCAGCGTGCCGATCACGTCGTCCGCCTCGTAGCCGGGCGCCGACGACATCGCCACCCCGGCCGCGGCCAGCACCTGCTCGATGACCGGGATCTGGGCGGTCAGCGCCTCCGGCGCCTGCTCGGTGCCGTCCGGGTTGGCCCGGTGCGCCTTGTAGGACGGGATCGCCGCGGTCCGGAAGGCCGGCCGCCAGTCCGCGTCCAGGCAGGCCACCAGGCGGCCCGGCGTCCGCGCCCGGAGCAGCCGCGACATCATGTCGAGCAGCCCGCGGACAGCGTTCACCGGCGTCCCGTCGGGCGCGGTCATGGTCTCGGGCACGCCGTAGAACGCGCGGTAGTACAGCGAGGCCGAGTCGAGCAGCATCAGGGTTCCCACGCCGGCCATCCTGCCGCACCCGGGCCGGATCCGCGCGCAGATGCAGGCCGGCGCGGATTCATGCGCTGCCTCTATGGATTCGCGAGTGGTTTGGCATTAGATCGGGGAGGTACTCCATCCCTAGGCTGAGTTGATCACGTCCGCCACAGGGGGAGGCTGAGCATGGTCACCGAAAGTCCGGTTCGCACCCGATGTCCGGGTGCCCTGATCAGCGGCATCCGCGAGGCGACGGCCCGGCACGCGGACTGGCCCCAGACGGCCGTCCTGGTCGCCGACCAGCTCCGGCGGCACCTGCCCGGGCCGGAGATCCTGACCGCGGCCGAGCGCCTGGGCGATCCCGGCGACTACCGCTGCCACGTGCTGCACGCCGAGGCGGACGGGTCGTTCTCGGTGACGGCCATGGTGTGGCGGCCGGGCCAGATCACGCCGGTCCACGACCACGTCACCTGGTGCGTGTTCGGCGTGCTGGCCGGCATCGAGTACGAGGAGCTGTACGCGCTCAGCGCGGACGGCCAGTCGCTGCGCGAGGCCGGCCGCAGCCAGAACCTGGCCGGCGAGGTCAGCGGGTTCGCGCCGCCCGGCGACATTCACCGGGTCCGCAACAGCGGCGACGACGTGGCCATCTCGATGCACGTGTACGGGGCCGACATCACCCGGCTGGGCAGCAGCGTCCGCCGCACCTACGACCTGCCGGTCACTGCGCCGGCCGCCGGCTAGGTGCCCGGCCGCCCGCTCAGGTCCAGGGTCATCCGGGCCTCGCCCGAGTCGGGGTTGTCATCGCGAAGCAGCGCGCGCTCGCCGCTGAGCCGGAAGCCGAGCCGCCGGTAGAACGCCTGCGCGCGGGGGTTGGCGTCGGCCACCCACAGGGCCACCCGGGTCCCGCCCCGGGCTCGGGCCAGGTCACAGACGGCCTCGACGAGCCGGTCGGCGATCCCCCGGCCGCGGCGGTCCGGGCTGACCCACATCGCCACCAGGTGCCAGCCCGCGGCGGGCGCGCCGTCTTGGTCGGCGTCGGTCCCGGCCTCCGGGAAGCAGGCCACCAGGCCGATGAGGCGGCCGTCCTCCCAGGCGCCGAAGTAGGCGGTCTCGGTGAGGCGCTGGCGCCACTTCTGCTCGTCGTAGGCCTGCTCCTGCTCGAGGGTGGCGAAGAACGCGCCCGGGCTCTCGGCCAGCGCGCCCAGGCGGACCTCGCGCACCTCGGCCCACTCCGCGGGTTGCAGATGGCGGACCTGCACGGTCGACTGGGCGGCGTCAGGAGTCATGACCCGACGGTCGCGCACCCGCGGGCGTCCGCGCAACTCAGATTCACGCCGTCCAGGCAGCATCACCAGCCTCATCAGCCGCACCCACCTCCCCCGTCGCTCCACCCCGCCTCCAGGGTGTCGGGACCCGCGCTTAGCGTTCGGCTATTGCGCCATTTCGGGGGTATAAGTCGAACGCTAAGGCGAAAACCCCCATCCGCAGCCGCGGCAGGGCCGCGAAACGAGGCGCTGGGGGGCGCCCTCCTTCGCCGGGCGTCACTGACCGTGAGGCTGGTGGGGTCTGCGGGGCCGGTCGGGCACCCGGTGGTGACGGGAGAGCACCCTGCTGCGGATAATCGGGGCAGAGCGGGGGTGAGCGGATGACTGAGGCCGAGTGCGACCTGGTGGTGCGCGGCGGCACGGTGGTGACCGCCGGCGGCTCGGGCCTGGCCGACGTAGGCGTCGCCGGCGGGCGGATCGTGCAGCTGGGCGGGTCGCTGCGCGGCCGGCGGGAGATCGATGCCTCGGGCGCGCTCGTGCTGCCCGGCGGCATCGACATGCACGTCCACCTGACCCAGCCCGAGCCGCCGGAGGCGGGCGTCCCCGGCTGGGTGGACGACTTCGGCAGCGGCTCGCGGGCCGCGATCGCCGGCGGCATCACGACCATCGGCAACATGACCTTCCCGTGGGCCGGGCAGTCCCTGCGCGAGGCCCTCGACCGCGACCTGGCCGCCGCCGCGAGCGCGGCCGTGGACTACGTCCTGCACCCGGTGCTGACCGAGCCGTCGCCCGCGGCCGTCGCCGAGGTGCCCGGGCTGGCCGCCGACGGGCACACCAGCCTCAAGCTCTTCATGGTGGACCCGGCCTTCGAGGAGCACGCCGACCAGGCCATCGCGGCCATCGCCGCGGCCGGGCGCAGCGGGATGCTGACGCTCCTGCACTGCGAGGACGGGCCCCTGGTCCGGTTCGCCGGCGAGGCGCTGATGGCCCGCGGGCAGGGCGGGCTGGACAGCTGGGGACCCAGCCGGCCGGACTTCGCCGAGCGGTCCGCTGTGGACCGGGCCACGGCCATCTGCGAGACCACCGGGGCCCCGGTCTACATCGTGCACCTGTCGTCCGCGCTGGCGCTGACCTCGGCCCGGCGGGCGCAGGCGGCCGGGCTGCCGGTGTTCGTGGAGACCCGGCCGGTGTACCTGCACCTCACCGGCGAGGTGCTGCGGGAGCCCGACGGCGGCAAGTACATCGGCAGCCCGCCGCTGCGCGAGCCCGGCGACGTCGCGGCGCTGTGGTCGGCGCTGGCCGACGGGACGATCCACACCCTCGGCAGTGACCACGCGCCGTGGCTGCTGGCCGACAAGACCGACCCGGCCCTGGACGTCACCAGCGCCCGGCAGGGCGTCGCGGACCTCGAGACGCTCATGCCGATGCTGTTCTCCGCGGGCGTCGCCACCGGGCGGCTGTCCCTGCCCCGGTTCGTGGAGCTGACCTCGACGGCCGCGGCGCGCCTGTTCGGCCTGTACCCGCGCAAGGGCACGATCGCGGTCGGCAGCGACGCCGACCTCGTGGTCCTGGACCCGCAGGCCCGCCGGGTGATCGACGGCCGGTCCATGCAGTCCCGCGCGGGCTACTCGGTCTACGACGGCATGACGGTCACCGGCTGGCCCCGCTACACGGTCAGCCGCGGGGAGGTCGTGCTGGACGGCGGCGAGGTGGCGGCGCCGCCCGGCCGCGGGCAGTGGCTCCGCCGGGACCGGACCGCCGCGCCCTAGCGGCCCCCGCCGAGGACCGGCGGCCGCAGGCGCCGGCCCGCGGCGAGGAAGCCCGCGGGCCGGGAAATAAATCCGTGAGGTTCCTCATTATGACTAGCATCAACGTGACGCCCGTCAAGGTGAGGCGGGTCAGCGCCGGTGTCAGCCAGAGGGGCAGTCATGATCACGCCTGAGGAACTCGGTGAGCGGTATCTCGCCGTGCACCACCGGATGTTCCGGGCCGTCAATGACGAGATGAGCGGCTGCGGGCTGTCCATGGCCCGGACCAAGGTCCTCATGCACCTCAAGGAGCACGGCCCGACCCGGCAGAGCGTGCTGGCCACCGAGTTCGGCATGGCCCCGCACTCCATCACCGACATCGTGGACGCCCTGGAGCGCCAGGGCCTGGCCCAGCGGCGCCCGGACGCCACCGACCGCCGGGCCAAGCTCGTCGCCATCACCGGCGCGGGCCAGGCCTGCCTGAGCGTCGCGTACGCCACCCGCGAGCGGCTGCTCACGCAGATCTTCGGCGCGCTGAGCGAGGCGGACCGGGCCACCCTGATCCGGCTGCTCGGCAGCCTGGACGAGGCGGCTCAGCAGGTCATCGACGCATCGACCACAGCGGCCGCACCGGCCGCGGCGGCGCCGGTGCCGGCCTGACCGCCCGGCCCCGTCTCGGGGCCGCCACCCTCTTCTTCCGACCCGCCCTACTGCTTTTCTGACCTGGGGGTATAGCTCGCTATGTCAACTGTCGCACCGATCCTGGGCGGCCAGCGTTCTGCGGAGAAGGACCATCGCTGGCTGATCCTGGTCATTGTGGCCATCGCCCAGCTCATGGTCGTGCTGGACTCCACCGTCGTGAACATCGCCCTGCCGTCCGCTCAGCACGCGCTGGGCTTCCCGAACAGCGACCGGCAGTGGGTGGTGACCGCTTACGCCCTGGCGTTCGGCAGCCTGCTGCTGCTCGGCGGCCGGCTGGGCGACATGTTCAGCCGCAAGTGGATCTTCATCACCGGCCTGGCCGGCTTCGCGCTCTCCTCGGCGCTCGGCGGCGCCGCCGTCTCCTTCTCGATGCTGGTGGCGGCCCGGACCCTGCAGGGCGCCTTCGGCGCCATCCTCGCGCCGGCCGCCCTGGGCACCCTGATCAGCACGTTCCGCGACCCGCGGGAGCGCGGCCGGGCGTTCGGCGTCTTCGGGTCGGTCGCCGGCGGCGGCGGCGCCGTGGGTCTCATCCTCGGCGGCATCCTCACCCAGTACGTCTCGTGGCGCTGGACCCTGTACGTCAACCTGTTCTTCGCCGCCATCGCCATCGCCGGCGCGCTGGCCTACATGCGGAGCAACCGGCCCGCCACCCGCCCGCGGATGGACTGGGCGGGCACCGTGCTCGCCTCGGCCGGGCTCTTCCTCATCGTCTTCGGGTTCTCGCACGCCGAGCTGGCGGGCTGGGCCGCCGGCCTGACCATCGCCTCGCTGGTCGCCGGGGTGGTCCTGCTGGCCGCGTTCGTGCTGGCGGAGCGCCGGGTCAGCCACCCGCTGCTGCCGCTGCGGGTGATCATGGACCGGGCGCGGGGCGGGTCCTACCTCGCGGTCGGGCTGACCGGGATCGCGGTCTTCGGCGTCTTCCTGTTCCTGACCTACTACCTCCAGCTGGTCAAGGGCTACAGCCCGGTGGCCAGCGGGCTGGCCTTCCTGCCGATGATCGCCTGCATCCTGCTGGCCTCGAACCTGTCCAGCATCGTGCTGCTGCCCCGGGTCGGGCCGCGGAACCTCATCGTGACCGGCATGCTGCTCGGCGGCGGCGCGATGGCCTACCTGACCCAGCTCACGGTGGCCTCGAGCTACGCGACCAGCATCGTGCCGGCGCTGGTGGCGCTGGGCCTGGGCTTCGGCATGATCTTCTCGCCGGCCATCAACACCGCCACCGCCGGGGTGTCCCGGCAGGACTCCGGCGTCGCCTCGGCGCTGGTCAACACCATGCAGCAGGTGGGCGGCTCGATCGGGACCGCGGCCCTGAGCACGGTGGCGCTGACCGCGACGGCGTCGTTCCTGGCGGTGCACCATGGCGGGGCGCTGGCCCCGGCCACGGCCGCGGTGCACGGCTACAGCGTGGCGTTCGCGGTGTCGGCGGTGCTGTTCGGGGTCGGCGCGCTGGTCGCGGCGCTGCTGCTGCCGTCCCGGCAGCGGCTCGAGGAACTGCGCAACGCGGCGCTGGCCGCCCCGGCCGCCCCCGCGCCCGGCGCGGTCCTGGCTGACGGCGCGGTCCTGGCTGACGGCGCGGTCCTGGCGGACGGCGCGGTCCTGGCGGACGGCGCGGTCCTGGCTGGCGGCGCGGGCGCCGGCGACAGCGTCCGGTCCGCCGAGCCGCGCTAAGCGAGCCGGCCGGCGCTAGCCGGGCCGGCCGGGCCTGATGCCCGGGGACCCGATCGGGTCCCCGGGCATCGTCATGTCACCGACGAGTAGGCGACGACGCCGCGGCGCAGGCCGTCGATGGCCGCGCGGGCGACGCCGGCCAGCGGGTCCCGGCCCGCCGCGGCGGCGATCTGGTCCAGCAGGTCGATCAGCTGCTTGACGGCCCGGACGAAGTCACCCGGGGTCAGGTCGCCGAGAGCCTTCTCGAGGCTCGTCCCGCTGGCCCAGGTGTGCGCGGTCCGGGCGAAGCCGAGGTCGGGCTCGCGCAGGAACGACAGCCGGCGGCTGCGCTCCACGCCGTCCAGGTCGCCCCACAGCCGGATCATGTCGGCCAGCACCTCGGTCACCCTGCCGCGGGGCAGCCGGGGCGGCCCGGCGTCGTCGGGGCGGCGGGACTCGAAGGTCAGCGCGGACACGCAGGCGGCCAGCTCGGGCGGGGTCAGCCCGGCCCAGGTCCGCCGGCGCAGGCACTCGGCCGCGACCAGGTCGAGCTCGTTGTACAGGCGGCTGAGCCGGCGGCCCTCGGGCGTCACGGCGTCGGCGTCGATGTAGCCGAGCTCCTCCAGGACATCGCAGACCCGGTCGAAGGTCCGGGCCAGCACGTGCGACCGCCCGGCCACCCGGCGCTCCAGGGCCTCGGCCTCGCGCTCCAGCCGGATATAGCGCTCGGACTGCCGCAGGTGCGCCTCGCGGTCCGGGCACTGGTGGCACGGGTGCTCGCGCAGCGCCTTGCGCAGCCGCGCGATCTGCGCATCGTCGGAACTATGCCCGGCCCCGCTGTCGCCCTTCGCGCGCCGCGGCCGGGCCGGGCTGTGGCCGGCCAGCTTGTTGCGGACGGTGGCGGCCAGGTCACGGCGGTGGCTGGGCGACCGCGCGCTGAACGAGGGCGGGATGCGGACCCACTCGATGGCGGCGACCGGGACCGGGAGGTCGGTCAGCCCGAGCCGCTTGACCTGGCGGTTCTCGGTCAGCACGAGCGGCAGCGGCTGGCCGTCGGCGGCGGGCTCCAGCACGACCGCCACGCCCGCCCGGCGGCCGCCGGGGACCTGGATGATGTCGCCGCGGCGGAGCTTGCCGAGCGAGGCGGCCGCCTCCTCGCGGCGGGCGGCGGACCGGTGCCGGGCCTGGTCCTTCTCGGTCTCGGACAGCTCGCGGCGGAGCCGGGCGTACCCGGCGATGTCGCCGCGGTCGCAGCCCACGCCCAGCTCGGCCAGCTCGCTGCGCAGGCGACGGGCCTGGCGGGCCACGCCGATGACGCCCCGGTCGGCCTGGAACTGGGCGAACGATGACTCCAGCAGGGCCGCCGCGCGCTGCCGGCCGACCTGCCCGACGAGGTTGACGGCCATGTTGTAGGACGGCTGGAAGCTGGAGTTCAGGGGGTAGGTCCGGGTGCCGGCCAGCCCGGCCACCGACGCGGGGTCCATGCCGGGGTGCCAGATGACCACGGCGTGCCCCTCGACGTCGATGCCGCGCCGCCCGGCCCGGCCGGTGAGCTGCGTGTACTCGCCGGGCGTCAGGTCGGCGTGGGTCTCGCCGTTCCACTTGTCCAGCCGCTCGATGACGACGGTGCGGGCGGGCATGTTGATGCCCAGGGCGAGGGTCTCGGTGGCGAACACGGCCCGGACCAGGCCGGCCTCGAATAGCTCCTCGACGACCTCCTTGAACGTCGGCAGCAGGCCGGCGTGGTGGGCGGCGATGCCGCGCCGCAGGCCCGTCAGCCAGGTGTCGTAGCCGAGGACCGGCAGGTCGCGGTCGGGGATGCCGGCGGTCCGCTCCGCTGCCAGGTCGGCGATCTCCTCGGCCTCGGCGGGCGTGGTCAGCTGGAGGCCGGAGTCGAGGCACTGGGCGACCGCGGCGTCGCAGCCGGCCCGGCTGAAGATGAAGGTGATCGCGGGCAGCAGGCCGGCGGTGTCGAGCCGGGAGATGGTCGCGGCCCGGCTCGGCGGACGGAACCGGGGCGGCCGGCTCCCGCCGCGCTGCGGGCGGCCGTGACCGCCGCGGCCGTTCGCCGGCCGGCCCCCGGCCTCGCGGCGGGCCAGCCGGAGCAGGTCGGGGTTGACGGCCCGCTGGCGGCCGGTGGCCGAGAACAGGTCATACAGCTGGTGGCCGGCCAGCATGTGCTGCCAGAGCGGCACCGGCCGGTGCTCGTCGACGATCACGGTGGTGCCGCCGCGGACCTGGCCTAGCCAGTCGCCGAACTCCTCGGCGTTGCTGACCGTGGCCGACAGCGCGGTGAGCCGCACCGACTGGTCCAGGTGGATGATCACTTCCTCCCAGACCGCGCCGCGCATCCGGTCGGCCAGGTAGTGCACCTCGTCGAGGACGACGTAGCCGAGGCCGGCCAGGGTCGGGGACCCGGCGTACAGCATGTTGCGCAGCACCTCGGTGGTCATGACCACCACCGGGGCCTCGCTGTTGATGCTGTTGTCGCCGGTCAGCAGCCCGACGCTGGCCGCGGAGTAGCGCCGGACCAGGTCGTTGTACTTCTGGTTGGACAGCGCCTTGATCGGCGTGGTGTAGAAGCACTTCTTGCCCTCGGCCAGCGCCAGGTGCACCGCGAACTCGCCCGCCACGGTCTTGCCCGACCCGGTCGGCGCCGCCACCAGCACGCCGTGCCCGCTGTCCAGCGCCCGGCAGGCGGCCAGCTGGAACTCGTCGAACTCGAAGTCGTACAGCTGGCGGAACCCGGCGATCCGGGCGCCATCGGCCTCCCGGCGCCGCCGGGAGGCCGCGTAGCGATCGGCGGGGCTGGCCGACGTCGTCATAGGCCCACCCTAAGCGGGCCCAGGCGATGCTAGTCGGACTGGCTGCCCCCGGTCACGTCCGCGTCCACGGCCGAGTCTGGCTCCGCCTCGGCCAGGCCGAACTCGGCGACCTCGCTGGGCGACAGGCCCGGGAACGGGTTGGCGGCCAGCACGCGGGCGCGCCGCCGGTCGTTGAAGAACGAGAAGAGCTCGGCCGCCTCGACCAGGACGACGCAGGGCACGGCGAGCAGCAGCATGCTGATCGGGTCCGGGCTCGGCGTCGCCACCGCGGCGAACAGGAACACGGCAAAGATGATCATCCGCCGCCACTTGGCGAACCGCTCGTGGGTCAGCACGCCGGCCACGTTCAGCAGGACGAAGGCCAGCGGCAGCTCGAAGGCGATGCCGAAGATCGTCAGCATCGCGATGGCGTACCCGAGGTAGGTGTTGATCGTGATGATCGGGACGACGCCGTGCGGCACCAGCAGCAGCAGGAAGTGCAGGCCCTTGGTCATCGCGAAGTAGGCGAGCGTGCCGCCGAGGGCGAACAGCGGGATCGCCGAGCCCGCGAAGAAGTACGCCCAGCGCCGCTCCCGGGCGTACAGCCCCGGCGCCAGGAACGCCCACAGCTGGTACAGCCACAGCGGCGAGGACAGGATCACCCCGGCGATGATCGCGATCTTGAGCCGGAGGAAGAAGGCGTCGAAGATGCCGGTGACGAACAGGTTGCAGTTGTGGCCGCCGCCCTGGATCTCGATCTGCGACTTCAGGTCCAGGCGGCAGTACGGGGCCTCGATGAAGTGAAAGATGTGCGGGTAGAGGTACCACCCCGCGATCGCCCCGGCGGCGACGAACAGCAGCGCCTTGAAGATGCGGTTCCGCAGCTCACGGATGTGCTCCATGAGCGGCATGCTGCCCTCGGGGTTGGACCGCAGGCCGGGCAGCCGTACGCCCGGCCCGACCGCGGGCTGATCCGGGTCGTCACTGAGAGCCATCGTGGCCGGCTCCCGCTAGAACGGCTGCTGGCTGCGGCTAGCCTCCGACGCCGGGCCGCCCGTCGCGCTCGGCACGCTGTCCTGGACGCCGGGGCTCTGCCGCTGCAGGTCCGCCACCTGCCGCTGCAGGTCGGCGAGCTGCTGCTGGTTGACCCCGTCGTAGGACGGCGCGGCGACCGGGAGCGCCGGCGGCTGCTGGGCCGGCGGCTGGGCCGTGGCCGTCGTCGCCGTCGCGGCGGACTTGTCGAACGGCTGGCCGTTCTCGTCCTGGCCGTGCACGGACTTCTTGAAGATGTGCATCGACTCGCCGAGCGACTTAGCGGCCCCGGGCAGGCGCCGCGAGCCGAACAGCAAGAGCACCACGACCAGCAAGATGATGATGTGTGGCGCACTGGGATCGAACATGTCATCCCCATTCAGCGGGAGGTATCCGCAGGCCGAGCTTCCTGCCGAGTGTACAACGCGACACCCATCGAACCCGGCTTAGCTGGCCGGGCGGCGTAGCGCCGGCGACATCGGAGTGAACCCGGCGTTGCGGCTTAATTCTCATCGCAGCATATCCGGAGCGGAAGTCCCTGAGGATTGGTCCGGCCACGGGTATCCCCTAGGGGTACCCCTGGTCCGGTCGCCGGCCGGGCCGCCCCGGTCCCGGGGGCCCCGCGGGCGCCCGGCCCGCCATCAGCCGTACTGCGCCAGGGCCGCGCGGGCATCCTGCGCGACCTCCGCGACCAGCCCGGCCGGGGCGACGACCCGGCCGTCCTCGCCCAGCCGCAGCGCCAGCCGGCGCACCCACTGGGTGTCAGGCGTCCGCAGGCTCACCCGCAGCCGCCCGTCCCCGAGCTCGGTGACCTCATCGCAGGGGTAGTACTCGGCCATCCAGCGCCCCGCGGTGGCCAGCTCCAGGACGATCCGGGTGTCCGCCGGGGAGGGCCGGAACAGGCCCTGGTCCACGTCGACCGGCTCGGCCTGCGGCGGCACCTGGGCCGCGACGTCCAGCACCTCGATGGCCAGGACGCGGTCCAGCCGGAACAGCCGGACCGCGTCGGCCGACCGGCACCAGGCCTCCAGGTAGCGGCGGCCGTCGACCATGACCAGGCGCATCGGGTCGACGTCGCGCTCGGTGGCCTCGTCCCGGCCCGGGACGTAGTACGACAGGTGCAGCCGCCGGCCGCCTGTCAGCCCGTCGGTGACCTGCGTGAGGACGGCGCTCCCGGCCCCGTCGTCGACCTGCACGGCGACCTGGGCGCTGGGCATCGCCGCGGCGCCGGCCGCGGCCTCGAGCTTGGCGATGGTGCGGCCGAGCGCGGACCGGTCGCCCATGCCCGGCAGCTCGGCCAGCATCCGGAGCGCGACCAGCAGGGCGCTGGCCTCGTCCACGCCGAGCCGCAGCGGGCGGTCGATGGACTCGGCCTCGCTGATGACGATCTCGCCGCCCTCGTAGGACAGGTCGATCGGGCAGTACGGGTCGGGCGAGCGCAGTTCCACGCACCACAGCATGTTCAGGTCGTCGACGAGCTGGCGCTCGCTGACCCCGAAGGCCGCGGCGGTCTCGGCCATGCCGACCGCCTTGCGGCTGACCACGTACGGGACCAGGGCCAGCAGCCGCGCCAGCCGGTCGGTCGCGGTCGGCGCCCGGGGCGCCTCGGTCGTCATGCCAGCACTCCCTTCAGCCGCCCGATGACGGCCTCGCGCAGGTCGGCGGGCTCCATGACGACCACGTCCGCGCCGAACGACGCGACGTGCTCGCTCCACCAGCCGGTGTCGGAGTACGGCACCTGGATCGTGTCCCAGCCGGGCTGCTCCGCGGGCTGCGTGTCCACCGCGTGCCGGCGCAGCCCGTGCCCGGCGCCGGCCCGGACCCGCAGCGTGCTGGTCCGCGCCGCGGGCGTCTCGAAGTCCCAGGCCCGGACGGCGGCCCGGGCGTCGGCCCCGGCCGGCACGGTGACCGCGCCGCGCGGGCCGGTGAAGGTGACCGGCCCGTCGACGCGGCTGAGCCGGAACACCCGCTCCTCGCCGCGGTCGGTATCCAGGCCGGTGACGTACCACCGGCCGTTGCGGTTGACCACGCCCCACGGCTCCAGGTTCCGCTGCTGCGCCTCGCTGCGCCCGGCCCCGCGGTAGGCGAAGCGGACCGCCCGCCGGTCCCGGACCGCCTCCCAGAGCGGGCCGAACGCGGCCTCCCCGGTGTGCAGCCGCGGCTCGATGCCCGGCTGCGTGGTGTCCTCGGCCTCGATCCCGGCGGCGCGCAGCTTCAGCAGCGCGCCCTGCGCCGCCCCGGCCAGCTCGGCCCGGCGCCACACCCGGGCGGCCAGCCCGAGGACGGCCGCCTCGTCCGGCTCGAGCCGGATCTCGGGCAGCTCGTAGGCCTGGCGGGAGATCCGGTAGCCGACCTCGTCGTCCCCGGCCGAGTTGGTCCCGGTCTCCAGCGGGATGCCCAGCTCCCGCAGCTCGTCCTTGTCCCGCTCGAACATCCGCTTGAAGGCCTCGAACGAGTCGGGGTAGCCCGGCACCGCCGCGCGGATCTGGCTGGCGGTGAGGTACCGGCTCGCCGACAGCAGGCAGACCACTAGGCTGAGCAGCCGCTCGGTTTTCCGCCTGGACATCGCACCTCTGCTTCCCCGCCGGGCCAGACTAGCGCTGGAGCGCCGCTGCTGAGCGCCGCAGGCGTCCTCGCGCGCTGCCCCGCCACCGACGCTACCCTGCCGGAGTGATCAGGTGGCGTAGTGGCGAGGTTTCTGCCCGGCGGCGTTCCTGGAACGGCGCGCTCGAGCTTGACGTCGACGTGTCCGGGACGACGGTCCGGGCGCTGGCCTACCCGGCCCTGACCGGCGCCCCCGAGCCGGGCGACCGCGTGCTGCTGAACACCAGCGCGCTGGACCTGGGCCTCGGCACCGGCGGCTACGCCCTGGTCATCGCGGTCCCCGGCCGGCTCCCGCCCGACCCGGCCGGGCCCGGTCACCTGGTCAAGGCGCGGTACACGCCCCTGCAGGCCTGCGTGGCCGGCGCCGACGAGCAGGGCTCGGCCCATCACGACGTGCTGCGCGACGCCGATGACCTCGGCGGGATGCCCGTCGTCATCGCCGACCTGCACTCCGCGCTGCCCGCCGTGCTGGCCGGCTACTACGCCGCCCAGCCCGGCGGCGGCCCGCGCCCCGCCGTCGCCTACGTCATGCTGGACGGCGGCGCCCTGCCCGCCTGGTTCTCGCGCACGGCCGCCGCGCTCGCCGAGGCCGGCTGGCTGGCGGGCACCATCACCACCGGGCAGTCCTTCGGCGGCGACCTGGAGACGGTGACCCTGCACAGCGGCCTGCTGGCCGCCCGGCACGTGCTCGGCGCGGCGCTGGCCGTCGTCACCCAGGGGCCGGGCAACCTGGGCACCGGCACCCGGTGGGGGTTCTCCGGCCTGGCCGCGGGCGAGGCCGTCAACGCGGCCGCCGTGCTGGGCGGGCGGCCGGTGGCGTCGCTGCGGGTCAGCGAGGCTGACCCGCGAGAGCGGCACCGCGGCGTCTCGCACCACAGCCTGACCGCCTACGGGCGGGTGGCCCTGGCCCGGGCCGACGTCGTCGTGCCGGACCTGCCCGGCGAGTTCGGGTCCCGGGTCGCCGCGCAGGCCGCGCCGCTGTCCGCGCGGCATGACCTGGTCACGGTCAGCACCGCGGGGCTGGCCGGCGCGCTGGCGGCGTGCCCGGTCCCGCTGTCCACCATGGGGCGCGGCCTCGACCGCGACGGGGCCTACTTCCTGGCCGCCGCGGCGGCCGGGCGGCACGCCGCCGCCCTGCCGCCGCCGGCGGGACCCTAGCCCCTGGCCCGCGGGGCCCTAGCCGTTGGCCGGAACCGAGTCCAGGACGTCCACCACGAAGACCAGGGTGTCGGTGCCCTTGATGCCCACCGACGACTGCCCGGCCGAGCCGTAGCCCAGCGACGGCGGGATCGAGATCATGACCCGGCTGCCGACCTTGACCCCGGTGAGGCCCTTCTGGAAGCCGGCGATCACGCCGTTGCTGCCCATGGCGAAGCTGAACGGCAGCCCGGCGGACTGCGCGGACGGCCAGGTCGTGTTGAACACCGCGCCGGTCCGCCAGATCGACGCCACGTACTGGGCCACGACGGTGTCCTTGGTGCCGATCACCGGGCCGCTGCCCTGGATCAGCGTCTTGACGACCAGGCCCTTGGGCGGCGTGCTCCGCATGCTCGGCGCGACCGTGATCACCGGCGCCGTGCCCGCCGCCTGCTTGACGGTCGGCAGGGCGCCGCCGCCGGACGACACGGTCGTCCCCGTCGCCGAGGCGGTCGGCGAGAACGGCTTGATCAGGTCGATGACCCACACCGTGGTGTCAGACTTGGTCACGCCCAGGTTGGTGTTGCCGGTCGTGCCGTAGCCGTACTTGGGCGGTAGCACGGCCAGGATCCGGGTGCCGACCTTCTGGCCCTTGATCGCCGAGGCCAGGCCCTTCAGGCCGATCTCGGCCGGCACGACCGCCGGGAACGCCGTGAACGTGCTCTCCAGCAGCTTGTGGGTCTTGCCGCTCCACTTGTAGATGGCCAGGTTGGCCAGCACGTTGTCGCCCGACGGGACCACGGCGCCGGTGCCCTTGATCGCCGTCGAGACATCCAGCTTGCTGTCGGCCTTGCTGGCCGGGATCTTCACGTCCGGGGTCTTGCCGAACGCCCCGGACACGCTGACCGCCGAATTCGGGTCGGAACTGGAGCTGGAGGCGGAACCGCAGCCCACGAGAGCCAGACCGGCCAGCGCTGGCACTAGGAGCGCAGCGGAAATGCGTCGCATGAGAATCCTCGGTGTGTCGAGATCAAGGGCCCCGAAGCAAGCGGGGCGCCGTCCAGGAGCGGCCACAGCCTAC
>Ga0193726_1001082_pt1 | contig 23202 bp, 17 predicted proteins | sample H2c1metaG_FD_144928 | JGI IMG/M metagenome (GOLD analysis project Ga0193726, IMG submission 144928) | Soil microbial communities from a riparian zone of the East river system, Colorado, United States - H2c1 | ecosystem: Environmental > Terrestrial > Soil > Riparian zone | place: USA: East River...
AAGCCCCCAGAGCGACGGGAAGAGGCGCGGCGAGTCCAGCTCTCGACACAGATCGAGCGCGCGAGCGTAGTGGGTCTCGATTTCATCGAAGCCCCAGCCGCGCACCGCCATCAGGAGGCTGCCGAGGGCGATCCGTAATTCGATCTCGCGCGCGGCCCGTTCGGCCGAGGCGGGCAGCTCCGTCAGGAGTGTGAGGGCTCGGCGGAGCTGCTGCTCGGCGATCAGGTAGGCGCTGCGGCGCCGGCTCGTTTCGGCTGCGCGCTGCAGATGCGTCACGGCGCGAGAGGTGTCGCGCGCCTCCTCGAAGTGGACGGCGAGCTCGGCGGCGATCTCCGCGGCGCGGCCGCCGTACCCTTGCTCCAGACGTTCCCCGATTTTGCGATGCAGCTCGACGCGGCGTGCGGGGCGAACGCGCGATTCGAGCACTTCACGATACAGCGCATGCAGGAATTCGAACGACGCCGACACGGTGCCGTCCGGCCACTCGGTTGGCGGACGTTCGCGGAGAAACCATCGCTCGCGCGCGAGTTCTCCGAGCGTCGCTTCGACCTCGGTCGTCGCCACGTCGCTGCCAGCTGCGATCGCCGCCGCCGCGCCAGTGCGGCCGAGGACGCTCATCGTTTCGAGCATGGCCCGTTCTACGGGAGTCAGACGCTCCACTTGGCGCGTAATCGTCCGGCGGACGTCCTCGGGCACGCCAAACGACGCGGCATCCATCCCGGGATCCGCGTTCCAGCGGCCGTCCGCCTCCGTCAGGACGCTGCGCGCGACGAGATCGCGAAGGACGTTGACGACGAAGAGCGGGTTGCCTTCGGTGTGCCGGTGCACGAGGATGCCGACGTGATCGAGCGCGCCCTCGTCGGCGGAGAAGTGGGCCGTCAGGTACGCGCAGACGTCGGCTTGTGTGAGGCCGGCGAGCACGATTTCCTCGCATCGCGCTTTGACGCGCAAGTCGTCGACGATCGCCGGGAGCGGATGGCGGCCGGCGCGGACGTCCGCCGTCCGGTACGTCGCAATCAGCAGGAGGCGCACGCCGTCGGTGCGCGCGGCGAATGCGGCCATCCAATCGAGCGTCGCCAGATCGCTCCAGTGCACGTCTTCGAGCCACAGCACGATCGGTGTGTCGGCCGCCATTCGCTCGAGGACGTCCATCAGCTCCCGCTGCATCCGTTCTGCAGTCACACCCGATGTCCGCCGCGCGAGGAGGCGGACCTCCGAAGGCGTCTGCAGCGCCGGCAGCTGCGCCAGCCATGAGGGCGCGCACCGGCGGAGGATCGGCACCAACGAGTCCGCCGCCGTGTGGCGGCAGAGGCGTGCGAGCGCGTCGAGCAGCGGCTGATACGGCTCGGACTCGCCGTAGTGTTCGACGCACTGTCCGTGCGTGAGACGCCAGCTCCCCATCTGTTCGATTTCGCGCATGAATGCGTCGACGACAGCCGTCTTGCCGATGCCGGGCTCACCGGCGACGAACAGGATCTGGCGCTCGCCGTTGGACGCCCGTTCGAGCGCGGCTGACATTCCGGCGAGCACGTCTTCGCGCCCCACCAAAGAAGCGCTCGGTCTTCTGTCGTTGCGCAAAGCTCGCTCTGGCGTCGATGCGGCCGGCGGCAGGACCTCGGCGATGAATCGGTAGCCGCGTCGATTCAACGTTTCGATGAACCGCGGCTGCTTCGCGTTGTCCTTGAGTGCGCGGCGGAGCTCTTTGATGCAGGAGGTCAGCGCCGAGTCGCTGACCGCGACGTCGCGCCAGACGGCCCGAACCAGATCGTCCTTGGCGACGACTTTTCCAGGATGGCTGGCGAGGAAATGGAGAACCGACAGCGACTTCGGCGTGACATGGAGGTCGCGGCCGCCTCGCGTGAGGCCCTCGATCGGGTGCAGACAAAACGGCCCAAATCGAACTTCCACAAAAATCCCAGAATTATCCCACGACATCGCCGGCCCAACACCCGAATACTGCCCGACCTGGAGGGTGTATGAAGACAGTGTTTCGACGGCTCGCACGTCTGGTCGGCGGCACAGCGCGCGTCCTGGTGCCGACCGCGTGTTTCACCATCGCGGCTCCCCTGAACGGTTTCGCGGCAAACATCGTCGTCGAATGGAATGCCACGGCGATCTCGACGGCGCTCGCGGCCGGCCAGGGCCCGGTGCCGCAAACGCGGTCGATGGCGATTGTCGCGGTTGCGGTCAACGATGCCGTCAACGCCATCTCGGGGCGCTACGCGACGTACGGCGAAGTGGGCTTCCCGCCATCGAATGGGTCAGCCGATGCCGCAGCAGCTGGAGCGGCCCATCGCGCACTGACGACGCTGTATCCGACGCAGGCGGCCGCGCTCGATGCGGCGCTCGCCGCGTCGCTGGCGGCGCACGCGATCTCGGCCTCCGATCCCGGTATTGCATTCGGAGAACTGGTGGCCGACGAGATTATCGCTGCGCGGTCGAATGACGGCTCGGCGTCGGCGCAGTTCCCGTACACGGCGCCCGGCGCGGGCAGTCCCGGCGTCTGGGTGCCCACTCCGCCGGCAAACCTCGCCGCCCTGCTGCCCGGATGGGGAGAGGTGCAGCCATGGGTCCTGCACGAGGGATCGCAGTTTCGTCCCGATGAAGGGCCGAGCCTCACCAGCGAGGAATACGCCAGAGACTTCAACGAGGTCAAGGAAATGGGCTCCCTCGCGAGTCAGACACGGACCGCCGAGCAAACCGACATCGCGCGGTTCTGGCTCACGTCGGCGGCGGTCATCTGGGATGGCGCGCTTCGAGGCGTCGCAGTGGCGCGCGGCTTGGATATTTCGGAGACCGCGCACGCGTTGGCGCTGGTCAACGTCGCAGGCGCCGACGCCGCGATTGCGTGCTGGGACGCGAAGTATGCGTTCAACTTCTGGCGCCCAATCACGGCGATCCACAACGCCGACGTGGACGGCAACCCGTTGACGTCGCCCGATCCAGCGTGGGTCCCCCTGGCGCCGACGCCGAATTTTCCCGAATTCACGTCAGGGCACACCGTGATCAGCGGCGCCATGGCGACGATGCTGAGCCTGTTGTTCGGGGATGACCCGGGCGTGGCGTTCACGGTGACGAGTCCAACCAATCCCGGCTTCACGCGCAGCTGGTCGACGTTCAGTGCCGGGGTCGATGAAGTAATCAACGCCCGCGTGTGGACCGGGTTTCATTTCCGCAGCTCTGACGTCGCGGGGGCGAGATTGGGCAAGCAGGTGGGCCGCTTCGTGTTCCAGCACGCGCTGCGAGCCGCGAAGTCGAACAAACCGTAGTGATGCGGAAAAGGGCGGGGGATCAGTCAGGCCCCCGCCTGTTCTCCACGCTACACGTGCGACGACAACTGCGCGACGATCCTGGCCCACGTGTCCGCGTGCACGGCCTTCTTCGGCAGCACGTGACCCATCGGCGTCGATTTCGCCGGTGCGCGCTGCACGCCCTTGGCGAGGTCCTCGAGATCGATGAACTCGTCGCCGTCCGCCAGACGAGGCGCGCCTTCAGCGCTGCTCACCTTGGCCAGTTCATCGTGCGACAGCAGTTTCTGGATGCTATCGCGCGTCACGTATGCAGTCTTCTTGTCGTCGCTCATGCTGTCCTCCGTAGTCCGGCGTTGGCGCCGGATCCAGTCTAGATTCGTTTGATTGATCGCGTGGCACAATCCGCGGTCCAGCTGGTTCAGGGCTCGATGGCCGACAGATCGAGTCGACTGAGCCGCGATCCTGACGCCTTCGCACGCTAGCGGCACGCTTCGAAGTGCAGTACGGGTCTTCCGCTCGGGACCGTCAACGGTACGAGCTGACAGAGGCTGCCCGCGTTGACGCGAGCGTCGTGCAGCCCGTCGCGCACGAATGCGACGAGGTCGTCGAACTCGTCCGGGCTGAGCGGCGCCGGCTGACGCGCCTCTCGGTCGAGGAATGTCGGTGGCACAACAGGTCCGATCTGCTGCGCCAGGTCCGGTGGCACGCCGGCCTCCGCGGGGTCATACGTGCGCGCGCCCGCGATGACGTTCAGGTGAAAGCGGATCGCGTCTTCCAGGCGAGTGAACGCGCCGTTGTGGAAGAAGCCTGGCGCGACGGCAAGATTGCGTAGCGGGGCCGTCCGGAATTTGTACCGGTCGAACGGATTGCCTGTGATTTCCTCGAGGCCGAAGTCCTCGTCATGGCCGTCGCCGGCGAACAGCACATTGCCGGTGCCGGAGCCGAACGCTGGAGCGATTTGCGGGACGCCAATCGCATGCTCGGTGAAATCGCTGAACATCTCGTTCGACCGTCCCGCCACCGCGTGGCAGTTCACACAGCGCTCACGGCCGAAGAAAAGCAACGCTCCGCGCTTCTGGTTCACCGTCATCGCCGCCGGGTTGCCGCGTGCGAACTGATCGACCGGCGCATCCGCGAAGACGAGCGTGAACTCGAACTCGGCGATCGCTTTCCCGAACATGAAGAAGTCAATCGGCGCGCCTTGCTTGACCTCGGGGAATGCGTCCCCGAAAAGGGCGCGATACGCCGGCGTGGCGTTCAGCAATTCGAGCACCTCCTGCCGGATCGGTTCATTGCGAGACCCTGTCGCGGGATCCGGCAGCGGCACCGACTCGCCCAATCCATCGTCGAACTGACAGAACGCCGCGCCGAGCGTCGGGTCTGGAACGCCACCGGGGCAGGTCCCGGTGAAGCCGGCGACTTCAATCAGTTCCGTGGGCGGCATGTGCGCCTGCGCCTGCAACAGGTGCGTGACGCCGTGGGCGACATCGTTCGCGTGAGAAAATCGTTCGTCTCCTTCCGGAAACGGAAAGCGAAATCCTTGCGAGTTGTCGAACGGATCGCCTGACCGCGAGTTGAACCTCCCGTTCCACATCAGCGCGGGATAGAGCGCCGTGTTGATGACGAGCGGGGACCGGCGCTGGTTGCGCGGGCCCGCCCGATCCGGTCCGACGAGGCCGTTGTTCTGGACTCCGATCGCCATCGGCTGCGAATCCCCGAACCCGTTCGTCGGCGAATGACAGCCCCCGCAGGTGTTGTCGGCATGCAGGGAATGGAGCGTGTCGAACCACAGCAGGCGGCCGATCTCGGCGAGCCTGGGATCGAGCGGCCTCCCGAGCGTGGCTTCGATCCGGGCGCGGGATGTCTGCTGGATCCTTCCGGTGAATCCAGCAGCCGCCAGTGCCGATCTGAGGTTGGCGTCCAGCGTATTGTCCGGCGGCGCGGATGCGATCGCCGCCGGCATCAGCACACAGACATAGAGCAGCGCCGCGGCTCCGATCAACGCCCTTGGCATAGGACCTCAGTGAGATTCGCCGGACTTGCCGGACCAGAGGGACACCGCCATCGACCACACCGGCACGCCTGCCTCGGGTTCCCACTCGCCTGCGCCCGGCAGGAAATCCTCGGGAGGGGTAGCCGAACAGGCCATCGGGATCGAATACTCGACGCCGATGAGCCGCAGTCCGTTTCCGGACTCGACGTACCGGAGCGCCTCCGGCTGCGTCGCATCGAGCGTGCAATCCACGAGGCCGAAATTGACGAATTCGACCGCGCCCCCCTCGGCAGGATTGACACCCATGTCGATGTATCCGGCGGCGAGTGCCTCGTGGACGTCGTGAAATCTGACCGTGGCCGCCCTCGCCGCCGCGAGCTGCCGATTCACGTCCTGGCCCAGGTTGTCACCATGAATCGTCGCGGATCCGGTAACGAGCAGACACGCGGCCGCCAGGGTCGTTGTCACCACACGATGAATGGCTCTCATAGACTCCTCCTCACGTTCTGAAAACGGTGTCGTTGCTATAGGCGCGAATCGCGCGCCGAAACCGTCACGACTGTCGCGCGACAGGTTCGGGCAGCGGTTCGCGCTTTCTCAGGTGAGAGGGAGACCGACGGAAGCGGGCGGGTGCAAACCGCCGCGGTGTTGGGTCAGCGCCGAATGCGAAACGAGCGCCCGGCCGTCGCCGAGTACACGTGGACGTCGTGCGTGTTCGTGCCGCTGACCGTCCTGAGGAATGAAAGAGACAGCTCCCAATCCCGCCACGCGTACGACACCCCGCCGCCGGCTTGAAAATAGTTGTCGCGCAACAGTCGATGGAACTCCGTGTAGCGTTCCGGAAACGGCTCGACATCGTCCGGGAATCGCAGCCCGTCGTACGTGCGCTGCCCGGACAGGATCACGTGTCCGCCAAGTCGATTCGGGAAGGTGTAGCCTGCCTCGACTCGCGCGTTGCTGCGGTTGTGACTGATGTCGAGCGCGCGCTCGACGATGGTGTATCCGTAGTGGCCCTCGATCGACAGTCCGGGCGCGATGAAGGTGAGCTGCGCCCCCGCATCCACGCCCAGGCCCAGCTCTTTCAGCCCGAACCCGATGACCGCTTCGCCGGCGTAGTCATAGTTGTGAGAGGGGATGCCGACCGCCGCCGACGTCATGAGCGAGAATGAGCGGCGGACCTTCACCAGGTTGTAGTGCGAGCCGAGTTGGACGTCCTGCACCGCGCTGTGGAGGCAGTGGCACGAATCGACCGCTGGATACGGTAAGAACCCTGCCGGTCCGACTGGCGGACCGCCGCGGTACGTTGCGAACACGTACGGCACGCTCGCCGAGACCGACCAGCGGCCAGTCAATCCGTAATCGGCATCCACGACGATGGCCACGTTGGTCGTGTCGCAGCAGTCGAACCGGATGTCCCCGGCGACGCGGCCGACATGGTCGATCACCTGCGTCACGAAGGTCACATCCCCCTCGCCGGCCCGTGGCGCCCAGGCCTGCGCGTCGGCCGGACGTGCGGTCGCGGCAACAGTGAGGACCACAAGCGCCGCGAGCGAAGCCCGCGGCATCGTCAACGCGTGGACCGCTTCGCCGCCCTGGCAGCCGCGGCCATCTCCATCTCGTGGAGATCCATCGCATCATCGACGGCGTCCACGAACGCCCGGTTCTTGGAGGGCGTGTTGATGACGGTGTCGTAGGTTTTTTCGGCCTGCTTCAGCTCGTCCTTCGTCGGTCTGGTGAGCACCGGAACCACGCGCGGAGCGGCCGTCTTCTGCAGGCGTTGCATGACACTCGGCATGTCGCGTCCATCGACGACGAGCACGTCCAACTTCCGTGTGCGCAGCGCCGCGTCGAGCTCCGCGCTCGACGAGAGAATGACCGGCCGATAACCGACCTTCTTCATGGCGTCTTCGATCGCCAGCGTGGTCACGAGTCTGGACAGCTCGGTGCCCGGGTTCGCGTACAGCAGGATGGCGGCGGCCCGCCGCTCCGCCGCCGATCGATGGTAATGAGTACCGAGTCCGAGGTTGAGGTACTTGTCGCCACACGCGGCAAGGCGCTGCGCTGCGCCGACGGTTACGACGAGGAGCAGTGTGCCGATAGCCGCACGGGTCATCATGTGCGCCTCCCTTCGAGAGAACCGACGAACCCTCTCATCCTTTGTCCACGCCGTCAAGATGGAAGCCCGACCTGTCTGACCGCCGCGCCGAACCGCGGATCGGCACGGATCGAATCCCAGGCGCGATCGACGTTCAGAAACACCAGGCCGGGCGAGCGCTCCGCCAGCGCCTGGCCGAGGTACTCGAAGGCGCGGTCGGCGTCGTCGAGCTGCGCAAAGGCGCGGGCGAAATCAATGGGCGACGCGTACATCGTTCGCGCGCGCCGCTCCAGCGTCCGCAGTTCCAGACGCCGCACCGCGGTGCGCTCGATTCGGAGGTAGCCCTCTTTCCCGACGGCGCCCGACAACGCGGTATCAAGCTCGTCGTCGGAATCGCCTCGCCGCGAGTGCGCCTCTCGCCGGGCGGCAATCGCTTCATCGAACCGTTCCTGCGCGCGACGCACTTCCGCCAGCGTGAAGTAGGCCGCGGACAAGTCGGGGTGTGTGTTGATGACCGACAGGCACCGCTCGCCGGCCTCCTCCGCCTGCCCCGTGTGCAACAGATAGGAGGCTTCGTGCAGGATCAGGAGCGGGCTCAACGGATCGACGAAGCGTGCACGTTGAACGAGGCGGAGCGCCTCACCCGAATCGCCGAGGGCCCAGCGCGCCATCGCGTGCACGAGGAGCAGTTCAGTCGTGATGTCGCGATCGGGCGCCGACTCCGCGACCCTCCATTGGCGCTCCGCAGCGCGCCAGTTCCAATCCGAAAAGAACAGCTTTATCCCGCGGCCGAAGCCGAGGTCGGACAGCTGCGGGTTGAGCGCCGTCACCCGCGCGAGGCACCGATCGACCTGCGGCCACGCATCGCCTGGCGCCAGGTAGCCAGTACGTGCCGCCGAGCGCAATCCAGGCCTCCGCGAAACGCGGGTCCGTGTCCACGGCCGACTGGAGGAGCGCGCGCGCCGCGACGTAGTCGTCCTCGGTCGTGCTCATTTGAAACCGGCGGCCTTGAAGGAAGAGATCGAACGCCTCGACACTGTCGGTCGGACGGCTGAGAAGCGCACGCCGTTCATCACGCGTCAATCGCAGATGGAGTCCGTCGTCAACAATTGCCGTGGCAAGTTCGTCCCATAACTTGAAAATGGTCGCGGCCAGGTGATCGTAGCGTTTCGTCCACAGCGAAGCGCCGGTCGCAACGTCGATGAGCTCGGCGGTCACCAGCAGATGTCCGCCCGCGGCGACAACGCCGCCGGTCACCACGTTCTCGACCCCCAGCTGCCGGCCGATCGTGCGGGGGTCCTCGGCGGATCCGGCAAAGTTCGACACGAGGCGGAACGATTTCACCACCAGCGGCAGCTGATTCATGCGGCCGATCAGGCTTTCCGTCAGGCCAAGGCACAGGTACTCGATGCCGTCGTTCCTTGCGGTGTTAGCGAAAGGCAGGACGGCCAGCGTGTGCGGCGGCCAGAAAATCCAGGCCGCCGACCCGGCGATCGTAGCGGCGACGGTACCCGCGCCGATCCAGAGCAGGCGCCGCCGCGTCGGCCAGTGCGACACGTCGTCGCGCACCTGGCGAAGCGCCACGTCGAGATCGCGGGTGCTCGCAAATCGTGCGTCGGGTTGCTTCGAGAGGCAGCGCGCGATGATCTCTCGAAGCGGTGCAGGCACGTCCGGATTGAGCGTCTGAACCGCACGCGGTTCGGTCGAGACGATCGCGTCGAGCGTCTCGGTCCTGGACTCACGCTGGAATGCGTGATGACCGGTCAGCATTTCGTACAGGATCGCGCCGAAGGCGAACTGATCCGATGCCGGGCCGGCCGGGCGGCCCAGCGCCTGTTCGGGTGACATGTACGCGAGCGTGCCGATAGTCGTGTCGTCATCCTCCGGCGCGCCTTCGCGCCTCGCGATGCCGAAGTCGAGCACCTTCACGAGACCATCCGGAGTCACCATGATGTTCTCAGGCTTCAGGTCGCGGTGCACGATGCCGATCGCATGCGCAGCCGATAGCGCGCTCGACAGCTGCACGGACACGTCGAGCACGGTACGCAGCGGCATCGGCGCGGCCATGATCTGGCGGAGCGTTTGGCCCCGCACCAACTCCATCGTGATGAACGTCACGTCGTCCTCTTCGGCGACGCTGTGGATCGTCACGATATTTGGATGATTCAGCGACGACGCCGCCTGCGCCTCGTGCTCGAACCGCTGGCGATACTCCGGATCGGCCGCGATCGTGGGTTCGAGCACTTTGAAGGCGACGTCCCGACCCAGCCGGCGATCGCGCGCGCAGTACACTTCACCCATGCCGCCGGCGCCGATGAGCGCAACGATGTCGTAACCCGAGATCCGGCGGCCGGTCAGCGCCGGACGCGCTTCACACGCGAGGGACCGCGCGGCTTCGGCGATCGCGGGTCGCTCGAGAAATCCGCCGGCCGCGCGTTCGTACCTGAGTAAGGAACGCACCTCCTGCCGGAGTCTCTCGTCGTCGCAGGCCCTGACCAGGAACGCGTCACACTCGGCCGCGTCGAGTTCGCGGGCGGCGTTGTACAGCCGCTCGATTTGCTCCCAATCGTGTGGCGAATCAGACACGGCCGGACATCTCGCGAAGCAGCCAGACCTTGGCAAGCCGCCAGTCGCGCATGACCGTCTCGGGCGAGACGTTCAGCGCTTCGGCAGTCTCTTCGACCGTCAGGCCGCCGAAGAATCGCAGCTCGACGACCTGGCTCTTGCGGGCGTCGACACGCGCCAGATCCGCAAGCGCGTCGTCGAGCGCCACGAGATCGGCGCCGCGCTCGGGCGAGGCCACCAGCGCGTCGTCGTCGAGCCTCACGTTGACCGCGCCGCCTCCGCGCTTCTGATAGCTCCGCGATCGCGCATGGTCGACCAGGACCCGCCGCATGAGGCGCGACGAGAGCGCCAGGAAGTGCGCGCGGTCCTGCCACCGGATCCGGCGAAGGTCTATCAGGCGGAGAAACGCCTCGTTGACGAGCGCCGTCGTCTGCAACGTGTGGTTGTCGCGTTCGCCACGCATCTGGAGCCGAGCCAGCCGGCGGAGCTCCTGATGGACGACGGGTACCAGATCGTCGAGCGCGGAGCGATCGCCTCTGCCCCAGGCGAGTAGCAGCTCAGTCACGTGCGCACGCGATCGATGAGGCGAGGGCGTGCCGGTCGACATCGGCGGTTCGGAGTCTACACCTCTGCCGCCTGGCCGGTACGTCGCGGCACTTTTTTCTTTTGCTTGCAGTTGACGCCGGCCGTTCACGCCTTTATGGATCGGAGGTGTGGCCAGGGCACCGCCGGTCGTTCTTGTGAAGAGTTGGAGTTGCTACCAGTCACTGGATTTGGTGCGGCTTTCTCTCTGAGGTGCCTGGCGTGAAAAAGATTGGCTTTCTCTCCTTCGGGCACTGGACACCAGCGCCACACTCCGACGTCCGCACGGCGTCCGATGCCCTTCTGCAGTCAATCGAGCTCGCGGTCGCCGCCGAAGAGCTGGGCCTCGATGGCGCGTATTTCCGCGTGCACCACTTCGCACGCCAGCTCGGCTCGCCGTTCCCGCTCCTCGCCGCCGTCGGCACGCGCACGAAGAAGATTGAGATTGGGACGGCCGTCATCGACATGCGCTACGAAAACCCGATGTACATGGCCGAGGATGCCGGTGCCGCCGACATCATCGCTGGTGGGCGTCTGCAACTGGGCATCAGCCGCGGATCACCGGAACAGGTGATCGACGGCTGGCGGCATTTCGGCTATGCGCCGCGTGACGGCGAGACGCCCGCCGACATGGCGCGGCGCCACGCTGAAGTGTTCCTTGAACGGCTGAAGGGCGAGGGCTTCGCGGAACCCAACCCCCGGCCGATGTTTCCCAATCCGCCGGGGCTGCTGCGCCTTGAGCCCTTTTCAGAAGGATTGCGCGAGCGAATCTGGTGGGGTGCGAGTTCCAACGCGACGTCCAAGTGGGCCGCGCAACTGGGCATGAATCTCCAGAGTTCGACGCTCAAGGATGATGAGACCGGCGAGCCGCTGCACGTACAGCAGCGCAAACAGATTGAAGCGTATCGTGAGGCGTGGAAGGCCGCCGGACACCGGCGTGAGCCTCGCGTGTCTGTCAGCCGCAGCATTTTCGCGCTCGTCGACGACCGCGACCGGGCGTACTTCGGTCGCGACGCCCGCGACCAGGACCAGGTCGGCTACATCGACGCGAACACCCGGGCCATTTTCGGCCGTTCGTACGCCGCCGAACCCGACGTGCTGGTCAAAGAGCTCGCCGGGGACGAGGCTATCAAGGCGGCCGATACGTTGCTCCTCACGATTCCGAACCAGTTGGGTGTGGACTACAACGCCCACGTGCTCGAAAGCATCCTCAAGTACGTCGCTCCGGAACTCGGCTGGCGGTGAGGTAGTCCTTGTGCAACAATAGTTAGCTCGTTACGGTGAGGTGGCCGAGAGGCTGAAGGCGGCGGTTTGCTAAACCGTTATACGGCCTAAAAGCTGTATCCAGGGTTCGAATCCCTGCCTCACCGCCAACCTTCGCTCTTGATCGCATGCGAAGGTTGCCCACCGTAGCGCGATGCGCGAAGGTGGGCCTCACGTGGCTCTGGGCGCATGCACCCCTCTTTCACCCTCCTCGAAGGCTTCGGCCTCGGTGCCTCCCTCATCATCGCCATCGGCGCCCAAAACGCTTTCGTGCTCCGCCAGGGCCTCGGTGGCGGGTGCTCGACGGGCTGATCGCGGCGGTGATGTTTCTGTCGGCGGGAGGCTTGATCGCTCAGCCTGCAGCGCGCTTCTTCAGAATCCACTCCTGAAACGTATCGTAGGCCGGCTTGGGTGAGTAGTCCGCCTTCAGAATCGCCTCCGAACAGCAATCCGATCCGTCCCACAGGCGATAGAAGATGATGTGCGTCCACCACGGACGGTCCGTGGTCTCGAACGTCTGCAACATCGCAGCGTAGAAGTTCGCCTGCCGTGCGAAGTCCGCCGTCGCGATCCCTGTTTGGCTGAGCCACACCTTGCGTCCGCCGACCGCGGTGTGAATCGCATCGAGATATCCGGGCAGCGGCGGCCCGTCGGGATACCAGTGCACGCCGACGATGTCCTGTTCGTCGAGCGCGCCGAACGTCTGAATGAGATTCATCGTGCCGCGAAAGTATCCGCTGGCCAGCGCGTGATGGCTCGTCTCGGGACCGGCGATCGGAAACTTCGGGCTGACGGTGTTCCGGGCGTTCGATGCATTGATGAAGAGCAGCGCGTAGTTCTGTCCGATGGCGGTGTCGTCGAGGCTGGTGTCGAAATTCGGCTCGTTCCACACGCCGAGGATCGTGTCGAACTTCTGATAGCGCGCGACGAAGTTCGCGACGAACGAGTACCAGTCCGTGATGTCCGCCGGCATCCGCGTGCATCCGCGGCCGCCGTTGGCCCAGCCCGGCGTGCAGACGATCGTCATGTAGCTGCGGAGGTGCAGCGCCTGCGCGCCGACGATCACGTTGTCCGCGCACGACCAGTCGAAAGACGCGCGCGCCGGCTCGAGGCTGCCCCACGCGCAGGATCCGCGGATCAGGCCCACGCCCAGGCGTCCGACGACCGCCGGCGATGGGCCGTTCAGATCGAAGGTGACGACCCCGAACGGCGGATGCGGCTTGATCACGGCCGGATTCGCCGCCGGTGATCCGGGGAGCTGATGCTGCGCGCCGAGGACGACGGCCGACGCGGCGAGCGCGGCCGCCACGAGTGCGAGGCGCGGTATCATCCTGATGGTCTCCAGAATCCGCTGATGGCTCCCCGCGTCCGCTTCGCTCCGTCGCCGACCGGCTACCTCCACGTGGGTGGCGCCCGCACGGCGCTGTTCAACTGGCTCTTCGCGCGCCGCGCGGGCGGCATGTTCGTCCTGCGCATCGAGGACACCGACGTCGAGCGCTCGTCGAGCGAGATGGTGGACGGCATCCTCGACGGCCTCCGCTGGCTGGGCCTCGACTGGGACGAGGGTCCGCTCATCGGCGGACCGCACGCGCCGTACTTCCAGTCCGAGCGTCTCGATCGCCACCGCGCGATGGCGGCGCGGCTCGTCGCCGACGGCCGCGCGTACTACTGCTACTGCACGCCGGAGGAGATTCAAGCGAAGCGCGAGGCGGCGGTATCCGCCGGCGTGGCGTGGCGATACGACCGCGTCTGCTGCGCGCTGCCGGCCAGTGAGATCGCGTCGCGCGAAGCGCGCCGGATGCCGCGCGCGATCCGCTTCCGCGTCCCGGACGGGCAGACGACGTTCGACGATCTCGTCCACGGACCGATCGCGTTCGACGGCGCGAACATCGAAGACTTCGTCATCCTGCGATCGGACGGCCATCCAACGTACCACCTCTCGGTCGTGTCCGACGATGTGGAGATGAAGATCACGCATGTGGTGAGGGGCGACGATCACATCTCGAACACGCCCAAACAGATTCTCCTGTACCAGGCGGTCGGCGCGCCGCTGCCGCGGTTCGCGCACGTGCCGCTGATCCTCGGGCCGGACAAGAAACGGCTGAGCAAGCGCCACGGCGCGACGTCGGTGATGGAGTACGAGCGGCTCGGATATCTGCCCGAGGCCATGGTGAACTTTCTGTCGCTTCTCGGCTGGTCGGCCGGCGACGGCACGCAGGAGATTTTCACGCGTGACGAACTCGTTGGTGCCTTCACGCTCGACGGGATCAGCGGCGGCGACGCCGTGTTCAACTCAGAGAAACTCGACTGGTTCAATGCGCAGCACATTGCGCGCCTGGCGCCCGACGATCTCGCGCAGCGGCTCAAGCCGTGGTTCGAGGCGGCGGGGCTGTGGAACGACGAGTTTCTCGGCTCCCGGCATGCCTGGTTTTTCGCCGTTCTGGAACTGCTGAGGCCGCGGGCGAAACGGCTGGGCGACTTCATCGAGGTAGGTAAATTCTTCTTCGCTGATGGGGTTCAGTACGATCCGGCCGCCGTCGACAAGCACCTGCGTCCAGCCGATATGGATGAGCACATCGCGGCGCTGGACGCGGCGTTTTCGGCCTTACCCACCTTCGACACGGTGTCGATTGAGTCGGCGCTGCGGGGCCTGGCGGAGGCCCGGGGCGTGAAGGCAGCGACGCTGATTCACGCCGTACGGGTGGCGTTGACCGGAAAAACGGTAAGTCCCGGGCTCTTCGAAGTGGCCTCGCTCCTCGGGCGCGAGCGCACGCACGCGCGCCTGGCGGCCGCGCGCCGCCTGATTTCCTCGCCCACCGCGTAAGCGGACAAGTTTTTCCCACGCCACAAAGCGCTGAGCGCGCGCTGCTTGATCCAGGCGGTCGCGGGCTTTTCCCACCAGCCCGGCGCGGGCGGGCCGCAGGTGGAAAATCTTTTCCTAAGTTGTTTTACGGCTGAGACTTAGCGAAAAACGCGTGGCACATCGGTTGCAGCCCAAGTGTTCGACACGTCTCGGAGACGTTTTCATACGGGCAGGAGGGGCACGTGGCAAAAGAGGATCGTGGCTTTGCGTCGATGGACCGCAGCAAGCAGCGCGAGATCGCGAGCAAGGGCGGAAAGGCGGCGCATCAGAAAGGCACGGCGCACGAATGGACGAGCGACGAAGCGCGTGAGGCGGGGCGCAAGGGCGGCATGGCGAGCCATCGCCGCAAGCAGGAGCAGGGCGGCAACGAGACGCCGTCCGAGTCCGCCGACGCGGTGAACAATGCCGGCACCGGCGAGCCGCAGATGATCGATCGCGGCGACGACGAACCGATGCGGTGACGAGACACGCGATGCCCAGTGCCGGAGTGGCGCTTGCCGCGATGCTTTTGGAATGGCTATAATCGGGAGTTCCAGAAGCGCGCCGCGTCGGTACTGGGAGGTCGTTCAACGGTAGGACACCTGCCTCTGGAGCAGGTTATCGGGGTTCGAATCCCTGCCTCCCAGCCATCCGCCTTCGCCGCCGCCTGAATGCAGGGCGGCTACGGCGAGATGTCTCGCCGAAGCTCGCTGACGATCACGCGAGCGAAGGCGGACATCCGCGGGATCTGTAGATTCTTCACGTATCCCGGTCCTCAACTCCGCAAGAATAGCAAACCTCCTCAGCGATTCGTAACCTGCAACGTAACAGACAGAATGGAATCGCATAACTTCGGACCGTCCGGCCAGACCGTTCGCGATCGACCGTGGTCGATCCTCGTGTTGCTGGAATTCAGCGACGAACAGAACGCGCTGAGATTCGAACGCTATCTGAAATCCGGTTCCGGACGAGCCTTCGCCCAACGACACTTCTCCTAGATCCTCGTATTGCCTATATGGCGCTTCCGTTGTTGACCCTTTGTTTCATGATCTTTCTTGCGGGGAATGGCGTTCTGTTACTGTTCAGACCGGATCTGTTCCTTATCGGTAGCTTGGTGTTCATGTTCGGTCTGCTCAGAGGATTGCTGTGGCAAATCTGAAGATCGGGAATCCCCTTCGTCTTCTGCTGCACGTCCCGGTTCCGTGGGTCTTCGTCTTGACGTATCTAGTGGGGGTGGCCATGGAATTTGCGTGGCCTCCCAGGAGCGGCGGGGCAGCCGGCGTGAGCGTCGGAATCGCAGGTGGTGCTCTTTTCCTCCTCGGCGCCATCGTCGCTGGATCGAGCCTTTTCATTTTCCATCGAGAACGTACCACCACGGTTCCAGGCCGGGTGTCTTCGAGGCTGGTGACCTGGGGCCCTTACCGGTTCACCCGGAATCCGATGTACGTGGGCCTGGTCCTCGCGTATGTCGGAGAGGCTGGCATCTTGAGGCAGGTATGGCCTTTGGTTCTCTTGCCTCTGACGGTGGCGTACGTCAACGGGATCGTGATCCCCCTCGAAGAGGCTCGGCTGAAGGACGTTTTTCTGGACGAATATGAAGAGTACCGGTCCCGGGTAAGGCGGTGGATCTAGAGATTCGGTTTGGTGCCGGTTTTTTCCCCCGCCATCATGGTTGCGGAGGACTTGGCATCACCGGCGTCAGGAGGCACGCGTGCGCACCGTCGCCCCCGAAATAGCACGTCCCGGCGATCTGTCCCGCATCGTTGATCGCGCTGACACGCCAGATACCCGGCCAGATGCCACCTGCGTCTTTCTCGATCGCGCGATTCAGATCGATCAGGACGCCGGCGCGATAGACGAACTGGGACGCATTGGATTCCCCGATGATGTCGCCCCGATTGTTGATCCCCGTCGCGAGCGAATAATGGATGTCGTACCCCGGCGGCGGCGCGAGCAACGGCAGCTCGGTAAACGCACCGTTCTCCCACAGAAAAGCACGCTCCTCCGAGTTGCCGTCCCTCCACGCGACCCCGACGATCTGCCGTGCGCGATTGATCCCGAGCGGGACGCTCACCGAGTTCGAGTCACCGTCGAGCGTGCCGATGTCGATCATCGAGTTGTTACTGAACAGGAATCCATGATTGTCAAACGGCGATCTGCCCCTGACCGTCTGGAGGATGCCGACGACGTCTCCGCCATCGTTAACTGCGTAGGCGCTGCGCGCCGAGAGCCGTTTCACAATCGACATCGTCCCGTTTTCGTAGACGAACGCGGCGTCCTTCGAGTCGCCGACGATGGTGCCGCTGTTGTTGATGGCGTACGGCAATGCGTACGGCATGTTCGAGTACCCCGGCAGCGTCCCGATGTCCGTGAACACGCCGTTCTGATACACGAACGCATGTTGTTCCACGAGTCCGGGAGGGGTAAATACACCGGTCACCTCGCCGTTATCGTTGATGCCCGCGGCCCATCCGTAGGTGTCGCTAATCACCGTCATCGTGCCGTCGTGATAGAGGAACGGAACCATGCGCGCCGGATCGATGGGCGACGAAGTCGAGCCCACCACGTCGCCCTGAGCATTCAACGCAGACGCCGCGCTCGCCGCGGACCAGGAGTAGCAGCAATTCAGCGCCCCAAGATCCGTGACCGTATACAGGACGTCGTTTGCCTTTAGCGTCCGCGGTGCGGCGATTGGAAGCGCAAACGTGAATGCGACGAGCGCGACGGTGCCGGCGAGGAACCGCCACATGCGGCCGGAACGTGCGAACATGATCCCTCCGGCCCGACGGCAACACAACAATCGTGCCCGACTGTTTGTCCCGCAATTCAGGCTGACGAAGAACCAGGCACCGTCAGGAATGAAATGCGACTTACAGGACGCGCGCCGGTAAGACCGCCGGTGCACGGAAACTAACATGCTGCAGATCTCACCTCCGCCACGGTATCTCTGGGTCGACATAACGCCAGGCATGATTGTCGGCTCCGTTATTAGACGAGTGCGGCGCGGTTAGTCCTCGGCGCCCGGCCCCGGCCTTGTCGAGCCGCAGCAGGAGGTCGTACGGACTCTGGCTGACGTACTCCGCCTCGCCGCTCGGCGCCGGGACACCCGCGGGCGCCGTCCAACGCTGCCCGACGCTCCCGCCTGTCCGCCCCAGCGCCGCGGTCAGCACTTCCCAGGCCTCCGCTTCGGTTCCCGCGACGGGAGCGACGAACTGCATGATCGCGGAGCGCTGACCGCGGAAGTGCGTGAAGTAGATCCGCAGGGTGCGGAAGAAGTCAGGCCACCCGGCGATTCAAGCAGGGGCCGAGGCAAGCTCGGCCCCTACGAAACCGCAGCTCTCGCCGTGAGTTGCGCGACGAGGCGGTTCCGCGTCACTATCTGCGCACACAACTCTCGCGTCCAGGAGGGCACCCCATGACCCGCTCGACAACCGTTGTTCTCGGTATGGCCCTGATCGGGTTGTCCCTCGCCGCGCCACAGAACACCCGCGTGGTGACGACCGCCGACTACGACCGCGCGGTCAAGATGCTCGCGCCCGGCCTGAATGGCCTGGTGATGAACGACAGCGTGAACGTGACGTGGCTGCCCGACGGACGCTTTTGGTACGTCCGCACCACCTCGAACGGGACCGAAAACGTCGTCATCGACCCGGTGAAGAAGACGCGGGAAACGGTGGCGACGCCTCCGGCCGGCGGCCAGTCCGAGGCTGGTGGCGGGCGCGGCGGGCGTGGCGGTGGCGGACGCGGGGGGCGCGGCGGAGGCGGCCTCGTCATCAACAAGAGGTGCGGTCCTAATGTCACGGGGATGACCGGCCCACCGCCGCCCTCGATGTCGCCGGACGGGACCAAGGCGGTCTTCGTGTGCGACTGGAATCTCTGGGTGCGCGACGTCGCCACCGGCCAGGATCGCCAGCTCACGACCGATGGCGAGAAAAATTTCGGCTACGCGACGAGCAACGCGGGATGGGTGACGAGCGCCGCGCCCGCGCTGTCGTGGTCGCCGGACAGCAAGAAGATCGCGACCCAGCAGCAGGACGAGCGCAAGGTCGGCGACATGTACCTGGTCGAGACGCCGGTCAACGGCGGCCACCCGGTGCTGCGCGCCTGGAAGTATCCGCTGCCCGGCGATCCCGACGTGGCGATGATCAGCCGCGTTGTCATCGACGTCGATACCGGCAAGACGAAGCGGCTGCTGATGAAGCCCGACTTCCACCGCGCGATGTCGGAAGACAACATCGATATGGGCGAGTACCTCTGGAGCCCGGACGGGTCGAAGCTCGGGTTCGTCTCCACCGATCGTTTCCACAAGAACTCGACGGCGAAGGTCGTCGACACCGCGACCGGCGAGATCCGGACGCTCTTCACCGAGACGGAAGCGACGCACGTGCAGACGCGCGTCCAGTGGCAGATCCTCTGGGATTCGAAGGAAGCCGTCTGGTACTCGCAGCACGACGGCACGGCGAACATGTACCTGTACGACCTGGACAGCGGCAGGCCGAAGAACCAGATCACGACAGGCGCTGGTCCGGTCACGCGCGTCAACCGCATCGACCACGACACGCGGACGATGTGGTACGAGGCGGACGGCCGGGAGAAGGGCGAGGATCCGTACTTCACCCATCTCTACCGGATCGGACTCGACGGGAAGAACAACGTGTCGCTCACGCCCGACAACGGCACGCACACCGTCCAGATCTCACCAGACGGGAAGTACGTGATCGACACCTTCTCGCAGCCGGACGTCGCGCCCGAGACGACGCTGCGAGACGGCAAGACGGGCGCGGTGATCATGCCGCTCGAGAAGGCCGACATCTCGAAGCTGCTCGCGACCGGCTGGAAGCCGCCGATGCAGATCAAGGTGAAAGCGGCCGACGGCAAGACGGACATCTACGGCATGCTCTTCCGGCCGACGAACTTCGATCCGAATAAAAAGTACCCGATCATCAACAACGCGTATCCCGGTCCGCAGTCGGGCAGCGTCGGCTCGCGCGGCTTCACCGCGGCGCGCGGCGACAAGCAGGCGCTCGCCGAGCTCGGCTTCGTCGTGGTCAGCATCGACGGCACCGGAACGCCGAACCGATCGAAGGCGTATACCGACGCGTACTACGGGGCGATGGGCCGCCACAACACGATTCCGGATCAGATCGCCGGCATGAAGGAGCTGGCGGGGAAGTATCCGTGGATTGACATCGACAAGGCGGCGATGTGGGGCCACTCCGGTGGCGGCTTCATCACGGCGGACGCGCTGCTCCGGGCGCCGTACAACAACTTCTTCAAGGTCGGCATCGCGGAGTCGGGCAACCACGACCAGCGTCAGTACGAGGACGATTGGGGCGAGCGCTATCAGGGCCCTCTCGTGAAGAATCCGGACGGCACCGACAACTACGCCGTCGAGGCCACGCAATCACAGGCCGCGGGCCTGAAGGGACATCTCCTGCTGATTCACGGCACGATGGACAACAACGTGCCGCCGTACAACACGCTGCTCGTCGCCGATGCGCTGATCAAGGCCAACAAGGAATTCGACATGCTCCTGATCCCGAACTCGGGGCACGGGTACACGCCTGCGAGCTACGTCATGCGGCGCCGGTGGGACTACTTCGTCAGGCACTTGCTCGACGCCGAGCCGCCGCGGGACTACGTGATTCCGACGCCGCCGGCGGGCGCCGGTCGCGGTGCCACTGGCGGGCATTGATGCGTCACGTCCTCATCAGTTTTGTCCTTCTTCTTCTCGTGAGCGCAAACGCCCACGCTCAGCGCGGCCGAGGCGGGTTTGCGGCGCCGGCGGATGGCGGCCCGAACGGACTCGGCGCGCTCCATTTCCGGCCACTCGGCCCGGAAGGCAATCGCATCGCGTCGGTGACGGGCGTGCCCGGCGATCCGCTGACCGTGTACATCGGGGCCGCCGACGGCGGCATCTGGAAAACATCCGACGCCGGCATCAACTGGCGGCCGATCTTCGACGACAAGGACGTGTCTGCGGTCGGCGCGCTCGCCGTCGCGCCGTCCGCCCACGACACGGTGTGGGCCGGCACCGGCGAGCCCTGGCTGATTCGTCCGTACTACACGCTCGGCGACGGCGTGTACAAGTCAACTGATGCGGGGCGCACGTGGCAGCACATGGGCCTGGACGCGACGGGACACGTCGCGCGCATCGTCGTCGATCCGCGCGATGCGAACAGCGTGTACGTCTGCGCGATCGGCCAGGCGTTCCGAGCACAGCGCGAGCGCGGCGTCTTTCACACGAGCGATGGCGGCGCGACCTGGCAGCAGGTCCTCGCCGTGAACGACAGCACCGGCTGCTCCGATCTCGCGATCGATTCGAAGGATCCGAAAACGCTGTACGCCGGCATTTGGGAGCTGATCGTCCACCGCTACGACCTGCACAGCGGCGGTCCGGGAAGCGGCGTCTACGTGACGCACGACGGCGGCGCGACGTGGAACAAGATCACCGGCCACGGTCTGCCTGCCGCGGACCACGCGCTCGGCAAAATCGCCGTCGCCGTGTCGCAGAGCAACCCGAATCGTGTCTACGCGCTCGTTCAGGACGCGCCCGCGCCGGGGCTTTACCGCTCGAACGATCGCGGCGAGACGTGGGAGCTCGTGAATCAATCGCATCTGCCGGCCGAGCGCGCGCCGTACTACACCAGGATGGCCGTGTCGCCGGACGACGAGAATCTGCTCTACTTTCCGTCGGTCGCCTTCACGATGTCGCGCGACGGCGGCACGACCGTGTTCCAGGCCGGGGCTGGTGGCCGCGGTGCTGCGCCGCAGCCGGCAATTTCCGCTCCGGGCGGCGACAACCACGACGTCTGGATCGATCCCACGAACGCGAACCGCGTGCTCGTCGCGAACGACTCGGGCGTCGCGATCAGCGATAACCGCGCCACGTCCTATCGGCATTTCCTGCTGCCGATCTCGCAGGTCTATCACGTGATGGCGGACAACGCCGTGCCGTACAACGTGATGGGCAACATCCAGGACAAGTCGAGCTTCCGCGGATCCAACCGCGGCGGCGGCCGCGGCATGGGCGTCGGCAATTGGGTCGGCACCGGCGGCTGCGAGGATGCGTTCGCCGTGCCTGACCCCGTCGATTCTGACGTCGTCTGGTCCGGCTGCGACAACGGCCGCGTCGTCCGCATGGACTACAAGCACGGGATGGCGCGCGACGTGAGCGCGTGGCCGATTACCAGTTACGGATGGGCGCCGGCGGACATGAAGTACCGCTGGGACTGGATCACTCCGATCGCGATTTCGCCGCACGATCACAATCGCGTCTACGTCGGCGCGCAAGTCGTGTTCATGACGACGAACGGCGGCCAGAGCTGGAAGGTGATCAGCCCCGATCTGACGACGAACGACAAGTCGCACCAGGGCAATTCGGGCGGCGTCACGTCCGACAATCTGACGACGTTCGACGGCGCGACGTTGTACGCCATCGCCGAATCGCCGGCGAAGGCGGGCGTGATCTGGACGGGCAGCACGGACGGTCAGGTGCACGTCACGCAGGATGCGGGCGCGCACTGGACCAACGTCACGAAGAACATGCCGAACCTGCCGCCGTGGGGCACGGTCTGGAGCGTCGCCCCGTCGAAGTTCGACGCCGGCACGGCCTACGTCGTCGAGAATCTGCAGCACGAAGGCATCTACGACGCGCTGGTCTTCAAGACGACCGATTACGGAGCGACGTGGAAGCTCATCTCGTCGAGCGTGCCCAAGGGCGTCAACTCGAGCGCGCACATCATCGTCGAGGACCCCGTACGGAAGGGGATGCTGTATCTCGGCACCGACAACGCGCTCTACGTCACGTGGGACGACGGCGAGCACTGGACGCATCTGCGAAACGACCTGCCGCCGGCGCCGGTGTACTGGATGCAGGTGCAGCCGGCGTTCAACGACCTCGTGATCGGCACGCACGGGCGCGGCGTCTACATCCTCGACGACGTGACCGCGCTCAGAACGTGGGACACGTCGCAATCAGCAGACGTCCATCTCTTCCCTCCGCGTCCGGCGTACCGCTTCCGCGCCACCGCTGACGGTCGCGAAAGCGAGCCCGACGCGCATGTGCAGGGAGAGAATCCGCCGTACGGGGCCGACATCGACTTCTCGCTCAAAACGGCGACGCCGGGCGTGCAGATCTCGATCGCCGGGCCGGACAACGCGATGATCCGCACGCTGACGGTCGCCGGGCATGCAGGACTCAATCGAGTGTGGTGGGACCTGCGGTACGACAGCGGCTCGACGATCACGATGCAGACGCCGCCGCTGTTCGAGCCCTGGGCGCCGGCACGCCGCCAGTACGCCGCGTACGGCACGCGCATTCCGCCGGCGGGGCCGATCGTGCCGCCAGGCATCTACACGGTGCGCGTGAAGGCCGGAGCCGCCGACCAGGCAGCGTCGCTCACCGTGCTGCCGGACCCGAAGTCGCCGGGCACGAAGCACTCAATCGAGGCGCAGGTGGCGTTCTCGCGCGACGTGCTCGCCGAGATCGATGAAGTGGCGAAGATGGGCAACGCGCTCGAGTCGATGCGCAAGCAGTCGCAGGATCTCATGGCCTCGCTCGCCAAGGACCCGCAGAAGTCACCGTTGTTCGAGTCGGTGACTTCTGCGG
>Ga0193726_1001083_pt1 | contig 23202 bp, 19 predicted proteins | sample H2c1metaG_FD_144928 | JGI IMG/M metagenome (GOLD analysis project Ga0193726, IMG submission 144928) | Soil microbial communities from a riparian zone of the East river system, Colorado, United States - H2c1 | ecosystem: Environmental > Terrestrial > Soil > Riparian zone | place: USA: East River...
GGGAGCCGCGCACGTGGCCCAAGCCGGGTATGAGGCGGGCATGGCCGGCCTGCGCGTCTGCGCCTATCAGTATCAGCACCTGCCGCTGGATGCCCTGCGCCGCCGCTGGCGAGACGCCTAATCGACGGTCCGGCCACGCTGACCATGATGGTCGCGGATACGAGCCGTATCCGGGTCGGCCGGCTGGTGAGCGGGTCGCCCGGTTCCGTGAGTTCGTCGAGCTGGTCAGCCTCCTGCTGCGCCAGGAGGTGAGCACCTATCACGGGCAGTTCTACCGCTGCCAGGGCGCCGAGACGGTGCCGCTGCCCGTGCAGCGCCCGCGCCCGCCGGTGACCATCGCCGCGCACGGTCCCAGGATGCTGCGCATCGCCGCCGAGCACGGTGACGGGTGGAGCTCGTGGGGCGGCTACGACGTTGCTGCGCGGGGCGATGAGTTAGGGCGCGGCCGGACGTCTGACCGGAGTCACCTCACGAAGGAGAGCGCGCCATGACCCAGGTGAACGGCCCGGACTTCCTGGGCCTGCAGGTCCGCGACCTCGAGCGCGCCGCCGCTTTCTACGAGCGCGAGCTGGGCCTGCAGCGCATGCCGGGCGTCCCGCCCGGCGTCGTGGCGTTCCAGACCTCGCCGATCCCGTTCGCGGTCCGCGAGGTCATGCCCGGCACCGATCTCGACGCCGGCCCGGTCGGCCTCGGGGTGTCGCTGTCGCTGAGCGCCGACGACGCGCAGGCGCTCCATGACCAGCTTCAGGGCCACGGCGTGCCCATCCTCATGGACCCCTTTGACACGCCCTTCGGCCGGACCTTCGTCTTCCAGGACCCCGACGGCTACGCCATCGCCATCCACGGCGCCCCGCCCGGTCCCGCCGCCTGACCGGCCTTGCCGCTAGCCGGCGTCCTCCGGCGTGAGCCACAGCGCGCCCAGCGGCGGAATGGACAGCTCCGCCGAGGCGGGCATGCCGTGCCACGGCACCGCCTCGGCCAGCACCCCGCCCAGGTTCCCGACGTTGCTGCCGCCGTATATCGCGGCGTCGGTGTTCACCAGCTCATGCCACATTCCCGGCTGCGGCAGCCCGACCCGGTACCCGTGGTACGGCTCCCCGGAGAAGTTGATGATGCAGGCCATCACGCCCTCCGGCGGCGCCCCGACCAGCAGCCCGCCCGACTGGGCCAGGTGCTCGGGCGCCGACCCGGCCCGCCGCACGAACGACAGCACGTTGTTAGCCGTGTCGTTGGCGTCGATCCAGCTGAACCCGGCCGGCACCGCGTCCTGCCGCCACAGCGCCGGGTGCTCGGCGTAGGCCCGGTTCAGGTCCGTGACCAGCCGCTGGACGCCCTGGTGACTGGGGTAGTCGAGCAGGTGCCACTGGATCCCGGTCTCCTCCGACCACTCGTCCCCCTGGCCGATCTCCCCGCCCATGAACAGCAGCTGCTTGCCCGGGTGCGCCCACATGTAGGCCAGCAGCGCGCGGAGCCCGGCGAACTGCCGCCACTCGTCGCCCGCCATCTTGCGCAGCAGCGACCGCTTGCCGTGCACGACCTCGTCGTGCGACAGCGGCAGCACGTAGTTCTCGCTGTAGGCGTAGATCATCGAGAACGTGATCTCGTCGTGGTGGAAGCTGCGGTACACCGGGTCGCGGGACAGGTAGGCCAGCGTGTCGTGCATCCAGCCCATGTTCCACTTCAGGCCGAAGCCCAGCCCGCCGAGGTACACCGGCCGGGTCACCCCCGGCCAGGCGGTGGACTCCTCGGCGATCATCATGGTGCCCGGCGCCACCCGGTAGCAGGCGGCGTTGGCCTCGCGCAGGAAGGCCACCGCGTCGAGGTTCTCCCGGCCGCCCTCGGAGTTCGGCACCCACTCGCCGGCCTTCCGCGAGTAGTCCAGGTAGAGCATCGACGCCACGGCGTCGACCCGCAGCCCGTCGATGTGGTACTCCTGCAGCCAGAACAGGGCGTTGGCGACCAGGAAGTTGCGGACCTCGAGGCGGCCGTAGTTGAAGATCAGCGTGCCCCAGTCCGGGTGCTCGCCGCGGCGGGGGTCGGGGTGCTCGTACAGCGGGGTGCCGTCGAACCGGGCCAGCGCCCAGATGTCACGCGGGAAGTGCGCGGGCACCCAGTCCACGAGCACGCCGATGCCGGCCTGGTGCAGCCGGTCGATCAGGTACCGGAACTCATCGGGCGAGCCGAACCGCGAGGTCGGCGCGTAGTACGAGGTGACCTGGTAGCCCCAGGACCCGCCGAACGGGTACTCGGCCACTGGCAGGAACTCCACGTGCGTGAAGCCCAGCTCGCTCACGTAGGCCGTCAGCTGCTCGGCCAGCTCGGTGTAGGACAGCCCGGGGCGCCAGGAGCCCAGGTGCACCTCGTAGATGCTCATCGGGCTGGTCAGCGGGTCGCGCTCGACCCGCCGGTCCAGCCAGTCCCGGTCGGCCCACTCGTGCTGGGACGCGAACACCACCGACGCGGTCGCCGGCGGCACCTGGGCCCGCTTGGCCAGCGGGTCGGCCTTGGCCTGCCAGGTCCCGTCCGGCCCGCAGATGTCGTACTTGTAGGTCATGCCGGGGCCGATGCCGGGAATGTACAGCTCCCAGACCCCCGACCGGCCCAGCGACCGCATCGGGTGCGCGCGGCCGTCCCAGTGGTTGAACTCGCCGATGACCCGGACGCCGCGCGCGTTCGGCGCCCAGACCGCGAACGAGGTGCCGGCCTCGCCCCGGACCTGCGAGCCCAGGGCCTGCCACAGCTCCTCGTGCCGGCCCTCGCCGATCAGGTGCAGGTCGATGTCACCCAGGGTCGGCAGGTGCCGGTAGGGGTCATCGGTGATGACCTCTGGCCCGGCCCCGTAGCGGGCGGCGATCCGGTAGTCCGGGACCTCGTCCTTCTCGATGGCCCCGACGGCGCCGGCCGCTTCGGCCGCGGCCGCGGGCAGCGTGACCGCGAACACGCCCTCATGCAGGTGGCTCATCGGCACCCGGCGGCCGTCGGGCAGCACGACCTCGACCGTCTCGGCCAGCGGCCGGAGCGCCCGGATCGTCACCCCGTCGGGTCCCGGGTGGGCACCCAGGATCGCGTGCGGGTTGTAGTGCGCGCCCGCCACGATCGCGTCGATCGCGGCGGTCAGGGCCGCGTCCGGGCCGCCCCCGCCCGCGCCCGCGCCGGGCGGGCCCGCGTCGGCGCCCATCAGGCGGCCGCGATGTAGTCGAGCGGGATCGCCAGCCAGGATGGCCGGTGCCGGGCCTCGTAGGTCACCTCGTAGACCGCCTTCTCCAGCGTCAGGGCGCGCAGCAGGACTGAGTTGGCCTCCGGGTCCAGCCCGCCGGCCCGCGCGTAGCCGGCGCAGAAGGCCTGCTGGCACTGCTCTACCCAGTTGTCGGCCGGTTCGCGCAGCTGCGGGGCGTCAGGGTGGCCCAGCAGCTGGTGGCGAGCCGCGTAGTCGAACGAGCGCAGCATGCCGGCCACATCGCGCAGCGCCGGGAACAGCCCGGTGCGCTGCTCCAGCGGGACCAGCGGCTCGCCCTCGAAGTCCAGGGCGATCCAGCCCGCCTCGGTGCGCAGCACCTGGCCCAGATGATAGTCGCCGTGGATCCGCTGGACGGTGACCGGCGTCGTCAGGCAGGCCAGGTCGCCGTAGCTGGACCGGACCTTCCCGGTGAAGTGCCGCAGCTCGGGCACGGCCGCGGCGGCCGCGTCCAGCCGGTCCGTCATCTGCCCGGCCAGGCCCTCCAGCTGCCGCTTGGTCAGCTGTTCCGTACCGAACGCCGCGGCCAGGTCGGCGTGCAGCTCAGCGGTGGCCCGCCCGAGCTGGTGGGCCTCCTCGGCAAAACTCGGCCCTGGGTGCCCGGGCCCGGCCCGCGGCACCGGGGCCATCAGGTACTCGCGCCCGTAGTCCCCGTGCAGCGCGGACAGGCGGCCGATGCTGGCCGCGGCCAGGGACCAGCCGTCACTGGCCCGGGCCAGGTAGCGGGACAGCACCCCGAGCAGGACCGGGTCGCCGTCCAGCTCGGTCTCGATCCAGCCGTAGGGCGGGGCCACGTGCACCGAGCCGAGCCGGGCCAGCGCGGCGGCCACCTCCAGGTCGGGGTTCGCGCCGGGGAACAGCCGGCGGAGCACCTTGAAAATGGCCGCCTCGCCGAAGACCACGCTGGTGTTGCTCTGCTCGGCGGCGATCACGCGGCTGCCGGCCCAGGTCCCGAAGGGCACGCCCGGCTCGCGCCGGAACTCCAGCGGGCCGGCCGTCCGCTGCTCGGCCATGCCCTCCAGCAGGCAGCTGACCAGGTCGGGATCGTGCAGGGCGTCGTAGGCGGTGGTGCCGTCCGGCAGCTGCCCGATGACCGCGTGCGCCAGCCCGTCCGGGACCTGCCGCCGCAGCCCGACCAGCACCTGGTACCGGGCGTCGGCCGCGACCGCGGCCTGGCGCACGGTGATGATCAGGTGCCGCAGTGTCGGCCGGTCCTGGCCCGGCTCGCTCCGGGCCGGGTCACCCGCGGTCAGCGTGGCGTCCGTGGTGATGGTCAGCCTGCTGACGGGCGCGTCCTTGCCCGCGAACCAGCGCTGCCGCGGCAGCCACGCCGTCAGCAGGCCGGCCAGGGGGTCGACGGTCATCGTGACGCTCGCTCCCTTCCCCGAAGTCCCGATTAGCTAGTACTCCCCGAGGGACCCGCAGCGAACCATCACGTTCCGTTACAGATGTGTCAAACGGCCAAACAGCTCCCGGGGACGGTGGTTAATCTTACGGCGCAGAACGGGTCAGACGTCTACCTCGCGACCGGCTACCTGACGATCAGCATGCCCACCATGAAGTGATGGACGAGGCAGAAGAACGGGTACCTTCCGGCCTTCTTCGGCGCGACGAAGAACCCGGTCTTGCCCTGGGCCAGCAGGCCGGTGTCGAACAGGCTGGAGTCCTTCGGCGGGACGCCGGAGCTGACCGAGTGCGGGGCCGCGTCGAAGTTGGTCACCTCGACCCGCTCGCCCGGCTGGACCTCGGGATTGGCCGGGAAGAACTTGAAGTTCTTCATGGTCATCTTGAGCACCGGCCCGCTGCCGGCCCCGCCCGCCTGGGCGGTCACCGACGCGCCGCCGGACGGGGCGGTCGCGGTGGCCAGCGAGATGCCGAGGACGATGACGGCCACGACCGACACCGCCGAGATGACCGCGGGGGCGCCGCCGGGCAGGCTGGCGTGGATCTTGTGCAGCGGGGCCAGCGGCCCGGTCCGGGGCAGCCCGTTCAGGGTCACGTAGCCCAGCAGGGCGAGCGCCGCGACCTCGATGACCCCGGCCACCACCCCGGCCGTGGTCCGGGTCTCGGTGAAGCCGAACAGGCCGATCCACATCGACACCAGGTAGCCGAGCAGGGTCGAGGCCGCATACCCGGCGCCGAGGAAGGCGGTCGGCGTGCCGAGGCCGCCGCGGGTGACGGCGACCGCCAGGGCCAGCACGAAGCCGCCGATGACCTGGAGCAGGAACAGCACGCCGATGACCGGGATCAGCTTGTACCCGGTGAGGTACAGGTCGAGGTGGATTCCCGCCGTCGCGACCAGGAGGGCGGCGCCCGCCAGCCGTGGTGCGAGCAGACGGCGCGACCCGGGCGGGGAGACGAGCGCGTCGTGTGTCTGCTTTGCTGTATTTGCCATGGTATTTCTTTACGCCTGCGTAAAGCTCCGGTTCAGTATCCCCGGAGTGACAGTGCCCTTCCCCCCGGGGGGTTCACGCCTCGGGGGGCGGCTGCAGGACGAACCAGTAGAAGCCGTGCCCCGGTAGCGTCAGCAGGTAGTTCAGCTCCCCGATCGGCGGGAACGTCACGCCGCCCGTGCACTCGACCGGGGTGGACCCCTCGAACCGGCTCAGGTCGAGCTCCACCGGCTGCGGGAATCGCGACAGATTATTAACGCAGAGTATTCGGTCGAACGTGCTCGAGGACGGGTCCTGACTTTCCCGGACATAGGCCAGGACGCTGGGGTTGGACGAGCCCAGCTCGTCGTAGTTGCCCAGCGCGAAGACCGGGTGGCGCTTGCGGATCTCGATCATGCGCCGGGTCCAGTGCAGCAGCGAGCCGGGGCTCTTCTCCTGGGCCTCGACGTTGAGGGCCTGAAAGCCGTAGATGGGGTCCATCAGCACCGGCAGGTACAGCCGGGCCGGGTCGCACAGGGAGAACCCCGCGTTGCGGTCCGGGGTCCACTGCATCGGGGTGCGGACGCCGTCCCGGTCGCCCAGCCAGATGTTGTCGCCCATCCCGATCTCGTCGCCGTAATACAGGACCGGCGAGCCGGGCAGTGACAGCAGCAGCGCTGTGAACAGCTCGAGCTGGTTGCGGTCGTTGTCGAGCAGCGGCGCCAGCCGCCGGCGGATCCCGATGTTGGCCTTCATCCGGGCGTCCCGCGCGTACTCGGCGTACATGTAGTCACGCTCGTCGTCGGTGACCATCTCGAGGGTCAGCTCGTCGTGATTGCGCAGGAAGATGCCCCACTGGCAGCCCGACGGAATCGGCGGCGTCTGGGCCATGATCTCGGAGATCGGGTAGCGCTGCTCGCGGCGGACGGCCATGAAGATGCGCGGCATGAGCGGGAAGTGGAAGGCCATGTGGCACTCGTCGCCGCCGACGCTGGTGTCGCCGAAGTACTCGACCACGTCGGCCGGCCACTGGTTGGCCTCGGCCAGCAGCACCCGGTCGGGGTAGAGCCGGTCGACCTCGGAGCGGACCCGCTTCAGGTACTCGTGGGTCTCCTTCAGGTTCTCGCAGTTGGTGCCCTCGCGCTCGTACAGGTAGGGCACCGCGTCCAGCCGGAAGCCGTCGATCCCGAGGTCGAGCCAGAATCGCAGCACCTCGATGATGGCGTCCTGGACGTGCGGGTTCTCGTAGTTCAGGTCGGGCTGGTGGGAGAAGAACCGGTGCCAGTAGTACTGGCCCCGGACCTGGTCGAAGGTCCAGTTGGACTGCTCGGTGTCCACGAAGATGACGCGGGCGTCGGCGTACCGGTCGTCGGTGTCGGACCAGACGTAGAAGTCCCCGAACGGGCCGTCGGGCTCCGAGCGGGATGCCTGGAACCACGGGTGCTGGTCGCTGGTGTGGTTGATGACCAGGTCGGCGATGACCCGGATGCCGCGGGCGTGGGCCTGCTCGACCAGCTCGACGAAGTCTCCGATCGTGCCGTATTCGGGCAGGATCGCGGTGAAATCGGAGATGTCATACCCGCCGTCGCGCAGCGGGGAGTTGTAGATGGGCAGCAGCCAGATGCAGTCGATGCCCAGCCACTGCAGGTAGTCCAGCCGGGAAATCAGGCCGCGCAGGTCGCCGGTGCCGTCGCCGGTGGCGTCCTGGAAGCCGCGGATCAGGACCTCGTAAAAGACGGCGCGCTTGTACCACTGCGGATCACGCGGCTTCTCAAAGGAGAAGGAATCGGGGACGGGCTCGACCGGAGCCGTGCCCGAGCTGGCGTGGAACTCAGGCGGCTGCGATCCGCTGAGGGCATCATGCGTGGGCTGCGTCACGCAGTTCTCCTGCTGCTTGCGATGGACTGCTACCTATCCGCCTGGATGGTGCAGCGTGACGGTAGCTAACTGCTGTGGCAAGACGGTGGCTGAGTTACGTGTCTGTTACGTTACGCGCCGGTCAATAGGAGACAGACAAAATATGCGCGGGCGCTGCGACTGGATCCAGTCGCACGTAGTTTGCCTGGCCCCAGCGGTACTGCTCGCCAGTGAGCTCGTCGGTCACGGAGAAACCCGCGGCTACGTCAAGGCCGAGGGCCGGGCCGTCCAGCCAGACAGTCGCCTCCCGCGGCTGGCTCGGGTCGAGGTTCACCACCACGATCACGGTATCTCCGCCGCGCCCCCCCGGCGAGACCCGGCTCTTGGAGAAACACAGGATGTCGGGGTTATCGGGGTAGTGGAAGCGCAGATTGCGGAGCTGGTGCAGCGCGGGGTGGGCGCGGCGGATCGCGTTCAGCCGGGTCAGCAGCGGCGCCAGGCCCAGCCCGAGCTGGCGGGCGCGGTCCCAGTCCCGGGGCCGGTAGGCGTACTTCTCCGAGTCCAGGTACTCCTCGCTGCCCGGCACGACCGGCACGTTCTCGCCGAGCTCGAAGCCGGAGTACACCCCCCACGACGGCGCCAGCATCGCGGCCAGCACCGCGCGCACCCGGAAGGCGGGCAGGCCGGCGTGGGCCAGGTACTCCGACAGGATGTCCGGCGTGTTCACGAAGAAATTCGGCCGCATGTAGGCCGACGCCGGCCCGGCCAGCTCCTCCAGGTACTCGGTGATCTCAGCCCGGTCACTGCGCCAGGTGAAGTACGTGTAGGACTGGTGAAATCCGATCGTGGCCAGGGCGCGCATCATGGCGGGCCGGGTAAAGGCCTCGGCCAGGAAGACCACGTCCGGGTCGGTGCTGGCCACCTGCGCGAGCAGCTTTTCCCAGAACGGCAGCGGCTTGGTGTGCGGGTTGTCGACCCGGAAAATCCGGACGCCGTGGTCCATCCAGTGCCGGACGACCCGCAGGACCTCGGCGTAAATTCCCGCCGGGTCGTTATCGAAGTTAAGCGGGTAAATATCCTGGTATTTCTTCGGCGGATTCTCGGCATAGGCGATCGTGCCGTCGGCCTTGGTGGTGAACCATTCCGGGTGCTCGATGACCCACGGGTGGTCGGGCGCCGTCTGCAGCGCCAGGTCCAGGGCGACCTCCAGGCCCAGCTCGCGGGCCCGGGCCACGAACGCGTCGAAGTCGGCCATGGTCCCGAGATCGGGGTGGATGGCGTCGTGCCCGCCCTGCACCGAGCCGATGGCCCAGGGCGAGCCGGGGTCGTCGGAGCCCGCGGTGAGCGTGTTGTTGGCGCCCTTGCGGTTGACCCGGCCGATCGGGTGGACCGGCGGCAGGTAGACGACGTCGAAACCCATCTCGGCCACGGCGTCCAGCCGTCCCGCGGCCGTCTTCAGCGTCCCGGACTCCGGCGGCCGGAGCCGGCCGGGGTCGACCCTGGCTCCCTCCGAGCGGGGGAAGAACTCATACCAGGCGCCGTACAGCGCCCGGTCGCGGTGCACGATCAGCGGGCAGAACCTCGACCGGGTCACCAGGTCCCGCAGCGGGTAGCGCCGCAGCGCGTCGGTGACCTGCGGCCGCGTCGCGGCGGCCAGCCGGTCCATTGGCGTGCTTCGCTCGTCGGTGAGCAGCCGCGCGGTGTCGTTCAGCACGACCCGGGCCGCCCGGGCCGCGTGGACCTGGGCCGGGACGGCCCGCGGTGGCAGCCGGATGGCGCCGGCCGCCCGGCGCAGCAGCAGCGCGCCCTCGGTCAGCATCAGGTCGACGTCCTGGCCGATCGGCACCTTGATGCCGGCGTCCCGGTACCAGCGGGCCACCGGGTCACCCCACGCCTCGACCCGGAAGTGCCACAGGCCCGGGCCGTCCGGCGCCACCTCGGCGCCGTAGCTGTCCGAGCCCGGCGCCAGCTCGCGCATGGGCACCGGCGGGCGGGTGCCGCCCCGCGGATCCCGCAGGACCACCCCGGCGCCGAGCATCTCGTGGCCCTCGCGGAACACCGTCGCGGTGACGAGCACCTGCTCGCCGGGGACGGCCTTGGCCGGATACCGGCCGCACTGGACGACGGGCTGGACGTCGAGGATGGGGATTCTGCCGATCACGCTCAGAAGTTACCCGGCGCGCGCCCGGCAAAGCAGGCGGGATACCTGAAAGTCATACAGGCCCCTCCGCCCCGGGGCTGCTCAGCCGGACGGCACGGCCCCCGCCGGCGGGCCTAGGTTCCGTTAGGTATCCGCGGGCGGTTAAGGTCACTGCACGTGAGAGCCATCCGCCGATTCACGATCAATCCCGTCCTCCCCGAGCCGCTGGCGCCGTTGCGCGGCCTGATGCTGAACCTGCGCTGGTCCTGGCATGCGGAGACGCGGGCGGTCTTCGCCGCGATCGACCCCGCCGCCTGGGAGCGGGCCGGGGGCGAGCCGGCCGGGCTGCTGGCCCGGGTATCCCAGGAACGGCTGGCCCGGATCGCCGGGGACCGCAAGTTCCTGCGCGAGCTGGACGACGCCGTGGACGACCTCCGCGACTACCTGGCCGGCCCGCGCTGGTACCAGGCCCTGGAGTGGGCCCGGCCGGCGGCGGTGGCGTACTTCTCGCCGGAATACGGGATCACCGCGGCGCTGCCGCAGTACTCGGGCGGGCTGGGCATCCTGGCCGGCGATCACCTGAAGGCGGCCAGTGACCTCGGCGTGCCGCTGATCGGCGTCGGCCTGCTGTACCGGCACGGGTACTTCACCCAGTCGCTGTCGGCCGAGGGCTGGCAGGCTGAGCGCTACCCGGCCAGCGACCCGAACGGCCTGCCGCTGACCCTGCTGCGCGACGCCGCGGGCAACCCGGTCCGGATCTGGGTCGCGCTGGCCGATGGCGCGGCGCTGGCCGCGCAGGTCTGGATCGCCCAGGTCGGGCGGGTGCCGCTGCTGCTGCTGGACTCCTACGTGGAGGAGAACGAGCCGTCGCTGCGGGAGGTGACCGACCGGCTCTACGGCGGCGGCACCGAGCACCGGCTGCGCCAGGAACTGCTGCTCGGCATCGGCGGCGTGCGGGCCGTCCGGGCCTACTGCGCCGCCACCGGGCACGCCGAGCCCGACGTCTTCCATACCAACGAGGGCCACGCGGGCTTCCTGGGCGTGGAGCGCATCCGGGAGTACGTGGAGCGCGGCCTCGGCTTCGACGAGGCCCTGGAGATGTGCCGGGCCGGCACGGTCTTCACCACCCACACCCCGGTGCCGGCGGGCATCGACCGGTTCCCCATCGACCTGGTCCGGCGCCAGTTCGAGGGCCAGCCGCTCGAAGCCCAGGGCGACACCGAGCGGATCCTGGCCCTCGGGGCCGAGTCGTTCGCCGGCGGCGACCACGAGGTGTTCAACATGGCCGTCATGGGCATGCGCCTGGCCCAGCGGGTCAACGGCGTCAGCGTGCTGCACGGCCAGGTCAGCCGCGAGATGTTCACCGGGCTGTGGCCCGGCTTCGACACCGCCGAGGTGCCGATCGGGTCGGTCACCAACGGCGTGCACGCACCCAGCTGGGTGGCCCCGGAGATCCTGAGCCTGGCCCACGGGACGCCGGGCGAGGGGGCGGTCCTGGCCGACGACGCCGAGTCCTGGGAGCGGGTGGCCGCCGACACGGGCCGCATCTGGGAGATCCGGCGGCTGCTGCGCGCCCGGCTGGTGGCCCAGGCCCGCGAGCGCCTGCGGACTTCCTGGCGGCAGCGCGGCGCCTCGGATGCCGAGCTCATCTGGATCGACAGCGTTCTGGATGAGAACATCCTGACCATCGGGTTCGCCCGCCGGGTGCCGTCCTACAAGCGGCTGACCCTGATGCTGCACGACCCGGTGCGCCTCACCGAGCTGCTGCTGGACCCCGACCGGCCGCTGCAGATCGTCATCGCCGGCAAGGCCCACCCGGCCGACGAGGGCGGCAAGCTGCTCATCCAGCAGATGGTCAAGTTCGCCGACGACCCGCGGGTCCGGCACCGGATCGTCTTCCTGCCCGACTACGACATGGCCATGGCCACCTCGCTGGTGCAGGGCTGCGACATCTGGCTCAACAACCCGCTGCGGCCGCTGGAGGCGTGCGGCACGTCCGGCATGAAGGCCGCGCTGAACGGCGGCCTCAACCTGTCGGTGCTGGACGGCTGGTGGGACGAGTGGTTCGACGGGGCCAACGGCTGGGCCATCCCCTCGGCCGACGGCGTGAGCGACCCCGCCCGCCGCGACGAGCTGGAGGCCGCGGCGCTGTATGACCTGCTGGGCCAGTCGGTCGCGCCGCTGTTCTACGACGACGCGGGGGAGGACGGCCCGAAGCGCTGGCTGGAGATGGTGGCCCACACGCTGCGCACCCTCGGGCCGAAGGCCCAGGCCACCCGGATGGTCCGGGAGTACGTGACCAAGCTGTACGGGCCCGCCGCGCGGGCGTCGGCAGCCCTGGCCGCGCCAGGCCCGGCGGACGGGAGCGCCGCGGGCGGCGGCGCCGCGGACGGCGGCGCGCGCGAGCTGGCGGCCTGGAAGCGGCGGGTCGCGGCCGCGTGGCCGGGCGTCCGGGTCGAGCACGTCGAGGCCGACGACGCCGAGCTGGTGCCCGGCGGGCGGCTGGCCATCCGGGCCAGCGTCGCGCTGGGCGGGCTCACCCCCGATGACGTGACCGTCGAGGTCGTCTACGGCCCGGCCGGGGACTCCGACGAGATCATTGACCCGGTGCGGCGGCCGCTGGCGCTGGACGGCCGGTCGGCGCCCGACGGCGTGGCCCGCTACGTCGGCGAGGCGGAGCTCGGCGAGCCCGGCCCGTTCGGCTACACCGTCCGGGCCCTGCCCTGCCACCCGCTGCTGAGCAGCCCGGCCGAGCTGGGCCTGGTCTCGGTGCCGGCCGCGACGGCCGGGATGGTCAACGGCGACCTGCGCTGACCTGGTAAGCAACGGGCGCCCCTGACTCAGGGGTTGCGTTCCGGCCTGGGCCGTGATCTCGGTGTGCTTGCAGGCCGTTGACCTCCGGTTACGGAGTGGCGCGACATTAGCGCGCCTTAACTGCGACATTGCGTGTCCAACATGGCACGCTGCGCGAGTAAACCGCCGGACTGCACGGAGCGTCCTGCTACCAAAGGCATTCCGCTGGGGGGCGAAGAATTTTCTTCCCCTCTTAGCCGGAAGGTCGGCAAATCCGAGGGGGGTGTGACATCCTGTGATTGAGCGTTCTCGGTCAGTAACGCTCACCTATCGTCACTTTCAGTGAACTGACCGCTACCCCCGAGTGCGAGAGGACCTGCAGTCGTGCGAACCCAGATCAAGCCGGACAACCGCCTGCTTACCCCGGCCGAGGTCGCCGCGATGCTTCGCGTGGACCCCAAGACCGTCACCCGGTGGGCGCGGGGGGGCAAGCTGTCGTCGATCCGTACCCCTGGCGGCCACCGTCGCTACAGCGAGAGCGAGGTGCGGAGCTTCCTGAACGGATGGCAGGGCGTTTCTCTGCCGCGCGCGTCAGGGGAGTGACGCGCACTAACGGCGCCGCCGGGGGGAGCGGAAACGCCTTCCCCGGCGGCTTAGCCGGGTCCGTGTAAGCCTCGCCCTGCCCGCCGTGTCCATTCCGCCCGGGGGTTCCCTCGCCCCTGGGCCCGAGTTCGGTTTACCGGCGTCTCGGTGTTCCTAGGTCCCGTACCTCGGCTCATCGGCTGAGTCATTGTCTTGCGCGTCACCCGGGCCGGCGCCGGCCTCGCCGGCCACGGAGTCGAATAGCGCAGCCGTGACCAGGGCCAGCAGTTCGCGGGCCTGGTCGCCGTCCATGGCGCGAATCCGCCGCAGCAGCAGCTCGTCCAGGGTGACGCCCTGGGCGGCCAGCAGCCGCGCGGCGTCATCGCGCCCCGTCGCGCGCAGCTGCGCCGGGGTCAGCCCGGCCACTGCCGCCATCCGCGCCACGGTGGGCGCCGGCCCGCGGACCGGCGCGTACACGCCGGGGCTGACCACCTGGTAGCCGCCGGTGATCTGGCGCCACCGGCCCTCGCTGATGCCCGTCTGGCGGGCTGCGGCCCGGGCCGACCGGCCGGCCTCCCGGCAGGCCGCCGCGATGGCCGCTCCCCACGGGGTCGGATCGGGCCGGGCCTGGCTGGTGGGTTCCGACAAAGTTGTCACCTTCGCACAGCTTCGCGCTGCCGGGCAGCGGGTGATTACGTCCGTGATCTGTACTTATATCAGGAATATCCGCAGGCAGGGGGCTTTTTTCCGGGTCGGTTTGGCAGTGAAGACACATCCCGCGAAGTTGTTGAACCTTCGCGGTCCTTCGCAGTACGTTGCTGCGCGAAGGTCAACATCCGCGGTCTGTCCGAGGGGGGACGGTATGGGAGTGATGCTCGCTTCAGACAAGCCGAAAGGGCGGCTGAGACGGCGCGGGCAGCACACCCGGACGCCGGAGGAGCAGGCCTGCTTAGACGCCTTCGCGGCGTTCCTGCGCTACGACGCGCCCAGCGCCGGCCGCTCGCTCAGCCGGCTGGCCACCACCGTGCTGGCCTCGCGGCTGCTGCCCGCGGCCCGGGCCCTGGCCGATGCCGTCGACGTGGTGCTGGCCGAGCAGCCGCTGGCCGCGCCCCTGGCCTACGACGCGGCCGTCTGCGACGCCCCGGCCCGGGACAGCCCCGCCCGGGACAGCCCGGCCCGGGACAGCCCCGCCCGGGGCCTTCCGGCCCCACCCAGGCCGGCCCGCGGCGCCGGGCCGCCGGGCGCGCGGACCGTGGCGCTGAACTTCACGGTGTCGCCGGCCTGCCTGCTCGGGGTGTGCCGCGACGGCGGCTGCCGCTCTCCGTTATGCGAGCACGCCTGCCACTCCCGGCCCGCGTAGGATCGGGGCCAGCCCGGGACCGGGCACGGAGGTGGTGCATGGGCGAGTTTGTCCGCGTGGAAGCGGCGCCGGGAGCGGCCGGGGACCAGATCGCGACGATCCGGCTGGACCGGCCGCCGATGAACGCGCTGAGCACGGCGGTGCAGGCCGAGATCGCGGCCGCGGCCGCCCAGGTCTCGGCCGACCCGCAGGTCCGGGCCGTGGTCATCTACGGCGGCGAGAAGGTGTTCGCGGCCGGCGCCGACGTCAAGGAGATGTCGGGCCTGAGCTACGCCGACATGGCGGTCCGGTCCAGGGCCTTGCAGGACTCGTTCACGGCGGTGGCCAGGATCGGCAAGCCCGTGATCGCGGCCATTACCGGGTACGCGCTCGGCGGCGGCCTCGAGCTCGCGCTGTGCGCCGACTTCCGGGTCGCCGGCGAGGGCGCCCGGGTCGGCCAGCCCGAGATCCTGCTCGGCCTCATCCCCGGCGCCGGCGGGACCCAGCGGCTGCCCCGGCTGATCGGCCCGGCCAGGGCCAAGGACCTGATCTTCACGGGCCGGTTCGTCCGTGCCGACGAGGCGCTGGCCATCGGCCTGGTCGACCAGGTGGTTCCCGACGCCGAGGTGGAGGCGGCCGCCGTCGCGTTCGCCCAGCGCTTCACGGCCGGCCCGGCCGTGGCGCTGCGGGCGGCCAAGCTGGCCATCGACGCGGGGCTGGAGACCGACCTCGCCACCGGGCTGGAGATCGAGCGGCTGCACTTCTCGGGCCTGTTCGCCACCGAGGACGCCCAGGACGGCATGCGCAGCTTCGTCGAGAACGGCCCCGGGAAGGCCCGCTTTGCCGGGCGGTGAGCCGGCCGTTCCCGGCCCGGAGCCCGCCGTGCCCGCCGTGCCCGGCGACGACGGCGACGACCTGTCCCTGGACATGCTCATGGCCGCCCTGCGGGCCGACAGCACCGATGTCGCCATCTACGCCCAGGTCCTGACCCAGTCGCTGAGCGAGGCCATGCCGCCCGGCAGCGTCGCCGTCGACCGGGAGCGGTCGGTCTCGGACCGCATGCGCGGCCGCCCCGGCACCGTCTCGAAGGTCACCGTCCGCCTCGGCGACCAGGTCATGTCCCTCGGCGTGGAGCGCGGCGCGCCGGCCGCGGAAATCTGCCGGGAAGTGCGCGGGGTCGTCCTGTCCCGGCAGCCGGTCCCGCTCGGCCAGTGGATCACCGAGCTGGCCAGGGCACTTATGGTGCACGCGGAACAGAACGCCGCCGCGGCGGCCGCCTTGCGGCGGCTGGTGACCGGCGGCCCCGGCGTGGGGACGGGCTAATCGCTACCGCCACGTCCTCGGTGCTCCTCAGCACGGCCATCGGTCCGTAGGCTTTGGGGCATGGCCGTCCCCGGGGAAGGACTACCTGAGCGTCTCGGACCGTATCGGGTCCGGGACCGGCTCGGCGAGGGCGGCATGGGCGTGGTCTACCTGGCCACCGACCCGGTGCTGCGGCTGGTCGCGGTCAAGGCGCTGCGGCACGGGGTCACCGGCGAGACGTCCCGGCGGCGGCTGACCCGCGAGTTCGAGACGATGCGCCTGATCCACAGCCCGTTCGTGGCCGAGGTCATCGACGCCAACGTGGAGCACGAGCCGCCCTACATCGTCACCCGGTACGTGCCCGGCCGCACCGTGGAAGACGTAGTGGCGGCCGACGGCCCGCTGACCGGGCGCGCGCTGATGCGGCTGGCCGGCGGCCTGGCCAATGCCCTGACCGCCGTGCACGGGGCGGGCATCGTGCACCGGGACCTGAAGCCCGCCAACGTCATGCTCGTCTCGGGCGAGCCGGTCGTGATCGACTTCGGCATCGCCCAGGCCCTGGACTCGACCCGGCTGACCCAGAGCGGGATGCTCATGGGCACCCCCGGCTACCTGGCCCCGGAGGTCATCGAGGGCAGCCCCAGCGGCCCCGCCGCCGACGTGCACTCGTGGGCGGCCACGATCGCGTTCGCGGCCACCGGCCGGCCGCCCTTCGGGTCCGGCTCCTACGAGGCGATCTTCTACCGGATCGTGAACGGCCAGCCCGACCTGGCCACGATGCCCGCCACGCTGCTCCCGGTCGTGCTGCACGCCCTGGCCCGCGACCCGTCCCGGCGGCCGTCCGCCCCCGAGCTGGCCGAGCGCATCGCCGCCCTGGACCCGGCCGCCCTGGTGCCGGACCTGGCGCCCACCATCCCGCCGGGGATGGCCCGGCCCGACCCGCGGACCCAGACCTACGTCGACCCCCGGCAGGCCCAGGGCGCGGGCCAGCGCGCCGGGGGAGCGGGCGCGCTGGGCGCCGGCGCGGCCGGGCTCGGCGCGGCCGCGGCCGGCCTGGGCGTCGCCGGCGCCGCGGCCGGCGGGCTCGGCGCGGCCCGGCCCGCGGCCGGCGTCGCGGTGGGCGGCGGGCGGCCCTACCCGGACAACTTCGCAGACCTGCTGCCGCCGGTGCACTACCAGCCGCAGCCCGCGTTCGCCCCGGCCGGCGTGGCCGTGCCGCCCGGCGCGCAGCCCTGGCCCGGCTCGCCCGGGGCCGGGCCGCTGGGTCCCGGGCCGCCCGGCCAGGGCCAGCCGTGGCCCGGGCCGGCCGGAACCTGGGCACCGGGTGCCGGGACGGCGGCCGGACCGGCGTCGCAGGGCCGCCCGGCCCGGACGCCGCTGGTGCTCGCGGTGATGGCCACCGCCATCGCGGTGAGCATCCTGCTGCCCGTGGCCGGGACCGCCGCGGCCCTGGCCCTGCTGGTCGGGCTCCGCTCGACTGAACTGACCAGCTCCTGGCTGGCCGGGCGCCGCGCGCGGGCCGGCCGCACGGCGGGGGTGGCCGCCGCCATCGCGTTCGTGCCGGCCGCGGTCCTGCGCTCGCTGCTCAACCTGGTCGTGAAACTGCCGCTGGCCCTGCTGTTCGCCGCGACGGCCGCCGCCATCAGCCTGCTGGCGGTGCCTGACGGGACGCGGGCCGGCGGCTACGCCGCCGGGGCGCTGGTCGCCTGCTACGGCCTCGGGCCCGGGTCGGCGCGCTGCCGCCGCCCGCTGAGCAGGTTCTTCGGGGCGGTCACCCGCAGCGGGCCGAGCGCGGTGGTGGTGTTCATCGGGATGACGGCTCTCGCGGTCGGCGCGGTCGCCACCGCGATCTCGGTGCCGCCAGCCATCTGGCCCGTCGTCCACCTGAGCCAGTACGTGGAGCACCTGCCGCTCGTCCGGGCCATCACCGGCCTGCCGGACGATTTCACGCGGTGGCGGGTCCGGCTCGGCCCGGTCACCAGGTGGCTGGGCTTATAGCCCCGGGTGCGGCCTCCGCCTGGGGCGATGCGGCCTGCGGCGGGACCGGCTGGGGCGACGCGGCCGGGGACGGCACGGCCTGGTGCTGAGCAGCCGGAGACGGCACGGCCGGAGACGGCACGGCCTGGGCGGGGCGGTCGGGCAGCATGGGCTGGGGCAGCGGCCGGACCAGCCCGAGCGCGACCACCTCGTTGGCCAGCCGGACCCGGCGGTTGGGGCCCTCGGGGATGCGGAGCTTCTGGTAGAGGCGGAGCAGGTGCTGCTTGACCGCGGCCTCGGTGACGACCAGGTCCACGGCGATCTCGCGGGCGGCGGCCGGGGCCACGAAGGCCTCGTCGGACAGCGCCGGCCGGCACAGGGAGGTGACCACGTCGAGCTCCCGCCTCGTCAGCTCGGGAGTGGCCGGCCTGCGCAGGTCAGAATCGGCGCTGAGCTCTTCGCACGCCACCCCGCCGATCCGGCAGCGCGCCGAGCCGAAGGTCACCACGTCGCCGTCGGCCAGCAGCCTCCTGGCCACCAGGCGCCCGTTGACCCGGGTGCCGTTGCGGGATAACCCCAGGTCGGTGACGTAGATGTACGGCCCGCGGCGGACGAGCTCGGCGTGCAGCATCGAGACGCTGGGGTCGGCCAGCTGGACGTCGACGAACTTGCCGCGGCCGACCGTGGTCACCTCCCCGAGCAGCTGGACGACCCCGGCGCTTTCCTCCACCCGGATGAAGGGGCACTCCATGACCGATTCTCCCGCCTGTCGTGACAGCCACCGATAGGTCCCTTCTTCGATACCCTCCTGGCGGCTCCTTGTATCCTCCCGGAGCAGCTCGCCCGGGTCCCGCCAGTACACTTCCGAAACGAGCCGTCCGGGAGGTGCATATGGCGGGAAAGCCGTCCAGAGGACTGGCTGACGTGGTGGTCGCCTCGACGGCGGTCAGCGATATCGACGGCCGGGACGGCCGCCTCTCCTACCGCGGCTACGACATCCGCCAGCTGGCCGGGTCGGTGACCTTCGAGGAGGTCGCCTACCTGCTGCAGCGCGGCACGCCGCCCGGCCGCGCCGAGCTGGCCGCCTACCGCGCCGAGCTCGCCGCGGGCCAGGAGCTCGGCCCGGCGGTCCGCGCCAGCCTGCCCGCCGTGGCCCGCGCCCAGCCGCCGATGGCCGCCCTGCGGACGCTGGTCTCGCTGGCCGCCGCGGACGACCCCGGCGCGGATTCCGGCGCGCCCGCTGGCCTGCGCACCGCGGCGCGGCTGACCGCCCAGCAGCCCGTCCTGGTCGCGGCGGTCCGGGCCGCCCGCGACGGCACGCCGCGGCCCGGCCCCGATCCCGGCCTGGGGCTGGCCGCGAACTTCCTGCTCCAGCTCAGCGGGCGCCCCCCGGAGCCGCGGGCGGCGGAGATCTTCGACACCTGCCTGGTCCTGCAGGCCGATCACCTGATGACCGCGTCGACGTTCGCGGCCCGGGTCTGCGCCGCCACCCTGGCCGACATGCACGCGGCCGTGGTCGCCGCCCTCGCCGCGCTGTCGGGCCGGCTGCACGGCGGCGCCAGCGACCTGGTCAGCCGCGACCTGGAGACGGCCAGGGCCGCGGGCGGCGACCCGGTCGCGGCGGCGGCCGAGCAGGTCAGCGCGCGGCTGCGCCGCGGCGAGCAGATCACCGGCTTCGGGCACCGGGGGTACCGGGGCCGCGATCCGCGCGCCGAGCTGCTGCGCGAGCTGTCGGCCGAGCTGGCGGGCCGCGGCGATGACACCTACCACCGGATGGCCGGCCGGATCGAGGACATCGTCCTGGCCGAGCGCGGCCTGTACCCGAACGCCGACTTCTACGCGGCCACCGCCTACCACTACCTCGGCATCCCGGCCGGCCTGGCCACGCCGGTCCTGTCGGTGGCCCGGATGGCCGGCTGGACCGCGCACGTCCTCGAGCAGTACGCGGACAACCGGCTGATCCGGCCGGGCAGCGCCTACATCGGCGAGGCCGGGCTGACCTGGATCCCGGTGGCGGACCGGTGACGCACTCCGCGCGCGGGTCGGCCCGCCAGGAGCGCCGGCGCCGGGGCCTGCAGCAGCCGCCGGGTCCGGCGGGGCGCAGTTCCTGGCTCAGCCAGGTGCCCTACTGGATCGTCGTCTGCGGCGTCGCTGCGGGCTTGCTGTGGATGCGCGGCGGTCAGCGGGATGTGCGTAGCGGTACTTTGGTGATGGCAGGTGTCTTGCTGGCGGGCGCCGCGGCCAGGCTAGGGCTGCCAGAGCGCCGGGCAGGATTGCTCGGCTCGCGGCGGCGCCTGGCCGACGCGGCCGCATTCGCCGCGCTCGGCGTCGGCCTCCTCGTGGCGGGACTGATCTTCCCGGTGTAGGCCTGACCTGGTCAGCCCAGGCCGGCTCCGGGCTAGCGCAGCCCCGCGACGCGGAATCGGGAGCAGCGGCGGGAAGGCCCGCCCGGAACTAACGCCATGGCAATGAGGCAGGCGTGCGGAAGGAACACAGCGGCATGTCCAAGATCAAGGTAGAGAATCCCGTCGTAGAGCTCGACGGCGACGAGATGACCAGGATTATCTGGCAGTTCATCAAGGACAAGTTGATCCTGCCCTACCTGGATATCGACCTCAAGTACTACGACCTGTCCATCCAGCAGCGGGACGCCACCGACGACCAGATCACCGTGGACGCCGCGAACGCGATCAAGCAGTACGGCGTCGGTGTGAAATGCGCCACGATTACGCCGGACGAGGACCGGGTCGCCGAGTTCGGGCTCAAGAAGATGTGGCGCTCGCCCAACGGCACGATCCGCAACATCCTCGGCGGCGTGGTCTTCCGCGAGCCGATCGTGGTCTCCAGCATCCCCCGGTTCGTGCCGGGCTGGACCCAGCCCATCATCATCGGCCGCCACGCCCACGGCGACCAGTACCGCGCCACCGACTTCGTCGTCCCCGGCGCCGGCCAGGTCCGGATCAGCTTCACCCCGGACGCCGCCGACGGCCAGCCGCTGGACCTCGAGGTCGCGAAGTTCGACGGCGGCGGGGTCGCCATGGGCATGTACAACTTCGACGACTCGATCGCCGACTTCGCCCGGGCCACCATGCGGTACGCGCTCGACCGCCGCTACCCGCTGTACCTGTCCACCAAGAACACGATCCTGAAGGCCTACGACGGGCGCTTCAAGGACATCTTCGCCGAGATCTTCGAGTCCGAGTTCAAGGCCGAGTTCGAGGCGGCCGGGGTGACCTACGAGCACCGGCTCATCGACGACATGGTGGCCCAGGTCATCAAGGGCAACGGCGGCATCGTCTGGGCCTGCAAGAACTATGACGGCGACGTGGAGTCCGACATCATCGCGCAGGGGTTCGGCTCGCTCGGCCTGATGTCGAGCGTGCTCATGACCCCCGACGGCCGGACCGTGGAGGCCGAGGCCGCGCACGGCACCGTCACCCGGCACTACCGCCAGCACCAGCAGGGCAAGCCGACCTCGACCAACCCCATCGCCTCGATCTTCGCCTGGACCAGGGGCCTGTCGCACCGCGGCAAGCTGGCCGGCCCCCCCGAGGTGACCGGGTTCGCCGACACCCTGGAGCGGGTCTGCGTGGACACGGTCCTCAGCGGCAAGATGACGAAGGACCTGGCCCTGCTGGTCGGCGGCGACACCCCGTTCCTGTCCACCGAGGAGTTCCTGGCCGCGCTGGACGACAACCTGCGGGCCGTGACGGCCCGGTCCTGACCCCCAAGCGTTGTCCGCAACGACAGCGTTGTCCGCAACCAAGAGGAGATCACCGCACATGGCCCGCAGAGGCAAGGTAACGGTCGTCGGAGCCGGGTTCTACGGCTCGACCACAGCGCAGCGGCTGGCGGAGTACGACATCTTCGATGAGGTCGTGCTGACCGACATCGTCGAGGGCAAGCCCGAGGGGCTGGCCCTGGACATGAACCAGTCCCGCCCGGTCGAGGGCTTCGAGACCAAGGTGACCGGCCAGACCACCGGCGCGAACGGCGAGGGCTACGAGGCCGTCGCCGGCTCCGGGGTGGTCGTGATCACGGCCGGCCTGCCGCGCAAGCCGGGCATGAGCCGGATGGACCTGATCGGGGTGAACGCGAAGATCGTCCGGAGCGTCACCGAGCAGGTGGTCAAGCACGCGCCGGATGCCGTGATCATCGTGGTGTCCAACCCGCTCGACGAGATGACCGCGCTCACCGCGAAGGTCTCCGGGTTCCCGTCCAGCCGGGTCATGGGCCAGGCCGGCATGCTGGACACGGCCCGGTTCAGCTACTTCGTGGCCGAGCGGCTGAACGTGCCGGTCGGCTCGGTCAGGACGCTGACCCTGGGCTCGCACGGCGACACCATGGTGCCGGTCCCGTCGGCCTGCACGGTAGACGGCCGGCCGCTGGCCGACCTGCTGCCCGCCCAGGACATCGAGGCGCTGGTCCAGCGGACCCGCAACGGCGGCGGCGAGATCGTCGCCTTGCTGAAGACGGGGTCGGCCTACTACGCCCCGTCGGCGGCCGCGGCCCGGATGGCCCGCGCCGTGGCCGAGGACTCCGGAGCCGTCCTGCCGGTGTGCGCCTGGGTCGACGGCCAGTACGGGATCGACGGGGTCTACCTCGGCGTCGAGGCCGAGATCGGGTCGGCGGGCATCCGCCGGGTGGTCGAGCGCGACCTGACCGAGCCGGAGCTGGCCGGCCTGCGCGAGGCGGCCGAGGCAGTGCGGGCCAAGCAGGCCGACGTCGCCAGCCTGTAGCCGGGCAGCGGAGGGACGGCCCGCCGCGCGGGCCGTCCCTCCGTCGTCTGCGCGGGCCGGGCAGGCGCCCGCCGGCCCAGGACCTGGCAAAATGCCGGCCGGCACTCGGGCCGGGTTTCGCTCTTGGCCTGCTCGCCCTGATCAGCGTGCATACCATGGCACGAACCCGGGTACGGGTTGGCGTCGCGCTGGTGAGGGGGGCTCATGCGCATCGCACGCAAAGGCCGCCGCCACAGCGCGAGCGGATCGGGGGACTCCGGCGGCACCCGCCGCCGGCCGGCCGCCGCCAAGGTCGCGGCCTGGGTCAGCGGCGCCCTGGTGCTGGTCGTGGTCGCGGGCGGGCTGTTCGGCTACGCCAAGTACCGGGAGATCTGGGACGGCATCCACCACGACGTGGTGTCGGACCTCGGGAACCGGCCGCCGAAGTACAACAACGCCGAGAACATCCTGGTGTTCGGCTCCGACAGCCGGGCCGGCCTCACCCGGCAGCAGCAGCTCACCCTGCACGTGGGGTCCGAGGGCTGCGGCTGCTCGGACACCATCATGGTGGTGCACATCTCACCGGGCCATCACGGGGCGGTGGTGCTGAACATTCCGCGGGACACCATGGTGCCGGTGTTCGCCTGCGCGGCGGGACCCGGCTACTCCGGCCAGGACGCCAATCCCGACGGGGTGGTCCAGATCAACCAGACCCTGTCCCACGGCGGGCCGTCGTGCCTGTACAAGACGGTGGAGCAGGCCACCGGCATCCACATCGATCACTTCATCCAGCTGGAGTTCACCGGCGTGGTCAAGGTGGTCGATGACGTCGGCGGCGTCGACGTGTGCGTCCCGCAGAACATCTCCGACAGGAACTCAGGGCTGCA
>Ga0193726_1001084_pt1 | contig 23191 bp, 26 predicted proteins | sample H2c1metaG_FD_144928 | JGI IMG/M metagenome (GOLD analysis project Ga0193726, IMG submission 144928) | Soil microbial communities from a riparian zone of the East river system, Colorado, United States - H2c1 | ecosystem: Environmental > Terrestrial > Soil > Riparian zone | place: USA: East River...
ATCCCGCTTTAAACTTTAAGCCATTAATTTTGTAATTCTCTTAGGATAATCAGAAATTTTAAATTTTAAATCATTAGTTATGGCATTTACCTTACCAGCGTTACCTTATGCATTTGATGCATTGGAGCCGCATATTGACAGTCAGACCATGCAGATCCATCATGACAAACATCATCAAGCCTATGTTGACAATTTGAATAAAGCGATCGCCGGCACTGAACACGAAAATAAAAGCCTGGAAGAACTTGTAGCCATTGCGGGTAAGATCTCTCCTGCTGTTCGCAATAATGGAGGCGGACATTGGAACCATTCCTTCTTCTGGAAAATATTATCAGCAAATGCAGGTAGCAAACCGTCCGGAAAATTATCGGAGGCTATTAATGCCGCATTTGGCTCTTTTGAATCCCTCCAGGAAAAGTTGAACACAGCGGGCACCACAAGATTTGGAAGTGGCTGGGCCTGGTTAATTATAAAAGACGGCAAACTTGAAGTTACTTCTACCCCAAACCAGGATAATCCTTTAATGGACGTTGCCGAAGTCAAGGGAACCCCGATCCTGGGCATCGATGTTTGGGAACATGCTTATTATTTAAAATATCAGAATAAACGTCCTGATTATTTAAAGGCTATATGGAATGTAATCGACTGGAAGAAAGTGGAAGAAAATTTTTCAAAAGGTTGATATTCATTATTGTATTTTATAGAAAGGGGCGCCCCAATAGCGCCCTTTTTTTATACTTACCAGTGAATCAACTCTCCGTAGGCGAATGCTCTTAGGCTGACGATAGTCATAAATTAGCATGAGACATCACTTAACTACCCAATGGTTGGCTTTTTTTATCTATTCATTGATATTTATTTTGCTGATCATCGCCTGGCAAAGGATGCAGTTTACATTTACATTTTGTATTATTACAAAACGATGAAAAAAATTTTTTGCCTGCAGGGGCAATTGATTGATACCAGATTATTAAACCTTTTAACTTAAATCTTGTGGAAAAAATTACCATTCTTATTACCGATGATCATAAACTTGTCCGCGAAGCCTGGAGCTCCATTTTAAATTCCGATCCCCGGTTCCAGGTTATAGCCGAAGGGGGCAGCGGAGAGGAAGCAGTAGAGTTAGCAAAACAGCTGCACCCCCATGTGGTTATTCTTGATATTAATTTGCCAGGCATGAGTGGCATTGATACCATTCCGCTTATCCGGAAATTTTCACCGTCATCGAAAATACTCGGGGTTTCCTTGCACACACAACCTACCTATGCCCGCAAAATGATTCAAAAAGGCGCATCAGGCTACGTCACAAAAAACTCCCCCAAAGAAGAAATGTTTAAGGCAATCGTTGAAATATCAAATGGCGGCAAATATGTCTGCGATGAGATCAAAAATATACTTTCCGAAAAAATGCTTCATGACGACGAACAGCTCGGAATAAATTCTTTGTCTCAAAGGGAAATAGAAATTATAACCTTCATAAAAAAAGGATTCTCCTCCAAAGAGATTGCCAGTGACCTGAATCTCTCCGTAAAGACCGTGGAAGTTCATCGTTATAACCTTATGAAAAAACTTGGTTTAAAAAATGCCGCATCCCTCGTAAATTTTGTTAACAACAGTGAGCTGGACCTGGATAATAATTAGGATCAGGGATCGTAACCAAAAACGCTCTATGAGATGCTTCCTGTAACTGTCGGGAAAATAGACTTTCATCTTTCCCGGCAGCGTGCATTCTTATTTGTGGATCGATCTATAGAAAGACTTTATGCATGTATAGTCGCTTTTAATAAAACAAATCCGATCTCTGCTATCTTCATGAATCTTTAATAGCTACCAACGCATTCTTGCGGCCTAACGCTTTGCTACTCTTTTTATTGCGTATCCCAATAAATCCACTTTTATATTTGATTGTTCAATAAAAAGCGGTACTTTTTCGACCACAATACCCTAAAAGACCCATGAAGAAAGTGCTTAAGAATATCTCCAGCAATTGGTTTGTTTTTTTCGGCTACCTCTCACTTTTCCTGCTGACCGTGATTGCAGCTTTACAGATCTACGATGCTAACTATAAAATAACAGGAAAATATAAGGAGCTGGCGAATATCGCCTCCATAAAACTTTCCTTATTACTAAATACCAGGGAGAACCTCGAAGCGATCCAGACAATCACAGACGAAAAGCAATTCCATTCTACAGCGATGACAGCCCAGGACGAATTGAAATTTGTCCAACTGGTGAAAGAAAATAATAATAACCTTACCAGGTATCAGCAATTCGCAGAAAGGGGAAATGAAACTGTCGAATTTAAAAAACTTCAGGAAGCATGGGAATTGAATAGCCAAAATTGTAAAGTGTTTCTTGGGTTGCAATCTTCCCAGGGACAGGAAAACTTATACTACAGGTCCATCAAGCAAAAGAGTTATGAAAACTTGCAAGGGGCCATTTCTTCAATTTCCGTGGTCCTCTCCAAAGAAATTGAAGTCAAAAGGACAGAAGCTGATAGTTATTTTAAAGAATCAATTTCTTTCATCAATATCCTTATTGGGATCAGGGTGGCGATACTTATAATTATTGGAATAATAATATTTAATGGCGTTGCGAGACTCCGTATTAAAAACAAGGTATTACAGGAAACACAGATAAAACTTTTACAAAACCAGGCCCACTTGCTGGCATCACAACATATTTCAAAAACGGGAAGCTGGGAACTTAATCTTGCTGAAGCCGATAGTGAAAATGCCCTGACATGGTCCGATGAAACGTACAGGATATTCGGATATAATCCCGGAGAAGTAAAAGTGACCAATAACCTTTTCTTCAGCCATGTCCTTGAACCTGACCAGGCCCTTATTACAAATGCCATGCAAAAAAGTGTTGAAACAGGCATCCCTTACGATATAGAACACAGGATCGTTTTAAGAAGTGGTGAAATAAAAATTATTTATGAGCGATCAGATATTTTTTATGACTCAAATGGCAAACCGGAAACAATGGTAGGAACCTGTCAGGATATTACAGAACGCAAGCTGGCTGAACAAAAATTAGCAGAATCAGAAAAAGAAAAACATCAATTAACGGATGAGATCAACAAACAAATAATTAACAGGCAAAAAGAAATAACAAAGGCAACAATCATAGCCCAGGAAAGAGAAAGATTAGAGTTGGGAAGGGAATTGCATGATAATGTAAACCAGATTCTCTCTTCATCAAAACTATTTATTGAAAGCGCTATGCTCAATCCGTCGAAACAGGAAGAAATGCTCGGCCGAAGTAAAAACCTGATCAATACCTGCATTGAAGAACTACGAAAGCTTTCAAGATATTTGACCCCTCCTTCCCTGGGGGACCTGACCTTAAAAGAATCCATTGAAGAGATCATTGAAGAATATAACCAGATAGATGGGAAAAAAACCATTGAGTATTCTATCACAAATCTCAATGAGGATATCCTTAGTGAAGATCTTAAGATATCAGTCTATCGGATTATCCAGGAACAACTAAACAATATTCGCAAACATGCCGCGGCATCGAAAATCCAGGTAAACCTGAAACACAGCAACAATAAAATTACCCTGTTCATATCAGACAATGGTCGCGGTTTTGATCTCCAGGTGAAACGCAAAGGCCTTGGCATAACCAATATCATTAACCGGGCGGAAACTTTTAATGGTGGCGTCGAAATCATTTCATCACCCGGCCAGGGGTGTTCGATGTTTATAGATTTCAAATTAAACAGTGCCTCGGTCCTAAGCATCTGCAACGGCGAAGGAGAGTCTGAACAAAAATTCTACGGTACCGGGTCATAACCATGTCCACCCCAGGGATGGCATCGGGAGATTCTCTTAATAGTTAACCAGGTTCCCTTGAACAATCCGTATTTCTTTAAGGCCTCCAAAGCATATTGAGAACAGGTAGGGTTAAACCTGCATTTAGGTCCTATCCATGGTGAAATGATCCATTGATATATTTTTATTAAAGCGATGAAGGGAAGGCTAAGTATCTGGAGAATTATTTTCATCAGCCACCTTTATAAGTTTATTCAAAATTACATTTACTTTTTCCTTTACTAAATTAAAACCAGGTAAGTCCTTACCGTTATAAACAAAGAAAATATTTAACAGAAGATTTTTTTGCGTTAGGATTTCCTGTAATCCTGATTTCTGCAAGCGATAGGCTTCTCTTGTCAACCTTTTTATCCTGTTCCTGTCAACCGCTTTCTTGAAATTTTTTCCACTGACACCAACCCCAAATTGAATCCTTATGCCCATTATCGTAATTGAAGCCTGTCCAGCCCCTGGTCCTTTTTTTAATAAATAAAAGGCACGGTATGGTGAAATAGAAAAGGTTACTCCTTCCTGAAAGAGTTGCTCAATGAGTTTCCGGCTTTTTAACCTTTCCTTTTTTCTGAGTGTATATTGTTTTGCCATTTTAGTGAGGTTATCCAGGCAATTAATTAATAAAAAAAATAGCCTCGGGCAAAACTCCGAAGCTATCGCATTCTTATCTAAGTTTTGTTCTTACTTTAATTTTCGCTCGTCAGAAACACTCAATTTTTTACGACCTTTTCTTCTGCGGCTGGCCAATACTTTCCTGCCATTGGCTGTTTCCATGCGTTTGCGAAACCCATGAACTGATTTTCTACGGCGACGATGTGGTTGAAATGTACGTTTCATAAAATTCTTTTTTCACGTTATAATAAGATCCGGAGAAGCGGGTCACGCTTCATTTTCCCTACCATAGATCACCACACCTATGGCTTGTGAAAGGACGGCAAAGGTAAGGGTTTAGGTTTTAAACTGGAAGGGTTAATGGTTATTTTTTATGACACCGCGATCCATGGCTCGGTGCCATCCATAATCAGCATATTGTATTTCGAAACCAGCTATTTACCGCTTAAATCAAGGTGTTTTGAATGAAGGGGTTCACCAAAAAAGATCACCGCATGATTGTCAAAGTCTTCAACAGAGTCAGTAGTATAAAATTGCCTGCCCCCTGTTTTGCTACACCTTCCCTCAACTTCAGGATGTCGAAGAAGGTAATCTAACAGGCTTTCGGCAACGATCTTGCCCTGGCTTATTATTTTCATATCTGCCGGGGAGTATTCTTTTATTTTGCCCATCAATAAAGGATAATGTGTGCATGCCAGTAAAATGGTATCTATCGCTTCATCCTGCTGCAATAATTGCTGAATGGATTTTTTTACAAAAAAATCTGCACCATGGCTGTCATATTCATTGTTTTCAACAAGGGGAACCCACATGGGGCAGGCTTGCTGGTAAACTTTTAAACCGGGATAAAATTTCTCAATTTCAAGCACATAAGAGTTTGACATTACTGTGCCGGTGGTTCCTAATATCCCAATGTGCTTAGATTCGGAAAGTTTGCCGATTATTTCAGCTGTGGGCCTTATCACACCGAGGACCCTTTTCTTTTTATCAATTTTTGGAAGATCATTTTGTTGAATGGTTCGAAGCGCCTTTGCGGAAGCTGTATTGCAGGCAAGAATCACCAGGGGGCAACCCTGGGAGAAAAACCATTCCACACATTCAAGGGTATACTTATAAACGGTTTCGAATGAACGATTACCATATGGAGCCCTGGCATTATCACCCAGGTAAATATAATCGTAGCCGGGAAGTTTTTTAATGATCTCTTTAAGTACAGTCAATCCTCCATACCCGGAGTCAAAAATGCCGATGGGACTTTGTAAAGTCATATCACAAAAATAAGAAGCCCCGCTTAAGCAGGGCTGTAAATATTGTCACCAGGGTGTTCTTATTGATTGGGTTTGCCTGACGGCTTTTGCAATAATTGAGGCGGAACTTTTACTCCCAACTTAGCGGCAACACTGGGGAGCAGATCGTCACCATCGGGTGCTACCAGGAATACGTCTTTTGAAAGAACATACGTATATCCTTTTTCTTTGGCCACGGTCTTGATCGCTGTGATGGCTTTATCATAAATGGGAGCTAATAACTGTTCCTGTTTGGCACGGTAGGCATCTCCTGCAAGGCTTTGCCAGTTTTGAATCTGGTAAGCAAGTACATTAACATCCGTATGGAGTTGGGCCAGCACCTGCTTTGGAGTTTTTGAAGTATCCACTTTTGTCAGCATGCTATCCTTGTACTGGTATTCCTGTACGATATTATTCAAAGTTTGATTCAATGAATCGCTTTGATACTTCTGTAAAAGAGTATCGATTTTAGCAGCTTCAGGCATAAGACTAACCATGTCGTCAATTCTTATGTACCCGATTTTTGTCTGGGCTTTGATAGTGTTGGTGGCGAGAACCGAAACGAGTACTAATAATGAAATAATTTTTTTCATGATTTAATTTTTGAACTACGAATATTACAGCTAGCTTTCAGGTGACTGTATTGTTTTTAAAGATTGATTTCAATGATAATTAGTTGCCTGGGATCCAAAACATTTATTGTTTGACACCTAATTCTCTCAGCACATCATCACTCTTGTCAAGTTTAGGGTCGGCAAAGATAACAGTAATTCCCTCACTTTTGTCAAGGATCAGCTCGTATCCCCGCGTCGCCGCAAGTTTTTGAACAACATTATAGACCTTATCCTGGATGGGTTTTATGAGTTCCTGCCTTTGTTTGAATAAATCTCCCTCAAACCCGAACCTTTTACGCTGATTGTCTCTGACATTCTTCTCTTTTTCAAAAAGCTGGTCCTCTCTTTTCTTTCTCAAATCTTCACTTAGCATAACCTGTTCTGCATCATAATCTTTATACATCTTATTAAGTTGGGCCTGCATACTGTCTATTTCTTTCTGCCAGCCTGCTGCTATATCGTCAAGTTTAGACTGGGCAGCCTTATATTCCGGCATTTTATCAAGAATGTACCGGGTATCAATAACGGCATACTTCTGCGCATCGCTGGTAAACGCGATTAGCCATAGGCTGCATATTATAAGCAAAGTTTTTTTCATGCGGTTCAATTTATAATGAAAAGAATTGCTGAATGCTCAACATGACTGGTGGTATCGATTTTTTCTTATTCTGGTTCATATCCAAGCATAAAGGTAAAACGCGATGCATCCTTCAGTTTTACATTGGGACCCAAACGATCCAGGCCGACACCATAATCAAATCCAAGCAAACCAAACATTGGAAGGAAGAATCGCATTCCCACCCCTGTACTTCTTCTCAGGCGAAACGGATTGTAATCTTTGAAATCATACCAACCATTGGCTGCTTCAAAAAAAGCAAGACCATAAATAGTACTGCTTGGATTTGTTACTAAAGGATAGCGCATTTCCAGGGTATATTTATTAAAGATGGTAAAGAATTTCGAAGCACTGCTTTGATCAGGATTTACAGTGGGGTCTGAATTTTCATAAACCGGGTACCCTCGTTGAGAAATGATATCATATCCTAACAAGCCATAATTATTGGTAAGACCCGCATCTCCCAATTGAAATCTTTCAAATGGTGAAAAATCAAGCTTCCTGTTGTATCGACCCATAAACCCATACTTGGCCGCGAGTTTTAATACGAATTGTCGGTTCTTATCTTCACCTGTTGGCCTTCCTATGGGTACGTACCACTCAGCATTGAACCGCCATTTATGATATTCGGGAGTTTTATAAGGATTTTTTGAATTGACAAGGTTTGGATTGAGTAATGAATAGGGTGGAGTAAGTTGCACACTGGCAACAAAACTAGAACCACTACGAGGGAAAATAGGATCAAAAACGGAAGAACGTTGCAATGCGATCTTGAAACTGACATTGGTCGATGTACCGGAATCCAATCCCTGGAATATAGGATAATGACTCAGTTGATATTGTGTATAATTTACTGAATATACAAGGCTGAAATAATCATCCGGCCATTTCAATTGTTTTCCCAATGATACGGAAGCACCAAGGGTTTTTAAGAAGTTGGTATCTGATCTTGCCTTATCGGGCAATCCTGTTAAGGGGTCAAATGCATTGGAAAATTTGCTATGATAAAAACTAAACGTAAGTGAATTTCTTTTTTTACCACCTAGCCAGGGTTCAGTAAAGGAAGCATTGTATGAGTTAAATGCCCTGCCATTAGACTGGTAACGTAAACTCAGTTTTTGACCATCACCTTGAGGTAATGGATCCCACGCTTCTTTATGAAGTATGTTCCTGATAGAAAAATTATTAAACGTTACACCAAGTGTACCCGTTAAGCCAATACCGCCACCCCAGCCTGCGGATAATTCAAGTTGATCCGAAGATTTTTCTTCCAGTTCCCAGTTGATATCCACAGTGCCATCATCTGCATTTGGCACAACACCAGGGTTGATCTTTTCCTGGTTGAAATACTGAAGATTGGCTAATTCACGCACCGAGCGGATCACCTCAGAACGGTTGAACAGTTCGCCAGGTATCGTGCGCAGTTCACGGCGGATGACATAATCTTTTGTTTTTTCATTGCCCGCAATCGTTACATTTTTTATTCTTGCCTGGGGGCCCTCCACCATTCTTATTTCGTAATCGATTGTATCGTTGTAAACGGCGGTTTCAACGGGGTCCACATGGAAAAATAAATAACCATCATCCTGGTATAGGCCACTGATATCACCGCCTTCGGGAGATAATTCTTTACCTAGTTTTTTATTGAGCGTTTCAATATTGTATGTATCGCCTTTATGTATCCCGAGAAGCACCGTGAGTATGGAATCAGAATATTTAGCATTTCCTTTCCACGTGATATTGCCAAAATAATATTTTCTGCCTTCCAAAACTTTTAGAGCAACATCTATATTCCCGTTGGCTGAATTATACTGCGTATCAGCCATAATTTGTGCGTCACGATATCCAAGGGAATTATAATAAGTGATCACTTTTTCTTTATCTTCTTCATATTTCTTTGTATCAAATTTTGCCGAACTGAATAATTTGAAACGGAAGTATGGATCAAGGAATGCTTTTGTCTTTGAAGGTGTAAGAAATCCCCAGTCTTTTATGTAGTCACCGAATTTTTCAGAGGAGTCTGTACCATATGGGCTTGATTCTTTGGAAGGGAACAAAGTGAATTTTGTCATTTCCTTGGTGCCCTTCATTTGTTTTTTCAGCTTGATATCACTAACATTTTCATTCCCACTAAAAAAGACGTTATCAATATGTGCCTTTTTCCCTTTGTCAACTATAAATGTGATTGAGTTTGAATTAACAAAACTGGGATCTGGTTTTTCATCTATCTGGACCGTCACGTTCTTAAATCCCTTATCAGTATAAAACTTTGTAATTACTTCAACTGCACGGCGGCGCATATTTTCAGTAATAATAGTCTGTTTGACCAGCCCGATTTTCCCTTGCAGGTCTTCTATTTCGGATTTCCGGATGCCCTGAAACTTAAAATTGCCAAGCCTGGGTCGCTCTGTAACATTGAGCTCAATCCAGATGTTATCCCCTTCTACTTTGGTAATATATATCTGGATATCTGAAAAGAGTTTTTGGCGCCATAAATTCTGAATGGATTTTGAAAAAAGATCTCCGCCGGGAATCAATACTTTATCCCCGATCTGGATATTGGCAATGGACAATACAATAGAAGTATCGAGGTAATGAACCCCTGCAAGCGTGATTCCGGCGATGGTGTATTCTTTTGGGATTTTGGCGTTTTCAAGTGCAAGTAGATTCGGATCCACTGAAGTTGGTTTGGAAGTATCATCCTGGGCATGCAAAATGGATACAGAAAAAAGAATGGCTATTAGAATAGTTGTTCTCAGAAAAAGTCGTTGCATGGTTTAGTATTCAATCAGTCTGGAAATTTTTGTTCCGAAGAAACCCTTCGGGCAGTCAATGAATCTTGTATTTACAAGGCAAAATCGGGATTCTGGCGGCAAATTAAAGGGAAATATTGAAAGTGTTTTGTTAAAGAAATGAGCCAAATTGATTATATAAGTCATTGTGTTTATATAGATGATTTATTTTATCACCGGCTCTTTTTCAACCTGTTCACTGGTTTTTCCAAACCGTCTTTCGCGATTTTGATAATCGATGATGGCTTCATATAAATTTTCCTTTCTGAAATCGGGCCATCGGACATTGGTAAAGTATAATTCGGCATAAGCCAACTGGTAAAGCAAAAAATTGCTGATCCTGAACTCCCCGCTCGTCCGTATCATCAATTCAGGATCTGGAAAATTACTGGTGCATAAGAATCGCTGCAGCGTAACCTGGTCAATCTCCTCAATATTCAATCGCCCCTGCTTGACTTCGTGGGCAATGTTCTTTACAGCATTGAGTAATTCCCAGCGCCCACTATAGCTCAGGGCCATGACCAGGTTCAGCCCGGTATTATTTTTAGTGAATTCAAGCGCTTCATTCAATTCGTTCCTCGCATAATCCGGCAGCATATTCATATCACCGATCACATGAAGCTTAATATTGTTTTTATGGAGGCTTTCAACCTCATCACGAATGGTATTTACCAGCAATTCCATCAGGCCAATCACTTCATATTCCGGCCGGTCCCAGTTTTCTGTTGAAAAAGCATAAAGAGTAAGATATTCGATTCCTAGTTCCGCGCAGCCTTCCACAATATTCCGAACACTTTCTACGCCATGAAAGTGACCAAAGAGGCGGTCATGACCTTGTTCTTTTGCCCACCGGCCATTGCCGTCCATAATGATGGCAATATGGCGGGGAAGGTATGTTTTATCAATTTTTTCTAATAGCTGAGACATGATTAAAAACGGGGCACGAAGGTACCAAGTTTAATCAGACTAATTATGGTTTTCCGGCTATTTATTCAGGGCTTTCCGTTCTCTAGAAACTTAGTCCAGTCCTCAAGCATTTTTCCTTTTAACACCCTTGGAAATTTATGCTGGCTGCCCAACTTCCCTTTTTGGGTCATAAACTGTAAAAATTTTTCTTCCGGCAGCACTTCAATAAAGACTTCTTTTAATGCGCTTTTTCTTTCCACAGCATAATCGTCATTGAGGATAGAAATCTTCTCATCAATTTTTTTTATTAATTCCCCGGGATTTACAGCGTCATTGCAGGCAATAAACCATTTATGGGCAAAAAGATTTTTATAGGGGAAACCGATCACTGTAAATTCCGGGATACTGATATTCATTTCATCACTCACCAACTCCACAGCTTTATTCATATTCTCAACACTAAGATGTTCACCCACCAGGCTCAGGAAGTGCTTGGTTCTTCCTGTGATCACCAACTCGGCCCTTTCCTTATCGACAAACCGGATCGTATCACCCAGCAGGTAACGCCAGGCCCCGGAATTGGTACTAATGAGCAAGGCATAATCTTTATTCTCTTCCACTTCATGGATCATTAAGGCCCTTGGATTGTCGATCATCTTTCCTTCGCTGTCAAAATTGGTTTCATCAAAAGGAACAAACTCCATATAAATATTATTGTTCAATATCAACCTCATTCCCTTTGCGTTTTCCCTATCCTTATACCCGATGAAGCCTTCGCTGGATAAATAGTTTTCTATATATACGATGGGCTTACCCAATAGTTTTTCAAATCCTTTTTTATAAGGCTCAAAAGCCACTCCGCCATGTACAAAAAATCCGAAGTTGGGCCAGATATCATGAATATTATTTGCCCCGTAATGTTCAATCACCATTTCCATGCACATCTGGCACCATGCGGGAACTCCAACTATATAGCCGATATCCCATTCTTTGGCATGTTCTACAATTTCATTGAGCTTTTGATTCCAATCTTTAATAGCAGCAATGTGTCCACCGGGTTTATAAAAACTTTGAAACCAGAAGGGTCTTTTTTTTGCCAGTATGCCGCTAAGATCGCCGGCATACCATCCAGCTTTTCCTTTTTGCAGATCTGTTGTTCCTCCAATCATTAAAAAACCTTTTGACATAGCGCCACGGGGTAATTTTTCATAACTGAAAAGGGTGATAAGCTGACGAAAATAATTGATCGTATTGCTGCGCAACATATCCCTGGTAATGGGGATGTATTTGCTTGCGGATTCTGAGGTGCCGGAGCTTAATGCATAATATTTTATTTTGCCGGGCCAGGTTACGTCAGGCACGCCGTCAAGGGTTTTCTTCCACCAGCGGGTATAAATTTTATTGTAGTCGTGTACAGGGACCAGGTCCTGGAACGTCTTCCGGATATTATTGCTGAAGAGGATTTCATCGAATAAATAATGTTGTCCAAATTCAGTGAACCGTGCCTTTCTTAAAAGTTTTTTTAACACACGAAGTTGCTGCCTCTGGGGATCATTTTGAGGGATTCGTAAAGCTGTAGCTATTGCTTTCGGTAATTTAATATCAATGATCGTAGCCATGGCAACAGTTGGTACTTTAAAGTTAAGCAATTCATGTGCAAACGATTGCGAATATAGCGCAGCTTATGAATTGCAGAATTGATTTCTTTGATCCCGGCAATATAATTTCAATTTAGCAAGCTTCTGTTCTTTAGCAACTCCAAATATTTCGGGGTCTTTTACTTTCAAAATCGGATCCACAAATATGAAATCATGGCTCAAATTTGGTAGAATTCTTAATCATGATTGGAAAATTTCATATTGGCACCTCCGGGTGGAGTTACAAGGATTGGGTAGGAATCTTTTACCCGAAAAATGCAAAATCAAAGGATTGGTTACAGTATTATGCAAAAATATTTAACTGTACAGAGATCAATAACTCCTTTTACCGGTTGCCACAATCTCAGACAGTGATCAATTGGGTAAATAAAGTGCCCGGAAAATTCTTGTTTAGCCCCAAGATGAGTCGTTATCTCACCCATATTAAAAGATTAAAAGAACCTGAAGAACCACTGGAAAGATTTTTCTCAATATTTGAACCCATGAAAAATCAAATGGGCCCCGTGCTGATCCAGCTTCCAAAGACGGTCCACTTTAATCATGAAACCGCAGAACATTTATATTTCCTGCTGGAGAAAGAATATTCTTCATACAATTTTGCTATAGAAGTCCGTCATGATTCCTGGATTACTGATGAAAGTATTTCCTTAATGACAAAATTCGGTATCGCCTTCGTGATCTCTCATTCGGGCAACCATTTTCCTTATTCGGAAGAGGTTACTTCAAAGACTATTTATTTCCGTTTCCATGGACCTGGATCCCTGTACAATACAAAATATGATGATGCAACCATGAAAAAGTATGCGGAACTTTTTTCCATATGGCTCGTTGCAGGACATGAACTATGGATCTACTTCAATAATGATTGGTTTGGATATGGAATTGAGAATGCACTTATGCTAAGGAAATACCTTGAAGAAATTACACAGCAGGCTCTTGTTGGCTAAGGCAATGAAAACTGCCAAGCCCCCAGATAATTTCCGTAGAATCAATTCCAATAATTTTTCGATTGGGGAAACTTTGCTGAATAATGTCCATGGCTTTGTCATCTTTTTTATTGCGGTATGTTGGAACGATCACAGCGTGATTGGAAATATAAAAATTTGCGTAGGAAGCAGGCAATCGCTGTCCCTCATAAATAATTTCTTCCGGCATCGGTAGCTCCACAATATTGAGTTGCTTCCCATTTAGCAACCTCATTTTTTTTAAGTCGCTCAAATTTTTCTGAAGCAAATCATAATTCTCATCATTCTTATCTTCTGCCACCGCGACAAGCACCGTGTCCTCATTTGAAAATCTTACCGTGTCATCAATATGGCCATCTGTATCATCCCCAACAATTCCTTCATGCACCCAAAGAACCTGGTCCACGCCATAATAATCTCCGAGGAACTTTTCAATTTGAGATTGGGTAAGACCCGGATTCCTGTTCGGATTCAGCAGGCATGCCGTCGAAGTGACCAGGGTTCCTTTTCCATTAAAATCCACCGAGCCGCCTTCCATAATGATCCCGGGATAAAAGACAGGCAGGTGATAATGATTTGCTATTAACGTAGGAATAATATCATCCAGGTCAAAGGGTGGATATTTATTTCCCCATGCATTATAGTTCCAGTCAACAATTATTTTCTTCTGTTCCGCTATTGGATTTACAAGAAAAGCAGGACCATGATCGCGGCACCATGCATCATTAGTAGGATGGAAAAAGAACGCTACTTTGCTGAGATCAACGCCGGCCTGTTGCAAATGACCAGCAGCAAATTTTTTCATGGTCTCATCATTCACATTGATACAAACTTTTTCACTTACAGTTAGTTCTTTTATGAATTGACAATAGTATGGGTAGATCGTTTGAATTTTTCCAGGCCAGCTCGCTTCCTTATGTGGCCAGCTTAACCATGTGGCCTGGTGCGGGTCAAATTCCGCAGGAAAATAATAACCAAGTTCTTTTGGGGTTAAGTCAGAGGGGTTCGAAAGCCGGGAAGTCTGAGAGTTCATTGATAAATTTTGATTTCGCCCGAAAGGCTGAAGGATTATTTACTGACCTGGCTCCCATCAATAAATCTTTCTGTAATGGGTTGATAAGAATCTATTCGGCGGTCGCGAAGAAATGGCCAGTGTGTTCTGTAACTGTCGGTTTTTTCGGTGTCAATTTCGTGCACAATCGTTTCTTCTTTGTCATGAGTTGCCTGGATCAATATAGTCCCAAAAGGATTTGAAATAAACGAACCTCCCCAGAATTTCATCGCACCGTTCTGCTCGGAACCTACCCGGTTTACACTTACCACATGTACCCCATTAGCTACAGCATGACTCCGTTGAATGGTTTGCCATGCATTGTATTGTTCAGTGTTGGTTGCTTCATCCTGGTTGCTCGCCCAACCAATAGCCGTAGGATAAAAAATGATATCAGCACCCATCAATGCAGTGATCCTCGCCGCTTCTGGGTACCATTGGTCCCAGCATATTAAAATCCCGATGTTTGCAAATTTTGTTTTGAAAACTTTATAACCAAGGTCGCCGGGGGTAAAATAGAATTTTTCATAATAAGAAGGATCATCCGGGATATGCATTTTGCGATACATTCCCAGGTAGGATCCGTCTGAATCTATTACAACAGTAGTATTGTGATAAATCCCCTGTGTTCTTTTTTCGAATAAGGAGCCAATAACCACGACCCCGTTTTCCCTGGCAACTTTACACAAAACTTCTGTAGAGGTCCCGGGAATAGATTCTGCTAATTTGAAATTTTCATAATTTTCTTCATCACAGAAATACAGAGAAGTAAACAGCTCCTGCAGGCATACTACCTGGGCCCCTTTACTGGCAGCCTCATGTATCCTGTTGATTGCCTTTTGAAGATTTTCTTCTTTTTTGGCTGTACAACTCATTTGCACCAACCCTATTTTTACTTTGCTCATGGTTGCAAAAATATCTTTTATTACGAAGCTCTTTGTTAAACAATTTTTGAAATAAAAAAACCATCCCACATCAGGATGGTTCTTTTATCTTCATTAGTGATCAGCCTTTTTTTGGCTCTAGTAACTTAAAGAATTGATCCAGTTGTGGAAGAATAACAATTCTTGTGCGACGATTTGAAGCGCGACCTTCCGGAGTGTCATTTGACGTAAGGGGTTTGTATTCACTACGGCCAGAGGCGGCTATCTTAGATGGATCAAGACCATACTCGTTTTGAAGTATACGAACAACGGCTGTTGCCCTTTTTACACTAAGGTCCCAGTTATCTGCCAGCACGCCATTCTTATAAGGAATATTATCAGTATGTCCTTCAACCATAAACTCAATATCGGGCTGATTTTTTAAAACCGCGGCTACTTTTCCAAGCACTTGTTTTGCATTTTTAGTTACTTCATAGCGACCGCTGGTAAACAACAGTTTGTCTGAAATATCAATATACACCACACCTTTATCCACTTTAATGTTTATGTCTTTATCGTCCAGGCTCCCAACAGCTCCTTTAAGATTCATGACCAGCGCCATATTTAGCGAATCTTTCCGGGCCAGTGATAACTGGAGATCCTGGATATAAGCATCCTTGGCTCCGATATTGTCCAAAGATTTTTTTATGCTCTCCGATTGTGAAGAGGTAAGCACTGACATGTCCTGTAATTGTTTTAATACCGTTGTGTTGTTTTGCTTCAGGAAATCTATTTGCTTATTCAAATCTGTGACCTTAGTATTGAGATCTGAGTTTTGACCCTGAAGTTCATCCCGCTGGCGGGTAAGATTAGATTTGTCAGTATTACAATTCGTAAGATCGCCCTGCACCCCGGCAAATCTCACATTCAGTGTGTCATACCTGGCTTGCGATTGTTTATATTTTTTGGAACTGACGCAAGAAAATAAAAGCATTGAAAGGCTAATGGCAAGAAGAGTTGATTTCATCATATTAAGATTTTGTTGTTAAGAGGGCAAAAATGCAAATTTCGAATGAGTAATTTACCAAAATCTTGTTAATGATCCATTGATAAAGAATTGCCCTATCCTTTCTTCGCTTGCTGAGACCTTCTTTTATTTTTCCTGAATTAACAGGTAACCGCATATACAGCAATTATATTTGCCGTACACAAGTGACCGATATACATTCATGCCTTCACGGAAAAAAAGACGCTACATACGGATCGCCTCCCTGGTTGTGATGGGTTCCCTGGTGATTTTCGCCTGCTATATTGGATACCAATGGTGGCTTTACGGGAAGGCCAGGTTTGTACACTACTCGGAATTTGGAATTTCCATTCCTGAAGAATATTCAATTCACGGCATTGATGTTTCAAAATATCAGCAAACCATTGCGTGGGAAGAAGTAAGTGCCATGCAGGTAAAAAAGATCAAACTCAGATTCGTTTTCATTAAGGCAACGGAAGGGATTGGCAACCTTGATGTTCAATTCAGGCGAAACTGGAAACGGTCCAGGGAAGCGGGAATGATAAGAGGTGCCTATCATTTTTTCCTGCCAACAAAAGATGGAAGAATGCAGGCGGAAAATTTTATCAGGGCGGTCGACCTGGAAACAGGAGATCTTCCGCCTGTTCTTGATATTGAACAGACCTATGGTGTTTCTAAAGAGATACTGAAAAATGAAATGAAGGAATGGTTGAATATTGTTGAAGCCAACTATAATGTAAAACCAATTATATATACCAATATAGATTTTTATAAACAGAATTTAGGCAGTGATTTTGATGATTATCCCTTATGGGTAGCACATTATTACCAACCGCGTCAGCCAAGAATAAAAAGAGATTGGGTTTTCTGGCAGCATAACGATAATGGAAGAGTCAATGGAGTTTTATCACCCGTAGATTTTAATGTATTCAGTGGTGATTCAATTGCATTCAGCCAGTTATTGATCAAGTAATGCAGTACCTTCCTATACTTAATTATTTTGTATGCAACAGGGGATGGAACCGGAAACAAAACAATACCTGTTGAAAGTTCTCAATTCTCTTTTTTCAGGATTGGCCTGGATGGCATTGAATGTTTTTGGTGGGCTATACCTTGGATATGCGATCATTGACAGAAAACCATCTCTTTATAATATTCTTTTTTTCATATGGTTTCTTTTAAGCCTCGGGATCTTGCTTTATTACCTGTACCGAATATGGAAAAAATAATTTAGCTGCTATGATCGGCGATAATAAGCCACCTGTCATTCACCTTTTCAAATAAAAGGTTATAATAGCCCTCCAGGTCCCCTGCACTTCTTTTGAGCATCCATTTCCCAACCACATAATAGTATTTGTCTGAAAGTTTTTTAACGAGTAAGATATCATATGCAAGTTTACCCATTGCCGCAGTGTCAGGATACCCCTTTTCATAATTTTCCAGCGTCCTTTGCCAACCCCTGCTGATTCCTCTTTTGCCAATGAACATAAGAGAATCATTTTTCCAATATCCTTCCATAAATACTTCCAGGTCGCCATTGTTCCACGCCTTTGTTTGACTTACCAGGACCTCCCGGATGCTGCGCTCATCCTTTGACTGCCCAAATGCAATGAAAGCAGTTATTAATATTGGGAGAACGATGATCTTCTTCATAATGATATTTTTTTGCAAAGAGAAAAAAATAATGAATCCAATTAGCCTGCGGGATATTTTGCAAATAAAGTTTCGGCTTTGGGCCTGGGTGATCTAAAAGCATTATTTCATCGTATGGTTGCAGTCACCAGAATGGCGATGATCAGATTTGCGGCAAAGGCGATAATTTAAAAAATGCGCTCCTAATATTAAGGTAACTGCGGGTACCAGTAACAAAATTTCGTATTCAAGGAAAATTTGCTTCGATACAAGAAACACAAACCCTGCGGTGAAAACAAGTATTGGTAAAATACGTTGATGATGGCGTTTAAAACCATGATACAGCGCTAATGAACCAATTACAAAAGCGAGGGTAATCATTCCCGCTTCAAAAAAATTATTATTGATGATGTTGAAGCCAAACAGGGGCAAACTGGTAATAACAAGGGGCAAAATTGCACAATGAATGGCGCAGGCAATGGAAGTAGCCGCTCCTAAACTGTCCCAATTGATCTGTACTTTCATGAATAAAAACAAATATATTACTGCGCAACAAAGTTGCAAAATATATTTTTGCAACATCCCACATCTGCTTACAGGAGGGTTTCCAATCTAACTTTGATAAAAATTTACGATATGAAGAGAAAAACTATATTTTATATCATTTTTTTTTCCTTACTTGTAGTTGCATTTTATGCCGTCCTGATAAAAGTAATTCCTGGTTTCTCTAAGTCCAAATTACCGCCCGTCAGTTACGTTCAACCCTTCTCCTTTACGAACCAGGATGGAAGAATAATTACCGAAAAAGATATTCAAGGAAAAGTGTTCCTGGCAAATTATTTTTTTACAACATGTAAAAGCGTATGCCCCAGGATGAATAATGAGGTGAAAAAGGTGTATGAACATTTTAAAACGGAAAATGATTTCCTGATTCTGTCGCACACTTCTGATCCAGGCACTGATTCAGCGTCGAGGTTAAAGCACTATGCTGATTCAATGCAGGTGAATACGTCGAAGTGGATCTTCTTAACGGGAAGAAAAGATAGTTTATACAGGCAGGCAAGATTGAGTTACCGTATTGATGATCCGAATAATAATGTGAAGAATATTGAGGATGATTTTTTACATACTCAGTTCCTGGCACTGGTTAACAAGAAAGGAGAAGTGGTAAAAATTTATGATGGCCTCAAAGAAAATGAGGTGAATGAATTAATAAAAGATGCTGAAATATTATTAAAGGAATAGCACCACCCGATTTTTGAAACACAAAATTTTATCTATGATGACGATCCAGGTTGATGATATTTTGCGTCGCAACAATTTAAGTATAACAGAAAGCCGGAAGAAGATATTGAACCTGTTTCTGAACGTAGCCGGGGCCCTGGCCCATGGCGACATTGAAAAAAAAGCGGGAGAGAAATTTGATCGGGTAACCGTGTACCGCACGTTGCAAACTTTTGTTGAAAAAGGAATTATTCATATCATTCCCACCACCGACAATTCAGTTCGTTATGCTTTGTGTAAAGATGAGTGTAAAGAAGGTCAGCATCACGATCACCATATTCATTTTACCTGTGATCAATGCGGTACCACGTATTGTCTCGAAGAAGCTACCATTCCTGAAATAAAATTGCCAAAAGGATTTAGTGTCAATGAAATTGAGGTGGTTACCAAAGGCATTTGCAAAAACTGCAAACAATAAAAAGCCCCAGTGTAGAAACAATGGGACTAAGGTTAAGGCTCTGATTAGTAGCTATTTTAAATTTCGTTCAGGTCAATTTGCAGCATCAAAAATAACATCCTGTTCGCATATTTCCCCTGGTACAATATACTACTTTCAGGGAAATTAGTTTTCCAATTTCATCATTTCTTCATGAACAAAAGACATTAACTCGCTGACATAGGCTGTAGAAAAATCAAACTTTAATCCAGCTGCTTCAAAAAGGGCCGGTAAGGTCTTTGTTCCACCCAGGCGCAGCGCTTTTATATAATTATTTAAAGCTGTTTGCTTATCTTTTTTGAATTGCATCCACAGGCCAATAGCTCCTAATTGTGCAATGCCATATTCAATGTAATAAAATGGAACTTCATAAAGGTGAAGTTGTCGCTGCCAGCTGTACTGCCGGTATTCGTCAAGCCCTGTAAAATCGATAACCGACGAAGAAAACTCATTTAATATTCCTTTCCATGCAGACGCACGTTGTTCTTCCGTGTGCGATGGATTTTCATACACCCAATGCTGAAACTTATCTATAATTGCGATCCATGGAAAAATAGTGATCACTCTTTCCAATTGATATTCTTTAGCCCTGTTCAATTCATCTTTATTTTCAAAAAAAGATTCCCAGCGATCCATGCTGAACAACTCCATGCTCATACTCGCCACTTCTGCAATTTCCATTGGGTATTCTTTAAACCCGTTTAAACGAAGATCATGGGTCAGGAAAGAATGTACGGCATGTCCCCCTTCATGTATAATGGTTGTAATGTCTGCCATCTGACCCGCGGCATTCATAAAAATAAAAGGGGCACCTGATTCAGGTAGCGGGCAATTGTAGCCCCCGGGAGCTTTCCCTTTCCTGCTCTCAAGGTCCAGCCTGTGCATTTTTTCCATTTGTCGAAGGCAGTCAGCGAAAAAGGGATCAATTTCATCCAGGCAGGAAAGTGTTTTTTGCAATAACTCCGCACCGGTCTTAAAGGGACTTAAAGGCTTGATACCTTCTGGCGAAGCTTCTATATCCCAGGGTTTCAGCACTTCAATATTCAGCTTCTTTTTTTTCTTTTGATAAATTTCATTGACCAATGGCAGAATATGCTGCCTTACGGATTCATGAAATTGAAAACAATCTTCCTTGGTGTAATCGAATCTGCCAAGTTCTTTAAATCTAAAATCGCGATAGTTATCAAATCCTGCATTCAAACCAAGCTGGTTACGTTTTTGAACAAGAGTTGTAAAAAGTTTATTCAATTCGTCTTTATCCTCGAGTCTCCGGTCATTGATCTTTTTATAAACTTCCTCGCGAAGATTTCTATCGGGGTTTTCTAAAAATTTTGCAGCTTGTTGTAATGTGTATTCCTTTTCATCGATCCTGATGGTCATTTTCCCGGAAATAACTCCGTAATGCTGGGCCAAAACACTCAACTCGGAGTTGAGTGGAATATTTTCTTCACGAAAAAGCTCAATATTTTTTTTTATGTTTCTCAGGTAGGTGAAATAAGTATCATGGTCCAGCTTTTTTGCATATGGATTTTCAACAAGCTTCTTATTCAGCTTATCAGCGTAAGACTGAATGTGAGGTTGTATTTCCATCACAAAAAAAGTAAATGCCTGTTCCAGCTCTTTGTTTTCAGTATCGCAGGTCATTCGGATCTGCCGCCAGTTTGCGTCTTCACTGATAACGGCTTCCAACTCACTGGCATCTTCCAACCATTTTTCAAGGTCTTCTTCTGAACTTATTTCTCTCTGCAAAAGATCTTTAAAATAAGATTCAAGATTTTTCCAATCGGTAATAATAAAATCTTTGGGTAAAAAATGCCGTTCCGGAGTATGAATGTTTGCGGTATAATTCATAAAATAATTTTAATAAATTTGCCCCTCAACTTGAGTGGAGGCACTTGCAAGTAGCGTAAAAAATTATTTTCCTTTTTTCTTAGCAGCTTTTTTTGCGGGCGTTGAGGATTTTGAAGGTCCCGCTTTTTCCTCTGTTTTCTTTTTGGCTGCTTTCTTCACGGTTGCAGGTTTTGATGCTTCCTTTTTTTCCGTAGTTTTTGCAGGTTCAGGTTTTTTTTCAGGAATGATTTCCTCTTCAGGCTCGGGCTCGGGTTCAGGCTCTGAAAGTTTGATATCAATATTATTTTTTTTCAATACTTCATACCATTTGATCATTTTTTTCAGGTCACTGCTATATACTCTTTCGAAATCAATTTCAGCGTATACTTTTTCAAAATACTTTTTGATTGCTGTATTGTCTTTAGTATCGGGAAGTGAGTCTCCTCCTTTATCCATAGCATGAAAAATATCAACAAGATTCACATTATCACTGGTTGTATATACTTCTATACTTTCCAGGTGGGAAAAATTGTGAATACGCCCGGAGGCGAACCTGGTAGTTCTGTCATCAAGTGATCGAACAATGGCACCATCGGGTTTACTACTTACCAACTCATACAAACCGGGCAATCCAGTAACAGAAACGATTTTATTATATTCCATTCTTATCTTTTTAAGGAGGTGCAAGATAAACCGAATTTAGAAATGTTAGCGATTCGCCCGGATTAGATGAAAAACCCGGTAGAAAAATAAATTGAAACGGGAGTGGATGGAATGCTTTTGGCAGCATTTTCGGGATGCTTTACGAAGGTTTAAAAGCATTTCATCGTCTTATGAGCGTAATGTTCGTTTATGAAAATGACCAGGTTTTTATTGTTGACTATTTTCATGGCACTCGCTATCGTGTCAGGAGCCCAAAGCATAAAGGGGAAATTGTTGGATGCTACAGACAATAAACCTTTGAGGGGGGCCACTTTAAACCTTACAAATGTGAAAGATTCTACTCAAAAATTCAATGGGGTATCGGATAATAATGGAATTTTTGAATTGAAAGATCTGAACCGGGATTCATTTATTTTGAAAATTAGTTTTATTGGGTATGAAGATTTTAAACAAATTGTAGGAGTGAAAGATACGGTTGTCGATCTTGGAACCCTATTCATCCCGAAATCAATAAAGCAACTCGGCGAAGTAACCGTAATTTCAAAGCCGCCTCCGGTTCAGCAGAATGGCGATACACTTCAATACAATGCGAGCCAGTTCAAAGTGAACCCTGACGCTACGGCCGAAGATATGGTTAAGAAATTACCCGGAGTTACGGTTGATAACCAGGGTACTGTGACTGCTCAGGGGGAACAAGTGAAAAAAGTGACCATCGATGGCCGCGACTTTTTTGGAGATGATGCCACGGCAGCATTGCGGAATCTTCCCGCCGAAATTATTGACAAAATCCAGGTATTTGACCGGTTAAGCGACCAGGCGCAGTTTACAGGATTTGATGATGGCAATACCCAGAGAAGCCTGAACATTGTTACCAAAGCAAATATGCGAAATGGCCAATTTGGGCGCGTTTATGCCGGGTATGGAACAGATGATCGTTATTCGGCAGGAGGAAATGTGAGTTTTTTTAAAGACAATCGCCGGATTTCATTGGTCGGTATTGCGAACAATATTAATCTGCAAAATTTTTCTACCCAGGATCTGTTGGGCGTAACCAGCAGCGGGGGAAACCGCGGAGGGTTTGGAGGTTTTGGCGGAGGCCAGGGAGGCAACCGCGGTGGTGGCC
>Ga0193726_1001085_pt1 | contig 23167 bp, 15 predicted proteins | sample H2c1metaG_FD_144928 | JGI IMG/M metagenome (GOLD analysis project Ga0193726, IMG submission 144928) | Soil microbial communities from a riparian zone of the East river system, Colorado, United States - H2c1 | ecosystem: Environmental > Terrestrial > Soil > Riparian zone | place: USA: East River...
TCGGCGTGAGTGAAATCACGGTAAAAGTTCATCGTGGCCAAGTAATGCGCAAGATGCGAGCATCGTCCTTGCCCGACCTGGCGCGCATGGCCGACCAACTACAATTAACGCCGCCGAAACCGCATAGCCCCGGTCGCGTTGCCTAGCGCGTGATGTGCTGGAGTTGGATCGACTCGTCCCGCAAGCGCGGGCACTAGCGATCTCGTATCCTGGACCCGGCATAGCGTCCCTTCGGCGGTGCACGGCACGGCTTGCACCAAAAATTGCGAAAACAACCCCATGCAAAGTAGAGGAGACCCCGGCTCGCAGCACCCGTGCTGCGCTGCGTCCTACGGACGATCAATTGTGACGGTCTGCGCCATGTCCATTCCTGTTGCGTTCGCAGCACGATACTCCAATTGCAGCGTCAGGGTGAGGGCGGTCTCTACCGCAGCCACTTCAGGATGGTAAAATGGGACCGAGCGCCCCAAAATGCTGCTCGCCGGGCGGTTTACGACGGCCAACGGCCAGGCTGAGCTGATCCAGCAATCGTACTCACGAGGCAAAGTGCCTCCATCGTATCGAGCGCCACAGGAGCGAGCAAACCTTCACAATCAGGCGCATGACCCGGTTCAGAGCAATCAGAAGAAAATCGTCACAATGAGTGACCTTGCGGAACGGCCCCCACGTAGCGGAGTGAAGCGAGCCCTGTCGCACTGGAGCAGGGAAGCCGAAAGGATCCGCTCGCCGCTCCTGCGCTACGGCTTGTCCGTCATTTGCAGCGCCATCGCAACCGGGCTCGCGCTCATACTTTATCGCAATGGAATCCGCGGCATGGAATTGGGGCTTCTTTGCCTGCCTGTCGCCATTGCGACCTGGTACGGAGGAATTGGACCTTCCGTCCTGGCGGTTTTGCTATGCGCAACGTCCTTCAACTACTTTTTCGTCGAGCCTTTTTTCACCTTCTACGTCACCGCTGCGGATGCGCCCTACTTTTTGACTTTCGTGGGATGGGCAGCCCTCATTGCCATATTCAGCGCGGTTCGACGCCGGGTGGAGGACAGTCTCCGTCAGACCCGCGATCGTCTTCAGATTGAAGTAGAGCAGCGCGCGCAGCGCGAGGAGGATATCAGACGGCTCAACCGGGAGCTTCAGAAGCGGGCTGCGGAGCTCGAGGCAAGCAACAAGGAACTGGAATCGTTTGCCTACTCGGTGTCCCACGACCTGCGCGCGCCGCTTCGCCATGTCGCCGGCTACTCGGAGCTGTTGCAAAAACAGGCCTCCTCTTCACTCGATGACACGAGTCGCCGGTACCTACAAACGATTCTCGAGTCAGCCAAGAGAATGGGTAACCTGATCGACGATCTGCTGGCGTTCTCCAGGCTTGGGCGGGCTGAGGCCAAAATGAGGACGGTCGACCTGCAGCAGGTGGTCAAGGAGGTTATCGCGGACGTCAGCCGCGACACCGGGGGTCGGGACATTGCGTGGAAGATCGGCGCGCTTCCAGCCTGTCATGGCGATTCCTCCATGCTGAAGCTGGTTGTTATCAATCTGGTTTCCAATGCGGTCAAATTCACGCGCATGCAAACCCGGGCCGAAATCGAGATCGGCTGTGTGGACAAGAATAACGACGAACTAGAGTTATTCGTCAGAGACAACGGCGCCGGCTTCGACATGCAGTACGCCAACAAGTTGTTTGGCGTCTTTCAGCGTCTGCATCTTGCCGAACAATTTGAAGGCACCGGAATTGGTCTTGCCACCGTTCAGCGCATCATCCATCGCCACGGCGGCCAGGTCCGGGCCGAAGGAGCGGTGGATCAGGGCGCCACCTTCTATTTCTCACTGCCTAAGGCACACGATCCGGCGGAAAGGACGGCGAGCACGCCATGAGCAACCTGGGACGCATCTTGATCGTCGAGGACGATCCGAACGACGTGGAGCTTACGCTGACAGCGTTGGGCGAATACAACCTTGCCAATGAGGTCGTAATTGCCCGCGACGGACAACAAGCGCTTGACTACCTCTTTTGTCGGGGAGAATTTCTCAATCGCCCAAACGACAACCCCGCGGTCATGCTGCTCGATCTAAAACTTCCGAGGGTCGATGGATTGGAGGTGCTGCAGCAAGTCAAGGCTGACGCGCGTCTGAGAATCATTCCGGTGGTGGTGCTGACATCATCCCACGAGGAAAAAGACAAGATGAGAAGTTACGATTTCGGGGTGAACGCCTACGTCGTAAAGCCCGTCAACTTCCATGAATTCGTCAACGCGGTCAGGGAACTCGGCGTGTTCTGGGCGGTCATTAACGAGCCGCCGCCGGGCAGCGTCAAGAAGTCAACATGAAGACACGTGAAGACACAATCGTGAAGACGCCCTTGCGAATTTTGTTGCTGGAGGATGACACCCGCGACGCGGGGCTCGTTCAGGACGTTCTTGAAGCTGACAACTTCGTCTGTGACGTGATCCGCACCCAGACTCGCGCCGAGTTCCTTGCAGCTCTCCACGACGATTCAGTCGACCTGATCCTCGCCGACTACACGTTGCCTTCGTTCGATGGGCTTTCCGCGCTGATGCTTGCCTCAAGCGCCCGGTCCGATCTGCCTTTCATCTTCGTCTCGGGCACGCTCGGCGAGGAAGTGGCGGTTGAAGCGCTCAAGATCGGTGCGACCGACTACATTCTGAAGACCGGAATGTCGAGACTCGTGCCCTCGGTGCAGCGCGCGCTGCGCGAAGTGCGCGTGCGAGCTGAACGCAAGTTGGTCGCTGAGGCAGCCCTCGGGCGGCATGAAGCAGTCAAGGTCAAGACTCCTCTCCGAATTCTGTTGCTGGAGGACGATCCGCAGGACGCGAAGCTCATCCAGGACCTCCTTGAAACAGATCATTTCGTCTGTGAAATAACTTGCGTTCAAACGCGCGCCGAGTTCCTGGCCGCCCTCAAGAGGGGCGGGATCGACCTGATTCTCGCGGACTACCAGCTTCCTTCGTTCGACGGACTTTCCGCACTAGAGCTTGCGCGGAGCGAACGCAACGATCTGCCTTTCATCTTTGTTTCGGGCATGATCGGCGAAGAAACGGCTGTCGATGCGCTCCGGATCGGCGCGGCCGACTACATTCTAAAGCCGAGGCTGGCGAGGCTGGTGCCCGCCGTATAGCGCGCACTGCGCGAAGCCCGCGAGCGAGCCGAACGCAGAGTCGCTGCGGAGGCCGCCCGCCGGAGTGAAAAAGAGCTGTTGGACGTAATCGAGGCGATCCCGACCATGGCATTTACCACCCTGGCCGACGGAGGCAGCGTTTGGGTAAATCGGCGATGGGTCGAATACACGGGATTGTCAGTTGATTCTACCTCGGGCAGCGGTTGGCAGTCTGCGGTTCACCCCGACGACCTCGATGGACACGTCAACAAGTGGCAAGTGTCGATGGCCAGCGGTGAGCCGTTCGAAAACGAGGCACGACATCGTAGCGCTAACGGCGAATATCGCTGGTTCCTGGTCAGAGCTGTGCCGCTGCGCGACGAGAGCGGTCAGATCCGCAAATGGTATGGAACCTTGACCGACATTGAAGATCGCAAGCAGGCGGAGAAAGAGCGCGAGAGATTGCGACAACTCGAGGCGGACCTGGCCTATATGAACCGGGAAATGACCATGGGAGAGTTGGCGGCGTCGCTGGGTCACGAAGTCAAGCAGCCGATCACCGCCGCGGTCATGCAAGCCCGTGCCTGCACACGATGGCTGTCGCGTGAGACACCCGACGTGGCAGAGGCATGCGTCGCAGCCTCCGCAATGGTCGAGGCTGTGACGCGCGCCGCGAAGATCCTCGACCGAGTTCGCTCGCTCTACCGGCGAGGTCCGCCACTACTGGAACCGGTTCAACTAAACGAAACCGTTCGGGAGATGACGGTTCTTTTGAGCGAGACGGCGAACCGGGGCTCCATTTCACTCCGCACCGCGCTAGACCCGGGGCTTCCGGCGACGACAGCAGATCGGGTACTGCTGCAGCAAGTCCTGATGAATCTGATGATCAACGGCATCGAGCCAATGAGAGGCACGGGTGGTGAACTGACTGTCACGTCGAAAAGGAACGACGACGGTCAGTTGTTGATTTCGGTAACTGATTCCGGTGCCGGGCTGCCTGACGATAGTGAGCGCATTTTCGAGGCCTTCTTCACCACGAAGCCGCAAGGCACCGGCATGGGACTGTCGATCAGCCGGCGGATCGTCGAATCGCATGGCGGCCGCTTGTGGGCGAGCCGCAACACAGGAAGGGGCGCTACTTTTCAGTTCGTGCTGCCGCCGGCGTAACGGCGTCCCATACGTTAGGGCCGTTTGACGCCACGGTTTGAACTGCTCCAGGACTCTTCCCAAACTTCGGCCACGGCGCCCAATACAGTGGTACGGGCCTCGGCGTCGCCATCAGCCGAACTTCTGTCAAATGACGTGCGAAGTCTGCCACGTCTTCGATCCGAAACGGGCACTCCACTCACGGTACGGCGGCCCGATGAGCCGGCGCAATGAAGCCGAAGATAGCGCCACGTGGCACGTTGGGGATCGCCCACAATCGTCCGTTATGCGCTTCGATAATCGACCGGCAGATCGACAGCCCAAGCCCCAGACCGCTCGGTTTCGTGCTGTAGAAAGCCTCGAACACGCGGTCAGTATCCGCCGGTGCGAAGCCCGGACCTGAATCTCGCACCTCGACTGACACGCCATCCGGTTCGTTGCGGCTGCTGATAAGCAATTCCCGCTCCCCTTCGCCGACGTCGCGCATCGCTTCGATGGCATTGATGATCAAGTTAATTAACACCTGTTGCAGCTGAACCCGATCTCCCTGGACACGCGGCAAGCCCTCCGCTAGCTGCGTCCGCACCGAGACGCCATTGCTTGCGGCCTCGGTACGGGTGAGAGCAATAATCTCGAGGATGGCGTCGTTGATCTCTACGGCGTCTTTTCGTGCGGGCGCCTTCTTGATCAGGGCGCGGATTCGTCCGACGACCTCGCCTGCGCGATTTCCCTCGTTGACGATAAGAGAGAGCACCTCATCCACCTCATGAAATCTGGCGGCTTCGCGCTTAGCAAGCGCCGGGCGGCCGACGCGTATGTGACTGCCGCTGTGATCGGCTGGTTCACCTCATGGGTGATCGAGGCCGTCAATTGGCCCATCGTCGCGACGCGGTTGGCATGCGCGAGTTCCAGTTGCGCCTCACGGTAGCGCCGCTCGTTTTCGCGCGCTTCCGCCTCTGCCCTCCGCAAAGAAGCCTCTGCATGTTGCGCGCGCATGATCGCTGTCACGTCGGTACCGGTGCCGCGATAACGCGGAATTCTCCGTTAGCGTCAAAAACCGGCTTGCCACTGGCTTTCACGTACATCGGAGAGCCGTTACGGCGAGCGGAGCAATATACAAAGTCACGGAACCGCTTGCGTGAACCGAGAGTTGCCCAAACAAGCCGCCACTTCTCCGGTTCCGTTTCAAGGTCGAGGGCATGATCCCAGCACCACGTACCGATTCGATCCGCCGGGTCTGAACCAAAGGCATTCTCGGTCAGCAACGTGAATTTGTGGTCCGGATCGGTTTCCCAAAACCAATCGGAGGCGGTTTCGGCGTAGTCGCGGAACTTCCCTTCGCTTTCCCGCAGGGCTTGCTCTGCGCATTTGAGCTCTTCAATATCCAGGTTCACCCCGACCCACAGCAGTAGGTTTCCATCGCTTGCCCGGAGCGGTTCGGCGCGACTGAGGAACCAGCGGTAGCCTCCTTGAGCGTTACGAACTCGAAAACTAAACTCACTGGCCTCGCCAGTGCTTATATTGACTGGCCAGGTTTTGCGCGCTCCTTCCTGGTCGTCCGGATGCAAAAACGGGATATGCGCGTCCCACTGTGCGCCAATGTCGGTGCCGAAACGTAGGGGATGATCTTTCGGAAGACCAAGGTAATCCGCGGTTCGTTTATTCACGAAGGTGAGGCCGCCGGACGGAGCCGCGTACCAGGTATGCGCCGGAATCACATTTAGACTGGCTTGCAGCTGTGCCAGGAATCTGGACTGTTCTTCGGCCTTATTGCCTTCATCAACGTCGATAGTCATCTTCCACCTGCGGGTTTTGTGCATCGACCGAGCGGCGTGGCGGCCCCGTAGCGGGCACCCCACTCATGACGCGGCGGCCGGATGAGCCGGCGCAGTGAAGCCAAAAATTGCGCCACGCGGCACGTTGGGGATCGCCCACAATCGTCCGTCATGCGCTTCGATAATCGACCGGCAGATCGACAGCCCAAGCCCCACACCGCTCGGTTTCGTGCTGTAGAAAGCCTCGAACACGCGCTCAAGATCCGCCGCGGCGAAGCCCGGACCTGAATCTCGCACCTCGACCAACACGCCATCCGGTTCGTGACGCGTGCTGACGACCAATTCCCGCTCCTCTTCGCCGCCGTCGCGCATCGCTTCGATGGCATTGAGGATCAGGTTAAGCAGCACCTGTTGCAGCTGAACCCGGTCTCCCTGGACACGCGGCAAGCCCTCGGCTAACTGCGTCCGCACCGAGACGCTATTGTTTGCGGCCTCGGTGCGGGTGAGAGCAACAATCTCGAGGATGGCATCGTTGATCTCTACGGCGTCCTTTCGTACAGGCGCCTTCTTGATGAGAGCGCGGATTCGACCGACGACCTCGCCTGCGCGGCTCCCCTCCTTGACAATCATGGAGAGCACGTCATCCACCTCATGCAGATTTGGCGGCTCCGCGCTTAGCAAGCGCCGGGCGGCTGACGCGTACGTGACCGCCGCCGTAATCGGCTGGTTCACTTCATGGGTGATCGAGGCCGTCAACTGGCCCATCGTCGCGACCCGGTTGGCATGCGCGAGCTCCAGTTGCACCTCGCGGTATCGCTGCTCGCTTTCGCGGGCTTCTGCCTCGCGATCCGCGACGTCGCGGTACAAACGAGCGTTCTCCAGTGCGATCGCCGCCTGTGAAGCGAGCAGCTTCAACACCGCGATCCGCGCCGGCGTGAACACATGCGACGCCAAGCTGTTCTCGAGATAGAGGACGCCGATCAGATCGGCCTGTTTCAGCAACGGCAGGCAAAGCAGCGACCGTACCCGTTTGCGGCTCATGTATTCATCTTCGGCAAACATGCTCTTTCCGCGGGCATCATCGAGGATCACCTCGCTCTGAGTGCGGATGACCTGCTCAAGGATCAGCAGGGGCAATTCCGAAGGCGTCGCCGGCGTTCCGATAAGGCGGACCCTGACGCCATCGCGACCGCTCGTCGCTCCGGCCTCGATCCGGTACCGGCTGCCGCGCGGAAGGAGCAGGAGGCCGCGGTCGGCCCCGGCATGCTCGACGGCAATCACCATCAGCGTCTCGATCAGCTTTTCGAGTACGATCTCGCCGGCCACGGCCTGCGACATCTTGATGACCATGGCGAGATCGAACTGCTCGACCGGCGTCTCGATGGTCGGGTTCAGGACCAATGGTGCCTGTGGTCGGACTCGGGGGTAGGCTTGGTCGAGCTGTGCGACCTTTGTCTTGGCGCCCCAGCGGGCGTAGCAGTCGCGGGCCTCGTCCAGATAGGTATCTGCCACCTTGGCGAAACCGCGAAGGCGATAGAATCGAGCTGCCAGTTCGCCCGCAAGCGCCTGGTCCTGAAGGAAGCCGCGCTCCGCAGCCGAGCGAATTGACTGTTCGTACAGCCGCATAGCCTCGATGTCTCGTCCTTCCAGGCGCGCCCATTCCGCCGAGACCAGGGCGTGTTTATGCGCGAACGTCGCCGGGCAGCTCTCCGCCCATCGCTGAAACGATGCCAGGTGTTCGATGAGATTCTCGCGAAGCTCTGTCCGTCCCTCGGGCGAGGCCGCTTCAAAGACCGCGGCGATAGCGAGAGAATGATAGAAGCAGTAATCCATCGACTGAAGATTGAGACGTGCTGACCAGAGAATCGGCTTCGCCTTGGCGGCAAACTCAAGGGCTTTCTCCGAGTTGCCCAGCAAGACGTGCCTCTGCAATTGCAGGATCCAGTGAAAGCAGGCAACCAGAGGAACGCCGCCCCGGAGCACCCGCGCTTCGAGTGCCGTCTCGTCGAGCGGCGCACTGCTCCCAGCTCCGCCGCGAAGGCTTTGCACGAAACCCTGCACGCTCAAAATGACCAGCTGGCCAAACTTGTATTTGCGGACGAAATCCAGCGCGCCGGCCGACTCGAGCCACACCTGGTCGAGAGGATCGCCGCGCGCCATCAGATCGGTGAGGCGATGCTGACGGTTGAAGCAGGCGTAAACCATCTCGCCGGTTTCGCCGACGGCTCGGATTGCAGCCTCGAGGCAGGTCAGCGCATCTTCGATAGGACGCGTCCAGAGGACCGCCATTTGCATGAGGAAATGTGCGCCCGCCTTTTGCGCGCTGAACCCGTATCGCTCGGCGACTGCGACCGCCAACCGGGCAAAGGCCTCTCCGTCTGCGAAGCGATGGAATGCCGGACCAAGAACCACGGCGATCGCGCCGTAGCCGATTGCAGAGTACTCACTTGTGCCATGGCGACAGCTCAGCTTGACCATCCAGCAGGAAATCATCTGGAACAGATCGCCGTCGGCGTGATAGGCCAATTCGCCCAATGCACCGAAAAGCTTCATGACCGCCCGTACCTCCGGGTCGTCCATCATCGGCAGGTCAACCAGGCTCTCGATCGGGCGATCGCCGAGGGTCCGGCGCATCTCCTCGTATTCTGCTCGCATCTGTTCCGGCGTCGGCGAGTCCGGCAGGTCGACGTCGAACGTTCGCAGGCATTCGAGCGCCGTGCGCACCGCCGGACCGTAGTTGCCTTGCCTCAATTGAAGAAGCATGCTCAGCCGACAGATCTCGGCCCGATCGATCTTCGTTTGCGCCTTGCTCAGCAACACCTCGACGAGTCCCGCGGCCTGTTCCAGGTTTGGTTTGAGGATCTCGCATTCTGCCCGCTCCAGGAACAGGCCCAACATCAGGTCGTAGGATCTTTGCCACCCTTCGTCCGACAGAATCGCGATGCCTGCCGCGAGGTAATTGGAGGCCGAGGCGTAGGCGGTCGAGGTTTTCGCCTTCAGCCCCGCAATAAAATTGAGTTCGGCCGCGCGCACTTTTTCGGGCCACTCGGAAATCAGCGCCGAGCCCAGGTTAAGCTGGTTGACAAGGTCGTAGATCTTCTCCGCGATCCTCTCCTGCTCGGTCTCCGCGACAAGAAGACGTGCGATCCGCAGATGGTGTTCGGCCCGACCTTCCGTCGGAATCAGTGCATAGGCGGCTTCCTGAACCCGATCATGGAAGAACTGATAGCTTCCCTCCCGGGGGACGGCCGCACCGGCGCGGACCGCGTCGCGAAAGCTTGCGTGCATCGCATCGTCGGATTCGCTGCGCAACTTTGCCAAGGTCGCAAAATCAGCGTGATTGCCCAGGCAGGCGAGCAGTTTCAACGCTTCCTGGGCCTCCGGAGAAAGGCGGCGCAACCTGCCGATCATCAGATCTACCGGATTGTCGCTGAACTTCTTTTTGACGATAGCGCCCAAATTCCAGGTCCACGACCGCGAGCGCGGATCGAACTCGACCAGTGCTTCTTCTGCGAGACTTGTGAGGAACTGCCCAGCGAAGAACGGATTGCCGCTGCTTCTCCTGTGCACCAGTTCAGCGAGAGGCCGCATCTCGTCTGGCCCATGCCGCAAGGTGTCGCACAGCAACTGGTTGACGTTGTCGATCGAGAGTGGGCTGAGAACGATCTGATCCAGCCTCGCACCGGCCCGGCGCAAGGTCTCCAGCTTGAGCATCAGCGGATGGGCCGCGTCGACCTCATTGTCGCGATAGGCGCCGATCAGCAACAGGTGCCGCGTGTCGGGATGGAGGAGGAGATTTTCGATCAGCGTCAGCGTGGCCGGATCGAGCCATTGCAGGTCATCGACGAAAATGACGAGCGGGTGTTCCGCTCTCGCGAACACGCCGACGAACCGCTGGAACACAGTCTGAAATCGCAGTTCGGCGTCGACGGGCGAGAGCACCGCTACGGTCGGCTGGGGACCTATCAGTCGAGCGAGATCGGGAATGAGGTCGGTCAGCAGGCGGCCCTGATTGCCGACAGCTTCCTTGATCGCGTCTCGCCAGCGGGCGATTTCATCCGCCTGGCCGTTCAGCAGCTGTTGAACCAGTCCCTGAAACGCCTGAGCCAATGTCGAGTGGGGGGTGTCCCTGAGGCGCAGATCGAATTTTCCGGAAATGAAGATGCCGCGAGGCAGCACGATAACCTTGTGCAGCTCGTTGACGACCGACGACTTGCCGATGCCCGAATACCCGGAGACCAGAACGAGCTCCGAGCCGCCATGCATCACGACGCGGTCGAAGGCGGCAAGCAGGGTGGCGATTTCGCCCTCGCGTCCGTAGAGCTTCTCCGGGATCATTAACCGCTCCGAGGCGTCTCGCAGACCAAGGGGAAACGGCTCGATCCGGCCGATCGACTCCCAGGCGGTGAGGCACTTGCGGAGATCCGCTTCGACCCCCGCGGCGGTCTGGTAGCGCTCCTCGGCGGTCTTCGCGAGAAGCTTCATGACGATCATCGAAAGGGGAGCCGGCACCGCCCCTGCAAACTCGACCAGCGGGACGGGCTCTCGCGCGATGTGACTGTGGATCAACTCGATCGAGTCAACTGTGGTGAACGGCAACACGCCGGTCAACAATTCGTAAAAGGTGACCCCCAGCGCGTACAGGTCGCTTCGGGAGTCGACCGAGCGGTTCATCCGGCCAGTCTGCTCCGGCGCCATGTAGGCGAGGGTGCCGGCGATCATCTCGGGAGGCTCAGGGGCCTGACGCTCGCGCAGCAGGCGCGAGGCGATGCCAAACCCCGTGAACTTCACCGCTCCAGTCGCGCCGTTCACCAGGATATTGACCGGCTTGATGTCCTTGTGCACCAGGCCCCGCTGGTGGAGCTTGCCCAGAGCCACGGCAATGTCGATGGCCAGGCGCAAGAAGCGCTCCACCTCCATGGGTGCGCCGAGCAGCCGGCCGAGTGGCTCGCCGCCGGGATCCTCGAGCACCAGCATGGACCGACCGCTTTCGGAGATGAGCTCCAGCGGTCTTACCGCCCATGCCCCATCAAGTTCGTCCTTCAATCCATATTCGTGCGCGAGGCGATTGAGGGTGGCAGGTGTCGGATGTTCGCCAGCGGGAAACACGGCCAGCACGGCGGAGCGACCACCGTTGTCGGCGTGGCTAGTGCCTCTGCAGAAGATGCGTTCGCCGTCCTCCCACAAGACCTGGAGGTTGCCGTGCCCATATGTACCGAACAGACTAGATGGATCCAACGGCTGGCCTCCGCCATCGCGCCGGCCTCTCTCGGAGAAGGTCCTGCGACATTCCACCGCCCGGCTGGCCGGACCAGCTTGAGCAGGAAGTCTGCCACATACAATGCGGCATGACAATTTCAAGTCCTGGCGCCCTCAGCCAACCAATGGCACGATCGCCGTGACGCAGCCTTCCGGCGGTAGATCGGACTGGTGATCGAGAAGTCACGGATTTCGGCCTTCGGCACATCGCGTCGTCTCGCTGTGTTGATTTGGTCGCCATTGGGTTTAGCGGACATCGTCCGAAGCGGCACTCCATGCGGCGGCCGGATGAGCCGGCGCAATGAAGCCAAAGATAGCGCCACGTGGCACGTTAGGACTCGCCCACAATCGTCCGTCATGCGCTTCGATAATCGACCGGCAGATCGACAGCCCAAGCCCCACACCGTTCGGTTTCGTGCTGTAGAAAGCCTCGAACACGCGGCCAATATCCGCCGGTGCGAAGCCCGGACCTGAATCTCGCACCTCGACTGAGACGCCATCCGGTCCGTCACGGCTGCTGACGACCAATTCCCGCTCCTCTTCGCCGCCGTCGCGCATCGCTTCGATGGCATTGAGGATCAGGTTAAGCAGCACCTGTTGCAGCTGCACCCGATCGCCCTGGACACGCGGCAAGCCCTCCGCCAATTGCGTCCGCACCGAGACGCTATTGTTTGCGGCCTCTATGCGGGTGAGAGCAATAACCTCGAGGATGGCATCGTTGATCGCTACGGCGTCTTTTCGTGCGGGCGCCTTCTTGATGAGTGCGCGGATCCGCCCGACCACCTCGCCTGCGCGATTACCCTCCTTGACAATAAGAGAGAGCACGTCATCCACCTCATGCAAATCGAGCGGCTTTGCGCTTAGCAAGCGCCTAGCGGCTGACGCGTATGTGACCGCCGCCGTAATCGGCTGGTTCACTTCATGGGTGATCGAGGCCGTCAACTGGCCCATCGTCGCGACGCGGTTGGCGTGCGCGAGCTGCAGCTGCGCCTCCGCCAGATAGGATTCACTGCGGCGTAGCCGGCCTTCGGCCTTCTTGGCTTCATCGATATCAACTGACAGGCCGTACCACTGGATGATGCGTCCCTCCCGATCGCGCAGAGGCTCACCGCGAGCTTGATACCATCGGAACTCGCCGTCCGCCCGGCGTAGACGAAGAACGTCTTGATAGGGGGTTCCAGTCTGAATTGCGTGATAGAAGGCTTTTGCAGTTTCTGGATAGTCGTCCGGGTGTACGATTGCTTCCCAACCACCAAGCTTAAAGTCCTCAAATCGCATGCCTCCGTAGTCTGACATGTGCTGATTGATATGAGTCGGTTCGCCCGCAGGGTCAGATGACCAGACGAAGCCCGGTACTGCGTCGATGATCTGACGGAGCTTGTATTCGCTTTCTCGCAGCGCATCCTCGGCGCGCTTGCGATCCTCAATATCCGTCAATAGAACGTACCAGCGCACGATGCGCCCGGTGTCATCGCGAACAGCGCCGCCGCGGGTTTCAAACCACCGATATTCGCCGTCGAACCGGCGCAGACGTTGTTCGAAGTGGTAGGGAATCTCGGAGGCTATCGCTCTCTTAAAATTTTCAAGCATATGGGGAAGGTCTTCAGGATGAACCATATCGGTCGTTACCCAGCCCTTTTGCTCTTCCACCGGTCGGCCAAAATACTCGACGCATTGGCGATTGACGGTTTCGACTTCACCGTTCGGAGTCATGATCGCGACGAGACCGGCTATCCCGTCAAGTGCTGAACGTGCACTTCGCTCGCTTTCCTGCAATGCTTCCTCAGCGCGCTTGCGCTCCGTCAGATCGAGGACGAAAGCGACACCCTCGTTACCGCCCTCTTCAAATGTTGCTACACCAATCAGCACGGGAACACGGCGACCGTCCTTTCTGGTGTATTCTTTTTCAAACGGCTCCAACCGACCGCTAATTTTTTGCTGTTCGATCTTTGCGTTATCCCGCTCGCGCCAGTCGGGCGGCGTCAGGTCGGTCCACCTTATGCGGCCCGAAACCAGGTCTTCGCGGTCGTAGTTCACCATGCGAAGAAATTCATCGTTGGCCTCAAGTACTCGACCATCGAAATCCCAGATGAAAATTCCGATGATGTTTGAATCGACCAGGCGCCGGATTTTCGCTTCGCGTTCCCGCAATGCTTCCTCGGCGCACTTGCGCTCCGTCAGATCGAGCACGAATGCGACGCCTTGGTTGCCGCCCTCTTCAAATGTTGCCCCACCTATCAACATGGGCACACGGCTGCCGTCTTTTCTGGTGAATTCTTTTTCGAACGGCTCGAACCGACCGCTGCTTTTTTGCTGTTCGATCCTTGCGTTATTCCTGTCGCGCCAGTCGGGCGGCGTCAAGTCCGCCCACCTTATGCGGCCAGAAGCCAGGTCTTCGCGATCGTAGCTCACCATGCGAAGAAATTCGTCGTTGGCCTCAAGAATGCGACCGTCGAAATCCCAGATAAAAATTCCGATGATGTTGGAATCGACCAGGCGCCGGATCTTCGCTTCGCTTTCCCGCACTGCTTCCTCGGCGCCCTTGCGGTCCGTCAAATCGAGTACGAACGCGACGCCCTCGTCGCCGCCCTCTTCGAATAGCGCGCCTCCAACCAGCACGGGTACGCGGCTGCCATCCGTTCGAAAAAACTCCTTCTCGTACGGCTGAGCAATTGTATTTGAGGTCAGTTCCGCCAGGGCGCGCTTGTCGCGCTCGTGCCATTCCGGTGGGGTCAGGTCCGTCCAGCGTATGCGGCCTGAAACCAGATCGTCCCGGTCCTGTCCTACGAGATGAAGAAACGCGTCATTGGCCTCAAGAACCCGACCTTCCAGGCCCGAAAAGAAAATCCCGATGATGTTGGAATCGACCAGGCGCCGTATTTTCGCATCGCGTTCCCGCAATGCTTCTTCGGCGCGTTTGCGCTCTGTTACGTCTGTCGCAGTGCCGATGAACGCGATGAACTCTCCATTCCCGTCGAGAACCGGGTGACCTGATGAATTGACGTGCTTAACTGTTCCGTCAGGCAGTAAAACCCTATACTCGTCGAAGCTGTCGACTTTTTCATTGACCACCCTCACAAATCTCTCGTCTGTCCTGCTGCGATCCTCCGGATGAACTCGTTGCCGAAAGTTTTTGCGGGTCGGCAGATCCACCTGCGGATCCAACCCGTAAATTCGGAACATTTCCTCGGAGCAGTAGAGCACTTTCTGGCTGCGGGCGTCCCATGCCCAACTGCCAGTGTGGGTCAGCTTCTGCGTTTCGGCCAAATAGCTTTCGCTCCGCTGTAAGTTGGCGGTTCGTTCCAATACTTTGGCCTCGAGCTCGTCGCGGGCTTGACGAAGCTCTTGCTCTGTCCGTCGTCGCACCGCGCTGACCCAACCGACAGCCAAGGCGCAGAATATGCAAAAGATTAGATAAACGAGATCGGCGTAGCTAATTGGGCTGAAGGAAAAACCGGGACGCAGAAAGAAGTAATTGAGGCTGAGGACTGAAAGGACAATTGCGAGCACACCCGGCCCGGTTCCTGCGTACCAAACGGTCGCGGCGACTGCGAACAGGAACGGTGCCAAAATGGCCTCGAACTGTCGCAGCAGGAAGAAATCCAACCCGATTGCGATTGCTACGGACAGAACTGCAATGCCGTACCGGAGAATCGTCGGTATGGGTGTTGGCGATGAAGGGTCCCGATTCGCCATGCTTGCCTCATTCGTGAGCCAGCCGACCGACCGACAAGGAGCTATGCGCGAAAGTTGGACGGCCTGAGGGGACGGCGGCATATCGTGGGGTGTTCGAAGCCTCTACTTCTCCATTGAAGGAGTGATACGCCCGGACCGACACTAACGTTTTCCAACTCTCCCAACCAAGAACTTTTTGCGGACCCGCTGACCGAAGTCTTGCGCAAACGCCGCGCCAGCGCTTCTTGGGCAGGGCGTCGAGGCCGAAGTGCAAGGAAGAATGCACCGACGAAGTGTGCCTGCTGACGGCCGGACTCCGTCGTGAGCGACCCGTCTCGGACGTGTTCGTCGCGTCAACACTCGCCGCTTCCGGGATCGGGCCGGCATAAGCCGGCGCGTGACCGTCTCAGAACCCATCACGATACTCGCGCCGTGTGGGTGGGCAATTCGAATTGAAAGACGGCGCCGCAGGGCACGTTCGCCCTCGCCCACAGTCGCCCACCGTGCGCTTCGATGATCGAACGGCAGATGGCCAAACCTATGCCCATGCCTTGAACCTTGGTAGTGTAGAAGGCCTCGAACAGGCGGTCCGCAGTCTCCAGATCCAGTCCCGGACCCGAATCTCGTACCGACACCAGCGCGCCGTTTGAATCCGATTTCTCGGTACAAATCAGCAATTCACGTGCTCCTTCGCGCATGCTGATCATTGCCTCGAAGGCGTTGATAATCAAATTGAGGATTACTTGCTGCAGTTGCGCCCGATCTGCCTGGACAACCGGCGATGGCTCTGCGAACTGCGTCCGCACCGATACGCCGTTTTTCGTCGCCTCGCCACGCGTCAGCTCAAGCGCGTCGCGGATCGCTCCGTTGATCTCCGCGCGCTCCCTCTTCGGCGGCGTCTCCTTGAAAAGCCCGCGGATCCGGCAGATCACGTCGCTTGCTCGATAGGCCTCCGTCACGATGCAATCGAGGGCTTCTCGTACCTCGTCCAGGTCCGGCAGTCGACGATTCAGGAAGTGCCGAGCGGCCTGAGCGTTGGTGACTATCGCCGCAATGGGCTGCGTCACTTCAGGAGCGATCGAGGCCGTGAGCCGTCCTATCGTTGTAATGCGGTCCACATGCGCCAGATCGACCTGCGCCTCGTGCAAAGCTTCTGTGGCCAGCGTCAGGGCGTACGTTCGGACCAGTGCGGCATCAAAGTCTTTTTTGGTATCGTCTGGCGCGGCGCCCAAGTGTCGAATGTAGATCATAGTGCTCTCCTTTGAATCTTCGGAGGGGAAAACGCGGCGCCGCGAACATCCCCCGAATGATCAATTCCCCTCTTGGACGGGCTTGATCCGGCCCGGAGGCCTTTGCTTTTTTCATGTGGAATTTTGGCCTGTTGCGCCTTTGAGAGACGGGGTCGGGCTCAATTGTCAAAATCAGGCTACTCCGGGATCGGCAATTTGCGCGCATTTTGCTAGAAAGGCGGAGACAGCTCCGTCAATTGCCTTTAGCGTGGAAGTATAATGATACCGCATCTACAACGCCTCTCTTGGTGTCCGCGGTGCCCCGAGAAGCTCCGGTGCCGTTCGCCGCGGCAGCGCGTTTCGCCACGGCCGGAAACTGAACGGCGCGCCGTCGCCAGGAGCGCATCCATAGCAAACCAGGTGTGGTGATGGGACGCTCGGAGCGATCTGCAGGCTCGCTCGACACCATGGCGGGGCACGCCGAACGCGTTTATTCGGTTGCCGAAGGGGCGACGCCTCCGCTGGGGATACAAGCCGTATCAAGCTCCTGGCAAAGATCGGCAAAAAAACACGGCCTCGATCCACTCGATAGCCAGGCGCCACGCATCGTCACGCCTGCTGAGCTGAAACATTTTCGCGAACCGCTGGATAAGCTCATCTTCACTGCCCGGCAGGAGATAGATGATTTGTATGAGGTGGTTCGTGAGGCTGGATACACCGTTTTGCTCTGTGATAGCTCGGGCGTCGCAGTCGCGCATCGTGGTGAAGATGCGCTGGCAAGCCAGTTCCAATATTGGGGAACTTGGCTCGGCGGGGTGTGGTCCGAGGAAGTGGAGGGCACAAACGGCATCGGCACCGTCATCGCCGAAGAGCGGCCTGTCACCGTTCACAGAAGCCAGCATTTCAGATCCAGACACATTAACTTGAGCTGCTCTGGCGCGCCGGTGTTCGGGGTCGATGGGCGGCTGATAGCAGTCCTGGACGTTTCTGCCATCGATCCTGACCTCTCCGAAAGAGCGCACGCGCTGACTGGCGCGCTCACAGTACGATCAGCGCGCGCGATAGAAGAGCGATTTTTTCGTGAGCAGTTCCGTCGAGAGTGGATCGTTGCGGTAGCGCCGCCGGAAGGAGGCACTTCAGGCATGCTGCTGGCGATTGACGGCAACCAACACATCATCGGCGCAAACCGGGTCGCCCGCACCTCCCTTATGCTCGATGATCGCGGGCTCCAGGCGGGTACCAGCTTGTGGTCGATTTTCGAACGAAACATCGAAACCTTCCGGCGCCCGCACCGGGGCGATATCTCCGCGCGATTGCTGATCGCCGGCAGCGATGACAGTCGACCCGCGCTTGTGACTCCACCCGAACCCACGGGTGCCTCGAGCTATCCAACGAACTGCAGCCTGCACACGCGCCCGCGCCCGATTGATATTTCGACGCTGCCGCGAACAACGCAGGCATACGGCGGATTGTCGCCCGGCGCGATGCGCCGGGTGCGGGAATACGTGGAAGTGCATTTGGGCGAAAATATCGATCTGTTGATGCTGGCTGGAGTCGCCGGACTATCAGTGCATCATTTTGCGCGCCAGTTTAAGCAATCCGCCGGGGTGACGCCGCATGTCTACCTCACGCAAAAGCGAGTCGAACGTGCCCAGGAGATGTTGGTTCAGACGGATCTCCCGTTAGCGGAAATTGCGTTCGCCGCGGGCTTTTTCGATCAAGGTCATCTGGCGCGTCATTTCCGTCATATGCTCGGTACTACTCCCCGAGAGTTTCGGTGGTCGCAACGCTAGAAACAAAGGGCGCTTAGGACTCACACACTCGAAAGGGCCGAAGCTCAGGACTTTCCCGTGCTGATCGCTCGTGGGATATTCTCGTTCTTGCCAGTTCTTGAGGTGACTTCGCCAGGGATTTCGCGCTCGCGTCGCCAGTTGGCCGGACTTCGACCAAAGGCCTGCCTGAAGAGCCTGCACAGATGTGCTTGATCCGAAAAGCCAACGCTCAAGGCTATTTCGCTCAGTGGCTCCGCACTGGTCATCATCAGGTGGCAGGCTCTCTCCAGACGTCTTCGCACCACGTAGGCATGTGGCGAATCGCCAACAGCCAGTTTGAACTTCCGGGAGAAGTGCGCCGGGCTCCGCCGCGCGACCGCGCTGAGATCCCGGATGTGAATGGTGCGGTGTAAATTGCTGTCGATGTAAGCCCGCACGCGAACGATCTGCCAGGCCGCCAGACCGCCCGTTGTGGAGCCGTTAGCGCCCGAGCATCGCTCGATCTCCGCTTGCAGGATGTGCGATGCTGTAACCAGCGACGCCTTGGCCGCATCCCGATCACGCTCCAGTTCTCGCCTTGCAGTATCAAGGAGCTTGGCCAGGCTATTCGCAACCAAGTGGAACTGTTGATCGGCTGCAGAAGAAGAATCTGGTGCGGTAGTTTGAACCAATTCCATAATCAATTTCCTCGACGAACGGCTTCGGATCGCCGAGAGAGTGCAGCAGGAAGCCCCTTTTGGCTCGTTAATCAGCGTTATGGAAAGTTAATGTTGCCGACACCGCACAGTTTTATCCTTGAATATCAATATTTTGAAAAACCAGAGTTCCCAATTCAGAACACCTCAGGCGCACTCAGATCCAAAACGCAATGAGAGACGTGAGGATGCAGACGTAGAGGGCGGCCTCCGCCAGTGGAGGATTCGCGAACATCGATCTCAATCCGAGGCGCCCGACAGCAAATCGAACGGCGATCAGGATCACCAATGCGAGGAACAAGTACCTCACAAAGGGATCAACCATGACGCCACCTAGATCGATATCCCTTGGCGCACGCATTGGCTTCACCCAAGCCCGCTTATGAGCCGGTCGAAGATTCTCTGATCGCGCTTCGGTGCTGGAACTTGCTTCCCGCCAATAACGGAGATGCTGCAGGTCATTCCTGCGACGAGCGGCACATCCGGAGGGACTTGTTCGATCCTGATGCGCACCGGAATTCGTTGCGCAAGCCGAACCCAGGTAAAGATCGGATCGACGTTTGGAAGGCCTTGCGTGCTGCTTGCCGCGTTCGCAGCACTGATGCCGCCTGTGATGCTCTCGATCCGCCCCTTGATCGGATCTTGAAAGCCCAGCAGCGTCGCCTCCACGGGATCGCCGACATGGATGCTGGCGAGTTTCGTCTCCTCGAAATAGGCATCGATCCAATGGGAATGCTCGTCGATCACCGACACGTTCGGCGTCCCGACCCGGGCGGAATCTCCCACACGCATCAGAAGATTTGTGACGTAGCCGTCGACAGGTGAACGGACCTCGGTCCTCTGAAGATTGATCTCGGCCTGCGAAAACGCGGCCTTGGCGCCCGCAAGCGCGGCTTCCGCCATCTTCGCGTTTCCGTCGAATACCTGTTTCTCCTCAACCGAGGTGGACAGCGTTGTAAGAGCGGCCCGCCGGGCGTTCTGTGCTTTCTTGACCTCGAGATCGGCCTCTCGGGTGAGGATTGTCGCCTTGGCATTGACCAGCGCCACCTCAAAATCAAATTTTTCGATGACGTAGAGTATATCCCCCTTGTGGACATGCTGGTTGTCGTAGGTTCGCACCTCAACGATCTGGCCGGAAATTTGAGGCGCCACGTTTGCGACCTGCACACGGACCATACCGTCGCGCGTCCATGGCGACGTCACATAAACGCGCCAGCCATAGCGCGCTGCAACAAGCGCTGCCACGACAAGTACGCCGGTCGCAAGATATCGGAGCAGGTTGACTGCTGATCTCCTCCTTGTTGCTAGTGCTATGCTCATCGCCCCTCTCCTCCTCTGATGAAGCCCCGGCTGCCGAAATGCCGGATCCTGCGCCTCTCGCGCTCCAGCACCAGGCCGGCGGACCATAAGTCGGTTACCGTGGCCAACAGTGCTTCCTGCAGCCCGGCCTTGCCTTCCTTCATGCGTCGAAGAATTGATCTGGCGCCGGCGTAAAGTCGCCGGCTATTTCCGGACTGCAGGGCTCGTTGCAACGGGCCAAGCCTGGAGCGGATGGCCGGATCGTCTGAGCTTTGCTCCAGGTGAGCGTAGGCCGCAGCCGACGCGAGCGACAGATCGTTGGTCGCGAGAAGGCCCTTGAGCACTTCCGGACGCGGTCTATCAGTGGTCGCGGCAACATAGTCGGCAATCCTGGAGGCCAGCGCGATACTCAGCGCCGGCAAGCTGTATTTCTCGCCAGTCACCGATGCTGCCAACGTTCCTTTCGTCGCCCTGACGACGGCGCGTTGTTTGTCGAGCTCCGATACCGGCCACACCAGTCGGGACGCCAGAAATACGACACCGAGGGCAAATGCCACGAACATGCATTGCGAAAAGAAGTTGAGCGCGTTGAACGTTTCAGGGTTGGATGGCGCAAACAAGAAAAGGAACATGGTGTTGATCATCAATCCGATGCCGGCGATCTTCGGATTAACGCTAAGCAAGCAACCAAAAATCATGGTCGGCGCGATCGCAATCGCAAGCCGGATAAAGTCCTGCGAGTCGGTGAGGAAATAGAAGTGGACGATATCGGCGCTCATCGCAGCGAGCGCGAAGGCCCCGATAGCGGCAACCACGGCTTTCGAAGGATCTGGCATCGTGGTGCTCAAAGCACACACGATTGCGGCGATCGTCAAACCCAAAGCGGACGCCGGCCATCCTGCAAGCACGAGAAAAAGCGCACCCGCCGAAATCGCAATCCCCACACGAATTGCATTTTGCAGCGCAAAAAAGAACTCCTTGCGGTGTGGCCATCGCACATCACGAGCCGGCTCGCTTCCGTCGTGTAGGGACAAGAGTCCATCCTCGAGCTGAGTCACGGATTCCACGCAGCGAAGGGCGTGCTGGATCTGCCCCATGGCCGCGATAGTCGCGTCGGGACGCGACAATTCGTCGTCGCGCAGCCTGACGAGGAGCGCCAGCGCCTCCGAGCGATTGCCATCGAGCGCAGCAAGACATTGGTTTCTGATGGTTATGGCCAGGGGATCGCCACGCTCAAGCAGGCTCAATAATCGAACCTGTTGGACAATCTCGATCAGTGCCAGCATCGCGCTCCGCGCGCCACTGGCCCGATGCCGCCCATCCGCCATGTCGTGAGCGACGATATCCACCTCATCCCTCAAGCCAGCAATCGCTGCAAAGAGCCTCCCTGCTCTTGCATCTTCCCTGGCTCCGGCCAACACGTCGCGCGCGTAGTCGCGCACATCATGCCAGGCCTGGGTTATCCGACGCTCCAGCCCAGGCCACACGGCCGGTGAACCGAAGAGATCGTTGATGAGCGTCACGCAAAGGATACCTATCGTGATCGCGGCCACGCGATCGGTCATTGTTGCGAACACCTTTTGCGGCGTATCGATATTGACGATCGTAATGATTCCAACTGTGTAGCCGGACAAGACGGCGGCATAGGCCCGAAAACCGCGGAAGTAGCTCGCGACGAAGACGCAAACACACATCCAGAGAATGAATGCCGCGAGCGTGCCGACACGCTCGCCGGGGAAGAGACCGGCAATCACGACGGACATCGTGGCGCCGACAAATGTCGCGGCAATCCTGTTGACGGCTTTCGCCAGCGCAGCCCCGCGTGTCGGCTGCGCCAGGATAGCGACAGTCACTGCGGCCGATGACGCTCCTCCAAGCTGCAGCCAGAACGCCGCGTAAAGCGCAACTACCGCCGCCAACCAGATTCTGAGGGCATAGGCCCATATGTGAACCGGTATCACCATGCGCTGATGTCACGTGCCCTCAGGCAACGGCTCCTGTGCTCCGCAATCAGGTGGAATGCCTTGCCCACCGATCTCCCCACCTGAGGGTCTCCGCGGGACGGGGGATGCCGCGGAGACCCTCTCGGCGAAGCAGAGGGACTGGACGCTTCGCCGTAACGGCGGTGGTAATTTCAATCACTTACGAGCTGCGGTCTTCGAGGATCTTCAGATCGCTAACTGAGTAAGAAAGTGAGTAACGAAACCCGGACTCGATTCTTTTCGGCGCGAGCGCGTCGAGTTCTTCGCCATTCGCTTCCGGAAAATTAAGCTCGCCCTTCCCGATCCAGGCGCCGGCAACGGTGAGATTGTCGGCGACCGACATTGCGAGCTCGTTGACCGCAGGCTTGTCCTGGTATCCAGCCGCCAGTCTCGGGAAGTATCGTAACAAGACCGTGGGTCGGGTGAGCAGAGACAGTCCGTCTTCGACCGGCTCGCGCATGGTCACACAGGCTTCCGCAAGACGCTGGCCATGCGCCGAGAGGCTCGCGCCAAAACGGCTGCCGGGCGCAACCGGCGCCGCGGCGGGGCCTGCGGCCGCATAAGAGCGCGTCTGAAAAATGCTACCCATCTTCTTTGGAAATCCCTGCGTCCAACCGCGCGCAAGCGCAGCGTCATTGTCGACGTAAATGTAGGGGCACCACATCACCGGCACGTCGCGATACATCGCGTCAACCAAAATAAACGCCTCGCGATATTGATAACGAGCTGGCTCAAGATATTCGTCGTCCTGGGCGGTAAATTGCCAATCCAGAAACATCATGACGGCGCGGCCGTTTGAGTTCGGATCCGGGGAAAGACCGTTCGGCAATGTCGCTGCCGTCGCATCAGCGTCCGCCCAGAACTCGACTCCAACAGCATCGCCAGCATAGTGCCAGGGTGGTGGCGGAGTCAGAGCGGCCTGGCCGAATGGCGACTTGGGGACTGTGAAGCCCTTGAGCATTTCGGTATCCTGACGCGTCTATTGCTTCGACACAGAGGCTACCGAAACCAGCCACAAATGATTTGATTGAAGTGCGTCGACTTGTTTATTCCTGCCGCAATCCAGAACGCGCCTGCTGGCATCAGCCGCGATTGCTAGCCGGTCAGGTCTGCCAGGATCTCGATATCGCTAACCGAATAAGAGAACGAGAACCTGTATCCGCGCCCAACCTTCAGCGGCCCCAGCACTTCCAGCTCTTCGCCATAGGCCTCCGGAAAGCTGAGCT
>Ga0193726_1001086_pt1 | contig 23154 bp, 24 predicted proteins | sample H2c1metaG_FD_144928 | JGI IMG/M metagenome (GOLD analysis project Ga0193726, IMG submission 144928) | Soil microbial communities from a riparian zone of the East river system, Colorado, United States - H2c1 | ecosystem: Environmental > Terrestrial > Soil > Riparian zone | place: USA: East River...
GCTCACCGCCCTCCCGGCCTACAGACGCGCGCCACACATAGGACGGTCGCGCGTGGTCGTGGACATCCACGAAGCACTCGTATCCCGGCCTCTTCTTATGAGCCACGCACTCGATGCAGCTTCCAGCCGAGCCAACTACACGGAAAAGGACTCAAAGCCAATAAGATCGGGTACCAACTCGGACCCAAATTCATGGGGATTGTCACTACAGCTCCGATGGCAGCCAACGTGAATCCAATTAGCGTAAATATCCAGAGGAGACGCAACCCATTGCCGGACGCCAGCACAAGGACAACGTACGCGCCAATCACGTTGTAAAGGCATCGATAGCAGAGCGCCAGCAGATTCAAGGCAGGTTCCACCATGGGTGCGCCCTCGGCTGGATATAAGCCGACTGAGCGCAGTCCCAAATCGGTGCCGAGTGACAAAACGACGACGGCAACCATCCCCGTGACGATTGCCCCGGTGCTCCGCAACATATTGCCTGGCGAACTTCCGGCGGTCTCTTGGGTGGACATGTCAGGGATTCGATGCGTGGCGCAGCTCGAGCAATTTCTCGAGCTTGCGCAGCTCGCTCTCGCGGCCCATGAGTGCTAGCTGAGTCCAGTGTTCATCGTGCATGGCCTCGAGCGTCAGCACCATGTGCACGTGTTGCCCCTGTACGCGCAACTCCAGAATCGTCTCCACGCTATAAGGCTCGACGCCAGGAATGAAATCAGTCTGCTGCGTGAACGCCAAGCGGCGATGTTCGATCACATCGGTATAGGCGATGTGAGCTTCGGTGGTCAAAGGCATCCCGGCCTTCTTCATGAATTCCACTTGCTCAGGAGCGATTGCGGTCATGGCATAACGCAATTCACCTCCCGAGCGAAGATCGAGTCTTCGGACAGTGACCGCAAAGCCTTCCGGGCCCCACCACGATTCAATGCCTTCCTTCGTAGTCCACAGCTCCCACACCTCCTCAATGCTGGCTCGATAGCTGCGCTCGATCGTCATAGTCTTCCTCACGCGGATCTCTCCTTGCGCTTAGGATTGTTAGTCTGCTGACGACGATTGAGCGCAATAGCGAATCGGCCCAAGCGCGCCTCCCACAATCGCCGATAGTGAGTGACCCACGCGTCAATTTCACGGAAGGGTTCTGGGCGAAGCGAATAGAGGCGCTTCTGTCCATCTGAGCGGACTCCAACAAAGGATGCTTCGTGCAAAATACGCAGGTGCCGTGACACGCCTGACTGGTGGATGCCAACGGTCTCGACGATATCGTTCACTGCCATCTCGCCGGTCAGCAAAGTCTCCAAAATTCGACGTCGCGTCGGATCCGCGAGAGCCTGGAAAGTATCCATATGCATAATGGTGTATATATCCTAAGGTGCATATTAAAGTCAACTCCACGGAGGATTCAGCAATCCGGTGTGCGGCGCGCGTAGCGCTCAGGCGGCCGCGACCTCGATGAAGGCCCCCGATGGACGTGACTTTCGCTATGCTGTCGCCTTTGTCGAGGCGGAGCGGCACCATGGAGCAAACTCAGAAGCAAAAGATGCTGGCCGGTCAGTTCTATCACGCGGGCGATCCTGAAATTCAGGCAGACCAGCGGTCGGCAAAGGCCTGGATGGTGCGCTACAACGCTGCCCTCGGCGCCACCGCCGATGAGCGCCGCGAGTTGCTGCGGGAACGCTTGTCAGCCGTGGGCAACGGCGCGGTGATCCGCCCGCCGTTCCATTGCGACTTTGGCTACAACATCTCGCTGGGGGATGATGTATTTCTGAATTTCAATTGCGTGATTCTCGACGTGGTGACGGTGAGCATCGGTGCAGGAACACAGATCGGACCTGCAGTTCAGATATACGCGGCCGATCATCCACGCGATCCCGCGGTGCGGCGGTCGGGAGCAGAATTTGGCAGGCCAATTGCGATCGGCCGCAATGTGTGGATTGGCGGCGGCGCCATTATTCTGCCCGGCGTCACGATAGCTGACGACGCCATAATCGGCGCCGGCAGCGTCGTCACGCGGGATGTGCCACGAGGCTCAACCGCTCTCGGGAACCCCGCGCGGGTGCGGGGTTAAGTTCTCCTTTATCGAGAGCTGATTTGGCCCTACAGTTCGGCGAGTACTTGATGCTTGAGGAGCATGCGGACTCCACTCGCCCAGCCATCCGGGCCTCCTGCGAAGTTGGCGTCCTGTTGAGTCAAAACTTTGCCGGTTTGGGCGTCCATGATTCGGATCAGCACATAGTAGTCCGTCTGGGTGACTCTTCTCACCACTCCCAGAAGCGCCTGTTCTGCGCCCGCCTGCAGCGCCATCCCGGCCTCGCACCCGTTGCAGCTCCGCAGCGACTTTGCCTTGACCGGCTCTGCGTCGATTTTGCTCACATCAACCAGGATGAAGCGGTGGGACTGCTCCAGCATCTGCCGCGCCTCCTTGTTGACCTTCTCCATTACGGCTTCATGACTTGCGGCCTGGCCCAGCAGTAATGCCGCGGGGGTGACGTCATCCAGCTCGAAATCAAATACGGCGAGTTTGACTACGGTGGGTCTTGGGGGAGGCGGATCAACCGGAGCGCCGGGCGGACGGACGCATTCGGCATGGCCGCTGATCGGATTAACGATTGCTTCCTCGCATATCGCGGCAGATGCGGTGGCGTTCACCTCGAGAGTTTCGCCGGACAGCGCGACTCCGGAGCGTCCACAGAGTCCGGCGCCCAGCAGGGTCAAGCACACGATGACCGTCATCTTCATCTCTTGCATGGCGCACTCCTGGCCTGGCTTGGTGGAAGTTTACCGCAGGTCACTGCCACACTTACGCTGCGGTCTGAACCCGACTCCGACGCAAGGCGGTCGCCCTGACAACTCAAGAAGCACGAGATTCAGCGCGGCGACTCCGGCTGCCAGCTGGCGCCGTCCTTGCCCTTCACGATCTTGCCGATGCCCGGGAAGGGGAAGTGTTCCGAATAGAGGCGCTGACCACTCGCGGCGGAGCTCTCGACGAGCGCGACCCGGGTCGTCGCTCCAAGCTGCTTGTCGTTATCGTAGGCAACTTGCCAGGAAGGCTTGCGAACGGAAACCAAGAAGCTGTGCATCGCATCACCGAAGACAAGCACACTATCGGTGCCCGACCCGATGCGGTAGCCGGAATGCCCGGGCGTGTGCCCCCCGAGTTCAACCGCCTTGACGATACCGGGCAGGAGATCCGCGCCCGGCTCGAAGGCCACTACCTGCGGCTTGATCGCGCTCACCAGGGCAGAGACCTGTTGGATGCCGAAGTTCTTCGCTTCATCCTCCTTAAGGCCACTCAGCCATTTCCATTCCGGCGCGGACATGTGAATCGTCGCATTGGGGAAAGCAAGCGCGCCGGTCGACGTCAGCAGTCCGCCGATGTGATCGCCATGGGCATGCGAGATGAAGATATCGGTCACGCCGGCCGGCTTCTCACCCGCCGCCTTCATGGACTCCGGCAGCCTGCCTGCAATGTCGCCGAAAAAACTACCGGCACCGGTGTCAAACAACAGCACGCGAGCACCAGCGTGCACGAGCAGCGGCTGAATGCTGAACTCAAAATGATCGGCGGGGGCCCCACCCGCCTTGAGCACCGCGCCGACCGACTGATTCGGATGGCCGACGATGAAACTCTTGCCGTCGACCGGCGCCTCAATCACACCGTCCTTGAGCGCTACCGCGCTATAGGTGCCAATCTTGAACGTTTGAAATTGCGCCACGGGCGCGCCCGGCGCCGCATCGGCGGTCACCGCAGCCAGTGACATCAGCAAGGCGCAAATGGCGGCGAACATTCCTGGAAATCGGCGGCGATCTGTCATACGGGCTACCCTTTGATTCTGACAACTGCATTCTACCAATAAAGTTGGCCGGCTCACGCGACCGCTTCCCCAGCAACCGCATTGCCGAGCTGTGCGCGGTTACTCTCCCGCGACTCTCCTGTATATTCAAGCATGAGCGGCCCTCGCTGCTGCCGCAATCAATCCAATTGAGGTTCACGCTGCATGAAGATTTATTCCCCGCTCTTGATTGCATGTTTTCTCATCAGCGCATCGCCAGCCTCCTCGTCGGGGCGCGTACCCATTCCCGACACGCCCGGCAAGGTTTTCGATCTGGCCTGGGTCGGCAAAATGACGCGCGTCTCAGATCCGCAAATTGCGCCCGACGGCAAATCGCTCGTGACGGTCGTGACCACGCCTGATTATGAGAACGATCTCAACATATCGGAGCTCGCGCTGGTGGACATCAGCTCCGGTGCGACCCGTTTCATCACCCATGGACGCAAGAACGCCGGGTTTCCCAGATGGTCGCCAAGCGGAGACCGCGTTGCCTTTCTCGCGGCGGACGGGGACAAACACAATCAGATATTCGTACTCGACATGGCTGGCGGAGATGCGTTCCAGTTGACCAAGAGTCCCACGTCAATTCAGCAATTTGCGTGGAAGCCGGATGGTTCAGCGTTCGCCTACGCAGCCATCGACGAAGCGCCGAAAAAGACCGGGGCGGACAAGTTCGATGACGCCTTCGAAGTCGGCAACGGCAGCTTCCTGGACAAAGAGAAGGCGCTGCCGACACATCTGTGGCAGGTATCTGCCGCGGGAGGTGAGGCCAAGCGGCTGACCTCAGGTACTTGGACGCTGCCGGTGGCATTTCCTCCCGGTCCGCCCGCGTCGCCGATCGCCTTCACTGCGGATGGCAGCAAGCTGGTCTACGTGCGCCTGGAGACCACCTATTCAGGAGACCGCCGCCACTCCTCGCCGCACGTATTGGATCTCGCCACGGGAAGATCCGAGCCCATCACGACGCATACGATGTTTGCATCGTTTCCGGTCCCCTCGCCGGACGGCAAACACCTCGCTTATGTCTACCCTCGCGATGGTTCCGACCGTAATTATCAGGATATTTTTGTGGTGGACGGATTGAAGGGCGACGGCCGCAACATTACGCACGTCATCGACCGGAATTTTTTCCGTGCACTGTGGACGCCGGACAGTAAGGCGATTGTGACCGGCGGCAATGATGGCGCCACCGCCGGCTTGTGGATACAGCCGGTCGACGGACACGCGACCAAGCTGGACCTGGGCGATGTGACTCCCAATACGGGATTCTGGCTCGACGCCGATGTGGGGCCCCAGGGACAGATCGCTTTCAGCGGCACCGAACCGCATCGTCCCGCTGAAATCTATGTCCTCGACTCGCCCGGCGCAAAGGCGCGCCGCCTGACGAAGTTCAATGCCGACTTTGATGCACTGACACTCGGCAAGAGTGAAGTGGTCACGTGGAAAAGCCCGGATAAAGCGCCGAAGAATTGGACCGAAAACGGGATACTGACCTATCCACCGAATTATGCGCCGGGAAAGAAGCTGCCGTTGGTGCTCTATATTCACGGCGGACCTACCTCTTCCTCGAAGAATGCTTTCTCGGTATTCGCACAGCTGATTGCGGCCCAAGGATGGCTGGTATTTGAGCCCAATTATCGCGGCAGCGATAATTTCGGCAACGACTACGGCCGCGCCATCGTGGACGATTCCGGCGACGGACCCGGCCGGGACGTGTTTGCGGGAATCGAGACGCTGAAGAAGCGTGGCATCGTGGATGAAGCCAATATTGCCGTCACCGGCTGGAGCTACGGCGGCTACATGACCAGTTGGCTAATCGGCCACGCGCAGTTCTGGAAGGCCGCGATTGCGGGTGCGCCGGTGACCAATCTGCTCGATCAATACACGCTATCAGATGCCAACGTGGCCCGCGCCACATCCATCGGTGGCTCTCCATATACAGGTGATTGGATGAAACACTGGGTGGAACAATCGCCCATTACCTATTACCAGAAGATGAAAACGCCCACTTTGGTTTTGCAGGACGTGGGCGATTATCGGGTGACCATCACGCAGGGCTATGAGTTGTATCACGCCCTCAAGGATCGGGGGATTCAGACCCAGTTTTATGCCTATCCGATCGGCGGGCATAGTCCCGCCGATCCGGTGCGCATTCGCGATGTGTATCGGCGCTGGATCGAGTGGCTTGACCTATACCTGCCGCACAGCTAGCGCAGTATGCGGCACGCGGCTCGTGTGCTTCAGCACGGTGGCAGTGTGACGTTTGCGGAAAGTCGCCGAGACAGTGATTTCATTCCCATGGGGAAGTTGCAGGCACGCGCCGAGAAACACGGCTTGGAGCTATCGGAAAGACGCGGCCCCGGGTGGGAACATACCGCGCGCTTTCGCAAATCCTGACTCTTTGCCTCAAATGAGGACCAGGCGCGCCTGCATCGACAAATGACGGTCAGAGCCTTCCTCTACGCCAGATCGCATAACGCCGTCAGTGGACGCCACGCACGGCCTACCTCTCGGGTTCACGATTCACCTGAGTGCTGCCTCGGGCCGAGTGTTTATGTGCTTTGGGCGACAGCAAACACAGGTGAGTCCGTCCTTGAAAGAAGCCGAAGGCGAGGACTTGACCGGCAGCGTTTATGCGGAAAGCGGACAACAACTGCCATGAGCCAGGGGGCTCGATCAGTTGATCCAGTTGCAGCATGTGTCCCGACTCCCACAAAAACGCGCGCATATGCATCAGGCCCATATGAACCGATGAGCTGCCGACAATCTGACGCTGATCATTAATATCAAGTGCCGTGCTTGGGTCATCCCCGAGCGAACCCAACACCGTGATTTGATCGTGTTCAAACAATACGGCCTGCGCTTTGCCGCTTGCATCATCGGCATAGCCAACCGCCATGCCCACGTCGTTCAGCGCTTGCACACTACTATAGGAGCCGTCAGGCAGCAGACCTAAAGGGCGGATCCCCCGCTCGTTCCAGATAACGGCGGTAACCTTACCGTTTACCGTTGCGTTTGCCTCCCCAGCTGCTTGCCCGTGGGCGTTGATGGCGAACGCTCTACTGAGATCTCCTCCGGGCAATACGCCCAAATCCGTGGCGCGTCCGTTGCGCCAAACTGTTGCGTGGATTTGACCCGTCGAGGTTTCCGCATTTCCCACCACGGTGCCACCGTGTGTCATGCCTCGCGCGGCGGAATACTGACCACCGAGTGCCGGCAGCTCGTGGACAACGGAGCCGTCAAACCAAAAGCCGCGACTGTTGCGAATGTCCTGCTGTGACTCAAAAATACCGGCGGCCTGTCCATCATCGCTGATGGCGAACGCAAAACTATTCATCGAGGGTTCGCTTGCTGCAATTCTTTGGGTCCCACTGGGCTCAATCAGCGTAGCTCGAACTCGGGTTTGTTCGACTACCTCCCACGCCGCCACCTTGCCGCGCGCGCTCAAAGCCGGCCGTTCGTCGGCTTCTCTGGCCTGAAAGGCGCCCAAATCGACCGCTGAGTAGCGAGCTGCCGGAGTCGCAAGGCTTTCGGCCGCAGGCAATGAATGCGTGTGGCTCTGCGCAACCGCTATCCCGCACAACAGCGTCGCGCCAAGCGCGAGTTCAATTCTCATCATATACCGTTAGCGGAAGCTCCACTGTTGCCACGCCGTGCCTTGATACGGATATTGATCCAATTTCGTTCCAGCTGTGATGGTGCCGCCGTCGACATCCAACACCTGTCCGCTGTTCGCATTGACGAGCTTGAAGAATCCAGTATCGACCGCGACGACGGTCCACAGTTGAGACGGAACGCCGGTATAAGGATTTTGCACAACCGGTGCGCTGCTGTTGGTTGAGGAGTTCTGCACATCGAGCGCCATGTGGCTTTGCTGGCTTACCAGCGAAACTGTATTTATCCCGACGTTCGTCAGCTTCCACTTCTGATTCAGCCCAGTATTATTCGTCCATTGCTCCTGTACCGTGCCGGCCACATTGGAGAGGGCGGGATCGTCAACGACAAGTCCGCTGTGTCGACTGACAATTTCATACACGCCATTTGCAACCAATGGGGCGCTCGAAGAGGCGCCGGCGATCAGCCCGTAGACGTTAAGCGCACCCGAGCCGTCCGGTGAGCCTTTGATTCCAAAGCTCGGCACAAACACCTTGCCGTTGGCGATGGTGGGGGGGACGAACTTGGCAAAGGTTCCTATGTCGTCGCGGGCGTCGTTCATCTTATCGTTCCACAGCTCGTTCAGCGACAGGGCGTCAAAGGCACGGACTACACCTTGCACGCTCGCCTGTGAGGCATCCGCGTTATAAGGCGTCGATGCCCAGATGATTCCATTTTTTGTGCCGTTCGCGGAGATGGAGAGAAACCCGCCTGGCATCGCGCTGAAATTGTTGGTCTCTGGCGCCGTCATGGTGCTCTTCGCCCTGGCTGTTGCGGAAATCAGCTGAGTCGTTGCGTTAAATGAGTAAGCACGCAGGAAATCATTTTCTCCCCAGACATACAGCAAGGGTCCTGCGGTAGCGCTGTTAAAATAGACGGGCGTGCCGTGAATGTGCTGAGTCCCGTTTCCAAAGATTGCCTGAAACTCTTGCTTGACCTTGTCCGTCGACGCATTGAACTTGCCCATGTTGGTTTCATCCACCAGGTAAGCCCGCCCCTGTTTGCCGCCACCGAAGAGGAGCGTCGTGCCGGGAATCGCGAGCAAGCCGGATGAGCCCAGATCTGCATCTTCACTGTTGAGGGTTGCGCTGTTACTGGGAGTGAAGTAATCGAGCAATGCAAGTGCGGGTGAGAGCTTGATAAAGCTATTACCGGTCTGAATGACACCCGCGGCGGATGCGCCAAAAGCGCCATTGCCGGTTGAGGCGTAGAGGTTGCCGCTGCCATCCACTGTGAGCGCACTGCCGGCCTGCCAGATGCCCCCCTTCGTACCGCTGGTCGTGTCGCCGTAGCGATACTGCTGTTGCAACGTAGCCGCTGAGTATCCAAGTATCCATCCGTGATAAGTACCTAGATCGTCATGTGACGCGTAAGCGATGTAGACGGTGCCCTTCGATAATGTCAATGCGGCACGCTGATTGTGTATTGAGGGGTCAAACGTCAAGGTGCCATCGGCGCTTTGATACTTGGCTGTGATCAGTACGGGACTTCCGAATTTCGGCGCGCCGGTGCGAATATCGAGCGCGTTTAGATAATGCGTAAACACACCCTGATTAACGCCCGTCAAGACGCCTCGGCCATTGGGCAGCCAATTGCACTTAGATGGATCGAAGCTACCCTCATTGCGCGACACGAAATAAATAGTGTCGGTGGATGGGTCGATTACCGGCGTGCTCAGGATGCCAATGGATGATCCTTGCGTGACATTCTCATGCCATTCCACATCGCAAGGATGTACCGGAGTTCCGAAGTTCGCGTGCCACAACTGCAATCCGCTGTCCGCGTCGAAGGCATACACACTATTGTGCATTGTCGCGACAAAAACCACGTTATGGGTCGCCGTCCCGGATGTCGTCAGTTTCGACACGTATAAAGGCTGCGCGTAGACCTGGCCATCCAAGGGAATTGAATAGAGTTTGCCGAATGTGGTCGCGTTCACGTCGGCAGGTGTCAAGACGGTTTCGTTCAAGTTGGCACCAGTGCGCAAAACATCGTTGTGATGAGTCGTTACGTCGACCTGGGCCTGCGCTGCGGCGGCTGCCAATAAGACTAAGAGCACCGCGTGTGCGCTTCGTCGGGACCGTTGCATGTGATTTCTCCCTGTTGTTGGCTTAGGCATTGTTATTTGACGAACGTCCATTGCCGTCAAGGCACTAACTTATAGAGGGTCGCGTACTTTTCATGTTGAAACTAGCGGTTTTACTGCTGCGATGCAACATCTAATTCCTTCATCGTAGCGCGCTCAACTGATTGCCAACACGTCCCTCTTGAGTTGCTCTAAGCAAGCCTCCCTTTGCCTGGTCAAAATAGACTTCAACCGCACGGCGCCATCCGCCAGGAGTTCGTCTCTCGTCGGAGGCGAGGGATCCTTTTGCGTAGTCTGCCGGCAAAAGCCCTCCGCGATTATCGATCCCTTCTTTACGTCGATGAGAAGTACTTTGAATGTAGAATCAACGGCATAGTGGCTCCAGTCAGTCGGGAAATACGCGAATCGACTCCCCAGGGAATATACGTCGAGCAGCAAATCTGAGCCTTTCGCCGCGCGCGCCAGTTTACCGACATCAGTTGTGTCGACAGGAACGCGAGCTGGGCTGGCTGGGACCACTCCGTAGCGCATCTGCGCCGCGGCCAGCAGATCCTCGCCTAGAATGGGCACGGGATCCTCGATCCCGTTCTTCTGCACGATCTCATTACCTGCGCTGATCATCGCCGCCGCACCAAGCAAGGCGAAAGCCGCCTTCCCGGCCGATGAGGCTACAAAATCTGCCCGCGGCCGTGCACTCAACGCGACAGACTTGCCGTGCCAGTCACGAGTTCTGTCCTCACTGACACTGGCGTTACGCGTCGATACGCAACCAGCCAAGAGAATCACCGCGAAAAGAGTCACTCCCACCGCTTTCATAGACAATCTCCCCTATTTATTCTTCACTTTCCACCGTCGCAGCACGGCTCATGCGTCTTGCGCGCACTCAAGACAATCACAGCGCCAGCTGCGTCGCAAGTATTTCTCGCATCTTCCCGGGGCGAGACGGGGATCGGCTGACAGGGTCGCTTGGTAGCAAAACGACCTGTGGATCTTCGAGGTCCTTAGAAGGTCTTCGCTATCGTGAGCCGTCCCGATGTTCCTTCCAAGGGATGCACGTGTACGTCTGCCACTCCCGTCGCGCTTTCCCCAGGAAGTCGGTCGATATACCAGAACTCTGCGGCGTCCGTTTTCTTGTTCAAGATATTGTAGGCACCCACGGCCACACTCCAGCCCTTGCCGATCACATAGCGTGCGTCTCCGCTCCAGATTCCGTAGCCATGCCCCTGCACCGAATTGTCCGATGACAATGGATAGGAACTCAAATATCGGTAGCCGAGACTGCCGCTCCACGAACCCCGATCCTTCACATAGACATTGAATGACCCGGTCGCAAAAGGCGCATTCGGCAAGTATTCGCCCACATGACCGGTACCATCATCGAAGGGCGTGACGTAGCGCGCATGGTTGCCGGAGTAGCTGCCGTAGAACTCCAGCCATTGCAGTGCTTGGTAGGTGAGATTGATTTCATAGCCGCGCCGCTGGCTGCCGGGGCCGGCGGAATCCACCCCGGCATCGGGATCATAGGTGGTTTCCGACTGCGCGCTCAGTTTGTAGAGGGCCACCGTCATGGTAAAGGCGGGGGTGATTTGCTGCCGCACTCCAATCTCCTCACCGCTTTGACGGGCAATCAGCGGTGCTCCGGGCGCATGCGCGTCTTGCGCCGCTGTGACGCCGCGCAGGTCATCGCTGTGAAAACTGCGACCTGCGCTGACGTAGAGCTCGGTCATTTCTAACGGCCTGAAAATGAGACTGCCCTTGGGTGCAAGCAAGTGATCACTGGCAGTACCGCTATTCGTGCCCCGGTCCGAACCGTACAGAGTGTCATATCTATAGCCCAACACTGAACGGAACCATTCGGCCCAATGCGTCGCGGTCTGCACGTATAAGGACACGCTGCTCAAGCGAACTGTGTCGGCCTCGCTAAAATCCAAAGGATCAGCGCTCAGTGGGAGTGTTTGGCGGTCCTGCGTGGGAAAACGCGAGACGTCATTGAAATCACTGCGGCTCGCGGCGCCGAGCATTACCGCATTGTCGAAGCCGAATAGCGGTGCATCATGCTTGTAGGCAATGTTGGCGCCCAGCGTCGTTCGGCTCTCGTGTTGTTCCTCTTGATCGCCGTGCAACGGATCCACCAAGAAGTGCGTGAAATTGTTCCACAGGGTGAGCTGATTGCCGAATACAAAGGCGTTCGCTTGCAGTTCCCCGCCCGCCAAAGGCTTGTAGAGCTGCGCGGTCAAGCTGCTCCGTTGAGCGCGGCCGCCATCGCTTGGGTCCAATGAGCCGTAGCGGCCGATCAGCCCATCTTCGATGGCACGTTGCGGCTGATCGGTGGTGGAGTTCCACATACTGCGGTAGTGCATGGCGGTGATGCTGTAGCCGTCATGGTTGTCCCCGACGCTGTATCGGAGCACCGCGTTGAATTTGTGCAATTCATCCGGGTTATCCCAGGGTCCGTTGTAGTGCTGCCATTCGAGCGCACCCAACAGATTGCCTTCGCCGAGACTCAGCGACCCGCCGCCAAAGAAACGCTCGTAACCCAAGGTTCCTTGCGTGTAGGAAATCTGCGGCGCGAGGGTGTCGAGGTAGTTGATGTGCACGGAGCCCACCGAGGTAAAATCGCCTTCGTCGGCGTAGTAGGGTCCCTTGGTGTAGGTGACATTGGTGGCCAACTCGGGGATCAAGAAATTCAGGTCAGTGTAGCCTTGGCCATGCGCGTGCGTTGGTTCATTCACCGGCATGCCGTCAACAAACGTGGCCAAGTCGGTGCCGTGGTCCAAATTGTAGCCGCGAAGCAAGTACTGATTGGCCTTGCCTTCGCCGCTGTGGCTGGTGACTTGCAAACCGGGCACCGTTTCCAGCAGTTGTCCAACCCGGAAAGCGGGCGTCAAAGCCAATTCATCATTGACAATGATGCCTTCGCTGGCAGTGGTCGCGCTGCCCATCAGCCCGAGTCGTTCTGCAGTGACTTGGATCTCTTCGAGCCGATCAGGGGCTGCACCAGGCTCCGCCCGAGCGGCGGGCATGCCCGCGCAGGACAGTACTATCACTCCGATCGCGGTGCCCGCCGTCATCAAATATGTATTCAATCCTCGTTCCCCCTGGAGGAGTCGTCCCAACGGCAAGAGGGTGGATGCGCAATGCGCCACCGGCGAGGAGGGCTTTCGAAAATACTCGTGCCCTTGGCCGCCGTCTCATTACTCATTCAAAGCATTCCCGGGCCTGAAGGGGCCCAAATCACTCTCTCCGGACCCTGCCTATCGAGAACGCCGAATTCATGTAATTTACTGTTCTGCTCTGCGTTAACAACGTTAAATCGGCAGAACTGAAGATACGAGCCTGCGAATCGCACTTCCCGCCTAGTTTGGCGGCCGACCCGTCCGTACAACGCGGGCACCTGCACAATACTGAACGACTTTCAATGCGCGAAGTCGAACGTAAATGGGCGAATTCACGTGAGGACGCTATGCGCAGGATATTCAGACTGTGGCGGATGAGCCGCAACGATCTTCGGCTGGTGTGGCGGGCACTGCGACACCCAAACCGACCGACTTGGTTGCTGCCGGCAACGTTCGCTTTGGGTTTCTTCGCTTTGGAGCCCTTTAATTTCGCAATTCCGGTGCTGGGAGTGGTTGACGATCTTGTTCTACTGCCGTTGCTCCTACATGGCCTCGCGAAAATTGCGGTGTACGTAACGACGCTACCGTCAACTTCGCGGTCGCGCGACGATCGCGTGGTATCGGTGCAATAAGGTCCCGCGAAGTCCAGGCACCGATCTTAAGAAACCACTGAGCTCAGTGCGCAGGCATTTAGAGCGTGATTTCCTCTACGTCCTGTAACACCTTGTGCGCGGCAACCATGTCGAGGCGAGCGCACTGAACTTCGCGATTCGGTATCTGTACGAGGTAGTCCGCACATTTTGCCACACGAGCCGCGACGTTCCAGTGTTTCTCGCTTGCATCGTCTGCGAGTATATCCACGAGCTTGTCGAGTTCCTTGCGCACGACTGAAGCTGTATCAGCGTACGCTCTTGTTGCAGGCGAAGCCCATAAAGACGCCTGCTGACTGAATAGTGTCTTAGACGCTTCCGTCAGGGCTAGCTCGGCCTTAATCCTCAGGACGGCGCTCATCTTGGTCATATAGCCAGTTAACCGTAAGCGGCCCGAAAGGTCTTTGAAGTAGTTCGCAGGATGCGATTTCGCATCCGCGGCGATCGCTTTGCGAGGCGTCGCCGCTCCGGATTCAGTCTCGCTTACCGCGCTGAAGGCGGAATCTCGCCGCTGAATGTGACCGCCGTGGCGCCCGTCACCGTGCCAATGGTGGCGTGGTCGCTCACGAAGAGCTGCACCTTGCGCTCAAGTCTCAGTTCACCCTGGACCTCGGCTCCTGGCCCAATAATGATAGTAGGATCACCGGAATGGTGAGACATCCTGAAGCCGCTGGGCTTCTCAACCAGGATGCCGCCGTCGACATGAGGTGCTCCCACAACGGAAATGTCGCCTTCTACTGTTTGTATTCCGCCACCGATATGCGCTGCATGCACACCGATCTTGCCGTTCACATTGGTCAGCCCGCCGCTGACGTCGGCCCCGTCATTGATTGTTAAATCGCCATTGACTGCCTTGACATAGGAACTGTGAGCGCATTCGTCCCCGCTATGAACGGATTGGTCCCGGTGATTGTCTAGACGCGTGTTCGGGAGCAAAGGCAATTTAGTTTCTGCAATGATCATAAGCTCCCTGCCCGCCCTGTCGATGGGCACTGTCCGCGGTCACCGGCATCTCCCCATCCGATGAAAATTACGTTTGAAACAAATCTTTTCCTCGGAGCCTTGCAACTCCCAAGGCCCTTGCTGTGTCATGTCAGTGAGGACCGATGATAGTTACACCCGGAGACACAGATGAACACCCTCTCTTCCAAGCTCACGACTTTCGCGGCCGCTCTCGCGATGAACGGCCTCATTATGGTCGGCGTCGTGTATCTATTTGCACTGCAGGCACACCCGCATTTGTCCGCGATCTCTTTCGCTAGGGCAGTCGTCGCGCACACCTCTACGTCCTTCGGCGCACCTATGCCCAGCCGCACCTGATGGGCGTGCACACCCAGCCACCATAACGGTAACCTCCGTCCCAATCACTTGTCTCGCCCTTCCGCCTCGTAAAAATCAACATTTAAGAGCTCCGCTATGCGTTGAAGCGCGAAATCTCCGCCGCAAGGGCGAGGGGTTCGGTAACGCGCAGACGAGGTGGCCACTCAATGCTCATTCTTCCGGCTTGACGTGCATCTGGCCCACACCGTACAAGCCTGTCATGGGCCGGAAGGAGTCCGACAACTTACGCAACCAACCGAGAGGCAGCATGACCGCTCCCATGAACACGCGTCCTGATCGATATCGCAACGCCGTCATTGCTCACATCTACGTTGAAGGTGCCGCCGACGCGATCGCGTTCTACGAGAAGGCGTTCGGCGCGCATGAGCTGTTCCGCGTCGCCAGCAAGGACGGCAAGATCGTGCACGGTGAGATGGTGATTTGCGGCTCTGTGGTCATGATCGGCGATCCCGGTGATGGGGGCCTTTACGGAGAGCCACGCAAGCTGGGCGCCTGCACCGCAGGACTCCACATCATGGTCGATGACAACGAAGCGCTGCTGCGCCGCGCGACGGCTGCCGGCGCCCAGGAAGTCCAGCCGGTGACGGATATGTTTTACGGCGCCAGCGCGGGTTCAGTGCGCGACCCGTTCGGACATGTCTGGGTGCTGTTGTCGTGGAAAGAGGATCCCGATGCGGCTGAGATCGAGCGGCGCGGCGCCGCGCTGCTAAATAAGTGAGCATCACTGGCCCAGTCGAACATTGATCCGACAATCAACAAACGCCACAGAATCGCGCGAAAGCATATCGCGGAACCCGCCTTCCGATAATAGGTAACCCCTTATCGGGCTCTTCTTTTTCGCTCGCTGGCCGAAATGGCCTACACTCGCGGATCAACTTTCGCACGTGGCAGTACGCTCCATGGAAACCTCAAAAGTCGCATTCGCGTTTTGCTCCCTACTATTCGCCATTTCCGGCTCTGCACAGGTCGCACTAAAATCCGATACACCCAGCCTCTTGTTCTGGGCGCCGGAACAGCAGAGCACGGGATATCGCAGCATCGAAAAGATATACAAGGTCGCCACAGTAAAGCGCGGCTCCACGGTGCACCCCTTGCCCAAGGCCTCCAAGCAACTGTCGCCGACCTGGGACTACGGCGGCCGTCAATGGACGGTCGCAGACTATATGAATGCGAATCGAACCTCCGGTGTCCTGGTCTTGAAGGACGGCAAAATCGTGTTGGAGCGCTATGGCCTGGGTCGCACGCCGAAAGATCGCTGGACTTCGTTCTCTGTGGCTAAGTCCCTGACCTCAACTCTGGTCGGCGCTGCCATTCTGGATGGCAAGATCAAGGGGCCGGACGCCATGGTCACTGACTACGTGCCTGAGCTCAAGAGCTCAGCCTACGACGGTGTCACGGTGAGGCAGCTCCTCATGATGAGCTCGGGGGTGAAGTGGAATGAGGATTACACCGATCCCAAGTCTGACGTTGCCCAGGCTGGCTTCACCGGCAGCGAGCCGGGCATGGATCCTCTGGTCAGTTATATGCGCCATTTGCCGCGCGACGCCGAGCCGGGCACGAAGTGGCATTACGATACGGGCGAGACGGATATGGTTGGCATCATGGTCGCCAATGCCGTCGGCGAGCCGCTCTCGCAATATCTCTCCGAGAAGGTCTGGACCACCTACGGCATGGAACAGGATGCGGTGTGGATGGTGGATGCATCGGGCAAACAGGAACGTGGCGGCTGCTGCATCTCGATGACTCTGCGCGACTATGCGCGCGTCGGACAATTCATCTTGGATGGCGGCAAGGCTCAAGGTCGACAAGTGGTTCCTTCCTGGTGGGTGGCGCAGGCGACCACCAAGGAGATCGACAACGGCGCCGGTGGTTACGGCTATTTCTGGTGGATCCGTGAAAATGGCAGCTACGAAGCGGTGGGCATCTTTGGCCAATCGGTCACTACGTTCAAAGAAGACCGATTGGTCATTGTCATCAATTCTGCTTGGCCGGCCGCCACCAGCAAGGAATACAGCGCGGCCAGAACTGCGTTCATCAACGCATTGCACGATACGGCCAATTCAATCTCACGGTAAAAGCGCGCCAACAGCATACGCCCTACCCTTGAGTTCGACCGTCAGTGCAGCGCTGCCTGCACCTGACTGTCATCGTCGAACATGAGCCATTCGATCACCGAGGCGGGTAGCGAGCCATAGCTGATGAGTTGATCGTGAAAGGCACCGAGCTTGAAATTCTCGCCCTCTCGGTCGCGATAGCGCCCAAGCAGGCGCATGATTTGCCACTTGCCGGTGATATAGGAAATCTTCTGCGACGGGCTGGACGCGGCGCCCGCCGCCTCGCCCTCCGCCGCTTCACGATCGAGACCCCCGGCCTCCATGAAATACTTAACCGCTTGCTCGAAGCTCCAGCGTCCGGATTGCAGGTTGACATCCACGCCGATGCGCGCAGATCGGTAGCGGCTTAAGCGAAGCACCTGACCTTGCGAGGCGGAATCTTGAGGGTATAAGCCCTCGCGGCTCAGCATTTCCTCTCCATAAAGTGCCCATCCCTCCACGAACACAGAATCACCGTGCTGGCGCCTGATCTCATCGGTGAGATGATTGGCAATGGAAATCTGCAGAAAATGCCCGGGTATCCCCTCGTGCCCCAGGATGGGCCGCGGGTCCTCGATGGCGGCGCGAATATAGAAGTTGCCGCTTTTTGGATCGTACGTAGGGATGTAGTAAAAGCCCGTGGGGTCCTTGTCATATAGACCCGGCGCGTTCATGAAGCCGCCGGGTGAGGTGGGCTTGAAGGCTTCCGGCAGCTGACGAATCTGAAAGGAGCCTAAGTAGGGCGGCAATGTGACCAAGTGATTGTTTTTGAGGAAAGTCACGATGTCATCCAGCCGCGCCTGGTAGGCAGCCAGGAATTCGGCCTGATCCTTCGGAATATGTGCCGCCCTCGCGGGATCCGGCGAGGCAAGGCTGGGGTCCTTGAGCATCGCCTCGAGCGCGCGGTAGCGCACCAGTTCCACCTCGCCAAGGTGCGCGACGTCATGCGCATCCATGGGTAAGAGCAACACCGATTTCAGCAGGTAATTGTATTTGGCTTCGCCCATGGGCTGCCAATCCGGCATTTGAGGCGCTTTGGCGCTCAGCCAATCGGCAAACTCGTGCAGCGCCTTCACGGCGCCGTCGCGTGCCTGCACCAGTTCGCGCCGTTCCGTCGATGAGAGCTTATCCGCCAGAGTCATGAGACTTACCGTATAAAGCTCATCGCCGCCGCGCGCCGCGTCAATGGCGAGGGAAGCATACAGCTTGACCGGCTGGGTGAGATTGCCGCGTGCCGTCATGAGCAGCGCCGGCATTTGCTTCAGGCGCGCCGTGGCCGCCAAGGCGCGCGTGCGAGTGGGGGCGTAGTCTTTTTGCAGCAGGCTGAATATGCCATTGGTGCATTCGTTGACGTACAGCTGGGGATCCGAAGCCTGCGGATTTCGTTCACGGTCGAAGAAATCAGCACCCGTCAGTTGCGCCTGGAACAGCAGCCGATCGACGCGATCACCCTTGGCCCAGCCGGCATCGGACACGGCACGCACTTGCGCCAGCAATTCACTGATATGGCGCTGGCGATCGATCACGGCAGCCCTGTGAAAGTCAGTGAGGCGCCCGTCAAAGCGGTGCTCGCCATTGCTGCTGCTGGCCACAGGATAAGCTGCGTCACGCCAGAGGTAGTACTCATGCGCCAGAGCGCGAAGTTCGGCGGGATCCGCCATCGCGTCCAAGGCGAATAATGCGAGACATGCGGCGAGGGTCAAGCGGAGTGCGCGTTTCATGATCAGCCTTTGGGGTAGCCCGCCACCAGTTTAGCCGACGATGGATCCGATCTCGATAACTCCGTTCATCGATCGAGTGGCGACAATTTAAGGGCCCGTGATGGGCAAGACGAAGGCGAACACCGAACCGACTGCGAAACTGGCTGCCGCGAGACCGTAGAGAATCGCGGTTAAGCGTCTCAGTCGTCGACAGGCTCTCGCTGCGACCGGATCTGTGGGACACGGGAGCGAGCGGCCGTACCAAAGCGCTGCGCCGCTCGTGATGAGTAACCCGCCGGCAAATCCAAACACCAACGGTTTGTGCTCACTCAGCCAGATGAGCTGTGGAACTGCGGTGACCAGTCCGGCAAGTGCCGCGCCGGCACCGAGTGCAACTAATACCGCCGGCAATACGCAGCAAACTAGGGTCGCGGAGCTTGTCAGCAAGGCCGCCGCGGACAGCGCCGCATTGCGTGTCAAGGCTAAGTTGGGGTTGCTCATGGCTTGCCCTGTTTGAGGCGAGCCCGTACCGCATCGATCGGTTCATCAGTCCGCTGAATGTCGATCACCTTATAGCCGGCGTCGGTCAGCGCCTTGCGCAAATCCACATCGGAAATGTCTTGGCCGTCTTTCAAGGCGACCGCGACTAAGCGCTGCTCGAGGCTCACAACGACATCGGCGGTCGCCGGGAGCTTCCGCAGCTTCTTCTCTATCCCTTGTGCGCAGAATGCACAAACCAAGCCATTGACGTTCATCTCAATGGTCGCCGCGGTGGCGGATGAGGCGATGAGCACCGCGAGTGCCGCCGCAATATGAATGAGTGTTTTCATTGGGTTGTCCGATTAGAAGTTGAACATGGTCATGGCTTGGATCTTGCCTTCGTTCGTAACGCCGGCCTCGACCCATGTGGCGCCTTTGAAGAGCCGCAGGAGCGCCGCCCACTCAGTGCCGCGGTGAAGACCTCCGGTATAGTCGCGCGCTTGGACGACAAACCACGTTGCCAGGCCGTTGTAGTCATGCTGATAGGGAGCGAGGCCGAGTTGCAGCGTGTCGATCCGATGCGAGAAATCTGAGGCACCTTGCCAATCAGTCTTGAGGGAGGCGTACACCCGGCGCGTCTCGAAATCAGCTTGGGCTCCGGCGTTGCCGGCGAACTCCGCCCCCCGAAACGTATTGCCGGTTGCGCTGCCGGCGCCGCCCCATACAAAGATGTTCGCTTGAGCAGACTCCAAGTTCCAGCGGTGCAGCAGGTAGTTCAAACGCGCGTAGGTGATGCTGCGGCTCTTCGGGGTCACATCGCTGTCGAGCTCGACGTGGCCACCGCCGACCGAATAGTTGTACTCCGGCGCATAGAAGATCTGAATCTCCTTCATCGTGCCGGCACCGTACTCCGCCATCACCGTCGTGCCCTCGGCAAAGGCGATCGGCTTTGCGAATGCGCACATGGGGGCCGCGAGCGCGAGTGCGCCCACGAGTCCTTGGGACCATCGAATCATGGATGCTCTCCGAAATCAGACGAGCTGGCCGCGTTGGCCACACGCTCGCTCGGGCCTTGGAAAGGCCGGGATAAACGCGATCAGAGAAGCGTTAGCGAATCGGGGGTCGGAGAGGATGAGGTGGATCGTGCTCTGCGAACGGGCCGATCCCAAAATCTGGAACGATGATGCCGCGCAACGCGGTGCGCTGTGTGGCGGGGAGCGTCAACGATACGGCGGCGCTCAGCGGAACCGGGCATTGCGCCGCGCATGAAGGCATCGCACCGTGAGAGCAGCAGGACTCGCAATCGCTCCCGTCGGTAAGTGATTGACCGCCGCACGCATGGGTAATCGCATCCCCCATGCCAGCGCCCAAGGTTGCTGCATACGCCAAGGCAGGCCCTTGGAAAATCGTGGCCAGAATCAAGGCGATGGCGAGAAGGCGACGGTGCATGGTGGTAAAAGTGTACCGCAACGGCAGCGGCTGACAACGTGAACTGGATCCTCAACGGTAAAGACCCCAAACCCCGGCTTTTAGTTCCAAGCGCCCGATGAAGCCTGTCATTCCCCCACCCCGCGGAATTTCGCCAAGCACCTTTCTGCGACAAGCAATCAACCTGCTGAGCGAGCGCGCTGCGCGGCGCTCAAAAAAATGGCGGAGTCCCCGCGAACTCCGCCATTCCTGCTCGAGCACTATTACCTACGGACTCAAGGTCGTCCGCGTAGCAACCGCATCGGAGCGTCCATCCGTTGGACCCGGTCGCGCGCGTGGCAACGAGCCTGCGCGCCTCCTTCTATGGCATCCCGGCCAGTACAAGGTACCGACTAACGATGAACCTCGCCACCAACCAACGCGCCCAGAGACGCGACCGAACCAACGTTTGTATGTGCCACTTGGATCACCTCCTTCAGTTGCCGTGGGCTCATCATCGGCGCGTGCCGCCCACCGAAGCCGCGCGCCCCAAATAGATAGATATACTAGGAATGACCTCGATTGCGGCGCGAGCAAAGATTTCAAGGTCCCCGGTGCGCCAGACGCGCTCGCAGTCACAACTCATCTGAGACTTTGCCGTCTGTGCCATCCCGCAGGTGAGAGTTTCAGCTTGGGACGATGCGCATCGCTTCGGCAGGCGGGACTCGGGCTGCGCGCATTAAGGTTAGTGCGATGCTCGAACCACAGCAGATCCCCAGCAGCACGATGAAAAAATTCTCTGCCAAGATATAAGCAAGAATGTCCCTGCGTGAGCTGCAGCCAGGGGTGGCGCCGGCGGCGCGCGGCGATGATGTTTTTGCCGCACCACATCGGCATCGCCGTGCCTTTCCAGCGACCTGCCTGTAGCACGGAAACGCGATCAGTATCAGTGGCGGAAGTTCTTTCCGATGTCCCGCATCCCCTCCACTGTAAGTCCTGAGTCTGCCCGATTAAATCCTGCCACGCTCACTTTTGCGCCCCTTTGGAGCGCTGCTCAAGACGGCCAGGCAGCCGATCAGCAACGTAAGCGCACTCCCGGCCGATGAAGGATTGATTTCCGGCGCGCTCATCGTGGCGCTGGACCAGCCTCTCGCGATATCGGCAGCATTGGTCAGCACACCGTTCGAAAATTTGAAAATGCTGTCATCATTGAGTTCCAACGGACCAATACTGTTGAGTGAATTGGGTGCAACCTTGGTCGTAAAGGTCACTCCGTTGACACTCAGGGTTGCAACCTCGGGGAGGTTCCCAGCAGTGGCACTGCCATTGTCATTCCCCAGAGCGTCCGTACCAAACGAGTAGCCGAACGATAGGCTGAACTGACCCGTAGGATCGAAAGCGTTGGTTGTGGAGTTGAAGGCCTCAGTGTTATTGAGCACCACTTGCTCAACACCGCCGCCGACGGCGGCCCATTGATAACGGATAGCAAAATTTTCTGGACCGCCCTCAGTGAAAGTCGACACAGAAAAACCGGGCAGGCTGGTTCCGGTCGAGAAGCTCAGCGATTGGATGCCCGCCAGCGTAGGCCCGAGCGGCGGACTATTATCAACCGTGGCTGTCAGACCGCTACCGCTGGACACGCTCTGCCAACCGTCGACCTGGATACCACGCGCGTGGGAGACTCCGCCAATCAAGCTGGCCAGCGCTCCCGCGCACAGAATTTTCGTGGAGTTCATGAATATCCCCTAAAATTTTAATAATCCAAAGACACTGCGAACGCAGCGGCACGCTGTGATGGGATCATCCTTTAGCCAAGAAAGCAAGGCGCAGTGAGGCCGGATTAACACCCGCGGATGAAATTCTCCGTAATATTGTTAAATCAGCAGCTACCGCGTCCGAACGCGAGTCGCGCCGCGTTCAATTGTCTGTGCGCGACGGCGTGCGAGTTGGGTGTGGAATCCCTGCGCGCCGAAGCGTTGAGTAATCGGCGGCAGCGCAGCGTCGATTTGGCGACGTGCGGCTTCAGCGTTGCCGCGCCGCAACAAAAGCTCAGCGTCAACGCTTTCCCAGACCGCATAGCGCCAAGCTTCCGAGGGATGTTGCGACAGCGGCCACGCCGCTTCCAGTAAGCGCCGCGATTCTGTCAGAGCGACGGCCGCCTGATCGGCATCTCCTGTATTCACTTCCATGTCTGCCCTGGTAAGAAGGACTTGATCTAATAATTCGCCGTGGTTCGGTAGGCGTGCAATTCGCTCTGCCCGGCTTATTTCTTCTCGCGCCTCGGGCAGACGGCTTTCGTAGGCGTCAATCATCGCCAGGCTATTCAGTATGGGGACGAGCTGATCACTCGATTCGCTGCCCAGCTTTTCGCGCATGGCTAGCGATTGCCGCAAAAGCGGCTCCGCGTCAAGCACATGACCTGCCATGAGCGCTGTTCGGCCCATGTTATTGAGAAGACCCGCCACTTCCGGATGTGCGGCCCCATAGACTTCGCGATAAATGGGGAGCGCCTGTTGATACATGGCGGCCGCCTCATCGTAGCGCCCGGATTGAAACATCACGGCAGCAAGATTGTTCATCGCCACCGCAGTCAAGGGATGACGCAAGCCCGACGCCTGCTCATGCAGTGCCAGCGCTTCGCGCATCGTGGCTTCGGCGTCCTTCAAATTGCCGCTCGCGTACAACAGACCGCCCAGCGTATCCAAAGTGCGCGCAAGAACCGCAGCTTGATCGCTCCCCCGTTTACGATCTACCCGCAACGCCTCACGGCAGAGCTCCTCCGCTTCGTTGAATTGTT
>Ga0193726_1001087_pt1 | contig 23145 bp, 20 predicted proteins | sample H2c1metaG_FD_144928 | JGI IMG/M metagenome (GOLD analysis project Ga0193726, IMG submission 144928) | Soil microbial communities from a riparian zone of the East river system, Colorado, United States - H2c1 | ecosystem: Environmental > Terrestrial > Soil > Riparian zone | place: USA: East River...
CTTCAATGGCTGGACGGGTGCTGGCGAAGGGTGGGGAAACCTGCCTGGATCAGCGGGCTTGCTCGCGCCGGTGCCCGGAAGTTAGGCCCCAGGGTCGAAGAAGTCGCCGCGGCGGAACGTCGAGAGGCGTTGCCGTGTGCCTCTGTTTCCCGGCGATCCGGGAAATAAGCCGCGGCCGTTGACCTAAGGTGCGCCTTTCGGCGTTCCGTCTCCCCTCATCGTCGAGGGGAGAGAAACTAACAGCCCACCTCGCGCGGCGGCGCGAGAACGAAGACGCGTGGCTGTTTGAAACTGTCGATAGAAATTTAGGGCAAGTGCGGAAACATATACGCGTCATACGCGGGCTTGACCCGCGTATCCATCACGCTTCGAAACGACTCTTGCGAAGAAGATGGATGGCCGGGTCAAGCCCGGCCATGACGAGTACGCCTCGTGTCCCGGCGCGATGCAGCGTTCTTTACGCTGCTTCGCAGAGCCGGGACCGTACCAAACTCCGGCGCGCTGTGCGGCCCCGGCTTAGCAGCGCACCACGCCGCGAAGGGCGGCGCGCTGCGCAGCATCCGGGGAACGCAGCAACACACACGGCGGTATTTACTGGATACCCGCATACGCGGGTATGACAAATGAGCTGTGCTGCGTCCGGGGAACGACGCGCTACTCCGCTTTCCTTGCCGCCAGCGCGTCGGCGACGGCGGTGCGGATATCGGCCACCGAAAACGGTTTTGTCACCACGTCGTGCACGATCGCATTGAGTCCATGCGCGCGTTCGCGCTGGTCGGCAAAGCCCGTCATCAGCAGGATCGTCACTTTGGGAAAATCGCGCGCCGCCGCCAGCGCCAGCGCGATGCCGTCCATGACAGGCATCTTGATGTCGGTGAGCAGCAGGTCGAACGCGCCGTGGTCGCGGTTCAAGATTTCCAGCGCCTCGGCGCCGTCTTCGGCGGTGACGGTCTCGTGGCCGTCCATCGCAATCGCCCGCGCCACCAGCGACCGCATCGAATCCTCGTCGTCGGCGATCAGTACGCGCGACATAAAAGCATCTTTTTTTGGAGCATGATCTTATCGGAAAACCGGTTCCCACTTTGCGCTAACGCGGCCCTTCGGGTCCGGATCATGCTCTAAGCTCCGCCGCCGGCGATGTCCCGCTTGTTGAAAAAGCGCACGTCGATGTTGCGGCCTTCGGGCGGCGGCGAGGCGAGGCGCGACTTGAACCAGGCTTTTTCGCCGGGCTTGAGCACCGGTTGTTCCAGCACCGCATTCCAGGCGTAGATCTCCGCGCCCTGCGCGTCGCGCACGGAAAAGCGCAGCCGCGGCAGCTCTACCGGTTTTTTCGCTTCGCCTAATATGACGCCCTCGATCACCAGCACCTGCTTGCCTTCGACGTTCTCGCTGGTGACCTTGACGTCCTTGAACATCAGTCCGCGCAGATTAACGTCGAGGCCGACCATTTTATAAAACGCCGCGGTCTGCGGCAGCAGCCGCACCACATCGACGCGCCAGATAAACAGCGCCAGCACCAGTGCGCCCATGGCGGCACATGCGGTCGGCAGGCTGACGCCCGGCATAGGAAGCGAAAACGAGGGTTTCAGGCGGCGGCGCCGCGACGGACGCTGCGGTTTTGCGGCCACGGCATCGTTCTGTGCGACGGAGGGCCAGTTGGGTTCGGCACGCTGCTTCGAGCCTTCGCCACCGGCCGGCCATTCGGCCGATATCGAGGGGCTTTCGACCACCGGGGTTTCGTGGTCCTCATGAATGCTGCCGGCGGCCGCTGTCGGCGCCACAGCGGCCGGGTTCGAAGCCTGATCGCCCTCCGCCATCGAAGGCACCAGGGCCTGGGTGTGCACCGCGTCCTCGGACCGGGCCAGCCAGACCTCCTTGCAGCGGGAACAGCGGACGGTGCGCCCGGCCGCGCCCAAGGTGGCGGGATTGATGGCGTAGGATGTCGTACAATGGGGGCAAATGATGTGCATGAGCGAATCGCCGAAATGACGTTTGGCCAAGGCTACAAGCCGACCGTTAACGAATCGGAAACCATAAACGCCGCACAACCGGATTGCGGGGTCCGCGGCCGGGGGTTCCCGGCCGCCCCCGCGCGTCCCATCGAACGGAGCTGAGCTTGGTCCGGTTCGAAAACGTCGGCCTGCGCTACGGATTGGGTCCGGAGATTCTGCGCGACCTCAGTTTCCAGATCCCGGCGCATTCCTTCCAGTTCCTCACCGGCCCCTCCGGCGCCGGCAAAACCTCGCTGCTGCGGCTGTTGTTCCTGTCGCTGCGGCCGACCCGCGGCCTGGTCAACCTGTTCGGCCAGGACGTGTCGCTGCTCGGCAAGGACGAGATCGCGGACTTACGCAAGCGCATCGGTATCGTGCTGCAGGACTTTCGCCTGCTCGACCACATGACCACGTATGAAAATGTAGCACTTCCGTTCCGGGTAATGGGCCGCGAGGAATCCAGCTATCGCCGCGAAGTGATCGACCTGTTGAAATGGGTCGGCCTCGGCGAGCGGATGGACGCGCTGCCGCCGATCCTCTCCGGCGGCGAGAAACAACGCGCGGCGATCGCGCGCGCGGTGATCTCGCGGCCGCAATTGCTGCTGGCGGACGAGCCGACCGGCAACGTCGATCCGACGCTGGGGCGGCGGTTGTTGCGGCTGTTCATTGAACTGAATAAATCCGGCACCGCGGTGATCATCGCGACCCACGACATCACGCTGATGGACCAGTACGACGCACGGCGGATGGTGCTGCATCAGGGCCGGATCCATTTCTATGAGTAAAGCAGGTAACGAGCGCGACGCGTTGATGGACCTCGGACACGAGCGTCCGCAGGTGCCGGTCAAGGCGCGCAACCTGTCGCCGATCGTGCCGCGCGCCTCGATCGCGGGCCGGGCGTTGATCGCAGTGGTCGCCATCATGACCTTCCTCGCCTCGATCACGACCGGCACGGTGCTGCTGGTCAGCGCTTCCGCCGCGGAATGGCAGTCCGATGTGGCCAGCGAAATCACCATTCAGGTTCGCCCCGCGGCCGGGCGCGACATCGAGCGCGACAGCGCCGCGGTGGCCGAGGCGCTGCGGACGCAGCCCGGCATCGTTGAGGTGCGGCCCTTCACCAAGGACGAATCCGCAAAACTGCTGGAGCCATGGCTCGGCAGCGGGTTGTCGCTGGATGATCTGCCGGTGCCGCGCGTCATCATCGCGCGGATCGCGCCGGGCGCGGTGCTCGATCTTGCGGGATTGCGCGGCCGGGTTTCGCAGGCGGCACCGTCCGCCAGCGTCGACGATCACCGCGCCTGGATCGAGCGGATGCGCTCGATGACCGGCGCGATCGTGTTCGCCGGCATCGGCATCCTCGCATTGGTCATCATTGCGACCATTATTTCGGTGTCGTTTGCCACCCGCGGCGCGATGGCGGCGAACCGCCCGATCGTCGAAGTGCTGCACTTCGTCGGCGCCGGCGACCGCTACATCGCCAACCGTTTTCTGCGGCATTTCCTGCGGCTCGGCCTGCAGGGCGGGATCATCGGCGGCGGCGTGGCAATGCTGCTGTTCGGGTTTTCCGAATCCATCGCCGGGTGGTTTTCCGGCACGCCGGTGGGAGACCAGTTCGGCGCGCTGCTGGGGACGTTTTCGCTCCGCCCGTCGGGCTATCTGGCGCTCGCCGCGCAGGCGGTGGTGATCGCGGCGATCACCGCGCTGGCGTCGCGGCGAACGCTGTTCGCGACGCTGGATGACATCGACTGAAAACGCACTAGACTTGCTTGTGAAAGGCTTAAGGCATGCGATGAAGTTGGCGACCGACCAGAACCTGCCGGAAGCAGCCCCGCCGCGCGGATGGCTGCGCGCGACCATCGTCGCGGCGTTCGCGATCGTGTTCGTCGGCGCAGGCGTCGGCTTTGTCGGCTTCCTGTCGCAACTGCGCGCGTCGGAAACCAAACCGGACAGCAAGGCCGACGGCATCGTGGTGCTGACCGGCGGATCGTCGCGCGTCTCCGATGCGATGGAATTGCTGGCCGGCGGTTACGGCAAGCGGCTCTTGATCTCGGGCGTGCATCCCACCAATGCCGCGAGCGACATTTCGCGCACGCTGCCGGATAACCAGTCCTTGCTCGGTTGTTGCGTCGACCTTGACTATTCCGCCGTCAACACCCGCAGCAATGCGGCGGAAACTCGGCGCTGGGTCCGCGAACGTGGCTTCAAGTCGCTGATCGTGGTGACATCGAATTACCATATGCCGCGCGCTATCGTCGAACTGTCGCACGCGATGCCTGATATTGAGCTCATTCCATTCTCGGTGATCGGCGACAAATGGCGCGACGAGCCGTGGTGGACGAGTGGCGCGACGTTGCGGCTGCTGCTATCGGAGTATGTGAAATACGTCGCCGCCGAAATGCGGGTCCGTCTGGCCGATCTCGGTCTGGAAATGGCGCCCGAGATCGCCGACCAGCCGACCGGGGCGCTCAGGCCAGCCAAGGCGGCAAGCAACTGAAACGGGTTTTCGATGGTTTCGATTTTCTTGCGTTCGCTGGTCTACAACGTGTTGTTCTATCTGCTGCTGGCGTTCTGGGTGATCGTCGGCTTGCCGAGCCTGCTGATGCCGCGATGGGCTCCCGTCGCCATTGCCCAGAACTGGGCGCGCAGCAGCATCTGGCTGATGCGCGTGGTCTGCAACACCAAAGTCGAGTACCGCGGCGTCGAGAAGATTCCAACAGGCCCGCTGATCGTCGCGGCGAAGCATCAGTCGATGTGGGAAACCTTCGCCCTGCTGCAGTTTTTTCCGCAGCCGCTTTACATCCTCAAGCGCGAATTGAAATGGATTCCGTTTTTCGGCTGGTACCTGATCAAGACCAATATGATCGGGGTGATCCGAGGCGCCGGCGGAAGGTCGCTGATCGAAATGGCGCGGCGCGCCGGCGAGGAGGTGCGGCGCGGCCGCCAGCTGATCATCTTCCCGGAAGGCACGCGCACCGCGGTCGACTCACCGCCGCGCTACAAGACCGGCGTCGCCCAGGTCTATGTCGATTGCGGCGTGACTTGTTTGCCGGTGGCGCTGAATTCCGGGCTGTTCTGGCCACGCCGGAATTTCATGCGCTATCCCGGCACGCTGGTGGTCGAGTTTCTCGATCCGCTGCCGCCCGGTCTTTCGCGCAATGAGTTTATCGCGCAGGTCTCGACCGTGATCGAGCAGGCCACCAACCGGCTGGTGGAAACTGCGCGGCAGGAGCAGGCGCACTTGTTCGGGCGCGTGCCGAGCAAGGCCGAGGCGGAGGGATGAGTAAATGTCGTCCCCGCCTTCGCGGGGACGACGTGGAGACAGTTTGTTACTCGTGCAACATTGTCGCCAGATGATGCAATTGCGTGTCGCGAAGACCCTGCGCCTCGATCGACTTCACGGTGGCCAGAACATAGTCGCGATTGTTTCCGGACTGGCCGTGGCCCTGCTGCACATGGCGCAGTTGTTCGCTAAGTGAAAGCCGCCCGGCATATTGCACATGGCCGCGGTCGACGACGTAAGCCAGCGCGCTGACGCGCTGCCGCGCCTCGTCTTCGAGCCACACCGAGCGCATCACCTCGCGATAGACCGACGTGACCTGCTCGCGCTCGCGCAAATAGGCGATGGTGGCGGCGCGGTGCTTCTCCGCGACACGGTATACGATGCCGCGGCAAGCGCCGCCGCGGTCGAGGCCGAGCACGAGGCCGGGGTTTTCCGGCGTGCCGCGATGTACAAACGAATAGACGCAGAGCGCGCGGTGTTCGCCGATCAGCCGCGCCGGGACCTTTTCGATGAACTCGAAACCCGGCCGCCACATCAGCGAACCATAACCGAACACCCAGAGGTCGCCTTTTGACAATTCCGATTCGGACAGGATTTTGGCTGACATGGCCCGCATGTATCGCTTATTTGACAAAATCGTAAGCCTAAGGTCGCCGCATGTCCGATATGCCCCTCGCGCCGCGCAAGCAAAGACTGTGGCGCCTTTTCATCATGCCCGTCCTGGTTCTGGTCGCAGCCATCGCGTGGAGCGCGTTCTGGTTCTACGCGGCCTCCAGGGCTGAGGAAGCCGCCGACGCCTGGCGCGCCCGCGAGGCGAAATCCGGCCGGGTCTACGACTGCGCCAAACGCTCGGTGGCCGGCTTCCCGTTCCGCTTCGAGGTCCGTTGCAGCGGCGCCAGCGTCGCGCTGGTGTCGCAGACCGCGGGTGCGCCGCAAACGCCAATCACGGCGCGGCTCAGCGACATTCTGGTGGTGGCGCAGGTCTACGATCCGAAACTGCTGATCGCGGAATTCACCGCGCCTGCGACGATTTCCGGCAGCGACCAGCAGCCGTCCATGGCGGTGAACTGGAGCAAGGCCCGCAGCAGCATCGTGGGCTTGCCTGCAATCCCGCAGCGCGCCTCCATCGTGTTCGACGATCCCACGATCGAGCGCATCAACGCGTCGGTGCAGACGCCGCTGGCGCGCGCAAAGCATGTCGAACTACACGCGCGCCTTGCCGACGGTTCGGCGCAGGAGAATCCGGTGATCGAAACCGCGCTGCAGATCGCCGGCGGCAGTCTGCAGGAGCTGCATCCGCTGCTCGCCGAACCGTTCGATGCCGATATGCGGACGCTGCTGAGCGGGCTGAAGGATTTTTCGCCAAAACCGTGGCCGGAGCGGTTTCGCGAAATCCAGGCCGCAGGCGGTCATGTCGAGATCGTGCAGTCGCGGATTGCGCAAGGCGATCTGATCGCGGTGGCCGCGGGCACGCTTGGCCTCAACGCCAATGGGCGTATCGACGGCGAATTGCAGATGACGGTGGCGGGGATCGAGAAAGTGATTCCGGCGCTGGGCATCGAAAAAATGCTGGAAGAGGGCGTGCCGCAGGCGACGCTGGATCGCGTGGCGCCGGGCGTGAAAACCCAGGACGTCAATAATTTGATGGGCGCGCTCGACCGCGCGATTCCCGGTTTCGGCAAGGCGCTGCGCCAGAATGCCAATGTCGGCGTCGCCGCCGGCATCAATTCGCTCGGCAAGGAAGCCGTTCTGGAAGGCAAAAAGGCGCGAGCGTTTCCGCTGCGCTTTGTCGACGGCGCGGTGTTTCTGGGACCGCTGAAGGTCGGGCAGGTGCCGGCGCTGTTTTGAGAAATGGTGTCCCGGACGCGGTGCAGCGTTCTTCACGCTGCTCCGCAGAGCCGGGACCGTCACGAACACCCAACCCTGTTACGGCCCCGGATCAGCAGCGCACCACGCCGCGAAGAGCGGCGCGCTGCGCAGCATCCGGGGAACGCAACCCGCGCGCACACGGAGTAATCGCCGAACCGTGATCGGCGTTCCGGGAATGCCACGACGCAAACATCAGTCTTGCTCCCTGACGGCCGGCAACAATCCGCCGGTCGATGACACGGAGAAGACAAATGACCACACTTCAATTCTTTAGCGCGGCTGTGATTCTGTCGGCGCTGCTCGCACCTCCCGCGTTCGCACAGCCCGTGATCGACGAGCCAGGTTCATATGCATTCTTTTATCCCAACGCCGATCTGGGCTTCGGATCGACACGGCCAGCCGCCGATGCGTTGGCCATGGCGCCGCTTCGTGGCAGCGGCGTGATGATGAAGATGAAAATGAGGTCGCATACGGGCCGCGCGAGGCGCTGACTATTCCGTGTCCCGGACGCGGTGCAGCGCTTCTTTAGCGGTGCACCGCAGAGCCGGGACCCCGGTTAAGCAAGCTGGACCCCGGCTCTGCAGCGCACCGCAAGAGCGCTGCGCTGCGTCCGGGGCACGAGCCTCACTCCGCCTTCTTCCCTAGTTGCGCATGCGGGCGGCCGAAGTCGGGGGCGGCGGAATCCTGGCCGATCTCGACAATGCCGCGGCGGATCGCGCGGGTGCGGGAAAAATGCTCGAACAGCGCCTCGCCGTCGCCGCGGCGAATGGCGCGGGTGAGTTTCGAGAGATCCTCGTTGAAGGTGCCGAGCATTTCCAGCACCGCGTCCTTATTGGTGAGGAAGACGTCGCGCCACATGGTCGGGTCGGATGCGGCGATGCGCGTGAAGTCGCGAAAGCCGCCGGCGGAAAACTTCAGCACCTCGGATTGCGTGACACCTTCAAGCTCATCCGCCGTGCCTACGATTGTATAAGCGATCAGATGCGGCAGATGGCTGGTGATGGCGAGCACCATGTCGTGATGGTCTGGCGTCATGATCTCGACCCGGGCGCCGAGCCCGGCCCAGAAAGCGCGCAGCCTCTCGACCGCGTCCGGGTCGGTGCCGTCAGGCGGCGTCAGGATGCACCAGCGGTCGATGAACAGTTCGGCGAATCCGGAATCGGGACCGGAATGCTCGGTGCCGGCAACGGGATGCGCGGGAATGAAGTGCACATTGCCGGGCAGATGCGGAGCCATGTCGCGCACGACCGCGCCCTTGACCGAGCCGACATCGGACACGATCGCGCCGGGCTTGAGATGTGGCGCGATCTCCTCGGCGACCGGGCCACAGGCGCCGACCGGAATACACAGGATGACGAGATCGGCGTCTTTCACCGCCTCGGCGTTGGTTTCCACCACGCGGTCGACGATCCCGAGTTCCTCGACCCGCGCGCGGCTCTTGGCCGAGCGCGCGGTGGTGACGATTTCTCCCGCCAGCCCCTGCGTCCGCGCGGCGCGCGCGATCGAGCCGCCGATCAAGCCGAAGCCGATCAGCGCGATGCGTGGGAAAAGCGGCGCGGCATTCATTTCAGCGCCACGAAGTCGCGCAAGCCATCGACGACGAGGCGATTGGCTTCCTCGGTGCCGATGGTCATGCGCAGCGCATGCGGCAGGCCGTAATTGCCGAGCGCGCGCAGCACCAGCCCGCGTTTGGTCAGGAACGCGTCGGCCTCAGCCGAGGTTTTGCCTTTCTCCAGCGGAAAATGGATCAGCACGAAATTAGCCACGCTCGGCGTTACCTTCAGCCCGAGCTTGCCGATCTCGTCGGTGAGCCAGTTGCGCCAGTGCTCGGTATGCGCCTTCGACATTTGCTGATGCGCGGTGTCCTCGATCGCGGCGACGGCTGCGAGCATCGCCGGCGTCGAGACGTTGAACGGTCCGCGAATCCGGTTGACCGCATCGACGATATGCGCCGGGCCGAACATCCAGCCGATCCGCAGCGCCGCGAGGCCGTGGATCTTGGAGAAAGTGTGCGTCATCACGGTGTTGTCGGTGGTCGCCACCAGTTCGATGCCGAGTTCGTAGTCGTTGCGCGACACGTAATCGGAATAGGCGGCGTCGAGCACCAGTAGCACATGCGGCGGCAATCCTGCGCGCAGCCGCTTCACCTCATCGAACGGCAGGTAGGTGCCGGTCGGGTTGTTCGGGTTGGCGAGCCACACCAGCTTGGTGCGCGGCGACACAAGTTTCAGGATCGCATCGACGTCGGCGGTGAAATCGGTTTCGGGCGCGACCACATTGGTGGCGCCGTTCGCCATCGTCGCGATCGGATAGACCAGAAAGCCGTGGCTGGTGCTGATCGCCTCGTCGCCGCGGCTGAGATAAGTGTGCGCCAGCAGATTGAGAATCTCGTCGGAGCCGGCGCCGCAGATGATGCGGTTGGGATCGAGGCCGAAGGCGTGGCCGATCGCCTCGCGCAGCCCGCGCGATGTGCCTTCCGGATAATCTTCCAGATGCGCCGCGGCATCCTTGTAAACTTCCACAGCCTTCGGCGACGGGCCGAACGGCGTCTCGTTCGCCGACAGCTTGAACACCTTGCGGCCCGCTTCCGGCACCGGGCTTTTTCCCGGCGTGTAGGGTGCAATATCGAGAATGCCGGGATTCGGCACGGGTCGGGACATCGTCAACTCCGGAATGTTCGGGATGGCTATTTCGCCGCCCCGTTTGCGGTCACCGTATAGCGGGTTGCGTGGCTGCCGACGAGAGCCGATGAGCGCACCGACGCGCCGGCCTCGATCAGCGCCGATTTGATCTTCTCGAGATTATTCGCGCCCGCAACCGAGACCAGCAAGGCGGCGCCGTCGAAGGCGGTATCGGGCACCGCGACGATTTCGGCCAGCGGCGACAGCGCGCGCGCGATCTCCGCGTTCCAGCCCGAAACCCGTACGCTCCACATCTCGACCTCGGTGACCATGGCGCTGTCGGCGACGCGCGACACCACGAACACCGGCAGCGCCGCCGGATGATCGGCGCGTTCGATGAACGGAAGCCGCGCGATGATCTTCGGCGCGTTGGATGGTTCGAGCGCGATCCACCATGGCGTGCGGCTACTGGTCGCCGAGACCAGCGCGAGGTCGCCCTTCGATTTGGCCACCGCTTCGACCGCCGCCGGCGCGCTGAAATGCGCGACATAGGGAACGGTGAAGCCGAAGTGAAACCGCGCCGAATCCCGCATCGCGGATTCGCCCAGCGACAGATCCGCATGCACCGAAAACGGCGCCTGCACGTAGGTAAACGTCGCGATGATGACGCGCCATATGCTCTCGACGGTGTCGAGCGGCAGGATACCGCGATGGCGCTGCACCAGCCGCCGCATCATGTCGGCCTCGCGCGCCGGACGGAACGCGGAGCCGACCTCCTGGGTTTGCTTGACCTGGATCAGCCGATCGATGATGTCGCCACGCGCCATCAAGAGGCGGTGTACCTGCTCGTCGATGCTGTCGATCTCCTTGCGCAGCACCTCGAGCGAGGGCGGCGCGGGGGGCGCTTTGGACATGTTCAAGACCTGCTCGTGTTAACGGGCATTGATTAGGTAAGACAGTCGCCAAAAGCAAAGAAAACGTTGAGCGGTTTTGCCGGCTGGTGGCGGCCGGGCTTTGGTTAATCCGGGGCCCCGCCTTGACGGACAGCTCACATGGGATTAAGTTCTGGCCGTTCCGTGGTCATTTGAGCCGGCCGGCTTGCAGCCACGTTAAATAACTCGCTAAACAGGCCGGGGACAGAAGTGATCCCGGCCGAACCGTTTGTTCAGGCCGGGTTTTTTTATGGCCTGTTAGAACCTCCTGAGGAGGGCCTGAGTCATGGTAGTTAACGTGCAGTCGATACCAAGCCCCGCGATCCATACCGAGGAGCGCGCGCATGAGGCGGATCATCCGAGTTCGCTGCTGGCGACGTTCGGCGTGGACCAGCCGCTGCGGCTCGATTGCGGCATCGATCTCGCGCCATTCCAGATCGCCTATCAGACCTATGGCGAACTCAATGCGGATTGTTCCAATGCCATTCTGATCTGTCACGCGTTGACCCTCGATCAGCATGTCGCCAACGTGCATCCGGTGACCGGCAAGCCTGGCTGGTGGGAAACGCTGGTCGGCCCCGGAAGGCCGCTCGACATCGACCGGTATTTCATTATTTGCGCCAACGTAATCGGTGGTTGCATGGGCTCGACCGGGCCGGCATCGACCAACCCCGCCACCGGCAAATTGTGGGGGCTGGATTTTCCGATGATCACTATTCCCGACATGGTGCGCGCGCAGGCGATGCTGCTCGACCGTCTCGGCATCGACACGCTGTTTTGCGTGGTCGGCGGCTCGATGGGCGGCATGCAGGTGCTGCAGTGGACCGCGGCGTATCCGAAGCGCGTATTCTCGGCGCTGGCTGTGGCGTGCAGCACCCGTCACACCGCGCAGAATATCGCATTTCATGAGCTTGGACGTCAGGCGGTGATGGCCGATCCGGACTGGCGCGGCGGCCGCTATTTCGAGGAAGGCACCCATCCGCATCGCGGGCTAGGCGTGGCGCGGATGGCTGCGCATATCACTTATCTTTCGGACGCAGCGCTGCACCGCAAGTTCGGGCGGCGGATGCAGGACCGCGAGCTGCCGACGTTTTCGTTCGACGCGGATTTCCAGGTCGAGAGCTATCTGCGCTATCAGGGCTCGTCCTTTGTCGAACGCTTCGACGCCAACAGCTATCTCTATCTGACCCGCGCGATGGATTACTTCGATATCGCCGCGGATCACAAGGGTGTGCTGGCGGAAGCGTTTCGCGATATCAAGACGCGGTTTTGCGTGGTGTCGTTCACGTCTGACTGGCTGTTTCCGACCTCGGAGGCGCGCGCCATCGTGCATGCGCTCAATGCTTCCAGCGCGCGGGTGTCGTTCGCAGAGATCGAAACCGACCGCGGCCACGACGCGTTCCTGCTCGACGTGCCTGAGTTCTTCGAGATCTCCCGCGCCTTCCTGCACTCCGCCGGCGTCGCGCGCGGCCTGAAGACGGGTGGCTGACATGACCGCCCAGCAACAAACATTGCCGTTGCCCGGCGTCGCTCCGCCAGTTGCGGAAAACTATCGCGGCGATCATCTCTTGATGGCGAAGATGATCGAGCACGGCTCAAAGGTGCTCGACGTCGGTTGCGGCGAGGGCGACTTGCTGCTGCTGCTGGAAAGCCGCGGCATCGACGGCCGCGGCATCGAACTGTCACGTGAGGGTGTCAACCGCTGCGTCTCCAAGGGGCTCGCGGTGGTGCAGGGCGACGCCGACACCGACCTCGTCAACTATCCCGACGACGCCTTCGACTATGTGATCCTGTCGCAGACCCTGCAGGCGACGCGGCAGCCGCGCGTGGTGCTGGAGAACCTGTTGCGGATCGGACGCCGCGCCATCGTGTCGTTTCCGAATTTCGGCTTCTGGAAAATGCGGCTGCAATTGCTGGTCGGCGGCCACATGCCGCGCACCGAGAATCTTCCCGCCACCTGGTACGACACGCCGAACATCCATTTCTGCACCATCAAGGATTTCGTGCAGCTCTGCGGCGAGATCAATGTCAAGATGGAGCGCGCGGTGGCGCTCGACCTCTACGGCCGCCCGCTGCGGCTCAACGCGCCGTGGTGGTTCTGGAACATGTTCGGCGAGCAGGGCGTGTTCCTGCTGAGCCGGGCGGGGAAAACGCGGTAGTGGTCCGTGTCCCGGGCGCGATGCCATAAGCGCGTTTACGTGCGTCTTCGACGCGCTTTGGCGTAGCTCTGGCGAAGCGCTGCTTCGCAGAACCGGGACCCAGGTTTCTTTAAGAAGCAAGTAACCGGGGCCCCGGCTCTGCAGCGCACCACGCCGTGAAGAACGGCGCGCTGCGCTGCGTCCGGGGCACGATCACACCCTCACCGACCTCGGATCGCGCGCTCCCCAGCGTCCGGCTTCCGCCTGCACCAGAAACCGTTCCAGCGTTTCGTTGAACAGCGCGGGTTCTTCCTGGTTGAGGACGTGGCCGGTCTTTGGAAACATCGCGAGCCCGGATGTGCCGATATGCTTCTTCAAGTAAAGGCTCGGCTCGACGCAGGAATCGTCCTCGTCGCCGACAATGATCAGCGTCGGCAGCGTCACCCGCTCGATGTCGCCCTCGAACTCGAACAATGGCGGACGGCCGCCCTGAAAACCGCGTTGCGTGTGCGCCGAACCCTGCGCGTCGTGCTTGGCCAGCGCGTCGTAGAATTCCTTGAAACCGCGCGGGTCTTTTATCAGAAACGGTATCCGGCCCGGACTCATGCCGGAGACCCGCGCGACGACATCGGTGTCGCCCTTCTCGAATTCTTCGGCGTGCGCCATGCATTGATCGCGAAAACCCTGCAGGCGCTCTTTCTCGAAACCGGAACCGACGCCCGCCAGCGTCAGCGACAGTGCGCGTTTTGGCGAATGCATGCCGACCTGCAGCGCCGAATAGGCGCCCATCGACAGCCCGACGAGATGCGCCGCTTCGATCTTCAGGAAATCGAGCATCGCGATCGCGTCGTCGCGGAAATGTTTGTAGCTGTAGGCGTCCGCTTCCGGGATATGCGACGGAATGTAACCGCGCGCGGAGTAGGTGATGCAGCGATGGCTGCGCGAGAAGTAGCGCATCTGCGGCTCCCAGCTCGCATAATCCGCGGCGAACTCGTGGATAAAAAGGATCGGCGTGCCGTGGCCCGCTTCCTCATAATAAAGCTGCACATGGTCTGACGTGGTGGCGTAGGGCATTTCAGCTTCCTTCCTGCATGGCAGCCATGAAATTTGCAGTTAATGCTCGCGGCGGCAATGCGGCATGCGCGATTCTTTTTCGTCACGAAATGATCCCAGTATCACCCTGAAATCAATCTTGCACTGCCGCATCGCGTCTTGCTCCTGCCACACCGCAATTCGTTTTACGCATCGGAGTTCGCTCTTTGCGGGGCGGATGGGAATGGGGGTGTCAACGAGGAATGAGTATGGTTCAGTTGGTTGCGTTTCGCCGGTTGCTTCATGTTGCGGCGCTGGCGGTGTGTTCGGTGGCAATGGTCGCGCTCGCGACCCCGGCTTCGGCAAGGTCTCATCATCACGGCGCAGGGCGGCACGCTCGCGCACATCATCGAAATCATCACATCCGGCATTACCGCCATCGCCACTTCGCGAAGGCGAGCCGTATGGCCGCTGAGCAGACTGCGCCATCCTTTTCACAAGGCACCGTGGCGCCGGCCGCCGGTTTCGGCTCGTCGAATGTCGTCGCCGAGGCGCGGCGCTACCTTGGCGGCAATCCGACAGGCCGCGGCCGGTTGTGGTGCGCGCGCTTCATGAACATGGTGCTGCAGCGCTCCGGCCTGCACGGCACCGGCTCGGACATGGCGCGTTCGTTCGCAAGCTACGGCCAGCGCATATCCGGCCCGCAGGTCGGCGCCATCGCAGTGATGGGACGGCGCGGCGGCGGCCATGTCGGCGTGGTCAGCGGCATCGACGCCTCGGGCAATCCGATCGTGGTGTCCGGCAATCACGGCCACCGCGTCGCCGAGTCGGTCTATCCGCGCGGCCGCATCTATGCCTACGTCATGCCGACGGGGTGACCGTCGTTACGGTATCGCCGGTGGCGATCTCGCCGCCGGCAATCACCTCGGCATAGACCCCGCAATCGGCGTGGTCGAAGCGGCGCATCAGCGTATGCAGGAGATTGAGGTCGCGCGCGGCGGTGTCGGGATCGACGTTGATGGCGGCGCAACGTTTGATCCGCTTCACGATCCTGAGGCTCGCGTCGCCAATGACCAGGGTCCGGTCGAGCAGATCGAATTCGTGCCAAGCCGGCCAGCCCCGGACATAGAGATTGGCGCGGAAGCGCAAGGGATGCACCGGCTGGCCCACGATGTCTTCGATAGCCTGGAGGGTGGCGAGATTGATGATGGAGACGACTTTCTTGGCCACGTCGGAAAAACTGTGGCCGCGCCCTGCGAGAATTTTCGGCGGCCCCTTGATTTCCCCGGCAAAATTAACTGCAAAAAACTGCTCAATCGCAGTCCGGCCCTGCACGGTCTCAAGATCGCCCTGGGCCGCGATCGAACCATTGTGACGGATGGTCAGGACGTTGCTCGCATCGTCGAAATGGGTTTGCAGCCCGGCCAGCCACTCGTCACGCTGCAGCATTAGAAAATACGCTTTCGACATCCATTTCGGCTCCGTTGGGTCGAAGCCGCTGGGGCCGTTTTCGATGGCAAAGCTGCGGTCGGCGGGAAGGGTCTGGCCGGGCTGCAGCGTGACGCGGGTAAGCTGTTCCGGGGTCAAGCCTTTGACGGGATAGCGGTAGATGCCAGCGATTTGCACGGACGGGTTTTCAGGCATATGGCTGTTTAGGAGATTCCTTGCCGGCGCGCCACCGATGACGAATTTGTGAGGCCGCCTCTTCCGTTTTCGGCACTTTATTCCCACATTTGGACCAAGCCGGCGCTCGCCGGCCAGAAGACCGCCTGCTGGTTGAGGAATGTCAATGCGGCCGGCGGAAACCCAATGAAGATGCTGAATCCGTGCTTTCGAGGCGGAGCGGCAGGCTGAGGGAAACACATCATGAATATTGAAAAATACACCGAGCGCGCGCGGGGATTCATCCAGTCTGCGCAGTCGCTCGCGGTGCGCGACGGACACCAGCAGTTTTCGCCGCTGCATATGCTCAAGGTGCTGCTGGACGACAGCGAGGGCCTCGCCGGCGGTCTGATCGACCGCGCCGGCGGCAATTCGCGCGCGATCCTTAAAGCCACCGAAGACGCGCTCAGCAAGCTGCCGAAAGTCTCGGGCGGCGGCGCTGGGCAGGTTTATCTGGCCCCAGAACTGGCGCGCGCGTTCGACGCCGCCGAAAAAGCCGCCGAGAAGGCCGGCGACAGTTTTGTCGCCGTCGAGCGGCTGTTGCTGGGGCTGACACTGGACAAGGATAGCGACGCCGGATCGATCCTGCGCAAGGGCGGCGTCACGCCGCAGAATCTGAACGCGGCGATCGAGTCGCTGCGCAAGGGCCGCACCGCCGACAGCGCCACCGCCGAGAACGCCTATGACGCGCTGAAGAAATATACCCGCGACCTGACCCAGGCCGCGCGCGACGGCAAGCTCGACCCTGTTATCGGCCGTGACGAGGAAATCCGCAGAACGATTCAAGTGCTGTCGCGCCGCACCAAGAACAATCCGGTGCTGATCGGCGAGCCCGGCGTCGGCAAAACCGCCATCGTCGAGGGCCTGGCGCTGCGCATCCTCAACGGCGACGTGCCGGAAAGCCTGAAAGACAAGAAGCTGCTGTCGCTCGATCTCGGCGCCTTGATCGCGGGCGCGAAATACCGCGGCGAGTTCGAGGAGCGGCTGAAGGCCGTGCTGCAGGAAGTAACCTCCGCCGAAGGCGGTATCATCCTGTTCATCGACGAGATGCACACGCTGGTCGGCGCCGGCAAGGCCGACGGCGCAATGGATGCGTCCAATCTCCTGAAACCCGCGCTGGCGCGCGGCGAATTGCACTGCGTCGGCGCCACCACGCTCGACGAATACCGCAAGCACGTCGAAAAGGACGCCGCCCTCGCGCGCCGGTTCCAGCCGATCTTTGTCAGCGAGCCCACGGTCGAAGACACCATCTCGATCCTGCGCGGGTTGAAGGACAAATATGAGCAGCATCACGGCGTGCGCATCACCGATAGTGCGCTGGTGGCGGCGACCACGCTGTCCAACCGCTACATCACCGACCGTTTCCTGCCCGACAAGGCTATCGATTTGATGGACGAGGCGGCGGCGCGGCTGAAGATGCAGGTCGATTCCAAGCCGGAAGAGCTCGATTCGATGGATCGGGAAATCATCCGGCTGAAGATCGAGCAGGAAGCGCTGAAGAAGGAAAGCGATGCCGGCTCCAAGAGCCGCTTGCAGACGCTGGAGAAAGAGCTCGCCGATCTCGAGGAGAAGTCCGCGGCCCTGACCGCGCGCTGGAGCGCGGAGAAGAGCAAGCTGTCGAACGCGCAGAAGCTCAAGAGCGAACTCGATGCGCTGCGGATCGAACTCGCCAACGCGCAACGCCGCGGCGAATACCAGCGTGCGGGTGAGCTGGCCTATGGCCGGATTCCCGAGCTTGAGAAGAAGCTCGCCGACATCGAGGCCCATGAAAACGCCGGTGAGATGATGGAGGAGGCGGTCACCGCCAATCACATCGCGCAGGTGGTGTCGCGCTGGACCGGCGTGCCCGTCGACAAGATGCTGGAAGGCGAAAAAGACAAGCTGCTGAAGATGGAAGGAAGCCTCGCCAAGCGCGTCATCGGCCAGGCTGAAGCCGTGCATGCGGTGGCGACGGCCGTTCGCCGCTCGCGCGCGGGTCTGCAGGACCCGAACCGGCCGATGGGCTCGTTCATGTTCCTAGGGCCGACCGGCGTCGGCAAGACCGAGCTGACAAAAGCGCTCGCCGAGTATCTGTTCAACGACGAGACCGCGATGGTGCGCCTCGACATGTCGGAATACATGGAGAAGCACTCGGTCTCGCGACTGATCGGCGCGCCTCCGGGCTATGTCGGCTATGACGAGGGTGGCGCGCTCACCGAAGCGGTGCGGCGGCGGCCCTACCAGGTGGTCCTGTTCGACGAAATCGAGAAGGCGCATCCGGACGTGTTCAACGTGCTGCTGCAGGTGCTTGACGACGGCCGGCTGACCGACGGCCAGGGCCGCACCGTCGATTTCCGCAACACGCTGATCATCATGACCTCGAATCTCGGCTCGGAATTCCTGGTCAACCAGCCGGAAGGCGAGGACACCAATGCGGTGCGCGAGCAGGTGATGGGCATGGTGCGCGCGCACTTCCGCCCGGAATTCCTCAACCGGGTCGATGAGATCATCCTGTTCCACCGGCTGCAGAAGAGCGAGATGGGCCGGATCGTGGAAATCCAGTTCGCCCGGCTGCAAAAGCTGCTGGAGGATCGCAAGATCACCCTCACGCTCGATGCGCCGGCACGCGACTGGTTGGCCGAGAAGGGATGGGATCCCGCTTACGGCGCACGACCGTTGAAGCGGGTGATCCAGCGCTACGTGCAGGATCCGCTGGCGGAGTTGATTCTCGCCGGCGACGTCCGCGACGGCGACCGCGTCGCCATCTCAACGAAGGGCAACGTGCTCACCTTCAACGGCAACGCGCCGCAGACCGCGGAGATCGCCCAGTTCGAAGCGCCGGTGCCGAAGCGGAAACTGCACTGACTCAGGTCGTCCCCGCCTTCGCGGGGACGACGAGTTTACTTCTTCGTAATCTTGTAAATCGCGTTCTCGATATCGGACGAGAAATAGATCGTCCCCGACGCGCCGACGCCGACGCCGGTCGGAATGTTGGTCGGCAGTCCGCCCGGTGCGCCTGCGAGGCCGATCGGCAGGTTGCCGGCGATCTCGGTGATGCTGCCGTCCTTCGGATCGATCGCGACAATCCGTTTGGCGCCGACCTCGGCCACGATCAGTTTGCCGTCCGGCGCCAGCGCGATGCCTTCCGGCATTTTCAGGCCGGTCACAACCGGGTACATCTCGCCGCCGGGATCGACCATCGTCACCTGCCCGCCAAATGCTTCGGTGATGAACACCGTGCCCTTCGCACCCGCGGCCATTCCCACCGGCCCCTGAAGCCCGCCGAGGATCGGCGTTCGAACCTCGCCATGCGCGCCGGTGACGCGGAGCAGCGAGCCGGTGCCGAGTTCGTTGACCAGGAAGCTGCCGTCGTCGAGCCGGATTGCATCATGCGGCGCCTTGAAGCCGTGCATCATCTCGCGCGTCTTGCCGGTCTTGCGGTCGATCACCTGCACCGTGCCGGTGAACCAGCTCGACAGGATGACGTCGTCGCCCTTTGCGGTGGCGCTCATCGGATATTCCAGCGTCCCGCCGTCCGTATGCATGCGCGCGGGCTCGCTGACCTCGCCGGTTGCGCCATCGACGGTGCGGTAGGCGAACACGTCGGCAACATAGATGGTGTCCTTGAGGCCCTCGGAGACGACGCCGATGCCGCCGGGCAATGCCAGCTTGCCGATGATCAGCTGTTTGGCGGCGCCGGTCTCCGCATCGACCTCTTGGATGCCGTTGTCGGCCATGTTGGAGACGAAGATGCGGTCCTTGCCATCGATCGCGAGGTTGTCGAGCGAGGGTTTGAGCTGCGCGACCATTTTCTTCGCGCCGGTTTTCGGATCGACCCGAATGAGCTGGCCGAGCGCGGTATCGACCACCCACAAATTGCCCTTGGAGTCGAAATTGACCGCGGCAGGAACCTTGAAGCCGTCGGCGACCACCGTCAGTTCACCCTTGTCGACATCGACCCTGGCGACTTGGCCCTTGAACCATAGCGGCCCGTACAGCATGTCGTCCGGCCCGAACTCGAAGCCGTTGAGGCCGCCCATTTGCTCCATGATCTTGCGCGGTGGCTTGACGCCATCGACATCGATTTCATAGAGCGCGTCGCCGAGGAATACCTGCGTCGCATAGAGCCGCCCGTCCTTGCGGTAGGCGAGCGAGTTGATGCCGGGCAGGCCGGAGGCGAGTTTCTTGATCGGGCCGTCGCCCTTGCGCGCATAGAGATCGCCGGTCAGAAAGCCGGTCCACGCCATGGTGCCGTCGGGTGCGAAGGCGATGTCGTCCGCCATGCCTTCCGGCGTCGGGATCAGGATTTTCGCGGTGCCGTTGCTGCGATCGACCTCGTACAGCGCAGCACCGGCGACGCTGCCGGCGAACATGCGGCCGTTTCTGTCGATCCCAAGCCCGTGCACGCCGTGAAATGCCGAGCCGGGAACGAGCTGCGTGACTTCATAGCCCTGTGCGATGACGCCGGTGACGGCTCCGAAAAACGCTGTCGCCGCGACAGCCGCGCGTAGTGCAAGCCTGCTCATGGCATCGCCTCCCGATTTGTGGCTTATCTTAAAAAAGTATTCGCCCCCAGCGAGCGTTTGGCAAACGAAACCCGCGCGGGCATCGCAGTATTCGTTCCAGAAAGCGCTGCCGCGCAACGAGTTCAGATCAAAATTGGTGGTGATTTGTCGCGGGGTTTAGCGATTGCTGACCTGGCGCACCTGCGGTGGCACGGCTGAGCCTGCAGCGTCGGAAACACGGGCGCTGCCGTTACGATTGCTCATCATGGCGTTGAGCCGGTCGCGCTCCTTTTCGAAGCCGGCCATCAGCGGCCCATCGAGCGAGCGGCCGCGCGGCAGCTTGATGCGCATCGGATCGACGAAGCGGCCGTTGACCAGGATTTCATAATGGACGTGGGGGCCGGTCGATTGTCCGGTCGAGCCCACGAAGCCGATCACTTGGCCCTGTCGTACCCGCTTGCCGGGCTCCATGCCCTTGGCAAAGGCCGACATGTGGCCGTAAGCGGTCTCGTAACCGTTGTTATGTTTCAGGCGAACGTATTTGCCGTAGCCGCCTTCCGGACCCACTTTCTCAACCACGCCGTTGCCGGAGGCGAAGATCGGTGTGCCGTACGGCGTGGCCCAGTCGACGCCGGTGTGCATCTTGACATAGCCGAGGATGGGATGGCGGCGGCTGCCGAAGCCGGAACGCATGATCGCATTGTTGACCGGCTTGCGCACCAGGAATTTCTTCGCGCTTTTGCCGGTCTCGTCGTAGTAGTCGATGATGGCGTCGTCGGGGGTCTGGAAGCGGTAGTATTTCTTGGTTTCGCCGCCGACGGTGAGGGATGCGAACAGCACCTCGGTTTTTTCGGTGATGGTGGCGCCTTCGTCTTCGCCGGCGAAGAACACGTCGAACGAGTCACCCGGCTGCACCTTGCGCTGGAAATCGACGTCGTAGGAGTAGATGCGGACCATGTCCTCGATCACGGTGGCCGGCACCTTATTGCGCAGCGCCGTCTCGTAAATGCTTTGGTAAAGCCGCACCCCGGTGCCGTCGTCATCGTCATCGTCGTCGTTGCTCGCGGTCTCGGTGACGGTGTTCATGCTCTGCACATCGACCGCGACGTATTTGCCGAGATCGGACAATGCGGCCACCGCCTCGACGGTGGATTCGTTGGCCACCACCACGCGGTAGGGCTGCAGCCGCTGGCCGGGGCCGGCGGGCGCCATCAGGATCCGCACCTTCTGGCCTTCCTTCAGGCCGCCGTCGCGGCCGCGCGCGCCCAGCGTGGCGGCGATGGCCTTTGCTTCTTCCGGCGTGGCGCCCTGTTCGCGCAAAATGGCGGGGATGTTGTCGCCCTTCTTGACGACATGAATGCGTTCGTTGCTGGGGTTGCCGCCGGTGGCCTGATCCTTCGTCTTCGCCAGCAAGGTCACGTTTTCCGGGACCACCCGGGTCTCGAACCCGGCGTAGGGATCGGCGACATTGCCCTCGGTGGCGTAGGCCATCTTGGTGTCGGGCAGCGCGCCGCTGGCATCGGCGGTCGCGTTGGCGAGGGTGTAACGCACGCCGCCGCTGTTGCCCTTCCAGTTCGAGGCGTCGCGGACCCGCATCAGAATCTCGTCGATCGCCACGACGGCGGCGATCCTGGCTTTGGGCAGGATGGCGCCGAGATCCTTGGTGACGAACGACACTTCCGCATCGGGCTCAGCTGCGTCGGCGGCATTGGGATCGTCGGCCGCCGCGGGGGCTGCGGCGCCGACATCGGTCAGCATGCGCTGCGCGTTGAAGGGGGGAATTTTCGCGCTGAGATCGCTGGTGGCCAGCGCCAGATTGCCTGAGATGCGAATGAAGGGCCGCACCCGCATGATATCGCGGTTACCGACGCGGGTGACGGTGGAAACCCGGACCACCTGACGCGCCGCGGCGGAATCGCTCGGCGGCGGCAGGCGGTCGCTCTTGTGCAGGCTGGCCGCGCGGTCGTTGGTGCCGAATGCGCCACGCAGCGCGCCCTCGACGCGCTCCGGCACCTTGGCGAAGGTCATCTCGCCGTCGAGCGAGGCAAAAACGGCGCCGCCGATGAGAGCTGCGCCGCACAGACCGGTGAGAATTGTGCCGCTAAACCATTGCACGGAGACGCGGCGGCGATCGATCACCGCGGCCTCGGAGCCATCGACGGAAAGTGGCGGCTCGTGACCGAGATCGATCATCCCGGTCTCACGTCCGTAACTTCCACCGCGTGACGTCCTGTGGTTCAAGCCACCGTCCCCCCAAATTCCATCAACATCCGATGAGACCAGCGCTTGCCCGGGCCCCGCGTCCGCCCTCTGAAGGGGCGATACCGGAGCCTGGCGTGCCTTGAGAACGTCCGGGAATCAGTGGCCAAAGTGCTGGCCGGAATCTCGGACGTCAATGGCGCGCTGATCTCTCGAAGGTGCTCGACCGTCAGGAAAAGGCAAAGGCTTCATGGAAGTTCGCCTGTTCCCGCGACTCAGTGCCGGCAGCCCCCACTGGCATCCGGCAAATCATCGCTTATCTAATAGACAGAACGTCGCAGGATTGTGGCTCTTATACGGCGCGAGGCCTTGAGAAATCAGGACTTCTTCGCACTGCAAGAAACTCGGCATGATGCGACAATTTGTTGACGATGACCGTTGACAATCCTCCGAGCGCGGGCTTATAACCCGACCACTGAGCGCGGCGCTGTCTTGGCCCTTGGCCAAGGCATGTTTTCGTGCCCGTGATGCTCCTCACTAAGATGAGTGAATCAACAGCCGATAGTCATCGGTTGTTATTTGTCGTCGAATGAGAACATCGCGACGCTTCCTAAAGATGGAAGTTGGGTCTTCGGACCCGGGCTGTTTGACAAGTGAAGATGAAGAAAGAGAAACGTGGACGGCGGAGTCCTTGCGAGTCTCGATTACTTGAGAACTTCGGTTTTCAGGTGTTGAGGCTGGACGAAAGACTTCGGCGGTACACGTTTACATAGGTTACACCATCGTCGTCCGCGATGTGAATCGCAGGCGATAAATATGGTGGGACCTCGTCAAACGTTGTGATCAGCCGGTTTAAAGTTTCAAGTCCAACTTGAGAGTTTGATCCTGGCTCAGAGCGAACGCTGGCGGCAGGCTTAACACATGCAAGTCGAGCGGG
>Ga0193726_1001088_pt1 | contig 23129 bp, 17 predicted proteins | sample H2c1metaG_FD_144928 | JGI IMG/M metagenome (GOLD analysis project Ga0193726, IMG submission 144928) | Soil microbial communities from a riparian zone of the East river system, Colorado, United States - H2c1 | ecosystem: Environmental > Terrestrial > Soil > Riparian zone | place: USA: East River...
CGATTGAAACCGCGGCACGATTCGCCACGGCGCGGCGGATTCAAGATGCTGCGCGTCCTGATCTTGCTGCTGGTGCTGCTCGCTGTCGCGCTAACCACTTGGCACGACCGGTATCGCAGCACGCGCTGGCGTGAGCCGTTATACGTCGCCATTTATCCCATTGCGGCCGACGACAGCGCCATTACCGCTCGCTACCTCGCCGCTCTGGACGCCGCACGATTTCAACCCATCGACTTGTTTTTTATGCGCGAGGCCGAGCGATATCACCTGGGGGAGCACGAGCCCGTCAAGACCAGGCTCCGACCGCAGCTCTACGATCAGCCTCCGCAGCGCGCGCCGACCGCCGGCATTCTTGCGACGGCGGTGTGGAGCTTGAGGCTGCGTTACTGGGCGTGGCGCGTCAGCGGACACGTGAACGAGCCGGAGGACATTCGCATTTTCGTGCTGTATCACGATCCTGCTCTGACTCCCGAGGTTCCGCACTCGTTGGGACTTGCCAAGGGTCTCATCGGCGTGGTCTATGCCTTCGCGGCGCCCGAGATGAACGGCGCGAACAATGTCGTGATCGCTCATGAATTGCTGCACACCGTGGGGGCCAGCGACAAATACGTTTCCGGCACCGATGCGCCGCGTTTTCCGGATGGCTTTGGTGATCCTCTGCAAGTACCGCTCTATCCGCAGCGTGCCGCGGAACTGATGGCCGGACGGCGCATGCTGAGCGTCGAGCGGTGGCAGCAAGCCGAGAGCTTGGATGAAGCGGTCATCGGCCCTGCCACAGCGCTTGAAATACGCTGGCCGCCAATCAGCCCAACGCTGCCAATACCGGGCGGTGCATAGGTCCGTTGCTCGCCAATACGGTGGTTGATTTGAGCGTGATCGGTGCACCGGTCAATTCCGTGCAACGGCCTCCCGCCTCGTTGATGATGGCCACGCACGCGGCGATATCGAGAATGTTGATGTCGGTTTCGATGACCGCATCGATTTTTCCGGCGGCCAGCAAATGGTAGTGCAGAAAGTCACCGTAGCCGCGAATACGGCCGGCTTGCGCGATCATTGCGCCATAACGCGTCCACTGCGGGCCCGTGGCCAGGCTCTTCATGTTGCCGACGGACAGATGCGCCGACTCAATCGTGGCGACACCGCTGACGGCAATCGGCTTGCCGTTGAGGTATGCGCCCCGCCCGCGCTCCGCATAGGCAACTTCGCCGTAGATCGGCGCGCTCGACACTCCCAGTAGCAGCTCACCGTTGCGCATCAAGGCGATTTGCGTGGAAAACATGGCGTACTCGCGCACGAAGGCCTTGGTGCCGTCAATGGGATCGACCAGCCACAGATATTCGGCATCTTCGCGATGCGACCCGGTTTCCTCGCCATAAAAGCCGTGGGCGGGAAAACGCGCTTCGATGATTTCGCGAATCGCCAATTCGCAGCGCACGTCGGCCTCGGTGACCGGCGATTTGTCGGCCTTGATGCGAACCTCGATATTGCGCTGGTACAAGCTGCGGGCGATGGCCGCGGCCTGCTCCGCCGCGTCCAGCGCCGCCTGTAGTTCCGGAGAGTGGTTCATGGAATGCCACCATACCAAACCTTGTGCTACCTTCGCAGCATCGAGGCTGTTGAAAATCATGGGCAATCGGCTTAGCAGAATTTATACCCGCACGGGCGATGAGGGCAGCACGGGACTCGGCGACGGAACCCGCGTGGCCAAAGAGAGCCTGCGCGTCGAGGCCTATGGCACAGTGGATGAAACCAACAGTGCGGTCGGGGTGGTCTTGAGCACACCCGCGCTGCCGCCGCAAATCCTGCAATGCCTGACCGCGATACAGCACGACTTGTTCGATCTCGGCGGCGAACTGTGCATTCCCGGTCATGTCATGATCAACGCGGCGCAGGTTGAGCGGCTCGAAAAAGAATTGGACGGATTCAACGAGGGACTGCCTCCGCTGAAGGAGTTCATCCTGCCCGGGGGCGGCCAAGCCGCAGCCGCCTGCCATCTGGCCCGCGCCGTCTGCCGCCGCGCGGAGCGGCGCTGTTGGTCACTGGCACGCGTCGAAAGTGTCTCCCCCGAAGCGCTCAAATATTTGAACCGGCTGTCGGACCTTCTATTCGTGATCGCGCGGGTGCTTGCGCGCGGCGCCGGGGGCGAAGTGGTTTGGCGTCGAACCCATTCGCCGCAGGCGTAAAGGAATCATTCAGGCGACGTTGGCGGAATGCGGTTGATGGGAATGCAGCCATTCGGCGTACCAACGTTCCAAATCATCGACGGCGAGCGGCCGGCAAAACAGAAACCCCTGAACTTGATTCGCGTGCCGGGACTTAAGATAGTGCCATTGCGCCTCGGTTTCCACGCCCTCCGCCACCGTGGCCAATCCGAGACTCTTGGCCATGGCGATGATGGCATCGACCAGCGGCGTGTTATTGCCGACCTTTGAGACGATGTCGCGCACGAATACCCGATCGATTTTCAGGGTGTCGATCGGGAAATGCCGCAGGTAGGACAAGGAACTGTAGCCGGTCCCAAAATCATCCAGCGCGGTCGCGACCCCTAGTTCCTTCAGCGATTTGACGGCCTTGCTCACCACGGCGGAATACTCGATGAGTGCGCCCTCCGTGAACTCGAGTTCGATCATGCGGGGCTCGATTCCCGCGGTATGGATGGCGCGCGACACGCGCTCCACCAAACTGCCGTCGCGAAACTGCACACCCGAGACATTCACGGCAACCTGCCAGCCGTGATTCCCGGCGTCGCGCCAGCGGCGCGCCTGGGCGCACGCCTCGCGCAGCACCCAATCACCAATCTCGACAATGAGCCCGCTTTGCTCCGCCAGCGGGATGAACTCGTCAGGCGACACGAAACCGCGCTGCGGGTGCCACCACCGGAGCAATGCCTCCACGGCCTCCACGCGCATGCCCTCGACCGCCAATCGCGGCTGATAGTTCAAGGTGAATTCGCTGCGATCCAAAGCCTTGCGCAAGTCCGCTTCCATGGACAAGTGCTTGGCAGCGCGCGTGCTGATAGATTTCTTGAAGAATTCCAGTCTGCCGTGCCCTTCCTTCTTGCCGTGATGCATGGCGGCATCGGCATTCTTGATCAATGCCTCGGCGGTGGCCGCATCACCGGGGAACATGCTCACGCCGATCGTCGCCGACAGCGGTATCTCCTGCTCCGCGAACACGAATGGCCTGGCGAGAGCGAGTTGCACGCGCTGCGCGACGACTTGCACGCTGTCGGTGGTGGCGATGCCGGGAAGCGCCAGGGCGAATTCGTCGCCCCCGGTGCGCGCCACCCAATCATTGATGTCGCTCAACGCCCCGTCGTCCTGCAACGTACGCTGAGTATCCCGCAGGCAGTGCTGCAAGCGATGAGCAATCTCCTTGAGCAGACTGTCGCCGACAGCCTGGCCCTGGGTATCGTTGATGCGCGAGAAATTGTCGACGTCGAGCATCAGGACGGCGAGGCCGCGCTGGCGCGGGACCGCCCATTCCACCTGCTGCTCCAGGATTTGCAGCAGTCTTTGCCGGTTCGGCAGCGCTGTGAGTGGATCGTAGTACGCGAGATAGCGGACTCGCGCCTCGCTCTCGCGCAGCTGATCCTGAGTCTGCTTGGCGCGCACCAGGAACTTGACGCGCTCCGCCAGCAACATGGGATTGATTCCTTTGGACGAGAAGTCGGTGGCGCCCGCATTGTAGGCGCGCTGCACGGATTCCATGTCATCGAGACTGGTCTGCATCAATATCGGAACATGGCGGGAACCGGGCAGCGCACGCAAGGCGCGGCAGACCTCGAAACCGTTCATGCCCGGCATGACCACATCGAGAACCACGCAGTCGGCGGGATGCAGGTGGAACTGGCTCATCGCACTCTTGCCGTCGGCGGCCGTGATGACCTGAAAGCCCGCGACCTCCAACGCACTGCTCACGAGCAGCCTCGCACCGGGATCATCGTCGACGACCAACACAGTCGCCGCGGCATTGTTCTGATTATCGGTTTGATTCATCGAGTCCTCTGCAAGCTCATGCCGCGCTCTCTGATCGCTCTTGCATCAGCGCGCTGCAAAAGTCTTGATATTCCCTGCGAATTCTTTGCACGGTCGACGCCGCCTTTGCTATGCCGCCCTCGCGCGCCAGCACTTCGCACTCTTTGGTCAGCGTTGCAAGGCGCAGGCCGCCCAAATTGGCCGTACTTGATTTGAATGTGTGCAGCGCCTCCTGCAGCGCCTCGAGCTGACCGCTCGCCACCGCCAGTTCGATTGCCGTGATCAGGGGGGGCGAATGCTGCAAGTACAGCTCGATCATCGAATTGAGCAGTGCGGGCCGGGCAAGGGCCGCGATATTGCGCAACACACTCTCGTCGATCAAGGGCAGCCGCGAGCCTTCGCGGCGCTCCGACTCGGGAAGCACATGCAGTGCCAACCAGCGCTTCAGCAAGGCCGCCAACTGTTGCTGCGAAAAAGGCTTGCTCAAGAAATCGTCCATGCCTGCGGCAAGGCAGCGTTCGCGCTCTCCCTGCATGGCGTTGGCGGTCAGCGCAATGATCGGCATCCGCGCGCCGCCCGCATTCTGTTCGCGTCGCCGCAGTTCGGCGGTTGCCGTCAGGCCATCCATGACCGGCATTTGACAGTCCATGAGGACGGCATCGTAGGCATCGTTGTTGATGGCTTCGAGCGCCAGCCAGCCGTTCTCCGCCGCGTGCGCCACGCAGCCCAGGCTCTCCAGCATGCCGACGGCCACTTCTCGATTGACCGGATTGTCTTCGACAAGAAGAATTTTCGGCACAAACGCCCGCGCAGAGGCGGTTGGCACCGAGCGGATGGCGGTGTCTTCCAAGGCCGGCTCGGGCGCCGCGACCGTCGCCCGAGTCACGCAATTCAAGAGCTGCGAGCGGCGCAGAGGTTTGGTCAGGATGGCCGCGAACAGCTGCACGGTGTCGGAGTTGCTCTCGTAGTTGTCGCGCGTGGTCAGCATGATGAGCCGCATGGCCGCGAGCCGCGAATCCTCGCGGATGCGCTTCGCCAATGCGATGCCGTCCATGCCGGGCATTTGATCGTCCAGCAGCGCGAAATCGAATCGCAGGCCTTTTGGCGTGTCGAGCACCGCGAGCGCGGCCAGGCTCGATTCCGCGGCGACTACCTCGACGCCCCATGACTTCAAATGCTGCGCCAGGATGTCCCGATGGCTGGTGTTGTCGTCCACGATCAGAGCGCGCAATCCGACCAGCCTCATGCGCGGCAATCGTGTAAAAGTCGGCGTCGCTTCGACGATCGGCGCCAGCCGCACTTCAACCCAAAAGATCGATCCGCGCCCCACCACGCTGTCTACGCCAATCTCGCCGCCCATCAAAGTCGCCAACTCGCGGCAAATCGCAAGACCCAAACCCGTCCCGCCGTATTTTCGCGTGGTGAACGAATCGGCCTGGCTGAACGCGTTGAAAATGTCCTTTTGCGCCTCCCGGGAAATGCCGATGCCCGTGTCGATCACCTCGAAGCGCAGAAGACCACCTTCGCCGATGACCTTGACGCGCACGATGACTTCACCGGCGTCCGTGAATTTGATGGCGTTGCCCACCAGGTTGATCAATATCTGGCGCAGGCGCATCGGATCGCTGCGTACCTTGGCCGGCACGTCGAGTCCGACGTCGCAGGCCAGTTCCAGCCCCTTGGCATGAGCGCGCGACGCGCAGATCTCGATGGCCTGTTCCACCGTTTCGCGCAAGCCAAACTCGATGCACTCCAACTCGAGCTTGCCCGCCTCGACTTTCGAGAAATCCAATATGTCGTTGATGATCTGCAGCAGGGCTGCAGCGGAATGCGAAATGGTTTGCGAGAGATGCCGTTGGCGCGGCGTGAGTTCCGTCGCCTGCAGCAGCTCCGACATGCCCATGACACCGTTCATCGGCGTGCGGATTTCGTGGCTCATGCGTGCGAGAAATTCGCTCTTGGCGCTGCTGGCGCGCTCCGCCGCCTCTTTGGCGCTCGTGGCTTGGTCGATGACGACCCGCAATTCGCGATTGGCGTTACCCAGGTTCTCCGTTCGATCGGCCACCTGCTGCTCGAGGAACTGGCGGTATTTTTCGAGGCGCGAATCGCGATGCCGGATCTGCCCGAGCATCTGGTTGAAGCCGTCGATGAGCGAGCCGATCTCGTCTTCCGAACTGCGTTCGACCCGCAGACTGTAGTCCTCCTCCGCGGACACGCGCTGCATGGTTTGCGCCAGGTTGACGATGGGTGCGGAGATCTGCTTCTGCAGCCGCGCCGCGAGCCAATACGATATCAAGACGGCGGCCGCGATCGCTGCGACGCTGAGCAAGGCAAAGGCGCGCCAATCAGGATAAAGCGCAGCAAGCGCAGCAAGCGGCACGAGAATGTGCACGGAGCCGAGCACCGCGCCTTCGTGCGCGGCAGGGACGGTAACTTGGAATTGATTTCGATGCACCACCGGCGGCGAGTTGCTCGGTTTCAACTGCACGCCGCCCGCGGCGCGGTCGTAAGTCGCAATTTTTTGCCCGTCGGACGAATAGACGTCGGCGACGTCCACCATCGGCTCATCGCGCAGCGCGCCCAGGGCACTCATCGCCCCCGCGGTGTCGCCGCGGCTCAGCGCCTCAATGGTGCCGACGCCGGCGGTGCGTGCGATGGCCGCCGCGCGTTGCTGTATATCCGCGCGCACATGCAGCAAATTCGTTGCAACGTGCATGATGATTGTGACCGCAAAGGCGGCCATCGCGGGAACCGTGATAACCACGCGCAGCTTGCGTTCGATTGGGAGGTCAGCAAACCAGCGGAACAATAGCCCTCCCCCTCACCGTTATTGGCATGGATTACAACTCACCCAATTGTCGGCTTGTGAGCGAAAATCTGCTGAAATTGAACGTGACAAGGTTCACGTTGTGCCCAGGCACCTGAGGCGGGCGATCGTCGGCTAGCTGCGCAAACGTGCTCCGCAAGCAGCCGCGATACTGCGGTGGGCCCGCTCCCAATCGAATGCCGGCCCGGGGTCGGTCTTGCGGCCGGGCGAGATATCGCTATGTCCTACCACCCGATCGGGAGACAGTCGAGGATATGCATCACAGAGCGCAGCCACGACCGCAGCGAGCGTGTCGTATTGGGCGGCTTCGTAGGGAATCGTATCGGCTCCTTCGAGTTCCACACCGATCGAGAAGTCATTGCAGGCCACGCGGCCGCGGTAGCAGGACTGACCGGCATGCCACGCCCGATCGGCGAACCTGACGAACTGCGTGACCCCACCATCGCGCGCCACGAGCAGGTGCGAGGACACCCGCAACTCACCGATTTCCGCGAAATAGGGGTGCATGTCGAGCGGCAGTGAATTCGTGAAAAACCGCTCGATCCATGGACCGCCGAATTCACCAGGCGGCAGGCCGATGCCGTGCACGACGATCAATTCCGCCTCCACTCCTTGAGGACGTTCGTCGCAATTGGGCGAGAGCACCAGCCTCGCGCTCCGCATCAGTCCGCTTTCGACATCGACCTGCAAGTGAACGCCCTCTGCACCGCCGAAACCACCCGTAGCATATGCGACAATCGGGCACACATGAACGTAAAACTCAAACGCGGGCGTACCTAAATGCGGTTGACGCGCGTGTTCATCGACGGCGTCCTGACTCCCGGGGCGATCGTGGAGCTGGCGCGGGAGACCGCTTCGCATTTGGCAAAGGTCCTGCGCGCCCGCAGCGGCGATGAGCTCATTCTGTTCAACGGTGATGGCCGCGAATTCACGGGTGCCATCGAGGCTGTGCGGGGTTCACGCGTCTCGGCATCGATCGGCGCCGCCCGCGCGATCGATCGGGAATCATCCCTCGGGCTGACCCTGTTGCAGTGCATCCCGCGGGGCGATCGTATGGATTTCATCGTGCAAAAGGCGACTGAACTCGGCGTCGGACGCATCGTGCCGGTGCTCAGCCAGCGCAGCGTCGTGCGGCTCGATGGCGCCCACGGTGCATCGAAGCAGGCGCATTGGCGCGCCGTCGCGGTGAGTGCTTGCGAACAATGCGGCCGCAATCGACTACCGACCGTGGACGTGCCGCAGCCGCTGCTGAACTATCTCGGCGCGATGCCCCGCGAAACGCCCGGGCAGTTGCGGCTGGTTCTGGAGCCTGAGCGCGCGCGGGCGCAGCCGGAAGCGCGGTCTATCGACCGCCTTGCCGCCGTGCCGGTAACCGGGGCCGAAATCGCCATTGGACCCGAAGGCGGCTTCGCGCCGGAAGAACTCGAGGCATTTGAGCTGTCCGCATTTTCTCGACTTGGGCTGGGGCCCCGCGTGCTGCGCACCGAAACCGCGGCCATCGCCGCGATCGTGGTGTTGCAAACGCGTTTTGGCGATATGTCGGCGGTTTCCGAGCACTCGTCGCAAACTGAAGACGCTTGATTGGCGCCATGCGCAAGGCCTATAAACGTATGATAAATGCTTTTGGCAGGACGCCCATGAACTCAAAAATTTCGCCGGCCTTCGCCCTGCTGCTGCCGCTGTTCCTGATCGCTTGCGGCGGCGGTGGCGGATCCGGCGCTCCGGCCCCCCTGGCGCCGTCGATAACGGCGCAGCCCGCCAATCAGACGGTGGTCATCGGGCTGCCGGCCACCTTTACCGTCACCGCGTCAGGCACCGCGCCGCTCGCCTATCAATGGCAGAAAGGCGGGGCGCCGATATCGGGCGCCACTGCGTCGAGCTACACCACGCCGGCCACCGCTACAACCGATGATGGCAGTACCTTTCTCGTCGTTGTTTCCAATGGGTCCGGCAGCACGAGCAGCGGCAGCGCGAAGCTTACGGTCGTTGCCGGCACGACGATGCCGCGCGGCACCGACGTGACCACTTACAAGAACGATCAGGGCCGCAGCGGTCAGAATCTGACGGAGTCGACGCTCAACCTCACGAACGTGGCGCCGACGAGCTTCGGGCTGCTGCGTACGCTGCCGGTGGACGGCAGAGTCGACGCGCAGCCGTTGTACTTGTCGCAACTCAGTGTGGCCGGCGGCTCATTTAACACGGTGTTCGTGGCCACAGAGCACAACTCGGTGTACGCCTTCGATTCGGACTCGGGCGCTGTGCTGTGGCACGTCTCGCTGCTCGGCACGGGAGAGACTCCCAGCGATGATCGCGGCTGCAGCCAGGTGACCCCTGAAATCGGCGTCACCTCAACGCCGGTGATCGATCGCACCGCCGGCGCTCACGGCACCCTTTACGTGGTCGCCATGTCGATCGATGCGCAGTCGAATTACCATCAACGCCTGCATGCGCTCGATATCACCACGGGCGCGGAATTGCTCAATGGCCCGGTCGAGATCACCGCCTCATTCCCTGTCACCGGCACCGCGACATCCACATTCGACCCCAGGTCCTACGAGGAGCGCGCCGCGCTGCTGTTATTGAACGGCACGATTTATACCAGTTGGACCTCGCACTGCGACATTGCGCCCTACGGCGGTTGGATCATCACGTATGCGCAGAGCACCCTGGCGCGCAACGGCGCCCTCAATGTCGCCGCGCACAGCTCCGCTGGACCCGCGATTTGGATGGCGGGCGGCGGTCCGGCAGCCGATGCAGGTGGGAATATCTATCTGCTCACCGCGAATGGCGCGTTCGAAACGACGATGGACGCCAATGGTTTTCCGAGCGGTCAAGATTTCGGCAACTCCTTCCTCAAGATTTCGAATGCGGGCGCCGGGCTCAAGGTGCTGGACTACTTCACCATGTTCAATGAAGTGGCCGAGTCAAACGGCGATCAAGATCTGGGCTCAGGCGGCGGAATGTTGTTGCCTGATCTGATGGATTCGAGCAGCACGGTGCGGCATCTCATGGTGGGCGCCGGCAAGGACGGCAACATCTACGTGGTCGATAGGGATTCGATGAGCAAGTTCAATGCGGGCGCCAACAAAAACTATCAAACACTCGGCGGCGCCTTGACCGGCGGCATCTGGTCCACGCCGGCGTACTTCAACGGCACCGTGTACTACGGCAGCGTGTCCGGCACACTGAAGGCATTTGCGATTGCAAGCGCCAAGCTGGGTGCAACACCGCAGTCGCAGTCAACCGCGCAATTTACGTATCCTGGGACCGCACCCAGTGTGTCGGCCAACGGCACAGCCAACGGCATCGTCTGGGCGCATGAGAACTCCGGCACCGCGGTGCTGCATGCATACGATGCCGCGAATCTTGCCCACGAAATCTACAACAGCAATCAGGCGGCAGGCAATCGCGACCAATTCGGCGCGGGCAACAAATACATCACACCGATGATTGCCGACGGCAAGGTCTTCGTGGGCACCCCCAACTCGGTTGTGGTTTTCGGCTTGTTGCACTAGTACCCGGCACCGTGATGCTGATCGGTGCGAGTATCCGCAATCACTGCATGACCGAGGTTTCCTCGGCGATCATTTCTTCCAGGCGCTGCAAATCCGGAATCAAGGGTGTCTCGTTGACCATGCGCACCTGGCAGATAACGGGCGAGCGCTCGGGGAAACCGCGCGACGCATCCGCACGCACCACTTCGGCATTGACGCGCACCAATTGCGGAAATCCTTGCGTCAGCATGCCGAAATAACCGGCCTTCACCTGGCCGCCGGCCGCATGGAAAATCACGATCCGGGTCCGGGTGGAGACGCTCGGCAGCGGCAGCCCCATCGCTCCTTCGAATGAAACCACCGGCACATTGCGTCCGCTCCAGCTGACGACGCCGACGTACCAGGGCGGCGCATTGGTCATCTCGGCGGGTGGTTGATACCCGATCACCTCGGCGACGCAGGCGCGCGGCACGATCAACCGCTCCCCCGCCAGGGGCACCAGCAAGCTGTAGAGCTCGTCGCGCAATTCGGACATTTAGGACCCTCTACCGCGCGACGGCGCTGCGCCGATTGACGAGCGGCTCAATGGCGTCAAGCAGCTGGCTTTCTTGGTAGGGCTTGCCCAGATAGTCATCCACACCGAGCTCGATGGCTCGCGCACGGTGTTTCTCGCTGACCCGGGAGGTGATCATCACGATCGGAATGTGCTTCAGGCGCGGGTCATTGCGCACGTGCGCCGCCACTTCGTAGCCGTCCATGCGCGGCATTTCGATATCCAGCAATATGATATCCGGCAGATTCTCTTGCAGCAGCGACACGGCATCAACGCCGTCTTTGGCGGTGAGCACGCGCATGCCATTGCGTTCGAGCAAGCGCTGCGTCACCCGCCGCACGGTGATGGAGTCGTCCACCACCAGCGCGAAAGTGCGCCGGTCGCGTTGATCGAGGACTGCGGTTTCTGTCGGGCGGGCGCGCCATTCCGAGCGCACCAGCGAGCCCATGTCCAGAATCAGGACGATGCGGCCGTCGCCCAAAATGGTGGCGCCGGCAATGCCGCGGATGGCGGATATCTGCGGCCCCAGGGATTTCACGACGATTTCCCGGCTGCCGACCAATTCATCGGTGACCAGCGCCGTGGAATGTTCGCCCGCCCGAATCAGCACCACCGACATCGATACGTCCAGGTCCGGCAGACGCGTGGCGCCCAAGCCTACGAACGAGCCGAGATGCTGAAAACGGTATTTCTGACCGCCGTATTCGAACAGCGGCGCGTCCTTGCCCAGATGGCGCGCCACAATATTTCTCGGCAGCCGCACCACGCCTTCCACCGTCGCCAGCGGCAGGGCATAAGTCTCTTCGGCGACGCGCACGATCAGCGCCTGACTGATGGCCAGCGTGAAGGGCAGGCGAATCGTGAATCTCGATCCCTTGCCGTAGGTCGAATCAATGAACAAGCCGCCGCCGAGCTTTTTGACTTCGGTGGCGACCACGTCCATGCCGACGCCGCGGCCGGCCGCTTGCGTGACATGACCGGCGGTGCTGAAGCCCGGCTCCAATATGAGTTGCACGGCCTCTTCGTCGGTGAGCTTCGCGTGGGCATCGATCAACCCGAGCGCAACGGCTTTCTCGCGGATCAACTTGACGTTGATGCCGGCGCCATCGTCCGCCACCACGATGACGATCTCCGCGCCGTCGCGTTCCAGACTGATCGATATTCGGCCCATGTCCGGCTTGCCCAGCAAGGCTCGGCGGTCCGGGGTCTCTATGCCGTGCACGACGGAGTTGCGCAGCATGTGCTCGAGCGGCGCAACCATCCGCTCCAACATCTGGCGATCGAGTTCCGCGGCCGCGCCCTGCACGGCGAGTTCGGCGCGCTTGCCGGTATCGTTGGCGGCCTGGCGGACCAGCCGCGTCAAGCGCTGCACGTGGCGCTGGAAGGGAACCATGCGCGTACGCATGAGGCTGTTCTGCAATTCGGTAATCACCCGCGCCTGCTGCGTCAAGAGACTTTGCGCCTCGCGTGTCAAGGTCTCGAGCAGGCCCTGAATGCTGGCGACGTCGCCCGATGTCTCAGCCAGTGCGCGCGAGAACTGCTGCAGGGCGGAGTACCGGTCCAACTCCAGAGGATCGAAGTCGTCACGCCGCGGCTCGATGTCTTGATGCCGATGCAGTACTTGCGCCTCGGTTTCGATTTCGAGCCCGCGCAACTGCTCTTTTAAGCGCGTCACGGTGCGCGCCAGCTCCGCCAGATTGAAATCGATCGAGTTGACTTGTTGATCGAGGCGGGCGCGGAAAATGCTGACCTCGCCGGCATTGTTGAGCATGGTATCGAGCAGATCCGCGTCCACGCGCGCCATTTCCACCCGCTCCACGGGGGCCGCCTCGCGGCCTGGCAGTACCGGCGCGCTGCTCATCTCAAGAACCGACGCGTCCTCGTTCGCTGCCGCGGACTCGGCCGAGCGTTCCAGCGAAGGCGCGTTCGCGACAGTCAGCGCAGCCGCTACGCGAACCGCGGGTGTGGTGGGTGCGGCCGAGGGCGCGGGTGCGGGCGCGGCTGTGGGTGCGGGCGCGGCTGTGGGCGCGGATACGGGTACGGGAGGGACCGCGAGCGCTGGCGCGAATGCAGATGCCGGTGCCTCTTCCCGCGGCACAGCCGTGGCCATGGTTGCCCCGGGCGCGGGCGCCGCGAGGGTGCTCGTCTCCGCGGCGGGCGCCGTGCCCGCAGGTGCGGCCGCCAAGCCACGAATCTGTGCAATCAGGTCGCGCGCATTACCCGGCAGTCTTCCCCCGCTCACCAAATCGCGCATGCGAGAGAGTTCATCGATGCTCGTTTGCATGACGGCGTGCGCGTGGTCATTGCCCGCCACTGCGCCGGTATCGATCTGCAGCACCAGGGTCTCGAGCTCATGGCTCAGATCGCCCATGGCAGTGATGCCGGCCATGCGTGCCCCGCCCTTGAGGGTGTGCAGCTGACGCTGCAGCTCGGCGACCGGCTGCTTGTCCTGGCGGTCCTTGTTCCACACACTGAGCGAGACTTGCGCGGACTCGAGCAGCTCGGTCGCCTCTTCGCTGTAAATATTGGCGATCTCGTGATCGAATTCTTCGCCGGGCGCCGCTGCTTGCATCAGATCTTGCGCCGGCCCCGCGGCTTCCGCGATCGGCGCAGCGGCGATGAGCGCCGGCACGATAGCCGAGGCGCTGCTATCGCTGGCCGCGCGGGCGAGCATGGCATCGACCTCGGACTCAAGATCGTGCAGCCGGGTCAGCAACGCCGGCTGGTCGGAGAAAAATCCCGTCGACTCGTTGATGTGCGATAACACGTTCTCGATGGCGCGCACCGAGTGCTCGAGAGTGGCCAGGCCCGAATCCGACAATCCATGGCCGCTGTCGAACACCTTGCGCATGACATGATTCAGCGGCTCGGTAATTCGAATGCCGTGGCGCGCTTCCGCCATCTTCGAGCTGCCGCTCAAGGTATGAATCGCCCGGTACACCGTCTCAGGCAACTCGTGCGGCGCCGGCTGCGTGGAACGTTTGCGCAGGTAGTCGCGGATTTCGGACAGGTGGCTCGAGGTTTCCTTGCTGTAAATTTCATGCAATGCCGGATCCATCGCCGGCTTCTGTAGCGCGGCCGCGGCCGTCACCCCTCCCCAACTCGCCGTCGCACTGTTTGCGTCCGAGCCGGCCCGGTCCTCCGGCGCGACATTGGCTTTCAGCTGTTCCGGATCGCGGCCATCGGCGAATGCGAAAGCGCGGCTCATCAGCGCCTCGATGGGCGCGGAGCTTTGACGGCCCGTCTCCAGCTGCTCGACCAATTGGGGCAGCGCGGCCACCGAGCTGCGCAGCAATCCCATCATGCCGGGCGTGCGCGACAGGGTTTTGTCGATGATTCGGTTCAGCAAATTCTCAATAGACCAGGCGAACTCCGCGATCGAACGGGCGCCGACCATGCGTCCGCTGCCCTTCAGGGTATGAAAGCTGCGGCGCATGGAGGAAAGGGACTCGAAGTCCATGGGATTCTGATCCCACAGCGGAAAGGTATTTTGCACCGAGGCGATCTCTTCCTTGGCTTCTTCGATGAACAGTTCGACGAATTGCGGGTCGACCGCCTCCGGTTCAGGCACCACGATCAGCGGATTGGTTGCCGCGTGGGCGCGCTTGGTGCGCTCCATGGCGATCGTTTCGGCCGGATCGAGCTTCATGGTCTTGGCCGCTTCGCTGCTGGTGAGGCTCAAGTTCGGCAGACGCGACAGCGCTTCATCATCCGTCAGTGTCTTGAGACACATCTCTGCGTTGTCCAACATGTACCAAGGATCGGTGCGCCCGTTCTGCACGGTCTCCATGTAGTACTCGATGCTGACGATCGCATCGGCCACTCGCTCCAGACGGACGGGATCCGGGGGCGGCGCGCCCGGCTCGATGAGCTTGCGCACTTGAGCGCCGACCGCGTCCATGAGCTCCACCGCGCGGCCCTTGCCCAGCATGAGCAGGCCTGCCGTAATGCCGCGCAATAACTGCGGTACATTGTCCAAGCCCTGCGGCGAAAATTCGTTTGGCTTTTGCACGGCGGTGGAAACCGCTTCCTTGATGCGCGCCAAATTGACGATGCATTCGCGCAGCACTGCCTCGCTGACCTGCCTGAATTCGTGGTCCAGATCCTGGGGGAAATCGGCGGCCATTTCTGCGGTCGGTGCCGGCAGGATGAGCCGCACCAGCTGCTCATCGAGGCTGTCTTCGACCGACAGCAAAACGCCGGCGACCCGCACCAAGGACTCCTCGGACGGCGGCTTGCCGTCCGCAACGATTTGCGACAGCGCCAAAATTTCATCCTGCACGCGCTGACGCAGCTCGCCCAGGCCCAGCACGCCCAAGGTATCGCTGATTTTTTTCAGCAATTCCAGCTGCGGCTGCAGTTCGGCGCTCTGTCCGCCGCCGCGGCGCACGAAGATATCCAGCACGTCCTTCACTTTCGAGAGGTCTTCCTTGATGGCGGCCGCCACGGTGCGCATCAATTTGACGCTGGGCGCCGAAAGGCTTTCGCGCTCCTGCTCGATCGTGTCATCGACCGGGAGAAGCTCGGCCAGCTTGAAAGAAGCGCGCACGGCGCCGATCCGCCCGCCGCTGGTGGTGGCGCGGGCGACGTAGTAGAGCAAATTGTTCAACAAGTCGATCGGCGGGTCCTCGCAATAGCGCGCCTCGCCGAGTTCGTACAGAGCCTTGATTTGCCGGTCCGCCTGGCCGAGCAGACGCTTCAAGGTCGCGCTGCCTTCAAGACCGTTGGCTCGGACCGCTTCGAGAATGGCGCCGGTAACCCACCACAATTGGAACACAGGCTGCGTGGTCGCGACCTGTTCCAATTTTTCAGTCACCTTCGCCAGAATTTCCAGATTCTGAACGGTCCGTTCGCCGCGGATATATCCCAGCAGGCCGATTTGGAATCGAGGCCTCAAGCGGCGCGCCCATTGCGCCACCGAAATCGATTGCTCACCCTGGGTCAGTTGCGGCTTGGCGTTTTGATCGGATTTGAGGTTGAGCAGCAACAACGTGCCTTCGGACAGCAGGGGGCTGCCACGCACGGATCGTAAATCGTTGAGCAACGGCAGCAACACCAGCGCCAGATCCCGCCCGCCCGACAAGACGCGTTCGAGGTAGGTCGGCAGTTGCACCATGGCGCGCATCAGGGCATCCAGGCCGTCGACCTGTCGCTTCTGGTCGTTGCCGGAACTCAGCAAGTAGCGCGTGACGTGTTCCATCTCCTCGGCGAGCAACGCCGCGCCGTAGACCTCGACCAAGCGCAGGACACCATGGGCCGAGTGCAATTGGTCGGCGCATTTCTCGAGCAGTGCGCGCTGATCCGGGCGCTCCGCGTACCCCTCGAGCGAGGCGCGCGCATCGTTTAAAGTCGTCGCGAGTTCCTTGGCGACAATGTGCAGGGTTTGAGAACTGATATCGGTCATACCGGAACCGTCGAGAGCCTAAGCTCCGAAGCCGCTCGCCTTGCGCATTTTCCCGGCATTGACCGGTGCGGCGGGCTCAGCCATCGCGGGCAGCTTCGCCGGCGCCGCACCAACAGCCGCGGCGCCGCCAAAGTCGGGAAGCCGGAATCCGGCCACCGATTTTCTCAGTTGTGCCGACAGCGCCGCCAGTTTGGCGATCGAAGTGGAGGTCGCCGTGGAGCCTTCCGCCGTCTGCGATGAAATCTCGCGCACGACTTGCATGTTTTTTGAAATATTGCCGGAAACGGCGGCTTGCTGCCGTGCGCTCGCGGAAATGTTCTGCACCAAACTTGCGATCTGATTGGAGACTTGCTCGATCTCCTCGAGCGCGGCGCCGGCGTTTTCGGCCAGCAGCGCGCCGCCGACGACGTCCGTGGTGCTGCGCTCCATCGACACGACCGCCTCGTTGGTATCCGTTTGGATGGTGCGCACCAGAACTTCGATTTGCTTGGTCGCATTGGCCGCGCGCTCGGCCAATCTCTGCACCTCGTCGGCAACGACGGCAAAGCCGCGGCCCGCCTCACCGGCCATCGACGCCTGGATCGAGGCGTTGAGCGCCAGAATATTGGTCTGCTCGGCGATGTCGTTGATCAGTTCGACGATGTTGCCGATTTCCTGGGAACTCTCGCCAAGGCGCTTGATGCGTTTGCTGGTCTCTTGAATCGTCTCGCGTATCGCGTTCATGCCGTCGATGGTGCGCCGTACCGCATCGCCGCCTTTATGCGCCACATCGACGGAGTGCCTCGCGACGTCGGAGCACCGCTCGGAATTTCCGGACACTTCCTCGATTGAGGCCGCCATGTCGGCCATGGATTCGCTGGCCGAGGAGATCTGCCGCGACTGTGCGCTGCTGGCCTTCGCTATGTGCGCCGCAGCCCCTTGAGCCTGCTTGGCGGCGCCGTCCAATTGAATGGCGCTGTTGTTGATGGTCGTGACCAGTTCGCGCAGAGCTTCGATGGCATAGTTGATCGAATCGGCAATCGCACCCGTGATGTCTTCGGTGACCGTCGCCTGCACCGTCAGATCGCCGTCCGCAAGGCTCGACAACTCATCCAACAAGCGCATGATGGCTTCTTGGTTGCGCTCGTTTTCGCGCACCCGCAGCTCGTTGGTGCGGCGCTGGTTGGCGGTCTTTGAATAGGCCCAGCCGAGCGCCCCGAAGAGCAGCACCGACAACATCAGGAATGCGAGTATCCAGCCTTTGTAGCTGCCGCCGCTCTCCACGCGCGGCGCAGCGCTTCCCAATTCAGCCGTGAGCGCGGTGGCAAGCGCGGGCAGTGCGCGGGCCGCGGTCTGGGCTTTGGCCAGTGCATCGGCGGCGCCAATCGCCTTGCGCACGCTGCTGGTGTACTGCTGGTTGCGCTGCACCACCGTTTTCAATCGTTGTTCGGGATCGGCGCCGGTCACCTTCTGGATGGCGATGCCGGACTCCTCTCCGGACAAGCCGCGAATCACTTGATTGAGGAATTCCAGGCTATCGGCGAGGCGCTGCGCGCTCGGTCCGGCATCGCTGACACCGGATCCCAAACCATTCAAATCCTGCTGAATGCGCTGCACTGTGAGCTCGAAGCGCTCCAGATACCGGCTCATGCCTTCGAGCTTCTGCACTCCCACCGAGCTGCCCAGATCGCCCAGCTCGGACAACAGCTTGGGCGCCAGCTCGCGAACCTCTTGATTGGCGGCTTGGATCGCTTCGACGGCCGGTCGAGCCTCCGAGACCGCTGTGACGCCGGCGCTCAGCTTGTTCCAGGTTGCGTCTGCGCTACCTGGGACGGCCGCGCGCAGGCCCTTGAGCCGTGCCGCGCTCTTCGCTAGGGCATCGAAGGCGCTGGCCTCGCCTCGCAGGGCGTTTTGCGCCTCGAAGGGCATGCGCTGGACCACCAGTGACAATTGCTCCCCGGGTGCCGCGACCGGAGCGGAGCTGCGCGTCAGCGCCGTCAAGGCAGCCGCGACGATCAGGCAAAGCACGACAAGCCCTGCCAGAATCGGCAGAAGATTCATATTGGGTGGTGTTTCGGTTCGCCTTGGCGTCATCTTCTGTTCCAAAAACCCTAACTTGCAGCCTGCAAGAAGCTCTGGCTCTCCACCAAACTTTTCAGACTCAAAACCGGCCAGACCTCGCCCCCGCGGCGAAAGGCACCGGCCAGGTAGCTGTCGCAGCGGATCACGGTCGGCGGAGCTTCCGCATTGAACTCCGCTTCCGCAAAACGCCGGAACCCTAAAACCTCATCGACCATCAATCCGGCCGGGATATCCCGATGATTGACCACCACGATCCGCGTGTTGCGTCCCGACGTCGTTGCGCCGCTGCCCAGGAATTGCCGCAAGTCCAACATGGGCATCAGCGCACCGCGCACGTTTGCCAACCCCTTTACCCAACTCTTGGCTCCGGGAATGCGGGTGACGACGGCGGGGTAACCCAAAACCTCGCGTGTCTCCTCGCGGGCAACCAGGAAAGTCTCGCCGCCCATGCGAAAGGCGACGCCCACCCACTCCGGCCCCGCCTCCGCTTCCGCAACACTGTTCGCTGCCACCGTGCGGCTGCGCTTCTCCAGTTCCTTGAGCAATTCGAATGGTCGGTCGCGCAAGCCGCGCAGGCTGGTGTCGGACCCGCTAGTCGTACTCGTCATGTGGCCAGTGCGGCCTGCGCCTTCTCGACCAAGGCCTGCGCAGAAACCGGCTTGACCAAGTAATCCACGGCGCCTTGCCGCAATCCCCAGACGCGATCCGTCTCCTGGCCCTTGGTGGTCACCATGATGATGGGGATCAGGCTGGTCTCGGGGTCGTTGATGAGCATCCGCGTGGCTTGATAGCCGTTCACGCCCGGCATCACAATATCCATGAAAATCAGATCCGGCTTCATTTCCCGCGCCTTGCGCACGCCCTCGGCGCCATTCTCGGCCGCGGCTGTCTTGAAGCCGTGCTTCTCCAGCGCTTTTTGCATGACGAATACCTCGGTGGGTGAATCGTCAACAATTAGAATCAGTGGCATCGCGTATTCTCCGTCATTTCCCGACGTGAGCTTCGATCGCTCCCAACAATTCATCTTTGGTAAACGGCTTGGTCAAGTAATGTTCCGATCCTACGATGCGGCCGCGAGCCCGATCGAACAAACCATCCTTGCTCGACAACATGATCACCGGAATCTGCTTGAACACCTTGTTGTGCTTGATCAGCGAACAGGTCTGGTATCCATCGAGTCGAGGCATCATGATGTCCACGAACACGATGTCCGGCTGATGGTCGGCGATCTTGGACAGCGCATCGAAACCATCGACTGCCGTGAACACTTCGCAGCCCTCTTTGGTGAGAAGCGTTTCAGCGGTCCGGCGAATGGTCTTGCTGTCATCGATCACGAGTACCTTGAGGCCCGTGAGTTTAGGCTTGCCGCTGGTGATCATGCTCTCCACGAGTTGCGTAGGTGCTGGAATCTTGTGGCTTTTTAACATATCCAGGCCTCGCAAGCCACGGTACGGGGTCGACATTTCGAGGCATGCGGGCCTAAACAACGGTGGCGTGGTTCACAGTTTTCCCAAGAGAGCTGGGGGCACCGCTTGCGCTAGACTGCAACCATGAGCAAGTCGTCTCGAGTGCGTCTCGTCGTGGTCATGGATCCCATCGGAGCGATCAAGCCGGCGAAGGACAGCACCTTGAGGATACTGCTCGCGGCGCAGGCGCGAGGCTGGGAGCTCTTTTACGCCGAGCTGAAAGATCTATGGCTGCGTGACGGGATCGCGTGGGGCCGGCTGGCGCCGCTCAAGGTCATGGACGACGCCTCGAGTTGGTTCTCGTTGGGCCAGTCCGTGAGCGGCAAACTCGGCGAATTCGACGTGATTCTGATGCGCAAGGATCCGCCTTTCGACACCGAGTACATCTACAGCACCTACATTCTCGAGCGCGCGCAGCTGCAGGGCGCGCTGGTTTGCAACCGGCCTCAAGGGCTGCGGGACATGAACGAAAAGGTCTACACCGCCTGGTTTCCCGAATGCTGCGCCCCCACACTCATCACGCGTGACATGCACGCCATGGGAGAATTCTTGGGCGAGCACGGCAAAGCGGTCTGCAAGCCTCTCGATGGCATGGGGGGCAAGTCCATATTCGTTCTCGAGCAGGGCGACAAAAACCGCAATGTCGTGTTCGAAACCTTGACCGATTACGGCACCCGCTACGCGATCGTGCAGCGATACCTGCCGGAAATTGTCACCTCAGGGGACTGCCGGATCATTCTGGTCGATGGAGAGCCGGTTCCCTTTGCCCTGCAGCGCATCCCGCTGGCCGATGATAACCGCGGCAACCTGGCCGCAGGCGCCCGTGCGGAGAGTCGCGCGCTCAACGATCGCGATCGATGGCTCTGCGCGCAGATTGGACCCAAACTACGCGCCGCCGGGATGATATTCGTCGGACTGGATGTGATCGGCGATTACGTCACTGAAATCAACGTCACCAGCCCGACCGGAATTCGCGAACTGAACAAGAAACATGCCATCGATATTGGTGCCATGCTGGTGGACGCGATCGACAAAGCCCTGGACGCCGCGTGACTTCCGAGATGCTACAAGCGGACACTGCGCTGCAAGGCGGCGAAGCACTGCGCGCCGGGCTGCCGCCCGCCAACGATCGCATGCTGACCACCTGCTTTCTCGCGGCGCTGCTGCATGGAATCATCATTCTGGGCGTGAGCTTCAGCTCAACCAGCAGCACCTCGGCGGACGAGGGGGCGCCGGGGCTCGAGGTGGTGCTGGTGAACGATCGCGCGCCCAGCGTCGCCAACAACCCGAATGCCCACTATTTGTCCCAGCGCAGCCAATTGGGTTCGGGCAATACCCTCAAGCGCGAGCGAAGTCGGATTCCCAAGTCATCGTTGATGCCCGTCGATCGGATGGGTGTTCCGAGCGGCGAGGGCCTGGATGCGCAGCAGTCCGGTGCGGACACGGGTGCGGAGGAACTGGTCGCGACGCACAGTCCTTCGCAAAAGATTTTCTACTTTGCCTCTGCCACCGCCGTCAAGGAATCCTCGCAGCTGCCGCTGCTGCTGGAGAAGCGGCCTGATCTTGCCATGACGCCGAACGATGACGGCATCGAGCTGCGCATGCGCGGCGAGTCGAAACAGGAACTCTGGATCGCGGCGGATACGCGTGAATCGGACGTCGCGGTGTACCTGGATAGCTGGCGCCGCAAAATCGAGCGCGTCGGCACCATGAATTTCCCCGATGTTGCGCGGCGTGACAAGCTCTCCGGCACGCCGGTCATCGAAGTGACCATCGGCGCCGACGGCAAGCTGCTGCAAACCATCGTCCGGCGCAGCAGCGGACACGCGGAAATCGATGAGGCCGCCATGCGAATCTTGAAGATGGCGGCGCCGTTTGATCCTTTTCCAAGCGATTTGTCCTCGAAACATGATCAGATACGCATTGCCTACGAGTGGCAATTCCTGGGCGGAGCCTCGCAGGGCGGCGCCGTGTTCTATTCAGAGCCGGCAAAGCCCTAGTGCATCATTCATGAGCGATTCAGGTTACTTGACCAACCAACTGCTGATCGCCATGCCGTACATGGGCGATCCGAACTTTGCGCAGACCGTGGCCCTGATATGCGATCACAGTTCACGCGGCGCCTTGGCCTTGATCCTCAACAAGCCCCTGCCGATGCGCATGGGGGAAATCTTCGAGCAGCTGGAAATCGAGCTGGGCAAAGGCCCTCTGTGGGAACGTCAGGTGTTGCGGGGCGGCCCGATGCAAACCGATCGTGGCTTCGTGGTCCACCGCGCCTTCGGTGAATGGGATTCGACGCTCAAAGTTTCCGATGCGCTCCACGTGACCACGTCGCGAGATATTTTGGCCGCCATGGCCCGCGGCCAGGGACCCGAGGAGGCCGTGGTCGCCTTGGGTTATGCCGGTTGGGACGGCGGTCAGCTGGAAGAAGAGATTCGCGCCAACGCGTGGCTCAGCGCACCGGTGGACTTGGGATTGATCTTCGAGCTGCCGTTCGAGTCGCGCTGGCACGCGGCCGGCCGTCTTCTCGGCGTGGAACTATCCCGGGTCAGCCCCATCGGCGGAAATGCCTGAGTCCGGCCGGCCGAAGGTCGTTCTGGCTTTCGATTTTGGCCGGCGCAGGATCGGTGTTGCCTGCGGCGACACCGTCAGCCGCAGCGCCGTAGGCTTGCAGGCGGTGCCCGCGGACGTCGCCGGACCTCGCTGGCAAGCGATCGCCTCGCTGATACACGAATGGCAGCCGGACGTGGCCGTTGTCGGCCTGCCGTATAATGTCGACGGTTCCGATAGCGAACAGACCACCGCCGCTCGCGGCTTCGCGGCCGAACTGGCCCGCCGCTACGCGCTGGAGGTGGCGATGGTCGACGAACGTTACTCGTCGCTCGAAGCCGAGGCTCGGCTGAAATCGGCGCGGGCGTCGGGCTTAAGGCGACGGCGCGTAGCCAAGTCCGATGTCGATGCGGCGGCGGCCTGCGTGATCTTGGAACGATGGTTCAGCGAAAAAACATGAGGCGCAGATGCAATCACAACAAGACAGCGCGGGGGGCTTGCGCCACCTCATCACGCTCGATGGCCTGACGCGCGACGCGTTGACCTCGATCCTGGATCGTGCCGAGCGTTACCGGCGCCTGCCCGGGCAGCCCGCCTACGAGGGCCGCGAATTGGCCGGCGTGACCCTGGCGAACTTGTTCTTCGAACCCAGCACACGCACGCGCGCATCCTTCGAACTGGCCAGCCGGCGCTTGGGGGCGCATGTCCTCAACCTGGACCTGCACTCCAGTTCGCGTGCGAAGGGCGAGAGCATGCTGGACACGATCTACACGCTGGAGGCGATGAACACCGATGTG
>Ga0193726_1001089_pt1 | contig 23112 bp, 22 predicted proteins | sample H2c1metaG_FD_144928 | JGI IMG/M metagenome (GOLD analysis project Ga0193726, IMG submission 144928) | Soil microbial communities from a riparian zone of the East river system, Colorado, United States - H2c1 | ecosystem: Environmental > Terrestrial > Soil > Riparian zone | place: USA: East River...
TCGGCCAGGGTTGTGACGGTGCTGGACACAGTGCTGCCACTGATTACTACCGGCGTAGTGCCGGAAAAGTCCGGATCGTCACAAATGATCGAGATTGTGGCTTTCGGGTCATTGGTGAAGAGCGGGGCCACGAAGGTCTCGACTCTCCCCGTTGCGTCCACGATCAGTCCGTCGTCCATGTAGAAACGAAGACTGACTACTGCCTTCGGGAGGAAATATGAGTACAGCTGGTTCCTGACGGCACGGACCGAGGTCGTGAGATAGTCTGGCCGCAAGCCCAGAGTGATCACGATGTTCCTTGAGCCGCGGACACTGTTCTGGTACTGCACCCCGTCACGGCTGGCGTAGTTCGAGGTCGTGATCGTGGCGTTAACCGGATCGAGACCGTCGACATCCTGAACCTGGAGCCCAGAATTGAGATCCAGCAGTGACAGGGTCAGGAGGTCGCCTTGAGGCGTCCGTACTTCGATCAAATTGATCATGGAACCTTCACAACCTCCTTAAGGGTGGAAATCTGGTTCTTCGTCTGACGGTAGATTTCGACCGCAGAGAGAGCCTTGGGCGAGTAGTTGTTTTGGGTGTAACTGACAGGTGCCACAGGTCCGGTCGTAGCCGTCGTCTGGGTCGAAGCCGCCACATTGGACATGTGACCGGAAGACGCAGCGAGAGCCTTGGAATATGCGGAGTTGACAGAAAGAGACTGCGAACTCAACACTCCACCGATCTGACTCGCGGACTTCTTGACACTGGACAAGTCCAGAATCGGTGTGATTGTAGGCGCTGTGTCGATCCCACCGGATATGAGGTCGGACATGCCGGTTAGCGACTTCGCGAGAGACGTCACAGCGGTCTGTCCCATGTTCGAGGCGGACTTGGCGATGGCGTCGGTGGAATCGTCGAGGCCTTGAACGAGACCGTCGCCGGAGAAATTACCCACGCTCCGGAGAACCTTGGACGGGGACTTGATTCCAAGCTTCTTGTTGATGGCCTTGATCATCGCTTCGGCGATCTTTTCCATCTGCTTCTCGATTGCAGACTGCTGGTCCTGAAGACCCTTGACCAGACCGGCGGCCGCATCGACCGCTGCCTGGTAGAGGTCTGTAGAGGCAGTCTTGCCCATTCCGATAGCAGCTGCGTCGAGCTGCTTGTCCAGGGCGTTGATCTGATCGACACTCATCTTACCGCCAGCGAGAAGCTGCTGGGCGAAGGGAAGATCAGCTATACCACCAGCGAGAAGCTGCTTGTACGTGTCGTCGTTCAGACCAAGATCACGGAGACGCTGCAGCGTGGTGGCCAGCGTCTGGGTGTCACTGATCTGCTTCTGAAGGCTGACCTCGTAGTCACCGACGGACTGCATGTCCGTAGTGGCGTCAGGGAGTTCCGGAAGCGTCTGGTACTGCTGGGTGATCTGGGTGTTGAAGTCGGCCATGGTCTTCTGCGCGTCAGTCAGAGCACTCTGTGCAGTAGTGATCTTCGTGGTGAGCGCATCGTACTGGTCGCCGAGCTTCCCGAGAGCGGTCTGCTGGGGCTTCAGCGTCTTCGTCAGCTCCGTGTAGGCAGCGGACTCGGCCTTGTGCTCCTTCTCAGCCTGGGCAAGCGCCTTGTTGGTCTGAGCGATCTCGGTGTAGTCCTTGTGCCGGGCCTTGGTCAGGCTCGACAGCTTGTTCTTCAGACTGTCGATCGTGTTGGCAGAATCGTTCATACCAGTGATCAGCTGGTTGGCCAGAGTGGTGACGGCCTTCTTGACTCCTGCGGTGTTGCTGTTGATGCCGATGGCGAAGCCGTTGTCGACATCCTGGCCGATCTTGATGAACTCCTTCGACGGCGAGTGGCTGTCAAGAGCGTGCTTGGCCGAGGATATGGCAGACCTCGCCAGCTTCTCAGCCTCAGACGCGATCTTGCCGATACCGCCAGCCATACCGCTGATCATACCTGTGACCATCGCGGAACCGAGGTTTGCACCTGCGGCGCCCATCGCCTTGGAGTTCTTGCGAATCGCGTCCGCAACACCGTTGACGAACTTGATAGCCAGGTTCGCGCCTGCCTGAATGATCTTGGGCAGGTTCTTGGCGACGGCGTTGGTGAACGCAACCACCATGTTCACGGCTGCCGTGACAAGCCCGGGGGCCTTCTTGGCTATGCCGTTGAGGAGAGACGTGATCAGACCCATTCCAGCACTCACCAGGTGGGGTTCGTACTTCACCGCTGCGTCGACGAGCTCGGTCAGCAGGGTACCCAGTGTGTGGAGAATCTTCGGTGCGAGCTGATCGATAGCGCTCAGCAGGGACTCGAGCAGAGTGACGATCGCCTTGACGATAGCCGGAGCACTCTTCCCGATGACGTCGGCGAAGGCTAGGAGAGCCGCACCGAAGTCCTTCACGATGACCGGCAGAGTTCCAGCCAGACCCGTGACGATGGCGATCAGCGCCACGCCTGCAGCGGCGCCCGAGACCGACAGAGCCGTCAGGCCTGCCGAGAACGCCAAGACACCCACGCCAGCCAGCAGGACACCAGCACCGATGAGAGTGATGGCAAGTCCGAGGCCGATCAGGGTCGGAACCACAGGAGTCAGTAGCGCTCCTGCCACACCGAAGATGATGAACACGCCAGCCAGCTCGAGCAGACTCTTGCCGATCTCGCTCCAGGACATGTCGCCCATGGCTAGCAGAACCGGCGTGAGAATGGCCAGAGAAGCCGCCACTATGAGCAGGGCAGCAGCACCGGGAAGCGCTTCGGTCATGAGGATCATTGCTGCCGAGATCAGGAGAAGAGATCCACCCCACGACATGTCTCCCATTTTGATCAAAGCGTCAGTGATCGCACCAAGCGACAGAGACACGACCCAAAGGGCAGCAGCGCCAGGCAACGCCTCGGTCATCAGAGCCATAGCGCCAGCGATGATAGCAAGAGCACCGGCCAGTTCGACCAGACTCTTAGCGATCTCGCTCCACGACATGGACCCCATTTGCTGTAGGGCCTTGACGATGAGTTGAAGCGAGGAAGCAACGACCAGAACCGCGGCCGCCGACAGAAGGGACTCCGGGGGGATCAGGGTAAGAGCCAAACCAATGGCCGCCAGCGACCCGGTCAGCGCAGTCAGTCCCTTACCGATCTCCTGCCAGGAGAACTGAGCGAAGATCTTCATCGCCTGAGCGAGAATCTCGATGCCCGTAGCCAGCAGGATCAGTCCGATACCTTGAAGGACGCCACCCTTGTCCGCATCAGCGAACTTGGTGAACAGAGCCAGACTTCCCAGCAGAACTCCGACGCCGATAAGACCCTTGGCCAGTTCGGTCCAACTGAGCGCGGACAGCTTCTTGACCGCGTCGACCAGGATCTCGATACCCGCAGCAAGGATCACGAGACCGATGCTGGTGGAGATGAGACCGGACGACGGAGGCATCCGCTTCACTGTTTCGACCATCTCCGCGAGGATGATGGCGAGTCCCGCGAGTCCGTGCTTGAGCTGGCTCATGTCCAGCGAGGCCAGCTTCTTGACCGCATCGGCCAGGAGGTTGACCGCGATCGCCAGCCCGATGAAGGCCAGACTGATGATCGGGAGCTTGACGAAGCCGGTGGTTCCGAGGACCTTCTGGAGGACCGCCATCGAACCGAGCAGTTCGCCGAACAGAACGCCGATTGCAGTGACCGAACGCTGCAGACCACCAGCGTCGATCTTCGACAGTGTCGAGATGGACAGGGCCAGAATACCAATGGCTACGGCGATCTCGAGGAGAGTCGCGGCCTTCAGCGTTCCCTGCATTGTCTTCAAAGTGCCCGTAAGCGCGTCGATAGACTCGGTGAATGCGTGTACCAGACCGCCACCACCGCCGAGACCGCTTCCCAGCAGGCTGCTCGAGAACTTCCTGACCAGTAGGATGAGACCTGCGAACAGCCCCGTGTTGATCGTCCCGAGGACGTCGGAGAAGTTCAGGTTGCTCAGACTGGACAGGATTTGATTGCCCAGATTGTTGAAGAACGTACCGAACTTCTTGGCCAGGGGTTCGAACTTCTGGGCAATCTTACCGATCGAATCGGTGAACTTGCCCCATGCTGCCTGGACAATATCGAGAAGCTTGCCCATCGGACCCAGCTTGGCTGTGACACCGACGATCGACGATTCAGCCTTCGCGCCGTCAAACTTCCCGAAGAGCGACTCAACGTAAGTGCCGAGTTCCCGAATATACTTGATCGGAATCTGCAGCTTCGCCGTCAGCTTGTCGAAGAAATTGGCGAGAACCTGGCCCTTGTCATTGGCGTTCTTGAGATTAACCAGCCAGTCACCGATACTTGCGGTGAACTTCAAGATTCCGCTGGAGCCCTTGGTCGAGGACTCGAAGAGATTCACCAACATCTTGACGATGTCCTTGACGACATCGATTCCGAGACTGATGGCAGCGAAGACACCGGCGAAGGTCCGCTTGAGTTCGTCGGCGCCGGTCTTGCTGATCTGCAGATTCTCGATGAAGACGTGGAACGCTGCGATGAGCTTGAATATCTGCTCAGCGGTCACCGGCGGGAAGATCTCCCGGAATGCTTGTTGGATCGGCTTGATGAAATCGCCGAGTTCCTTGAACGCCAGCTTGAAGGCGTCGATCAGAGCGGTTCGACCGCCGAGCTTGTCCACTCCCTGCAGCAGAGTGTTAAGTGCATAGACAGGCTTGGTCAGTGCGTTCTCAGCGACGTTGTGAATCGCCGTGAACAGAGTCGTCGCCTGGCCGATGTTGCCGAATATCGTCTTGAAGATCGACGCATAGGCGGTGGCGACTTCTTCCTTCAGCGCATCGGTCAGCTGTGAGAAGGTCTTGATCTGGGTAGCCGCGTTTACCGCGATCTGACCGGTCTTCAGAATACCTTCGGCCTGCTTGGCCGAGAAACCCATAGACTCGATCTGCTTCTTGGTCAGGTCGCCAGTGAACTGGGAAAGCGTCTTCTCCAGAATGTTGGAGGTCAGCCAGCCCTTCTGCAGGGACTCGCGGAAGCTACCGGCCTTCTTGATGATCTTGTCGATGTTGACGCCGGAAGCACGAGCTGTGTTCTCCAACGCCGTTTGGAACGTCTTGCCGCCGAGTCCTGCGTTGACGACGGAGTTCCAGTCCTGAAGATGGACCGACCCGGCGGCGATCGCCTGGGACAGCTGGTACATCGCTGTCGAGGCCTGCTCCGAGTTCGAGCCCGACAGAGCTGCGAGGTTGGCGATGCCCTTGATCGCGGCAGCTGCAGGCTTGAGCTTCACACCCGCCGCGGTGAACGTGCCGATGTTCTGGGTCATCTCACTGAAGTTGTACACCGTCTTGTTGGCGTACTCGTTCAGCTCTGCGAGAACCTTGTTGACGTCGCCGATCTTTGTACCCTCGGACGCGGTGTTCGCGAGGATAGTCTGAGTGGCCTTGATCTGGGTCTCGTAGTTTGTGAAGCCAGCCTTGATCGGGTCGATCGTCAGAGCCTTGGCGATTCTCTCGCCAGCGTTTAGGGCCTTGGTCGTAATATCGGACAGGACCGTGAGGCCCACGACCGACATGGCTTTGAACTTGTTGCCGATGGCGTCGACACCGGACGAGATACGATCCAGTCCGGAGACGTTCTTGGCTGCTGAGTCAACGTCCTCCAGGCCCTTGGTGGCGCCCGTGAGCTGAAGCTGCTTGGTGAATCGACCCAAGGAGTCGCGCGACTGGGCGATCCCTGCCTCGAACTGCCTGTTGTCGAACTCGAGTTGAACAATTCGTTGGTCAATAGTCGTCATGCAGAGATCACCGCCTGCCACACCCTGTCAGCGATTAGGTCGAATACCGGCGAGATCGCCGGATTTATGAAGTCTCTTCCTTGGACGTAGCCACCGGTTCCGGTGCCGTGTCCGTACTGCAACATGATGACCACCGGGAAGCCGTTCTCGACGTCGCTGTTCGTCCAGGAGATCGTGTACGTACCGTTCGCAGCAATTATCTCATAGCCCCATGAATGCGAGGCCAAACCCGTGTAGACCGGGGTGGCGCGGTAGAGAGCGTTGGCCCCTACGATCGCGTAGTCGTGCAAGATCTTGGAAATATCCAACTTGCCAACCCGAGCTACAAAGGCTTCCAACTGCTTGGTGGAGCCCTTCACAATAACTGAAATCATGTCGGGCTCCTTCCTTCGTGGTTAGAAAAAGCCGGTGAAACCCCTGCCCGCGTTGAAAGCGGCCGCATTGTTGGTGAAGACGGCGTCCATGCCGGAGAAGTACGCTCGGATCTGGGCTCGGTGTTGGTCACGAGCATGTCTTCGCCGTTGACGACTGGGTTCATCGCCATCCACTGGATGAGATACTCCATCGCCACCATCGCGTTACGCATGTTTATGATGGTCTGGCTGGACATCTGGTCGATCATGCCCTTGTTGATGTACTGGCCTACCATGGTAAACCCCTAGTTCTGCATCGCTTGCCAGTAGATGGTCGTGACCACCGTGTCGGTACGGTAGATGCTGATGGTGAAACCGGTCGCCGAAACAGCGGTGACCGTGAGGCCCACGACATTCTCGGGCGTACCGCTGTTTGCCGTGACCTGCACCGACGGTGTAGCCGTGAAGCGTCCGACCGGGAATAGGACGGCGAGAGTGACCCGCGTGTTCGCTACGGCAGAAATGCTCGCGGTGCTGGTGTAGATCCGAGTGGGTATCAACGCCATGTCGCTGGACTGCGTGAGCTTCTCCCACGTCGACCAACCCCCGCCGGACGTAGCCGTTCGGATCCACTCGGCCGTTGCGTTGGCTCCACCTACGTGGCTCCGGAACGTCTGCTTTGCGAAGAGCGTTCCGTCCACGTAAGTCACGACTTCACCGAACGCGGGGGAGAAGTCCCAACCGGTGGTGCTGCCCGAGGCGTAGTACAGACGCGAAGTACCCTGAGGGTAGGCGGTGTACAACGAAGCCTGGGTGAAGCTCGAGGCGGTCAGGGTTGCGACAGTCGGGACCAGGACCCATGCGGTCCAACCTCCGCCCCCATTCGATGCGTCATAAGCACGAAGCCACATCTGGGGAAGAGACGTTCCACCGGCACTCGAGTAGAAGGTCTGTTGCCCGCGGGTACCACTGCTGTATCGGTTGGTGACGACAGAACCGAAGCCGCTGTTGATCGACCAGCCGGAACTCGTCGTCAGAATCATCAGACTGGAGCCCACGGGGTACGACGTGAGGAGAGCCGCCTCGTTGAGGCCGTTCTGGGTGAGGATCGACAGCGGACTGACTTCGAGCGCTGTGATACGACCGGCGAGGGTCGCAAGACTGGCCGGAGTGACCGCTCGAGTGCCATCGGTCAGAGCATTGGTCTCACCGAGAGTGGCGAGCTCGACGAACCCGGAGGTGCTGGTGTCAGCCGGGGGGAAATATCCCGCGTCGAGAACGGTTCCGTCAAACTGGGTGAGAGTGAGATGGCCGTCGGGGTCAATCACTCCGCTGACGACGGTAGCGTTCTGAATCGCCTCCATCGCGGCGGCGGTCATTCCTGTGACGGTAGCCACTAGACCTCCTTTCTATTCGGAGCTGATCGTGTAGGTGGTGTCATCGATGAAGTCGGCGGTAGGCGCCGTGATCTCGAAGGTGTCGCTGTCGAGCATCCGAATGACGTCGAACGGAGCGGTGACGGTAAACGTACCATCGCCGTTGTCGGTCACAGTGAGCGTGGATATGGTGTCGAAGGCCTCGAGCAGGTCGGCAAGGGTCGGGAGACGTGCCGCATCTGAGTCGGTTCCGTACAGAATATCCTCGACGGTGGAGACGACCTCGGGGTCGGTGAAACGAGTGTCGATTACGATATGAGCCGTCGGCTTGTACTCGGCCATCGCTGGAGGCCGAGTCGTAAGCGTCCAGCTGAAGTTCGACGGCGAGATCGAATCACTGAGCGAGTTGTTCGTTCGGTTCGACGGAGACGCGAGAGCGTTGTACACGATGTGAATCTTGTACCCGGCTGCGTGCGTCAGGTCGTTTCCGATCATGGTCCGATACGCCAGACCGAAGGACTTCCTCCGCTGGTGCATCAGAAACAAACCGGACCGAGGCTCTACTGAACCATCGCACTGTGCGAACTCGTCGGGGTAGGTGAACGCCGTCAAGGTCGCGGCGAACTCCTCAGGAGCCGCTTCGTTCGAGTACTTGACGCCATCGATGTAGAACGGTTGTGGATCGCCTCCGGACGGGTTCTCATCGACGGAGACCAGACCCATCCAGGCGACACCGGGGTTCGAGTCGACGTACAGGACGCCTCTGTCAACGCCTGCTTCGTAGTACCGCGAACCGACAGTGCTCCAAGCGAGTCTTGGCATGCTGAATTCCTCCTCTCATCCGGTGGTTCCGTACAAGACACGTCGACGTGCATTCTCTTCCTGCATGCTCTGGCGTTGTTCGGCCGGAGAGAGTTCTTTCTTCGGGGCGTTCTTCTCGTTGCACACTCGAATGAGAGTGACCAAACGGCTCAGGTGCCAATGCTGAGTCTCGAATGGAATCCCGTGTGTAACCATCAAGTAGTAGAGGATCTCTGCCGTGATGATCTCGTGATGGATCTTGTTGCCGCCGACTTCGCTGAACCAAGTGGCCGTGAAGTCGGCTGCGATGTAATCGTGGATGTCCCTTACATTGCCTTCGGACAGATGCTCGAAGACCTCCGGGGGAACATCCGGGGTAGAGGCCATGGCCTTGACGTACCAGAAAGTCTCTTCGATCGTCTTCGGTTCAGGACTGAGGAACGGCTTCTTGAAGAATGACTCCCATTTTGACAGTGTGGCCAGAGAGTGCTCCAGCTCGAGGACGAAGGTTGAACGGACGTACTTCTGTGTGACTTGGTTGAAGACTTCCGACAACGTCACATTGATCTGGAGCACTCTCTGGCCTCCTGCCCTGGTACTAGAAGGTGATCAGCCACTCGTTGACGCTCGGCTGGGTGAACTTGTAGCCGACGTCCGGAGTCGCGGAGACGACAGTGGACTCGGTGATCACGATGGAACCGGTGGCGACCTCGCCGTTGATCCAGTACGTGATACCCGCGACGGTCGGGACGACCACCGTGTGGGTGCCCGAGGTGTAGGTCGGGGCGATCGGGGTGGCGTCGACGACGGTGCCTTCGAAGATCGCGAGGACGGCCGCGGGCATCGGCATGGACGGGTCGGTGCCGCTGGTGCCGTAGAGGAAGTCCTCCAGGGTCGCCAGAGCGTCCGCGTCGACCAGGGTCGAGTCCACAGTGAGCGTCGCGGTCGGGCCGTAGCCGGGGACGTCCACCGGAGTGGTGGTGATCGCCCAGCTGAAGGCCAGCGCGGCCGGGGTGTCGTTGACGGTGGCGTGCGCCTTCTCCGACGGAGCGGCCAGAGCGCCGAACACCATGTGGATCTTGTAGCCAGCCTGGCTGGTCAGGTCGGTGCCGATCAGGGTCCGGTAGGACAGGCCGAACGGCTTGCGCGGCTGCTGACCGATCTGGACGCCCGGCTGCGGCTCGGCGAGACCATCGAACTGGTTCCACTCATCCGGGAAGGTGAGGGCCTCGATGGTGCCGCCCCACGCCTCGGCCGAGACCAGGTTCAGGTACTTGATGTTGTCGGCGTACTGGGCGGTGGCCTCAGCGCCGGAGGGCGACTCGGTGACGGTCGTCAGACCGTTCCACGGCACGCCCGTGCTGTAGGCGCCGCCCCCGTCGGGGATGTACAGGACGCCGTGGTCGACACCGGTCTCGTACTTCCGGCTGCCGACCTGGTCCCACTTGATCACTGTCATGCTTGTTCTCCTAGTAGTACAGCTCGAGGACGTCGTGATGGAGGTTGTCAGCTACGAAGCCTCTGTTGTAAGAGGTCTTCGGCAGTCCAGTGACTTTGCGGGGGATATCGCTATCCGGATCCCGGTCGATCACCGTCACCTGGTATCGCTGATTGTAGGTGTAGGGAGCGTTGTCGGCGAACTTCGTCAGACCGGCATCCCGTGCGTAGACGATGCACGGATATGTCATCTGGACGTTCGACGGGGGTTGGAAATACACCGTTCCACCCTCGCCGACGAGCCCCACTAGGATCGCGTGAAGCTCAAGGCGTGGGGCCGTCATAGAAACTCCCCAGGGACAGGAGAAGGCGGGGGCTCTGGATCTCGACGTTCGAGACGGTCCAGAGCTTACCCGCCCACTCTACATAGCGAATGGCGAAGAAGTTTTGCGTCGCGTAAGGGTCGGCAACTATACTGATGGAATTGCTAACCGAGTAGTCGTTGTTGACTTTGTCGGCTGCCTGAGTGTGCTTGACAGCACGGACGACGTCACCGAAATATGGAAACTCGGTGACGTCGTCCGTCCACACGCCAGGCGCTTTTTCCGTCGTCGTAGCGAAACCGACCTTTCCGGAAAATCTCGCCATGTTGGTGCTGTCTGCCTTAGCTGGCAGCCGGACGCTGGAACGTCCACTCGTCCTGACCGGCAGTGCCGGTGACCGAGAAGAAGTAACCGGCGCTCGCGACGGCCCGCACCAGCTCGGAGGTGCCCGCGGCCAGCGCGGTCTGAGCACCGGCGGTCAGGGTGGTCCCGTCGCCGTTCTTGTAGACCACGCCGGCCTGGGTCGGGATGGTGATGACGCCGGTCGCGGGGACGAACGTCGCGGGCGTCGGGACCAGCACGGTGCCGGTGACCGAGGACAGGACCATCGCGCTCTTGACCTTGACGAGAGCACCCGACATGCGGGTCTCCATCAGGTACTTGAGCTGGTTGTAGTCGATGTCGAAGAAGTCAAACAGGTTGACCTCCCCGCCGCGGTCGGTGCCGATGTTGTAGTCGGTGAGGTTGACCACGATGCCGAGCAGGTTCGGGAACCGGAGCATCGGCTCCACGGCGACGACGTCCGAAACGCCCATAGCCGCAGCCAGCGCCTGCTTGTTGTCGTAGTTGCGGTGGAGGTTGGCGTCCTTCGACAGCAGCAGCTTGTTGATGGTCCGCTGGGTGGCGTAGAACACCGGGTTGCCGGTGCCCTTGTAGTACTGGCTGGCGTCCAGGACCTGGTCGGCGACCTCGTCCCAGTTGGAGCCGGTGTCGGAGACGTTGACGTTGACCCGGGTGACGTACAGCTCGTCGTCGTTCAGGATCGAACGGACACCGGGGCCGGAGTTGGCGCCCGACGGGTCCAGCACGTGGTCCTCGTCCTCGGGGTCACGGCCGTCACCGAGCAGGATCGCGACGGCGACCTCCTCCGAGAGCATGATCCGCATCTCGCCCTTGAGCCAGACGACGACGTCGAAGTCGACGATGTCCAGGACGTCGTCCCGGTCCAGCTTCTGCTTCTTGTAGACCGTGGTGGGGGTGGTGGTCCGGCTGGTGAGCTGGATCCACTCCTCCTTCTTGAAGTTGCCCTTGACGTAACCCTTGGCGCGGGCCTCGTCCAGGGTGATGTCCGCGACGATGGTCTTGATGCGCGAGAACGGGCTCTTGCGGGTAGAGTCCAGGACGTTCTGGACCCACGCCATGTTCCGGCTGTTGAAGTCCGGGGTGGAGTTCAGCAGCTGGGGGTTCGGGAACAGGGCGTCGACGCTCTCGATGCCGTGCTCGACGACGTAGTCCGCGAGGGTGTCCATCAGGGAGCCGGACTTCTTGGCATCCTTGAAGATCGCCTTGAGGCCGTCCTCGTCGATGTTGTGGCGGATGACCCCGCCATCGGTGGTCTTGTTCTTGTTGGCCTGCTCGAACACGTTCGTCACGGGGCCGGTTCCTTCCTGGTGGGCGAGGTCGCCCTCGGTGGTGTTCTCGTCGTCCTTGTCGTCGCCGTCCGCGTGCTGGGTGTCGTCTCCGGAACCCTGCGCGGCCAGACCGACCATGACGTCGACGAGCTTCTTCTGCTTGGGCGTGAACGTGTCGTACACGGCCTGAGCGGACGCATCGTCCGCGGTGTCCGCGCTGTCCTCGGCATCGGCGCCATCGCCGTCACCACTGCTGTCGCTGGAGGCAGAGGGGACGGGCTTCTTGGCGGTCGACGTCTCGGTCTTCGTAGCGACCGGGGGGACGGCCTTGGCGGCGGGCTTCGTCGCGTGGGCGAAGCTCTCCTCCTCGATGTTGAATCCGAGGTGGATGACGATCTCGTCGCTGATGGTCTCGATGTCGTCCTCGTCGGCGCCGTGCCGAACCTGGACGTTCTCGATCGTCGCGCCGGGGTTGGCGCCCGCGAGGACCAGGCTGACCTCACGGATGTTCCCGTGGACGACCGACTTGCCCTGCATGGCGACGTTGTTGGCGTAAATCGACATCGCCTTGATGTCACCGTGCTGGACCTGGATCTTGCCGTTCTTGCCGCCCTCGGTCTCGTTGAAGTACCCGTGGGCCCAGATGCCATCCGGACGGGCTTCGAGGATCGCGTGGCCGAGCACGTTCTTGTTGTCGCTGTGCTTGTGGTTCCAGACCAGCGGAACCTGCATCTTGTCCATGTGCTGGAAAGCGGCGGGCGTGATGGTCTTTCCGTCGGTGCACTTCAGGTTCGCCTTGGTGGCGTAACCACCGAAATCAGCTTCCATTTTGACTCTTTCCTCCTGATTCTATCGCTAGTGGTTCCGTCACCCTCGGGAGTTCTTTCATCATCAAGGCGACGATGGAAGCACCATGCGAGAGTGAGGGTGGCTGGCCAGGCGAACCGCTGGCGAGTGCCGCAGCGGCCTTCGATCCGATCGGAGGCACGTTGTGCACCGGTTCGATACGGACAGGTTTGTTTGACTCCGGCGGAGTTGTTGTGACCGGCATGTTGCTGTTCTGCAACTTGTCGGCCTTGGGGTCACTCGAGGGCTTCGTTCCGATCGCCGTTCGAATCTCGTTCGGCGTGAGGATTTCGTTCCTCGAGAACATGTCCGCGATCTCGGCGATCTGGCTGAGCGGAACCAGAGAGAACAAGTCACGGAAGTACATGATCGACTGCCCCTGAGACCTGGCGGTCCTGGTCAGGAAGGCTCGCTTCATGGCTTCGGTGATCGCGTCGAGGATAGGCTTGACCGTACGGTCGATGTAGTTCAGCATGGTCGATTCGTCGGCCGTACCGTTCATGATCGAGTCCGTTAGACCGAGCTCCGCGTAAACCTGGCTGATCAGGTACTGGACCTGAGCGAGGAGGTTGTTCTCGGCGGGCCTGTTGAGCTGTGTGATCTTCTCGGTACCGTCGGCGTAAGCAATGCCGTAAGTACTGCCCTTGAGCTGTTCCTCCAGATCCGTACGTCGCTGGACAGCCTGTTGCCGACGGGCTTCAGACTTGATGACGTAGGGGAGCTGGATGATCAGGTCGAGCTTGCCGGAGGCCGAGGCCTCATCGATCGCATCGAGCATGTTCAATTTGCGGATGAGACGCTGCAAAGTTGAGTTCTGCTCGTTCATCACCGAGTAGAGCGGATTCTCGACGATGGCAACGAACTGCTTCGGGAGAACGATCTGCTCTCGGTAACCCTTTTCCTCGTTGTACAGATTGATCCGAACGTGCTTCGGAAACCACTCAGTGATCTCGCCGACACGAAGCGTCTGAACGTCGAACGCTCCGGACACGGTAGGGTCGAGGGTCGTGTCGACCGGAACGATCCCGATGGTGCCCATCTGAAGAAGAGACAGCGCGATGTCCTGACGGAACTGCCTGGCACCCTGGTCGGTGTTGGCCTCGACAGTCAGGCAGTTGTTGAGACCGCTGGGTCGATCCTTCAGATAACGTCCATCTGCGTCGCACTGAACGTGGAAAATGTCGACTCCGGATACATCGATGCTCATCCGAGCGAGTATGGAAGCGACGATGGTCTTTTCAGAAGCGAACGGAGTCCGCATCCGATCCGGACGGAAATAGCTGTAACTACCACCCGCACCTACGCCAGCAGCGTAAGGATGCTCAGGAACCTTGTACGAGTTTGGGTTGAAGGCGTTCCAAGCGTGGGTCAGAGACTCTCTCAGACGAGAAAATACTCCTGCCATGTTTCACCTCCTTTCCTTGGGATTCGGTCGATGAACTACTTGGACGTGACGTTGTGGACGCCCTGCTTGTTCTGCTTGGCGGCCCGCGGGGTGTTGTAGTTGATCGTGCCTTGACGCTGGCCTTCGACCCGGTTGTTGTGAGCCTTTACCGTGATCGTTTGGACCGCTACCGGTCCGTATTTCAGCAGGATCCTCGCCGTGATGAGGGCTCCGACGAAAGCCGCCCGCTGCTTGTTCTGGCGGGAAAGCTCAGCAGCTCGGGCTTCCGTGTGCGTCTGTCCGGCGTGCAGTCGGTTATTGATCCGGTTAGCTCCGCGCTGGCCGAAATCACCGGCGTCGGTGCGTTGGTGGTATGGCGTGTAGCTTGAATGAACACTGACCGGTTCGCCAGATTTGTGCACACCCCACTTCATGCCCTTGACACCCTGGTGAACCAGTTCCGCAGGAGTACTCATGGGTTACAGCGGGGTGGCCGCGGCACGCAGACGGGCGTCGATCTTGGCGATGGCCTGGTTGACGCTGTCGGCTGCGACGACGTTGCTGCCGGACGGGGCGACGTACCCGGTAAGCTTGACGGTGGCGCCAGTGTCGGCAGCCTGCGCCGCGTTGAAGATCAGCGGGGTGCCATCGGCAGCGAAGAACGCCACCTGCTCGGTCGGCTGGTTGGGCCGCTTGACGGGAGCGGACACGGGGGTGAACTGGCGTGTGGGCCGGTTGTTGGTCACTCGAATGCCTCCTTGTAGGCCTTGTATGCGACGTATGCGTCCATCAGGGCGGAAACGTTGTCGATCTTGGCATCCTGACGCATCTTCAGGAGCTTTCGGTTTCCATTCGTGTCTTCCATGGTTACGGCGTTACCCATGGCAAAGGTCATAAGCGTTTCATCGAATATGAGCATTCTCTGTTCGCTCATGTGCTTTAGCTCACCGAGGGGAACAGACTCGGTCTTAGCGCCTTGGATAACCTTCTGGATCGCGTACGGTCCGTATTCGGCTTCCCACCGGCTCACGAATTCTTTCGCGTTGTACGGGTCGAACCCTAGAGAACGAACATCGTAACTCGAATCCGTGATGTGCTGATCAAGGTCTTCGTAGACCTCCATCATGTCGAGGACGGTACCCTCGAGGACATGGAGACTGCCCTCGTTGGTGAATTCCTCGTACTTCTGGCGCATTGCACCCGGCAACTTCATCAACGTGAGCGACGTGATGTAGCTTCGAGTCTTGACCCCGAACGTGCCGTCAGCCAGAGGAAACAGGAAGGTGAACGCACAGAAGTCGTCACCCTGGGACAAGTCAGCGCCGAGAGCGCACGGCAGACCCCAGAAATCGCGACGTCGGTGAGCCTGAGTCTCCTCGTAGGTGAAGAAGTAGGTAAAGCCCTCCATCGGAAGACCGAACCGCTTGGCCAGAATATCGTTACGAGTGGCCGGAGCGGCCTCGATTCGTTCGACATCCTGCTGGTATGTGTCGTAGGAAATGGTCAATCCAAGGTTCGGGTTGGCCTTGACCCACATAGCGGGGTCCCCAACCTCTTCGACTTCGTCCAACTTGTAGTGCCAGATCGAGACGTGGGGAGCGAAATACTCTCCCTTGAGGATCTTGGCGAGCTCCAGTTTGATCGTGTCGCCGCTGCCGTTTCGGACCGTTCCCTCCGAGGAAATGGCCACGATCAGGTAGTCATCGAGCTTGGAAGCGCCCTGTTCGACTGCACCGACGATGTCTTCTCGGACATCACCAGAAAGCCACTCGTCGATCGTGGAGACCTTGGGTCGCAGTCCCTGTAGCTTGTTTACCGACATGGGACGGACCTCGAGCAACGACCCCGTGAGGAAGTTCTCGATTCCCTTCTTTGTCGGAACCAGCTTTTGCCGTAGTGCTCGGGATCCAGTGGTGTTCTGGATCGAACCTTCAGTCAGGAATTGAAACAGAGGCCCGCGCGCCCGCGTGATGGCCGTCCGAAATGGTGACATGACCTCGTCGGCCTGTCTCATTGTCGGAGCTGTGGTGATCTGGTGTGTCGTGTGGGTGTCGACGTTCAAGTAGTAGCTCTGGATGCACTCGGCGTACATCGACTTGGCAGCACCTCGAGCAACGATGAGATACTGTTTCGTCGTGAGTTTCTTCTTGATCGTCTTCTTGACGTAACGTCCGCCGCGGTTGTTCGGCCCTGGCACGTAGACACTTCGAGTGACGAAGTAGTACCATCCGAAAATCTGTTCGGCCCAGACCTTGAACGAAGGAAGCAGATGAAGATCGGTTCCATCGGTCAAGGTTAGTTCGTTGTCGCAGTAGAGGATGAATCCTTCGACCGCTTTGTCGTCGTAATAGTACGCCGGGTTCGCTATAAGCGAGTCGATCCGATTCATCTCAAGAGAGACTTCTCGGTTCACCGGAATATCGCCACGAATCACTGCCTCGCGGAACTGACCGTAGTAGATCGGAACCGCCGTGTTTGACAATGACATTGCGGATCCTTTCTACGAGGTTACGGGAGTCCGGAAACCTTCCGAGCAACCTTGCCGAGAGGACTGGTGTAGACTCCGTGGATCCGTTGAGCGGTGTTGACGAGATCCAGGATCTTCTTGACCTGCTTGTGGCCGTTCTCGACTGGGTTGTCCTCGACGAGCTTGTCGTACTGCTGTTCCAGGTTCATCCGAGTGATGACGTCCTGGAGATCCTTGTTCGAGAGAACCCGGGTGCCGTGCGTCCCGATCTTCTCCTTCTGCTTGTCGACGTTCTTGACGTCCTCGGAGTCAGCCTTTCGAGGAGCGGCTTTGTGGGCAGACGGAGTGCCCGTTCCGGCCTTGCGAACGCCCCACTTCATACCCTTGACGCCAGACTGCTCGATCTCGGTGTCACCGATCGAGACGATATGGCCGGTAGCGTCGTACTTGACCGGGATGTTGAACGAATCCTCGGAACCATCGTTCATCGCAGAATGCGTGACGTCTTCGACCTTTACGTTCCAAAAACCGTTCTCACTCGTAGTGATGGAGTACTTCTTGGTGCCTGAGGCGTTGGTCCCCTGCTCGGCTGCGGCCTTCTGCAAGTTCTTGACGAAGGCGTCGTTGTGTTCCTTGTAGTACTTCCGCCGCAAAGGGGAATCGAGATTGAAGTCCTTGTTCTTGTACTGCGGCTTGTTGTTGATCCGCTCGACATCGTGATCGTTCGTCGCTCGAGCCGCACTGTTGTGGATCTTGATAGTGACGTTGTACGATTTGGAGTTCTTCTCGAAGTTCTTGTCGAGCTTGGCGATCTTCGAAGTCTTGGCCGCCTCGCCCTCGTGACCGTGATCCTTTCGGACGCCCCACTTCATACCCTTGACGCCGGACTGCTCGACATCGTCATCGAAGAAGTCGAGTTCGCCGACGTGCTGGAGGATATACTCGACGGTCAGTGGCCCCACATGCTCGACGCTTGCGGATCGACCCATGAATCTCCTTCCCTCACTACGTTGATCTTCCACGCGTACTCTTCGATCTGCTTGGTCATCGCTTCGATGACGAACGACAGCGAAGGCGGGTCGAAGAGCATACGTACCTTTAGATATACGTATGACTTGACGTTGTTGTTACGGTTGTCGGTCCCGAGGAAGGCGTCCCACGTTTCCGAGTCGTCTTCGATCATGAAACCGTCGACAGGTCCGATCCCGAGCAGAGCCAGGTCGGAAAATGTCGAGTTGATGTGGAGGATGAGCACGTCATCGAAGTCGGTGTTGGCCTCGGCTACGCTGAGGGACTTCTTGACGCTTGTCAGGATGCTGGTGATCACGTGGAGCACCTCCCTCGAATATGATCAGTACCGGGTGTTGACCTCGTGCTGGACTGCGGCCGCGTTGTAGCCAGCGGCGGTCAGGGCCTTCGACCGCGCGGGATCGTTACCCCACTTTCCGTCGATGACCTGGGTCGCGACCTGGGCGACGGTCAGCTTGGCCGCCGGAGGAGCGGTCTTGTTCTTGAGCTTGGCGTTGACGAGGCTCTGGATCGTGGCGGCGTTGTAACCGGCGCGAGTCAGAGCGGTCGAACGCTCGGGGTTGACGCCCCACTTGCCAGCGATGACCTCGTCGGCGACCTGAGCGTTGGTCTCGTGGTTGGTCGACGGAGGAGTGGTCACGTGGGTGCCAACGAACGAGTCGTAGGCCTTCTCGACAGCCGTCAGGATCTCGGACCACTTGCCGGTGACGTACGGACCGGGGCAGTCGGTGGCCGACCAGTGCTTGTGAGGGAACACGTTGCTCGCGGTGGGCCTGGCGCCGATGACGTGAGCGAAGAGCCAGCCCGCCAGTCGGGTCGCAGCGGCGAGGGTCTTGTCACTGACCTCCCACTCGGGCTTGCCGGAGGCGCCGGTGATATCGGCCATCTCGATCGAGATGCTGGACTCGTTCCCGCCGAGCGCTCCGACGGCCCAGGCGTACTCGGTCACCTTGACGTACTGCGCGAGGTTGCCCGCGGCGTCGACGTCGAAATGAGCCGAGGCGGCGCGGGTCTTCCAGGTGGACAGGATGCTCGAGAGACTGAGGTTCCCGCCGTTGTGGTGGAAGGTGACCGAAGTCTTCTTGTAGGCCTTGTGCGTGACGTGGCCGGTGGCGCTGAGTTCGGCGACATAGTCCTTGACGGGCTTGTCGTAGGCGATGGTGGTCATCTAGAGATCCTTCTTCCGATTACCAGAGTTTTGTATCGCCGGGTCTGCGTTCGACGAGAGGCCGGGGAAGTAGTCGCTCGTCGCCGTAGTGAATGGCGTTGTGGGTCGCGTGACAAGTGGTGATCAGATTCTCCGGATGGAGTGTTCCGGGGTCACCGTTCTTGATGTCCTGTACGGTCATCGGATTCAGGTGGTGAATATAGAGACCACCGTGGATCTCTCGGCCTTCCATGCCGAGGTCGCAGCCCAGGTCTCTCACGATGATCGCGCGACGAGCAAGGCGCCATTCGTGAGACCTGTAAAACTGTTGATTCAGGTATCGGTCGAAACCGAAAGTCTCTTCGCCAACATTCCCCCGGAGGGAAAGATACCTGAACCTTTCCTCGAATGTCTCGAGCAGGCGAAGCTCGGAGAATGACCTACGCATCGTACCCGTCGTCTTCATCCACGGGTTCCTGGCCACCGTACTGGCGCATGGCCTTGATGGCTTCGCTGTACAGTTCCTCGATTCGACCAGCCGAAGCGATCGATTCGATCTTAGCGTCGAGGAGTCGGTTCTCACCGCCCAGGCGTTCCTGTTCGAGCTTCTCACGAGACGAACCAAGCTTGAGAAGCTGAGAGATGACCTGAGCAGAGGCTGTTCCCTCACGGAGTTGCTTCTCAGCGACGTCCATGGCGAGAGCGACCAACTGGGCTTCACGACCCTCGGAAGTTGTTGCCGGTCTGCGGCGAGGTATGGTCTCGTCACCATCACTTGTCTTACGTGCAGCCATGGTTTCAACTCCCTTCTGGGTAGTTTATTGGAGGGATGGGGTGTGGGGCAGGGAACCTTAGAAGGCCACTAGGACTTCATACAGTCTCATGGACCTTTCGGATCTCCTGAATGAACCGCTGGGGGTAAAAACTTTGCCGGAATTTTCCCGCCGGGGATTTTTTTGGTGGACGGGCGATGCAACAGGGGGCCATTTTTGCTAGACCCCCCGCCCCATAGGCAAATTTTGACAATCTATGTTTTCCCAACGCAGAGTATCTTTTTTCTGCAACTAGTAGGCTGCAGGGTCTATAGTACCATCAATAGGAGTTAGGCACGTCATCCCATTGATGATACAACAGACCCTGCAGCCGACCAGTACGCTATGAAGTTGTTGATGTGTCAGAGCTCGAAGGCTTCGTGAGTTTGAGGTACAATCCCGAATTCAACGAGACGATCTCATCGACTGCACTAACGATAGCAAGCATCTGATCAGGTTGTGACAGTTCATGTGATGTCTTAGCGATCCGTGCTAGGTACCCTAGGGTGTCGTACCTAGGGTAGTCCCAAGCATGCCACTCATTGAACTGAGTGAATGGGTTGAACGGATTGTCAGACGTCGTGAGCATCACGTCATCACTCATCGTCGCCTTCCTTCGGCTTGAGTGCACGCTTGAGTGCAGACACAGACACGCCCAACGCTTCAGCGATCTCAGCCTGTGTGTGTCCGCTACGTGCGTACGTGAGAGCAAGACTCTTCTGTGAAGAGGACAGTCCTACCTCGGCCTTAGGTGTAGCCAGCTTCTTGATCTTGTCGAGGTCAGCATTGTCCAGGATCTGTGTCAGCTTGTTAGTGCTGATAGCACCAGCCTGAATGGCAGCCCACTCGCCAGGTGTGATGTCGATCAACTTCTTCTGTGCACCAACTCTGTTGCGAGCGTTCTCAAGCTCGATGAACTTAAGCTTCTTAAGTTCGTCCTTGTCCATGTCTGGATTGGAAGCCCGCTTCTGGGCGACCACGGCATTGGCTACGATCTGAGCCTGCCGTTCACGGGGGCTGTTCCTAAGGGCCTGAGCCAACTTGTAGTTGAGGGAGTCTACCTCGTCCTTGTACGCCACCTTGGCTGCAGGTGAGTACGCCATAGACTTGGTCGTGTCGAGCTCTTTCCTCGCCTGATTGGCCAGTGCCTTAAGGTTGTTACTGTGATCGGCGTAGATCTTCTCGATTGGCATGCCGGAAGACAGAGTGTGCGCATCGGTAGCCTCAGCGAGCTTGGTAGAACGCTCGGTCTTGTTGACCGTCTCCGTTGTTTCCTTGCCTGCCTTGTTAACTGTGGTCTTCACGTAAGACGCGCCAGTCTCCGTGAAGATCTTCTCTCCATTGGGACCGATCTTGTACCCCTGCTTGCGCTCAGGCACATCCAATCTCGAACTTGCCCTTGAGATCACGGTCTGGGCACCGGCGTTGGATGCGCCTTGGTACTTCTCCTTGAGAGCAGGGATGCCGTTCTCGATGGCTGATCTACGGTAGTCGAGATTGTGCTTCTCGGCGTCGATCACCACCATCGAGTGCTTGACAGCTCGTTCGAGTTCGTTGTTGGGCGCGCCTTTGATGGTCATGTCCGAGATGAGATTGGACACGTTGCCCATCTCGAAGCCCTTTTCGGTGGGCGTCATCCTGTGCATTCCAGGATACTCACGGTACTGAGTCTTCGGGTCGAAATCCTTCAACCCTTCAAGCATGGGTTGAGTCTTGACCTTGCGCTCATTGTTCGGGATGACCAGAACTGTGTCACCGTCGAAGTCGGCGCCCGACAAGTGTTCGGCAACACTACTGTGAATGCCGATTGCGTCAGACGCTTGGCCGAGGAGTTTCTTCGCTTCGGCCTGACGGTTGTTGACGGTGAGTTCGGGGATCTCGAACGTTCCACCGTGAGGGTAACGAACCAGAACGACTTTCTCGCCGTCCTTGAAGTTCGGTGCGTAGACCTCAGTCGGCTTCATGGACTCGATCGGAAGTATGACCTGCGTGCGCTGCCGAGGAAGACTCGCTGCCTTGAGATGAACAGCCGCCGAGTCTGCGTCATCCGCGAAGGATTGCAGCAGACGCTTCTTAACAGCCGGATTGCTCAACCTAGAGAGTTCGTCGAGTTCGGTTTGCTTGTTCTCGAGAGTCTTGGCGAGCTGAGTCTTGGCGAGGATCGGACTCTGCTTCGATAGGAACTGGGAAGCGAGAGACTTCGACCACTCTTCCCAGTCACCTTCCTTGTTCACGACGTTCATCGCAGACGAGACCGTGTTCGGAATGTCGCGACCGAACGAGTCCTTTTCCTTGATCTGATCGACCACGGATCCGAACGGGTTCTCTTGGTCGACGTCACCAGTCGCCTTGTCCAACTTCAACGGCTTCATGGCGTCAAGCTTGTTACCGGTGTCGCTCTTGTTCGTGTTGAACACGAGATCCGTCCCGGCAGGGAGATCGTCTCGGTACATCGCCATACCCTTGAGATAATGTGTCCCGTCGACGGCGACACGTACCTGGGCATAACGAGATTGACCGAGAGAGACGTCCTTGACACCGGGACGGACGTAGATGACACCGTCAGCTTCCCTACCGCCTTCTTCGGCGTATCTGACTGCGACACGCTTGGAGTCGATAGAGATTGGCGGCTGTATCTTGCTGTACGTCCGACCACCGTCGTCCGAGATGTCGGTGGGCGGTGAGATCTTTCCCTTGTTCGCGACCAGGTCGAGGAACGTCGAATCGGGGCCGATCAGAACCTTCAGGTTCGTCTGATGACTGGTTCCGAGTTGCTGGACCTTGATCCGATGAACGGTGTAGCCCTCGTTCTCCAGAACAGAGACAGCCTTCTTCAGCTTGTCGTTCGAGATGCCCATATGGAGTTCGACGCCGGAACCGATGTCTACGAACTGCTTCTCGGCAACCGCGTTCCGCAGAACGTTGGCCGTGACATCGAGAACCTTTAGCTTGTCCAGCTCTCCAGGCCTCAGGTACAGACGCACAGTGGGTTCGGGAATGCCCAGCTGCTTGCCGATGGCGGTAGTGGACATGCCCTTGTTCCGGAGCTTCTGAGCCGTGAGGATGGAGTCTTGCTTCGCCGCGTTCTTAGCGATGGAGCGAGCATTTCGGAGATCGCCGGTCGTGATTTTGAAGCTCTTGGCGATCTCTGACTCCGACAGACCCTGAGCCTTCAGATCGTCCACCATCTGGAGGAAGACCTTGTTGCGCTGAGCCTGGGACTTGTTGGCGTGCTCTCCGGATCCCCAAGGATAACGACCAGACTTTCGGAGGATTCCGTAATGCTTGACAACCTTGTCATCATACTCGTCTTCGCTGAAAATCACGAAATCTCCTCCTCTCTCTCCCTGGTGATGATCGCATCGAGCATCACGATCTTGCTCATGATCTGAACAATCTCGCCCATGTCCTCGACGACGTATTCGGCGAAAGTGTTGTTCTGGTAGATCCGAAGGACCACGTGAGTCTCGTACGGCTTGACTTGGAGTTTCTCGTACTCGAGAAAGAAGATCGCTGCGTAGATCAGCAGTTGGCCGAACGAGACCTTCGAGGTGCCTGTTTTGAGGTCGTGAATCCTCAAAGTGTTCTGGCGATACGCGATCGTGTCAGCAGTGCCGAAGCAGTTCGGAGAATAGAACAACGTCTGTTCTGACGTCATCTTGAACCCGATAGCGTCGTTGACATACTGATGTATCGTCTTCTTGGTATCCGGAAGATTGATCTTCTCGGTGATCAGGTCGTGCGCGATGGCGATACATCAGTA
>Ga0193726_1001090_pt1 | contig 23082 bp, 23 predicted proteins | sample H2c1metaG_FD_144928 | JGI IMG/M metagenome (GOLD analysis project Ga0193726, IMG submission 144928) | Soil microbial communities from a riparian zone of the East river system, Colorado, United States - H2c1 | ecosystem: Environmental > Terrestrial > Soil > Riparian zone | place: USA: East River...
CTGGAGCAGCAAGGCCTGGGCGGCACGGTGCGTTCATGGGTAGGAACCGGCGCCAACCAGTCCATCACGGCTGATCAGATTCACCAGGCCTTTGGCTCAGATACGGTCAAGGAGTTGGCGGCCAAGGTCGGCCTGTCTCCCGACGTCTTGGCCGCGAAGCTCTCGCAGGTGCTGCCGCAGGCCATCGACAAGTTAACTCCCGCAGGCGCGGTTCCGAAAGCTTGAACGTAGGACGGCTCATATGAAAAAAATACTGACGATGGTTGTCATCGGTCTGTGCGCGGTTGCCGTTCAGGCCGCCGATGCGGGACGCACCTTCTTGCCCCCGCCCGGAGCCGATCCGAAAGTGGCGCCGCCCATCAGCAACGGGGTAATGGTCGGCGCGACATTTTATGTCGCCGGTCATCTTGGCGTCGATCCGAGCACGGGGAAGGCCGCAGCGGATACCGAAACCGAAGTTCGGCTGATGATGGATGCAGTTAAGCAAACTCTGGAAAGAGGCGGTTTGACCATGGCTGAGCTGGTATCGGTCACGGTCTACTGCACGGATCTTGATCTGTACGACAAATTCAATGCCGTATATCGCTCGTATTTTCACGACAACTATCCCGCGCGCGCCTTCATCGGCGTGGCTAAGCTGGTGCGCGGCGCACACTTTGAAATGGCGGGAGTGGCCGTCAAGCCGGCTGGCCATCGATAAGCCGGCTGGCCGCCGATACGCCGCTGGCCGTCGATAGCTAGCCGTCGATGAGTTTTCTCAGCCGCTCGAGTTGCTCGCCGAGCACGTGATCGACGCCTTTCGACAGTGCATCGAAACCATCCTTGACGTAGCCGCCGGCCGCAAAGCTCATGGTGATGTCGGTGCCGCTCGCTGCGGCCTTGACACTCAAGGTCATGGCGCCCTCGACGCCCAGTCCTTGAAGCGGTCCGAGTGCGCCGCGCAGGCGCAACACCTTGCCCGGCTCGACATACACCACGCGCATGTGCTCGACTGAACCGCCATTGATGAGCGTCTCGCACCAACAGCCGCCGGCCCGCGCATCCAACGTGAGATTTGCTGCGCTTCCCGAGAATGTGTGCTCCGAACTCCACCATCGCGCCGGTTGCAGCAGCGCGGCGTACGCCTTGTCCGGCACCGCCGCCACGTGCACCGTCCCGCGAATCTCGAAGCCATTCTGGCCGGCGCTGATCACTTCCGCTGCCGCGGGCCGGCCGATCGACACGGCCACGGCCACGCCGCATACAACCCATTTATTCAATGCCATCACGATCCCTCCCCCTTTGCATCCGCACATTGTCTGAACGATTCCAAAATTGCAGTCCACCCTCCCGGTGCATCCACTATGGAGCGAACCTGCGCACCCCTTTCTCCCATGCGCTGCAAATTCCTGTGCTCCAATTCTACGCGAGTGGTATTTGCGCTTTCAGCGACGAAGCGCACTTCGACTTCGGTCACGAGCGCGGGATCGAATTGCCACTCGGCACTGAGTTGCCAAGCGAGCACGACCAGCCGCGGCGGTTGCCAGTCGATCACGTAGCCCGTTTGGTCCGTTGAACCATCCTCCCCGACCGCGTACCAGCGCCCGCCGGTCCGCGGCTCGACGACGTACTGCTTGAGCGGAGAGTTGAGAGTGGAATGAGTCGCAGGCCACCATCGCGACATCCCGTTGGTGAACAAGTCAAAGGCACGCTGCTGATTCGCGTTGACCAGGACCTGCTTGCGTACCGGGGCAATGTTGATCAATTGTCCGACTCCTCTTTCTCCACCTCCGCTTGAAATGCCGATAGCGCGTCTTCCCAGAATTGATCGAGCCAAGTTCTGATTGCCGCGAGCCCGTGGGGATCGATGTAGTAAACCCGGCGTGTGCCTTCGGCGCGATCGCCCACGAGGCCTGCTTTCTTGAGCACAGCCAGGTGTTGAGATACCGCCGGGCGGCTGACCGGCATTTGCGCGGCGATTTTTCCCACTGATTTCGGTCCGCGCCGCAACTGCTCGAAGACATGGCGCCGAGTGGGGTCCGCGAGGGCAAGAAACGCTTCTCGGTAAGCCATTACTTACCGTAAGTTATTACTTACGGATTGTCAACAATCAGGTCGAGCGAGGTTGTGCGCCCAGCTGTTTGTAGATCTTGAGTACCCTGGGAACGTAGGCCATAGTTTCGCTAAAGGGCGGAATTTGGCCGCCGTTGCGGGCGACCGCGTCTTCCCCCGCATTGTAGGCAGCCAGCGCCAGGCGGATATCGTGGCCGAAGCGGTCGATGAGAAATTTCAAATAACGGGCGCCGGCGTGCACGTTTTGCTTGGCATCGTAGGGATTCGAAACCCCGAAGCGGCTTGCGGTCGCCGGCATTAATTGCATGAGTCCCACGGCGCCTCGCTTGGAGACGGCATTGGAATTAAACCCAGACTCCACCACGATGACGGCCCGCAGGAGATTGGACTCCACAGCGGCGGAAAGCGCGGCGTGCTCGATGATGGAGTCGTACTGCGAGGCTTTGGCCAGCAGCCGCATGTCATAGCGATCCCCGCTCGCGGTTCTGTCCAGGGGCGAGAGGACCAGCAACCGATAACGGTTGTTGTCCGGAACGTCGGTGTAATGCCGCAGTCCCTGCGCATCAATATAGGTGTAAATCTTCGGACTCGCCGCGACGCTCGATGCGGCGAACAGTGTTGCAATCAACAGCGCGAGCCGCGGCAAGGGTTGGCAATCCATCGCGCAAAGCCTATAGACAAGGGCTTTTGCCCGATGGGACGTGTATCAAGAAACCACCCGGCTGCGCGCAAATTCGCGTACCGGGGGCTCAGTCGACGTCGGTTTCAGCGAAACCGAGCACATCCTGGTCGTCCAGGTGAATATAGTATGGCTGTTTGCCACCGTCGGGATTTACAAATGAGTTTACGTGTCCGATAGCGCAGAGTGGAAGCAGAAGTACCGCGACTCCTTGATCGAGATGGAGGCGGACGAGGTTCGCTGGCGGCAGGTCGAGCAAGTGCTGCGGCGGCTCGTTGGGCGGCTATGCGCCGCCGGCATGGGCGTGAACCCTCAACTCGATGATGAACTCAGGGTGCTCGCCGCCGCCAACCGGCGCAATGCAGATGCAGAGGAACTCGGCCGGCTCGCGGAATCACTGACGACCACGGTCGTGGCCGTCGATGCGGTATCGCCCATTCCGACGATCACTTTCGCGGCCACCGATACCCATACCCGCCTGGCCATCAAAGCATTGCTCGAACGCCTGCCGGTGAGCGATGCCGCGAAATCAACCACGCAAGCCTTGATCGGCGAGTTGGCGACGGCAAGAAATGATGCCGCGCTGGCGAGCATCGTCACCCGGGCAGCCGGCCTGATGCACGAGCGCGCCGAACAGCTGGCGCGCGAGCGGCTGCAAACCGCGGCAATCCTGGCCGAGGTCACCAAACGCCTGGAAGAAATGGCAGGCTATTTGACTGATTCGAACCACGCCAATCGCAGTCAGTTTGAAGATACGCAATCGCATACCGACACCGTCATGTCGCAGGTGCGCGCGCTCACCGACGAGGTCGGAAGTGCCACGGAACTGGGCGTATTGCAGTCGCTGGTGAGTGCACGGCTGCAGCGCGTCGCGGAACACGTCAGTAATTTCCGCGCACGCGAGGAATTTCGCCAGCTGGAAGTCAACGGGCGCGCCGAACGGATGCGCTCGCGCATCGCGGAACTGGAGCGTGAGACCACTGAACTGCATTCTGAATTGGACAGCGAAAAACACGGTGCGCGCATCGATCCGCTCACCGGCATTGCGAACCGCAAGTCATTCGAAGAGCGCATCACACAAGAGATCGCCAAAAAACCGGATGTCGAGCCGGCGAGGGTCATGCTGTTGTGGGATCTCGACAATTTCAAGATCATCAACGACAGCTACGGCCACCGCGCCGGAGACCGCGTTCTGCAAAGCGTCGCTGCCTGCTTCACGGCGGCGGTGCGCGGCAACGACTTCGTGGCGCGCATCGGCGGCGAGGAATTCGTCATGTTGTTGAGCGGCGCCGACGCTGCGCAGGCCATGCTGATCGCCAACCAAATACGCTCGGCGGTGGACGCGCTGCGCTTTCATTTTCGCGGGACGCCGGTGCGGGTCACGGTCTCTTGCGGGCTCACCGAACTGCAGCCGCAAGACGGCGCCGGCAGCGCTTTCGACCGCGCCGATTCTGCGCTGTACCGGGCCAAGCACAGCGGCAAGAATTTATGCGTCGCTGCCTAGCGAGCGCTCGAATGCGTAGTTAACAGATATTTAACGCACTTTCTCGAATTCCGGCACTGATTTTCCGCGCAGCGTCGATAGAATCAGATCCTAGCCGGGATATTTCACCTACGTCTTCCTGCTCATGTACGTGTAGCAACAGGTGATGATGTCCGCAGATTAGTGCATTGCAGCATCCAAAGGTGTTTAGCGGCCAATGAGCAGCGTTCCGAAAGCAGTACTCAGCGAAGCAGCGATTGCCGTTCCGGTTCCGGTAGGCAGTCCGAGCGCCATCGCGAAACCGCGCACGGGCTTGCGAGCCCGCGCGTGGATGCTCACGGCCGTGCTATTCCTCGTGCCGCTGTTGGCCTATTGGCCGGCTACGTTTCACGATTACGGCCTGCGCGATGATTATTCCAACCTGCGCGAGGCGCATGAGGAAGTCGGCAAGGTCGTCAAATTCTGCGCATCGCATGCGCGTCCCATTTACGGCTGGTTGCTGCAGGCAACCTATGGTCAGACCAGCAGCGTAGAGAATCTGCAGTGGATGCGTTTCTTCGCGGCCCTGCTCTTGGGCGCCATCTCCATGGTGTGTTTCAAGGGCTTGAGAGCGGTCGGATGGTCCATCAACACCAGCATGTGTTTTGCGGTACTGCTGGTCTTGGTCCCCTCTGCCCAGGTCATTGCCGGCTGGGCTGTGGGCTGGCCTTACGTGGCGACCGCACTGTTGGCCATTGGTGGATTCTTCACCGTGGAAGGCGCGCTGATTCTGGGCCTGCGTGCCGGTATCGGACGCGCTGTGGGTCAGTGGGCGGTCGCCTTGGGATTGATGGTGGTGAGCGCATTGATCTACCAACCGAGCGCGCTCTTTTATCTCGTGCCCCTTGCCGGTGCGTTGATCGTGCAGCGGCAACGCACGCTGGCGCAGTCGGCGCGATGGGTTGGGATTCATCTCGGATTTGTCGCCGGCACGCTGGGATTGGCCTATGGCGCGATGTCCCTGCTTTACGGAGCTCATGTCTTCGTCAAGTCCGGTCGCGTTGCCTTCGAATCGCACTGGGGCGACAAGATCGCCTGGTTCTTGGGCGAGCCGCTGCCGAATGCGCTGAGCTTATTCGTGCTGAATGACAACAATCATCGCAACCATGCGCTTTATTTCGCTTGCGCGGCGCTGGTGGGTGCAATTTTGATCGCAGGCGCCTGCCTCGAGTGGCGCCGGCACGGCAGGGCGCGCGGCATCATCTGGTTGGCCGGGCTGCTGGGCCTTCCCGTATTTGCCTTCTCCGTATGCATGATCGCATCGGAGCACTATGCAACCTATCGCACGATTTTGGCGATGACCGGCGTGTTGCTCTGTTTCCTCGTGGCGTCGATCAGCGCGCTGACGCAGGGCTGGAGCGCAGGCGCCCGCCGGATGGTGGCGATGCTCGCGATTTCAATTGCCTTCTTCACCGCGCAACATCATGTCTATGCGCTGATCGCCGTGCCTCAGGGCAACGAGTGGCAGCTGATCATGGCCGGCGCCAGGCAGGTGCACCTGACCACCATACGGCCGCGCGTGTTCGCCATTGCATCGACGCCGTCGGATATTTCCACGGCGACGATTTATCACGACGAATTCGGCTCGCTGTCATCCAATTCCGAGTGGGTGCCCCGCGAAATGTTCAAGCGAGCCATGCATGACTTGCATCCCGATATTGCTGATTTGGACTCGCGCTATGATTTCGCCACCGGACCGAAGCTCCCCGAAGGGCAGCGCTATGACGTCATCATCAACTTGCATCAGCTGCGCCAATTCTACGTAAATAACTGATTGCCGCAGGCTTAAGCGTCGGACTCTAGGCCTGCCGAAGGCGCCGTCGTGTTAGGTTGGCCTCATGATTGCCGGTCTCTCGCTATGGATATTTGCCGCGCTCGGCGCCTTCATGGTCGGCGTTTCCAAGGCGGGCATCACCGGCTTGAGCATCCTGTCGATTGCCCTGTTCAATCATGTATTCCCGAGCAGCAAACAAGCCAGCGGCCTGGTTCTGCCGCTGCTGATCTTCGGTGACTTCGTCGCCGTGTTCTCGTATCGCAAACATACCCAATGGCATTACCTGTGGCGTTTATTTCCCTGGACCGCAATCGGTGTGGTGCTGGGCTACTTCACGCTGGGGCGGATCAGCGATCACACCGCTCGGACGCTGATCGGCTGGATCATCGTGTCCCTGGTGATATTGAGTTATTGGCGCAGATACGCATCCTCCCCCAATGACGCGCCTGCTGCGCCGTTTCACTGGTCGGTCGGCGCCGTCATCGGCATGACGGCGGGCTTCATCACCCTGGTCGCGAACGCCGCGGGCCCTTTGATGGCGATTTATCTGGTGGCGATGAGATTGCCGAAAATGGAGTACGTCGGCACCGCAGCGGTGTTCTTCATGCTGCTCAACCTCTTCAAGGTGCCGTTCATGGTGGATCTCGGCTTGATAACCACCCAAAGCTTTGGATTCAATCTTGCGCTGGCACCGGCCGTGCTGCTCGGCGCACTGGCCGGGCGCTGGCTGTTGGTGCGCGTGAATCAGAATCTGTTTGAACAACTCGTATTGGTATTGAGTGCCATCGGAGGAATTCTCTTGATTTTGTAGCCATTGCACACCGCAAACGTGTAGCGTGAAGGCTTGCTTCAACCGCAGGGGGAAGGTCAATGGGGTATCAAGGTGGTTTGGGAGGTCTGATAGTTTTGGTCGCCGACGTCTGGGCGATCGTGAATATCTTTCAAAGCAGTGCGGATACGGGCAATAAGGTGCTATGGACCGTGGTGGTTCTGGTGTTGCCGCTGCTGGGATTCATACTTTGGTACATTTGGGGTCCGAAAACCGGCAGAGCCTAGCGCTGCGACGACAGGCCGCTGATTATGCGCGACGGCGACTCGGCTCCAGCAACATCACGGCCTCGTAGCAGCTGTCGCGCAACGCGGAATCACTGGCCGCCAGCAATCGATCCAGCGTGCCTGGCGCGGTCGCGACCGGGATCGCAGCAAGAATGCCCAGTTGCGCCACGGTCCTGTCGAGTACTCTTTGCAACTCATCCGCGCCGTTCTGCGCGGTCCCCGTCGCCAAGACATCGCGGTCGAGCAATCGCAGATCATTCATGAGCGCCGACAACTGGCGCTTGGAGCGCTTTATCGCCTCGAGGCTGCGCGGGCTGACGGCGCGTTTCAGCACGGCGACATCTTGGCGGGCGCTCGTCAGCACGCGATTCAGACGATCAAGCCACTCTATCCAGAACAGAGGATTGTACATTCGTAACTTTCCTATTTGCGGCGGCCAACTGAAACGTTGCCGAGGTTTTATTATTTCAAGCGAAGACTACCCGGCTTGCATGGCGCTCGCTACCATTGGATTAGCCGCAGTGCGGTTCATCCCGCAAACTGCCTGTTCGCATATACAGGAAAGCGATAGCGATGCATCCCAAGGATCATGACCGTCATAGATTGGGAACGGGCGGTTGGCTGCGCGCCTCGGTGTTGGGCGCCAACGACGGCATTGTTTCGACCTCCAGCTTGCTGCTGGGGCTCGCGGCCGCGCACAGCCCGCATGGCGCGTTGTTGTTGAGCGGCACGGCGGCTCTCGTTGCCGGCGCCATGTCGATGGCGGCCGGAGAATATGTATCCGTGCATTCGCAAGCCGACACCGAATCCGCCGCGTTGGCGCAGGAGCGTGTGGAACTGCGCGATGATTTCACCGGTGAACGGCATGAACTGACTGAGATTTATATGCGGCGTGGACTTGAGTCCAATTTGGCGCGCACTGTCGCGGATCAGCTCATGGCGCACGATGCGTTGGGCTCGCATGCGCGCGACGAGTTGGGAATATCACCGGCATCGAGGGCGCGGCCATTGCAGGCGGCAATCGCTTCGGCCGCAAGTTTCTCCATCGGTGCCGCCCTGCCGCTGACCGTGGTTGCCATTGCCCCGGCGCAATACCTGATCGCCGCGATCGCCGTTGCCGGCCTTCTCTGCCTCCTGTTCCTCGGCGGCTGGTCGGCCAAGGTCGGCGGCGCCAATGTGCGCATCGGCGCCCTGCGCGTCGCTTTTTGGAGCGCGTTGGCGATGGCCGTCACCACCGCCGTCGGCGCAGTGATTGGACGGCTGTGAACTGCACCGTGCTGAAGGTCGCTCAGATGAATGCGGCCGATCGCTTGACCATCGCCGCGGGCACTCCCGGCGCGCTGCTCATGCAGCGCGCCGGTGAGGCCGTGGTACGAGAACTGGTGCGTCGTTGGACGCCGCGGCCCGTCACCGTCCTGTGTGGGCCCGGCAACAACGGTGGCGATGGCTTTGTCGCCGCAATCCTATTGGCGCAATCCGGTTGGACTGTCCGTCTTGCCCTGTTAGGGGACATCAGCGCCCTGCGCGGCGACGCTCGACATCACGCACAGCGCTGGACGGGTCGCATCGAGCCGCTGACTCCGCAGGTCATCGACTCTGCTGAGTTGGTCGTCGACTCGATATTCGGGTCGGGTTTGAGCCGCCGGCTTGACCGCCAAGTCAGCGATGCGTTGAGCTGCGCGACACGGCGCGGGATCCCCATCATCGCCGTGGACGTGCCCAGTGGCGTGATGGGAGACAGCGGCGAGGACTTGGGTGCTGCGGCCGCGGTCTGCACCGTAACCTTCGCGAGCAAGAAGCCCGGCCATTTATTGCTGCCGGGGCGCGATCTGTGCGGCGACATCGTGGTGGCGGATATTGGCATACCGCAGGCGGTGCTCGATTCATTGCCCATCGACATCTGGGAAAACTCCCCCGCCCTGTGGCGGGAAGAGTTGCCGCAACTGCATGCCGCCGGCAACAAATACAGCCGCGGCCACGCACTGCTCTACGGAGGGTATCCGATGACGGGCGCGGCGCGGATGGCGGCGCGCGCCGCTGCGCGCATCGGAGCGGGGCTCACGACCATCGCCGTGCCGGAAAAAGCGTTTGCAATCTATGCCTCGGCACTGACCAGCATCATGGTGCAGCCGCTGTCGCAGGATCAGGATTTCGCCGGCCTGTTGAAGGACCCGCGCTACACGGCATTTTCGATCGGACCCGGATCGGGCATAAGCGACGCGACGCGCGAGCGGACGCTTGCGCTGTTGCAAACCGGCAGACCGGTGGTGCTTGACGCCGATGCCATCAGCGTATTTTCTGCGCGGGCGGACGAACTCTTCCAAGCGATTCGCGGGCCCTGCGTCATCACACCGCATGACGGGGAATTCAAGCGCATCTTCGACCCCTCGGGCGACAAATTGACGCGCGCGCTGCGCGCCGCCCGCCGCAGCGGCGCGGTCGTCGTGTTGAAGGGCGCCGACACCGTCATCGCAGCCCCCGACGGTCGGGCGATCCTCAATGGTAATGCGCCGGCCACGCTCGCCACCGCGGGATCTGGAGATGTTCTCGGCGGGTTCATCTTGGGGCTTCTTGCGCAAGGCATGGACGCGTTCCGCGCGTCGGCCGCGGGAGTATGGATGCATGGCGCCGCGGCCGCCGCATTTGGACCTGGGCTGCTGGGCGAGGATTTGCCGGATCTTTTGCCGGCCGTTCTCGAGCGGCTCGCGCAGCCCCATTGATATGAGCGTTTGGCTTCCGACGATCAGCCTTCACTCACTCGTCATCGTCGTCAGTGTGCTTGCCTACATTCTGACCACCCGCGCGCAACGCGAACGGCGGCCGCCCTCCATCGCCATCGCCTGGGTCCTGGGGATGATCGCTCTGCCTTACCTCGTGTTGCCCATGTACCTGATGTTCGGGCGGCGCAAGCTGCCGCGCAAGACTGTGCCGCGCCCCGCCGAACGATCCTTTGCGGGTCACTGGGCGCAAGATCTGATCGAGAGCTTCGGATTGTCGGGACCTTCGCCTGCGGACATCACCATGCATGGCGACGGACGCGAATCAGCCGACGCTTTGTTTTCCATCATGTCGAGCGCGGTTTCGCGGTTGGACATCTGCACCTATATCATCGGCGACGATGCCTTCGGGCGGGAAGCCATGCAGCGCATGATGGAGCGGGCGCGCTGCGGCGTTGATGTGCGCCTTTTGCTCGACGGCGTCGGTGCGATCCAATTGCCGAGGTCCTGCTTCAAGAGTCTGGAGTTGGGTGGCGTGGAGACCGCGATTTTCAGTCCCCTGCGCAATCATCGCAAAATGGTCATCGCCGATGGCGCGCATCTGTGGGCGGGCGGGCGCAATCTCGCCGCTGAGTATTTCTTCGGTGTCGCCGGCGCACCGGCGTGGCGCGACCTGACCTTTGACCTATGCGGACCGGTGGCGGGCGCCGCGGCGGTGCAGTTTGAATCGGATTGGGTGGCGGCGGGCGGCAAGCCCGCATCCGCGGATGCCGCAGCCGTTGTCCACACCCCGCCCCACTCTGCCGCGAGCGAGGCGCAGTTTCTGCCGAGCGGGCCGGACCAGACCGAGGATACGGTGCACGCCTTGCTGATCGATGGTTGTTTCCAAGCCCGCGACCGCGTGCTTGCGGTAACTCCTTACTTCGTGCCCGATGTCAGCTTGGAAACCGCCATGCGCCTGGCCGCGCGGCGCGGCGTGCGCGTCGACTTGGTTATTCCGGCCACCTCCAATCATCGCCTGGCGGATTTCGCACGCAACCGCGCGCTGCGTTCCTTGAGCCGGGCAGGCGTCAATGTTCATTTGATGCCCTACATGAGCCATGCCAAGGCGGTGGTATTCGACCATTCTCTCGCCTTGTCAGGATCGGTGAATCTCGACTCGCGCAGTCTGCTGCTGAACTACGAATGCGCCGTCGTCTTTTATGGCCGCACGGAAATCAATTGGCTCGCGCAGTGGATTGATGCTCAGATTCCGGAGACGGTGCCTTTCAACGGCCGCCCGCCGGGCCTGCTGCGAGATCTTTGCGAGGGGTTGCTGCTGACAGTGGCTTACCAGTTGTAGCGTAGGATTGGTCTGACACTGTGTTTGTGAGTCGCGAGTTTTTACGCGTAGTATCATTTTACGTTGCCATCGGCAGGTGATTGGTGGAATTCAAGGATTATTACAAGGTCATGGGCGTTGCCCGCGATGCGACCGAAGCCCAGATCAAGCAGGCCTATCGCAAACTCGCCCGCAAATATCATCCCGATGTCAGCAAGGAAAAAGACGCGGAGGCGCGATTCAAGGAGGTCGGCGAGGCCTACGAGGTGCTCAAGAGTCCCGAAAAGCGCGCGGCCTATGATCAGCTTGGTCAAAACTATCGCCCCGGCGAAGACTTTCGGCCGCCTCCCAATTGGGACTCGGGCTTCGAATTCAGCGGCGCCGGCCCGGGCAATTCGGCCTACAGCGATTTTTTTGATTCGCTGTTCGGTGCTCAGGGGCGGTCCGGCCGCAGCCGCGGTGAGTTTCACGCGGGCCGCGGCGAGGATCACCACGCCAAGGTGCTGCTCGATTTGGAGGCCTCGCTCAACGGCGGGCCTCGTACATTCACATTGAGAATGCCCGAGATCGATGAAGAAGGCAGGTTGATCTCGAAGGAACGCACGTTGAACGTTCAAGTACCGAAGGGAATTCTGGCGGGTCAACAAATCCGGCTCACGGGCCAGGGTGCGCGCGCTCCCGGCGCCGGGACGCCCGGGGACCTGTACATCGAAGTGGAATTTCAACCCCATCCGCTGTATCGAGTCGATGGCAAGGATCTCTCGTTGGAATTGCCGGTGGCGCCGTGGGAAGCGGCACTGGGCTCGACCGTCAAAACACCCACGCCAACCGGCCTGGTCGATTTGAAAGTTCCGCCCGGATCGCGCGCCGGCAGCAAATTGCGCCTCAAGGGCCGCGGCATTCCAGCCTCGCCGCCGGGCGATTTTTATGTCGTCTTGCAAATTGCGCTGCCCGCGGCGAATGATGACAAGGCCAAAGCCGCGTACGCCGCTTTCGCCGCCGCCGTACCCTTTAATCCCCGCGCCAGCCTCGGAGCCTAATATGACGCCATCCGATGATCAGGCCCTTACCGGCACCATTTTCGATCAATCCGCGATTTTAAGCATCAAGGACTTGAGCCGCATGTGCCAGGTCGACGAACGGCACATCGTGGAGTTCGTCGAAGAAGGCGTGCTCAATGTCGTCGAGGTGCGCAGCGAGTGGCATTTTACCGGCGATGCGCTGCGCCGTGCGCGGCTGGCGGTTCGCCTGGAACGGGATCTCGAGCTGAATCTCGCCGGCGTTGCGCTGGCGCTTGATCTGATCGAAGAGCTTCAACGGCTGCGCCGCGAACTCGAGGCACGACACGCATGAGCAACACCCAATCCGACGCTTTCGTGTTTTTTGGCGCAACCGGGGATCTGGCGTACAAGAAAATTTTTCCCGCGCTCTACGCCATGGTGCGCAATGGCGGCTTCAATATGCCCATCGTCGGCATGGCGCGCGCCAGCTGGAATTTGGATAAGCTCAAGGAACGTGCCCGCAGCAGCGTGCAAAACGCCGGCGATTTCGACGAAGCCGCCTTTGCCAAGCTGGCTGCGCTGCTGCGCTATGTCGATGGCGACTACGCAGATCCCGCGACTTTTACCAAATTGAAGTCTGCCCTGGGGCTCAGCAAAAGCCCCATTCACTATCTGGCCATTCCGCCCAGCATGTTCGCCAGCGTCGTGCAGGGGTTGCAGCAGTGCGGCTGCGCGGAGAATGGCCGGGTGATTGTCGAGAAGCCCTTCGGCCGGGATTTGGCGAGTGCGCAGGCGCTCGATCGCACATTGCATGAAGTGTTCGATGAGTCTTCGATCTTTCGCATCGATCACTACCTGGGCAAGGAGGCGGTGCAGAATCTGTTGTACTTCCGCTTCGCCAATACTTTTCTGGAGCCCATCTGGAATCGCGAGTACATTCGGGACATCCAGATCACCATGGCCGAGGATTTCGGCGTGGAGGGCCGCGGCGCTTTCTACGAGGAAGTCGGCGCGATTCGCGACGTGGTGCAAAACCATTTGCTGCAGGTGGTAACACTGCTGGCGATGGATGCACCCGTCGGCCACGATTCGAAGACCATGCAAGCGGAGAAGCTTCGGATATTCCGCGCCATGCGTCCGCTCGACCCGAAAGAAGTGGTGCGCGGACAGTTTCGCGGCTATCGCAGCGAGAAAGGCGTTGCCAAAGACTCGCAGGTCGAGACATTTGCCGCACTGCGTCTGCACATCGACACCTGGCGCTGGGCGGGCGTGCCGTTCTACATTCGCGCCGGCAAGAATCTGCCGATCACCGCCACGGAGGTCAGGGTAACGCTCAAGCGGCCGCCCTTGGCGATCTTCGATCCCAGCGACACCATGCCCGCGAATTATTTTAGATTGCGTTTGAGTCCCGAGGTGGTCATTGGCGAGGGCGCGCTCGCCAAGCTCAACGGCGAGGACATGCGGGGCGCGCCTGTCGAATTGATCGCGCGCCACAACACCGAGGCTGAAAAATCACCATATGAGCGATTGCTGGGAGATGCAATTCGAGGCGAGACCGCGTTGTTCACGCAGGATGACAGCGTGGAGGCAGCCTGGCGGGTGGTCGATCCCGTCCTCGGCGGCGGCCTACCCGTGATTGAATACGAACTCGGCACCTGGGGTCCCGATGCCGCCGCCAAAATCGTCGACTGCGGCGAAAGCTGGCATGACCCCCAAATCGAGAAATCCGCGCCGTGCTGAACCCGCAGAGCGTCATATTTCTCCTCGATGTCGACAACACGCTGTTGGACAACGACCGCTTCACCAAGGATCTGGGCGACCGCCTGGAGAGTGCATTCGGCGCCGCCGAACGCGCCCGTTACTGGGAGATTTTCGGACGGCGGCGCGAAGCGCTCGGCCTTGCCGATTACCTGGGGGCCTTGCAGGAGTTTCGCTCAGGACTCGACGATAATCCTCAAATGCTCGGCATGTCGGAATTCCTGCTGGAGTACCCGTTTGCGAGCCGCTTGTTTCCGCGGGCGCTCGAGGCGATTGCGCATTTGCGCACCCTCGGGTTGCCTGCCGTGTTGTCGGATGGCGACATTGTGTTTCAGCCGCGAAAAATTCAGCGCAGCGGGATCTGGGCCGCGGTCGAAGGCCGCGTATTGATTTATCTGCACAAGGAAAAGATGCTCGAGCATATGCAGCAGCGCTACCCGGCCAAGCACTATGTTATGGTCGATGACAAGGCTAATCTCTTGGCCGCGATGAAATCGGCGCTGGGTGCGCGCCTGACGACAGTTTTCGTGCGCCAAGGGCACTACGCGCTGGCTGCGGAGTCCAAATCGGCGGAACCGGCGCCGGATCTGGTCATCGAGCGCATCGGGGATCTTCTCAATCACGACCTAACCGACTTTTAAGGTGCGACCATGAGTATGACGAAAAGCTTGCATGATTTGGGTCAGAGCCTGTGGCTGGACAATATCACGCGTGAAATTCTCGACGACGGAACCTTGAGCCGCTATATCGAGCAATTTTCCGTCACCGGGCTGACGTCGAATCCCACGATTTTCGATGAAGCCATCGGCAAGACCGCGGCATACGACAAAGGCATTCGGCAAAAGGCAGCCGCCGGTTTGTCCGGGGAAAACTTATTCGTGGAGTTGGCGCTGGAGGATTTGCGACGCGCCGCCGACCTCTTCCGGCCTGTGTTCGATCGCACCAAGGGGCTGGACGGCTGGGTATCCATGGAAGTCTCGCCGCTGCTCGCGAATGACACACAGGGCACCATCGATGCGGCGCTGCGAATTCACAAACAGGCCAACCGGCCGAATCTTTACGTCAAGATTCCCGGGACGCCGGCCGGTGTGCCGGCCATTGAGGCGGCGATTTTTGCGGGTGTGCCGATCAATGTGACCCTGCTGTTCTCGCGTGAACAATACTTGAAAGTAGCCGATGCCTACATGCGCGCCATCGAGCGGCGCATCGCAGCGGGCCTTGATCCGAAAATCAATTCGGTCGCGTCCGTATTCGTCAGCCGCTGGGATCGCGCGGTGGCCGATAAAGTGCCGCCGGAATTGAGCAACCGCTTGGGAGTGGCCATCATGCAACGCACCTATCGCGCGCACCTGGAATTGATCGGCGGCAAACGTTGGCAGGATTTGCAGGCCAAGGGCGCGCGCAAGCAGCGCATGCTGTGGGCCAGCACCGGAACCAAGGATCCGAAGGCCCCGGCCGGCTTGTATGTCGAGGCATTGGCGGCGCCGGACACCATCGACACGATGCCGGAGAAGACTCTGTTGGCGTTCGCAGAAAGCGGCAGCCTCAAGGGCGTCATGGCCCAAGACGGCGGCGACGCCGAAGATACGCTCGGCCGTTTTGCGCGGGCCGGAATCGATGTCAACGCCCTCGCGGCTCAATTGCAAGTGGATGGAGCGGCATCGTTCGTCAAATCGTGGACCGAACTGCTGAAGCGCATCGAGGATAAGAGCGCCGCGCTGGCCACCACTTGAATTCCAGAGTGAACCCCCTCGCCGGTCAGCCCGCCCCCGCGGCGGCGCTGGTCGATGTGCCGCGGCTGATCACCGCTTACTACAGCGAGCGTCCCGATCCTTCGATTGCCTCGCAGCGCGTCAGCTTCGGCACGTCGGGGCATCGCGGCAGCTCCTTCGACGTCGGCTTCAACGAGGCGCATGTTTTAGCCATCAGTCAGGCCATCAGCGAGTACCGCAAGCAGCAGGGTACCGACGGGCCGCTGTTCTTGGGATTCGATACCCACGCCCTGTCGGCGCCGGCTTTCGCCAGCGCACTCGAAGTGCTTGCCGCCAATGGGGTCGAGCTCATGATTGCGGCAGGCGATGAGTACACGCCCACTCCCGCCATTTCTCATGCCATTCTCAACTACAACCGCGGCCGCAAGACCGGCTTGGCCGACGGCATCGTCATCACACCGTCGCACAATCCTCCCGACAGCGGCGGCTTCAAGTACAACCCGACAAACGGCGGTCCCGCGGATACGGATGTCACCAAGTGGATCGAGAACCGGGCCAACGAGTTGCTCAAGCCCGGCGCCGGCGGCATCAAGCGAATAGCGCTCAAGCAGGCGCGCGCGGCCGCAACGACGCACCCGCATGACTACGTGCAAAATTACGTTCAAGATCTCGGCGCGATCCTGGATATGGATGCGATTCGCGAATCAAAGATTCGCATGGGTGTCGACCCATTGGGCGGCGCGGGGGTGCATTATTGGCCGCGTATCGCCGAGCGCTACCGCCTTGATCTAAACGTCGTCAACGATGTGGTTGACCCGACATTTCGCTTCATGACGCTGGATTGGGACGGAAAAATCCGCATGGATCCTTCCTCATCCTATGCCATGCAACGGCTGATCGCCCTCAAAGACCGTTACGACATCGCGTTTGCCTGCGACACCGATCACGATCGGCATGGGATCGTGAGCAAAAGCAGCGGCCTGATGCCGCCCAATCATTATCTCTCGGTCGCGATCGACTATTTGTTCAGTCACCGCAACGGCTGGCGCGCTGACGCTGCCGTGGGCAAGACGGTCGTGAGCAGTGCGATGATCGATCGCGTCGGCAAGCGGTTGAAGCGGGCCGTGTACGAAGTGCCGGTGGGCTTCAAGTGGTTCGTTGCGGGGCTGGTGGATGGAAAATTGGGATTTGGCGGCGAGGAAAGCGCCGGCGCCTCGTTCAGCCGCATCGACGGACAGGTGTGGACCACGGATAAGGACGGCATCGTACCGGCCCTGTTGTCGGCGGAAATCACGGCGCGCACCGGACGAGACCCCGGCGAGCACTATCGCGCGCTCACGCAGGAATTGGGCACCTCGTTTGCCGATCGCATCGATGCCCCGGCGAACTCCGCACAGAAGGCCAAGCTCGGAAAACTTGATCGCCGGCAAGTTCACATCACCGAGCTTGCCGGAGAACCGATAGAACAGATCTTGACCCAGGCACCCGGCAATGACGCGCCGATCGGCGGCGTTAAAGTCACCGCGCGCGGCGGCTGGTTTGCGGCCCGTCCTTCCGGGACCGAAGACATCTACAAAATCTATGCTGAAAGCTTTCATGACGATGCGCATCTGCGCCGGCTGATCGGCGAGGCGCAGACCATAGTCGACACGGCGCTCGCGGGCGCTTAAGCGCGGACGCGTCTTGCCGGCATCCGACGACATCGCGCTGACCGCCACCGCCAAGCGGCTGCTGCCTTGGTTGGTCGCGGTGGGGTTCTTCATGGAATCCTTGGACACGACCATCCTCAATACGGCAGTACCCGCGATTGCGCGCGCCCTGGATGTGCCGCCCTTGAGCATGAAGGCGGTTCTCGCCAGCTACACCCTGAGTCTGGCCGTGTTCATTCCGATCAGCGGCTGGATGGCCAACCGCTTCGGTACCCGCCGTGTTTTTGCGTCCGCGATCGGCATCTTCACCTTGGGCTCGTTCCTCTGCGGCATCTCCAACAATATCCATCTGCTGGTGGCTTGCCGCATTCTGCAGGGCGCCGGCGGCGCCATGATGCTTCCCGTCGGCCGCATCACCATGGTGCGCACCTTTGCCAAATCGGAGCTCATCAATGCCATGAGCTTCGTTGCCATTCCCGGCCTGGTGGGTCCCATGCTGGGGCCGGTCATCGGCGGCGCGATAATCGGGTACTTCCACTGGAGCGTGATCTTTTTTGTCAATATTCCGATCGGCCTGTGTGGTTTGTACATGGTCTACCGGCACCTGCCGAATTATCGCGAGAAGCGCAACTACGCGCTCGACATCATCGGATTGATCCTGTTCGGCTCAGGCATCGCACTGCTGTCCTATGTGCTCGAGGTGTTCGGCGAGACCAGCTTGAGCGACCGGGAAATGCTCGGACTGCTGGCGATTTCGGCAGCGCTGCTCGCCGCCTACGGTTTGCACACCAAGCGTACCGCGCACCCATTGCTGCGCCTCAAACTGCTGGCCATTCGCACCTTCCGCGTTGCGGTCAGCGGCAATTTATTCACACGCTTAGGCATAGGCGGCATTCCCTTTTTGCTGCCGCTGCTATATCAGGTCGGCCTGGGGTTCTCGCCGATCCAATCCGGACTGCTGATCATGCCGCAGGCCTTCGCCGCCATGAGTTTGAAGTTGACCATGCCGATGATTCTCAAGAAGTTCGGCTACCGCAGCGTGTTGATCGCCAACACCATCATGCTCGGCGTGATGATCATGCTGTTCGCAACGATCAACCTCGAAACTCCGGTATGGCTCATTGTCATGATGGCGTTCGCTTACGGCTTCCTCACCTCGCTGCAGTACACCAGCATGAATACGCTGGCGTATGCGGACGTGGGCGAACACGAGGCGAGCGGCGCCAGCACCATTGCCAGCACCGTGCAGCAATTGGCCGTCAGCTTTGGTATCGCCACGGCCTCGCTCGCCGCTGCGCTCTTCATTCCCGACCGCCTGCGCGCCACGGAGGCGCAGATGATTCATGGGATCCATGTGGCGCTGCTCTGCCTCGCCACACTGACCATCGTATCCACGATTGTGTTCGCCCGCCTCCGAGCTCAGGACGGTGCGTCCGTCAGCCAGCATAAAGCCGGGGTGCCGACGGGGGTCTAGGGAAACTCTGCGCAGGGTTTCCCTGGGAGCCTAGGTGCCCGCCTTCGAACCCGATTCTCGTTGACGCCTTGCCTCATAGGCTCGCAGGTGTGCATAGGCCGTCGAGAGCAGCGGCGCGGGCACCGTTTGCGGGGCGCGCTTGAGAAGGTCGCCGACGATGTGATCCGACTCGATACGGCTGCCTTGCTCGATATCGCGCAGCATCGAAGCGGTAAACGCCGAGCCCGGCGTCGTGAGCACCGAGCGGCCCATGTTCATGGCCGCCTCGCGCGGCGCGAATCCGTTCGCAGCGGCAATCGCGCTGCATTCCTGCAGCAATCCCAAGGGGATGTTGAGCGCATCGGCGGCAACGATGTCTCCGACGGTTGCGCGCATCAGGCTGGTGGTTGCCGCCGCCGCCGCGATAAACACCCACTTCTCCCACATCTCGTGAAGTATGTCGGCGCTCAAAAGCGCCTCGAAACCGGAGACCCGCAGGGCGTCGGTGACATCGTCGATATTGCCTTTCGGGCGATGACCGCGAGGGCCAAACGCCAGCGCGTTAAAAGTGCCCAATTGATGAATGCGCCCATCGGCACCCAGGGTCGAAGAGATCCGCGCCAAACCGCCGAGGACTCGCTCTGCGCCGAACCGCGTATCCAGGACGTCAAGGTGGCGCAAACCATTGAGCAGCGGCAGAACCCGCGAGCTCGGCCCCACGCCTGCGGCGAAATCGTCGATCGAAGCTTCCAGATCGTAGGCTTTGCTGCTGAGAATGACGAGGTCGTAGAAGCCCTCGAGCGTTGCGGCACTCGTCAACGCGGGAGTCGGCAGATTCAGATCGCCAAGCGGGCTCGTCACGTTGAGGCCGTTGCGGCGCAACTGTTCCGCCCTGCGCTCTCTGACGAGAAAAGTGACATCCCGGCCCGCCGCTATGAGCCGGGCGCCGAAATAGCCGCCTATGGCGCCCGCACCGATTATCAGAATTCTCACGCCCGACTCAGTCACTCTTTCTTGATTTCATGTCCGCCGAACTGATTGCGCATGGCCGCCAGAAGCTTGTCGGAAAACGAATCGTTATCGCGTGAGCGCAGCCGCTCGAGCAGCGACAGGGTAATGACCGGCGCGGAGACGCCCAATTCGATCGCGTCGGCGACGGTCCAACGACCCTCCCCGGAATCGGCGACGAAGGGAGCGATGCCCTTGAGCGTGGGATTTTTTTCCAATGCATTGGCCGTAAGGTCCAAGAGCCACGACCGCACAACGCTGCCGTAGCGCCAAATCTCCGCTATTTGATGCAGGTCGAGCTTGAACTCACTCTTGTGCTGCAGAATCGAAAAGCCCTCGGCATACGCCTGCATCAATCCGTACTCGATGCCGTTGTGGACCATCTTGGTGTAGTGGCCTGAACCCACAGGCCCGACCCGGCCCCAGCCCTGATCCTTCGCCGGCGCAAGCGTTTCGAATATCGGGCGCAATCGTTCCACCACGGCTTCGTCGCCGCCGATCATCAGACTGTACCCTTCGGCCAAACCCCAGATCCCGCCGCTCGTGCCCGAATCGACATACTGGATTTTGCGCTGCAGTGTCATCGCTGCGCGCCGCTGGGTATCCCGGTAGTTGGAATTGCCGCCGTCGATGATGGTGTCGCCTGCGGCCAACAGCGGCATGAGATTGGCAATCGTGCTGTCGGTGATCTCTCCGGCCGGCACCATCAGCCACACGGTTCGCGGCGCTTTGAGCTTCGCAACCATCTGCTCGAGCGAGGCCGCCGTCTCCGCGCCGTTCTTTTCCAGCAACGCGCGTGCGGTATCGGCCGGATCGTAGCCCACAACCCTATGCCCGCCGCGCAACAATCGCTGCGCCATGTTGGCACCCATGCGGCCCAAACCAATCATTGCGATTTCCATATTTCTCACCTCAATCGCGCGAGCGCATTTGCCCGAAGTATATCCCGGATCAGGAGCGCTTGAGGATTGTCATCACAGCCGGACTGCCGACCGCTTCGAATCGGCCGGTGAAGGTCAGCGTGCCGGTCGCCGCGTTCAAATGGAACGAGGTGATTGAATCGCCGCGTTGATTGCAGGAGAAGAGGAATGCGCCGCTGGGATCGATGCACAAACTGCGCGGCGAGTCGGCGTGCACCCAGGTTTCGGAAATACTGCGCAATTGACCATCATCATTTACTGCAAAAATTGCAACGGCATTGTGCAGCCGATTCGCAACGTAGAGAAATCGGCCGTCGGCAGCCATCACGATCTCCGAGGCGAGATTGCTGCCGCCGAACTTGGGCGGCAAGCTGGACACGACCTGCTTGAGTTTCAAACCGCCGCGCGCAGCATCGTAATCGTAAACTGCCACCCTGGCGTCATGTTCATAAAGGTTATAGAACACGCGCCCGTTGGGATGGAAAACAAAATGCCGCGGCGCGGAACCCGGCGGCGCGGAGACCACCGGCACAACGGCAGGCATCAGCCGCCCCGCTGCGGCATCGAAGCGCCAGACCAGCGTCAGATCGAGTCCGGCGTCGTTGGCAATCACGAATTGCCCGCTGGGATCTGCGGCGACCATATGTACATGCGGGCCGTCGTGGTCGCTGACGGCAAACTGTCCGGGCGGGTCAATGGCCGCGCGCACATGATGCCTTGGCCCCACGCTGGGCCTCACGTCCGTCGCCTCGCCCAGCGCACCGTCGGGGCCCACCGGAAACACCGCGACGCTGCCGCCCCCATAATTGGCAACGAACACGAACTTTCCCGACGGATGCACGCTGGCATGCGCGGGCGTGGTGCCGCCGGAATTCACCGCCCCCAACCGCTTCAGCTGCAAGCTGTCGCTGTCGATGGCGTACGAGACCACGGCGCCATTGTGCGTACCTTGGAAATTGTCGATCTCGCTGACCGCGTACAGCCGGTTCTGCGCGGGATTGATCGCCAGCCAGGTTGGATTTCGAATATCGTCGACGACCTGCAACTGCGTCAATGCGGCGGTGACCGGGTCGACTCGAAATAGATAGATGCCGCCGCCGTTCGGCGTGTAGGTGCCGACATAGGCATAGTTGGATGGTGCCGGACCGGGCGCTGCGTTAGGCGCCGCGCGCAAAGACCGCGGCAACATCGCCGGCACAGCCAGCAGCGAAGTTGCCCGAAGTAAGCCGCGCCGGGTAATTCTGGATTTCAACGAGCCTTATCCCGCGGGACCGAGCATCGAAATTTCAGTTGTTCAAGACGAGCGTGATGCTCGTCGCTGTAAATGCGAACGTCGACGCCGTGTATTGACCGACGGCCGTCATGCCGGTCGCCAGGGTGCCGCCGGTCAGCTCCGACTGCAGCTGTGTGATGAATGCATCGTAGGTATTGAAGCTCTCGCTGGTGAAAGAGGTGGCGTGACCGATCGAAAACAGCGTGGGTGAGCCCGTGGCGTCGGCCGCGATCATTGGGTCGGATGACAACCCGGTGAGATCGATGATCTGCGAACCGATTTGAATCTGATGGCGCGGACCTGCGCCGGTGTTGTGTACGTCGAGAGTAATGGCCGAACTATCGAAACTCGTAAAAGGCGCCGCTGTCCCGCCGCTCCAGTCGATCACCAGTTCAGCTTGGATCGTGGTCGGATCGAGCAGCGTCGAGGCCGTAAAATTCGGCCTCGCGGTGGCGAATGCGCTGGGAAAACCCGTTACCACCACCGGTGCCCCCACGACCGCATTCGTCAGGTCCAGCGAGGACGTCGCCACTGCATATTGATTCGCCGCTGCGCCGCTACCGGCGAAGTCGAAGTTCAAGGCCGTGACCGCGCGGCCGCCGAGATTGGTCAAATTGAGCACCAAGCTTCCGGCGCCCTGCCCAGTCACCAGGCCGGAAGCCGTGGTGAGATCGAGCCGCACCTGACCGGCGCTGGCATCGATGAGAACTCCGCCGGTGCTGGTGTTGCTGACCGTGCCGAGCACGTCGATCGACGATCCCACCGAGATTTGTTGCGGGCTGATGACCTGCGCGACGTCTTGTCCAAAAAACGTGATCAGCGTATTGGCGCTGACATTGACGATGGTGGTTCCCGGGACGAACGTATTGGTGCCGTCATTCTGCACCAGCGTTGCATCCTCGATACCCATCGTGTTGCCGCTGCGCGCCGACACGATTCCCGATACTCGATCCACACCTTCTCCCTGAACGGTGCTGTCCACCACCACCTGCGAGGCGGCAAACGACACGCCGGATGTGGTATTGCTCGGCGGCACCGTCGCTGCACTGGCCGGGGTGGTCGTCTGGGTTGCAGGTATCGGGGGGGGCGTGGACGCATTGGATGCCGTCAGCGTACCGAAGGCCGACGTCAACGTGCGCGCCGGCAAGGCACCGAGCTGCGCCTGGCCGACGCTGCCCGTCGATACA